>Ga0335075_10016488_pt1 | contig 11031 bp, 13 predicted proteins | sample Lox_Sample_24_FD_206723 | JGI IMG/M metagenome (GOLD analysis project Ga0335075, IMG submission 206723) | Soil microbial communities from Loxahatchee National Wildlife Refuge, Florida, United States - Lox_Sample_2.4 | ecosystem: Environmental > Terrestrial > Soil > Wetlands | place: USA... | reverse complement strand
CCGAATCGATTCCAGTTCCCGCCGCAGTTCCGCGGAGCGCGCCCCGCACTCCCTGCATGCGCGAAGATGCGCGTTCATCTCATCGGTCGAGGCGTCATCCGATGCCTCGCCGTAGTACATCGCGATCAGCTCTTCTTCGGTCAGGTGCTTCATGCGTTCCCTCTGAGCGGCGCCAGCTCCCGCCGCAGCTTCTGCACGGCGCGAAATACCGCCTGCTTTGCGGCATTGGGAGCAACGCCCAGAATCTCTGCAATCTCCGCCATCGACCGGTCTTCCATATGGCGCAGGATGAATGCGGTCCGCTCGGTCGCCGTCAGCCTCCGCACGGCGATGGCCTGTGCCGAACTGATCTCCTGGCTCAACAAGAGCCGTTCCGGATCGGCATCCGTTGCTGCCACCTGCACGACCTTCTGCTCCGGATCGTTTTCGTTACCGTGCCGGTAGTCCGCCTGGATCTCCGGCTGCTGGATCCGGTTCAGCGCGCAGTTCACCGCGATGCGGTAAATCCACGTGCTGAACCCCGAGCGGAATTCAAACCCGGTGAGTCTTTGATATCCACGCAGAAAGGTGTCCTGCACAATCTCCTCCGCATCGGCTCCATTGCCGGCAATGCGAAACGCCACCCGGAAAACAGCCGCGCTATGAGCGCGAACGAGCGCACCATAAGCTTCCTTGTCGCCGGCCAGTACGGCTCTGACGATGGCGTGATCGTTTTCCGGCATTCAGCGCATTAGACAGGAGAGTGAGGTCGCGGTTACGGGATTATTTTTGGGCCGGGCATCAGGATCGGGAGAACAACGGGCAATATAGTTGACAAGAAAACAGTTTCCTTGTAATCTAACTCTTATGAAGCACCCCGAAGCCTCGCCCTTCACCGTCAGCGACCTCAAAAAGCACATCGGCTTCTGGCTGCGCTTCGTCTCCAACCACGTCTCCCACGCCTTTGCCCGCAAGCTCCTGGCCAGCGGCGTCACCGTTGCCGAGTGGGTTGTCCTGCGCGAGATGTTCGACAGCCAGGAAACTTCTCCCGGTCTGGTGGCCGAGCGCATCGGCATGACCCGCGGCGGCGTATCCAAACTGGTCGATCGTCTGCTGGGTAAGCAGCTTCTCACCCGCCAGGAGCGGAGTGACGACCGCCGCTTTCACTCCATCGCCCTCACGCCCGCCGCGCGCCGCCTCGTTCCCCGCCTGGCGCTCCTCGCCGACGAGAACGACGAAGAGTTCTTCCACCCACTCTCAGCTCGCGAGCGCGACGCGCTTGTGGCCACGATGAAAAAACTGGTCGAGGCTCATGGCCTGCAAGCCCTGCCCACCGAATAAAGGAGAAAGTATGAACACCCAGGAAATGCACGAAGTCTCAGTCGAAACACAGCAGGGAAAGCTGACCTTTCCCCAGGTCGTCCAGCGGCTCCTCGCCGCCGGCGTTGAATCCTACCTGGTCGATTTCGCCGCTGCGCGCAAAACCTGTTACCTCGCGGACGGCGCCACCCACACCGAGGCCATGATCCTCAGCCTCGACCCCATCGCCGCCGATTTCAACGCGGCGGGCCTTGTTGCCGCGATTCGCGGAGCCCAGGCAGACACTGTTCGTTACCCGGAATTCGTCCGGCAATCGAGCGCTGCAGGCGTGATCGGCTACTGGGCCTTCCTCACCGGCAAGCGCGTCATCTACTTCGGCCGCAAAGGCGAGCAGCACATCGAAGAGTTCCCGAAGCCTAAGCAATGAGCGGGGGCGCTGGACGGCTCTGCGAACGGGCTATCGCTTCCGCGAGGCAACGATGGCGTCGGAAATGAGCCACACAGCTCCGCACAGCGCGATGGAGATCGAGTTGCCGGCCCAGATGAAGTGGTCGTGCGGTGATTTGATCAGGAACGGAACCCAGATCAGCAGTTCGAAGCCGATAATCATTGCCGTCAGGAGGCGCGAAGCGAGGCCGGCGAGGATTCCCGTCAAAATCGCAGCAGCGGCGAGAGCAAAGCAGATCGCGGTTGTGACCGCCCAGAACATTTGTCCGGGCGGAATCCAGGCCGGTACGTAGCTGGCGGCGGCGCGGAGGTTGAAGAAATGGACCAGCGCGTACGAGATCACGCAAACGCCATAAAGACGGGTGAGGGGACCGAGCGCACGCGACCAGCGAGAACCGATGGGCGAGAGCCACGCTACCGCAACAGCACCCGCAATCACCAGCGACAACTCCTCGAAGAAATTGCCGTAGCCATCGTAGACGCCAGGGTGGGCGAGGATGGGAGGAACCCACAGGAGAACAAAAATGGTGAAGAAGAGCGTCAGCAGCAGAGCGGCAATGCGCGCGGTGCGGCGCCAGAGCAGGCCGGCGCCGAGAACAAGCTCACAGAAGGCGGTCGCACAGGCAAGAAAAGTGCGCATGGGAACCTGAGGTCCGACACGTTGCCAGTTGGTGGCAAAGTCATGCCACGCGAGACCAACCAGGCCCAGAACAACAACGCCAATCGCGTAAGCGATCAGTCGTGGGCTCGACGCGATGCGGCGATCGACGGCAGCCGCTGCGGGCGGAGGTGAGTCAACTGAAATTGAAGGTGCAGGCATGCGGGATACCAGTGTGCCTACAAACCGCGCCAGTTCCCATAGCCACTTTGGCCCCGCGCACCATGCCAGCGCCACACGGGCGTGTTATGCAGCGCGCTTGCGGGAACCAGGTCGCTTGCTTTTTGAAGCACCGGCGTTTTCGAGGCTCTTCTTCAGGGCGTCCATAATGTTGACCACTTTGGCCGGGCGTTTCTCTGCTTCGGGTTCAGGCAACGGCTTGCCTTTGCGCTTGGCGTTGACGAGCTTCACGACGGCGGCTTCGTAGTCGTCTTTGTAAGCGCTCAGGTCGAATTTTGAGGTGCTGCCGCTGATGAGCTGCCTGGCCAGCGCGAGTTCCTGCGTGCTGACCGAAGGTTCTTTGATGTCCGACAGGACAGATTTCGCGTCGCGCAGCTCTTCGGCGTAGCGCAGGACGTAGAGCATCAGCCCCTTTTGCTTCGGATCGGAAGGCGGCGCGAGGGCGACGAGGTGTTCGCGGCCGCTGAAAGCCACTTCGCCAATGCCGCAGCTTTCTGTCTCGTCGAGGGCGCGGCGCATGATGGCCAGCGCTTTGGCCTGGGCATCGTCTTTGGGCGCGACGAAATAGGGGCGATCGTAAAGCTGGGGCCCAAGCTCGCTGATCTTCACGAATTGCTGAATGTCGAGCGTGGTGGCTGTGGCCAGGCGCAGCGCCTTCAGCTCTTCAGGATCGACCTCGATGAACCGGTTGCGCGCGTACTCGAAGCCTTTGACGATGTCGGCTCGGTCGACGGTTTGGCCTTCGTCGACCATCTGGTGATGGATGCGACGATGCGTCTTCCGGTCGATCTGGTGGAATTCCGCCTGGCGCGGCGGATTGGAAGCTGGATAAATGCGGACGGCGATCGAGACGAGCGAAATCTGGATGGAACCGGACCAGGTGGGACGCGCAGGCATGGTTGCTCCTTGTAATTTGGGATGCGGAGCCGGGAAGGGCTAGAGCGCGCGGCGAACGGCGCGGCGCACCGAATCCGTCGCGACGCCGTAAGCGGCGTGGGTCACCCATTCGCTGATGCGTTCCTGAGCGGGCTGGTGGCTGGGCGGAGAGACCAGGCCGAGGCGCGGAAGGATCGACTCATGCGTGATGCGGTTGAGGGTGATGCCAAAGGCTGCGCCACGCCACGCGCCGAAGGAAGGCTCCACTTCCACCAGTGCGCCGTAAACGGCGCCAGCCAGCGCTCCGAAGATCCAGTGAATGCCCTGCAGCGCGAGCTGGCGTTCAGATTCGGGAAGGCGGCGACCGGCGACATTTTCGGCCAGCATGACAGGCGGCGGCGTCTGGCCTTCAACGCGAGGCGGCAAGATTTTTTCGGCGATCATTTTGGCGCCGGAACCAGCGAGGCCGCCAATGAAGCCGGCCAGCGCTCCGCGTGCGATGCTGCGTTTTCTCGTGGTCATACGTGGGTAAGATGCATCGCAGATAAAGATAGAACCAGGACGAGCCGGTGACAACAGGAACCGGACCAGCTGAAAGCCGATCAGCCAGGAAGCGGTCAGCGAAAAAATCCGAGCAGCTAAAAGCCGGCCAGCAGAACCGGGCGTGCGATGGGCGGCGACAAATGTCTGACTCCTGTCAGACAAATGGCATCGGCGTGTCGGACAGGTGGGGATGCGGGTAACGGAGCATTTAGAATCGAAGTACAACGATGAAATGTCCTTATTGCGGGTTTGGTCAGGATAAGGTGATCGACTCGCGCGAGAGCCGCGAGGCCGATTCGATCCGAAGACGACGGGAATGCGAGGGCTGTCACCGGCGCTTCACCACTTACGAGCGAATCGACGAAATACCGTACATGGTGGTCAAGAAAGACGGGCGGCGGGAGAAATTTGAGCGTCGCAAGGTCACGGATGGCTTGATGGCTGCCTGCGAGAAGCGGCCCATTTCCGCGGTCAAGCTGGAAGGCGTGGTCGATGAAGTGGAGACCTACGTCACCGAATCCACCGAGCGCGAGCGAACGACGGCCGAAATAGGCGAGCTGATCATGGAACGGCTCAAGGCGCTCGACACTGTTGCTTACATCCGTTTTGCCAGCGTTTATCGGGATTTCAAGGATGTACGCGAGTTCAAGGAAGAACTGGAACAGCTGCTGAGTCACCACAGTGAAAAGCCAAAAAAGGGCAGCCGGTAGCCCGTAGCTGATATAGGAGAGAAGTGGGAAAGACACACGCAGTCACGCTGATTCCAGGGGATGGGATTGGGCCAGAAGTGACCGACGCAGTCGTGCGTATTCTTGAAGCCACCGGAGTGAAGTTTGCCTGGGAGCGCTTTGCCGCAGGCGCGGGCGCGTTTGAGAAGCACGGCGAGTACATTCCCAAAGAGCTGTATGGGTCAATCGAGCGGAACCGTGTGGCGCTCAAAGGTCCGGTGACAACGCCAATTGGCGGGGGATTTGCGTCAATCAACGTGACGCTCAGGAAGAAGTTCGAGCTGTATGCGAATTTCCGGCCCATCAAGAATTTGCCGGGAATGGAAACGCGCTACCCGGGCGTCGACCTGATCATCATTCGCGAAAACACGGAGGGTGAATACGTCGGTCTTGAGCATGAGGTGGTGCCAGGCGTCGTCGAGTCGCTGAAGGTGATTACGGAGAAGGGTTCAACCCGAATCTCGAAGTTCGCGTTTGAGTATGCAGCGAAGCACGGGCGGCGCAAGATTCACGCCATCCACAAGGCAAACATCATGAAGATGTCGGATGGATTGTTTCTGCGCTGCGCGCGGGATGTGTCGAAGGGATTTCCGGACATCGTGTACGGGGAGCACATCATCGATAACACCTGCATGCAGCTGGTGATGAATCCCTATCAATATGACACGCTGCTGCTGGAAAACCTGTACGGCGACATTGTGAGCGACCTGTGCGCCGCGTTTGTGGGCGGTTTGGGACTGGTTCCGGGTGCGAATCTGGGCGCAGAGGCGGCGATTTTCGAGGCCGTGCACGGTTCGGCGCCCGATATTGCCGGGAAAGACGTGGCTAACCCAACCGCACTGCTGCAGTCTGCGGTCCTGATGTTGCGGCATCTGAATGAAGAGGCGGCTGCGGACAAAGTGCAGGCGGCGCTGGAGAACACCTACACGGAAAAGAAGACGCTGACGCGCGACGTTGGCGGCACGGCGGGAACAAAGGCCTTTGCGGACGCGGTCATTGCGAAGCTCGATCAGGGCGACGCATCAGAAAACTAAGGAGACATTGATGAGACCTGGATGGTTGGCGGTGGTGACTGCTTGCGCGATGGCGCTGCTCGCTGTGAGCGGATGCAAAAAGCAGACAACGAACGAGGCGGGGACCGGAGCGCAGCAGGCGTTTGCGACCATCGATTGGGCGAATGCGGGGACGATTGAGGGCGTAGTGCATTATGCGAAGTCACCACCCAAGCCGATTGAGATTGACATGAACCAGGATCCGGCATGCACTCTGGGGCCGACGCTGTACAGCGAGCAGTATGTGGTGGGCAAAGACGGCGGGTTCGCGAATGTCTTTATCTACGTGAAGGATGGCCTCGGGAACAAGGTATACGCCGCGCCAGCGCAGCCGGTAAACATCGACCAGAAGGGCTGCCGTTACGTGCCGCATGTGGTTGGGGTAATGGTGGGTCAGCCCCTGCGCTTCACCAACGACGATCCAACCATGCACAATATCCACATGGTCCCGAACGTAGCCGGGAATCAACCGGTGGATATTTCGCAGCCGCCGGCCGGCAACGCGAACGGTGGTCAGGACGAGCGGACATTCCACACGCCCGAGCTGATGATTCCCGTGCGCTGCAATAACCATCCATGGATGCAGGCGTTCGTGAACGTGGCGGCGAATCCGTTCTACTCGGTGTCCGACGCTTCAGGGCGATACGTGATCAAGGGCTTGCCGCCGGGGACGTATACGCTGGTGGCCGACCAGGAAGAGCTGGGTCAGAAGATTGCAACCGTGACGGTGGGCGCGACCCAGACCGTGACCCAGGACTTCACTTATGGGAACGGAGCCGGAACTACGCAGCCGTAGCAGGCTGCAAAGCTAATCAGCTGCCCCAGTAATCGTCCGGAAGGTTGACGACGATGGGATCTGGCGTGCTGCGGACGACGATCCAGCGAAAGGGGTGCTCTTTCGACGGATTGATTTCCATGTGAGGCGTCCATGCGGGGACGTGGAGGAAATCACCGGCGCGGACGAGCACTTCGGATTCGCCCTGCGCTCCCCAGCGGATGAGCGATTCGCCTTCGAGGACGTAGACAACGGTTTCCTGTTCGCCGTGGTGGTGGATGCCGGTGCGCACACCCGCTTCAACGAGAAAAGTTCCACCCCAAAGACCGGTGGCGATGCCGTGATTGCGGGAGATAGCGGCGAGGCGCAGCGAGCCTGGGGTCTGGGCGGTGCCAGGATCGAAGCCTGCAGGGTGCACTGCGGTGAGGGGGAGAAAAGTAGTCGGCAAGGGCGTTCCTCTGTTTCTGCAGATGATGGGTCTAGACACGTGGATTCATTGCGCTGCCGCTATCGTCCAGAGGCAGCGATCCTCAGAACACCTCGCGGAATCTGCAGAAGGCGGAGACTTCCACGTTGGTGCCGTCACCTGGGTGACGTTCGTGGTACCCGGCGTCACCCGGAGAGGCGGGATGGCGCGCGGGGCTGAACAGTTAAACTATCTTTAGATAGCCGAACAGCGGGATCGCAGCGGTGATGGCGCAACCCGCAGTGTATCTGGAAGAGGCGACACAACGATGCGGCAGAAGGTTGGGATTTTGGGTGCGACCGGGATGGTTGGGCAGCGGTTTATCCAGCTGCTGGAGAATCATCCGTGGTTTGAAGTGGACTGGCTGGCCGCAAGCGACCGGTCTTCCGGCAAAAAGTACGGCGAGGCGGCGAAGTGGAAGCTGGACACGCTGTTGCCGGAACGGGTAGCGGCTATGCCGGTTTCGCCGGCGTCACCTGAAGGTGCACCGAAGGTGGTTTTTGCTGCGCTGGATGCCGATATCGCGCGTGAAATGGAACCTAAATTTGCGGCGGCAGGTTGCGCAGTGATCACCAACTCAAGCGCATTCCGCATGCAGCCGTCGGTGCCGCTGGTGATTCCCGAGGTGAACGCCGAACATCTGGCGCTGGTAGAGAACCAGACGTGGCGCAGGGAGAGCGGCGGCTACATTGTGACCAACCCCAACTGCTCGGCCATAGGGCTGGTGATGGCGCTGAAGCCGCTGGTGGAGCGCTTTGGCGTGGAAGCGATCTTTGTGAGCACCATGCAGGCAGTCAGCGGCGCCGGTTATCCGGGCGTGCCGTCGCTGGATATCCTGGGCAATGTGGTGCCCTTCATCAAGAATGAGGAAGAGAAGATGGAAGCGGAGACGCTGAAGCTGCTGGGGCGGCTGAATGGGCGCGTGGTGGAACCGCTGGGCGCGAAGATGACGGCGCACTGCAATCGAGTGGCTGTGGAAGACGGGCATACGGAAAGCGTGAGCGTGAAGCTGGGCAAGAAGGCGACGCGCGAAGAGATGATTACGGCGTGGGCGGAGTTTGCGCCGCTGAAAGGGAAGAACCTGCCGATGGCGCCGGAACAGCCGGTGGAATTTGTCACGGCGGAGGATCGTCCGCAGCCGCGGCTGGACCGCATGCGGGGCGCGGGTATGGCAGCGACCGTGGGACGTCTGCGGCCGTGCGGGCTGCTGGACTGGAAGTTTACGGTGCTGTCGCATAACACCATTCGCGGGGCCGCGGGTGCGGCTCTGCTCAATGCCGAGCTTCTTGTATCGCTGGGCAAACTTGAACCGGCGGCCGTGCCTGCATGAACCGCGTCGTGGTCATGAAGTTCGGCGGAACCAGCGTCGAGGACGCGACAGCGATCCTGCGCACGGCGGGCATTGTGGCCGGACATGTGCAGAAGGGGCTGCAGCCCATCGTGGTGGTGAGCGCGATGGCGAAGGTCACCGATCTGCTGATTTCAGCGGCGGCCACGGCGGCGCGCGGAGACCGGGCAAGCGCGCTGGCGATTACCGAGCGGCTGAGAATCCGGCATAAAGACACGGCGACCGCGATTGCGCGGCAGGCAATCGAGAAGGATTCGCCTCTGCCGGTGGATGCGACGGTGCTGGCGGATCCGGGCATTGTGGCGACGCACACCTGGATGGACACCGAGTTCGATAACCTGGACGAAATTCTGCGCGGGCTGGCAGTAGTGGGCGAGTTGACGCCGCGGATTTCGGACATGATCGTCTCGTATGGAGAGAGGCTTTCGAGCCGGATGATCACCGAGGCCTTCGCGCGCCGTACATTGAATGCTGTGCACGTGGACTCGCGGCAGTGCATTGTGACTGACGCCCAATATGGCAAGGCGATTCCGCAGGACACGGCGATCGAGCAGAAGCTGAAGCTGCATGTGCTTCCGCATCTGAGCGAGGGGCGCGTGCCGGTGATGGGCGGCTTTATCGGTTCGACCGAACAGGGCGTAACGACGACGCTGGGCCGCGGCGGCTCGGATTTTACTGCAGCGCTGGTAGGCGGAGGTATCGACGCGGGCGCAATCGAAATCTGGACCGATGTGAACGGCATCATGACCGCCGATCCGCGGGTATGTCCCGACGCGCTGCGGGTGAAGACGATCAGCTTTGAAGAAGCGGCGGAACTGGCCTATTTCGGCGCCAAGGTGCTGCACCCGGCAACGATTTTGCCGGCGGTGAAAAAAAATATTCCGGTTTTCGTGCTGAACTCGCGCAATCCGGAGAATGGCGGAACGCGGATTACTGCGCTGGCGCCGCACTGCAAGAGCCCGTTCAAATCCATCGCGGTCAAGAAACGGCTGACGATTATGGACGTGGTGGCGAGCCGAATGCTGCTGTCACATGGTTATTTGCGGGCGATCTTCGAGGTCTTCGACAAGCACAAGTGTCCGGTAGACATGGTGTCGACCTCGGAAGTGAGCGTCTCGCTGAGCGTGGATTCAAACGAGAAGCTGCCGGCGATCGCCGCGGATCTGAGCAAGCTGGCGGATGTGAAATATGAAGGGCGCAAGGCGCTGATTTGTATGGTGGGCGAGAATATTCGCGGGCAGAGCGGCATCGCGGCGCGGGTATTCCTGGCGGTGCGCGACGTGAACCTGCGGATGATTTCGCAGGGAGCGTCGGAAATCAATATGAGTTTCATGGTCGAAGAGGATGATGCGGATGAGGCGGTACGATCGCTGCACGCGGAATTCTTCAGCGATCCGGATCCGGAGATCTTTGACGTGGAAGCGCCGGAACGGCAGGCAATCGCCAGTCGCCAATTGGGATGAACCGCAAACTGACTGAGGGTGAGAAATGCTTTTCCTGGTGCTGGGGCGGGGCAGGACAGGCAGCCTGGTAGCGGAGGTGGCCCACCAGCGCGGACATGGCGTGCGCGTGGTGGGCGAAGAGGAGAATCGCAACGCCGCGGCGCTGACGGCTCCGGTGCTGGCCGGATTTGACGCGATCATCGACTTCACGACCCCGGAAGCGGCGGTGCAGAACATGCGGGCATGCCTGGCCACGGGCGCGCGCATGGTGGTGGGAACCACAGGGTGGTACAGCCAGCTGGACGCGATGAAGGCGCTGTGCGAGCGGAGGCAGGCGGCGCTGCTCTACAGCACAAATTTTTCAGTCGGGGCGCAGGCGCTGTTTCGCGTGGCGCGGGAGTTGGCGACAGCCGCGCACGGCTACCGGTTCAGCATTACGGAGACGCATCAGGTGGCGAAGAAGGATGCGCCGTCAGGGACGGCGTTGTCGCTTGAGAAGATTCTGAAGTCGGCGCAGCCCGGGCTGGAGGTTCAAATTCACTCAAAGCGCGAAGGCGAAGTGGCGGGGATCCACGAGGTGGAAGCGCGCAGCGACAACGATGTGCTGGTTCTGAAGCACGAGGCATTTTCGCGGCGGGGATTCGCCGAAGGCGCAGTGCGCGCAGCGGAGTGGATCGCAGGGAAAACCGGCTGCTGGGACTTTGCGGAAATCTTTGAGAAGCTCTCTTTATGAGTATGAATGATCGCGGGGGCACACGTTTTTCGTGGACAGTTTCGTGGACAGAAGGATGGGCATTTCTCCTGGTCTTTTGCTGCTGGTTGATTGGCAGCCTGGGCCAGATCGTCAAGTACTTCCCACACCGTGCGCCGCTGTTTTGCGCGGTGGGAGCCATAGGGGTGGCGATGACCCTGGCGGCGTTGCGTTGGCTGCAATCGCGGGGGAGGGGCCAGATCGGATGGGGCTGGCTGGCAGCATTTTGGGTCTTGCTGGCGGTTCTGTATCTGATCCTGTATCCGATCGCGCAGCGCCATATTGTAGGCGTGGGGTCAGACGCCGAGGATGCTCTTCGCAGAACTGCGTTCCAACTCTTGCATCATCATTATCTATATTCGGTGCGGACTTATCTGGGGAATGCGATCAGCCCCATGCCGGGAGCAGTAATGCTGGCGACTCCCTTCTATCTGATGGGACGAGTTAGTTTTCAAAATTTGGCCTG
>Ga0335075_10016486_pt1 | contig 11032 bp, 11 predicted proteins | sample Lox_Sample_24_FD_206723 | JGI IMG/M metagenome (GOLD analysis project Ga0335075, IMG submission 206723) | Soil microbial communities from Loxahatchee National Wildlife Refuge, Florida, United States - Lox_Sample_2.4 | ecosystem: Environmental > Terrestrial > Soil > Wetlands | place: USA... | reverse complement strand
TTACCGGATCGAAGGGCGGGCGGTCGATCTTCGGGGGGGTCTCAGTAGTCATGCGTTTGCCTCCGTATAGCGGGCTTTGAGACTTCTCTTCACGAGCTTCCCGGTGGCTGTCCGGGGCAGCTCGTCGACAAAGTCGACGGTGCGAGGGGTTTTGTAGTGAGCGATGCGGTCCCGCACGTAGCCGATGATCTCGTCGGCCAGTTCGACGGATGGCGTTGTCCCAGGCCTCAACTGAACGACCGCTTTGACCTGTTCGCCCATCTCCGGATCGGGCACGCCGATCACCGCGACATCGAAGACCAACGGGTGCAGTGTGAGGACGTTCTCTACCTCTTGCGGGTAGATGTTGACCCCACCGGAGATGATGACAAATGCCTTGCGATCGGTCAGGAACAGGAAGCCATCCTCGTCGACGTAACCGATGTCGCCGACGGTAGACCAATTCTGGTGTTCCGGATGCCGTGAGGAGGCGGTCTTTTCGGGATCATTGTGATACTCGAACGGCACGACGTCACGTTCGAAGTAGACCGTGCCGATCGTGCCCGGGGGGAGCTCGTTGCCTTCGTCGTCGCAGATCCGCAGGACACCGAGCGCGGCTTTGCCAACCGACCCACGCTTGTCTTTCCACTCGGCGGCGGTGATCACGGTGCTGCCGTGTTGCTCTGTCGCACCGTAGTATTCGACGAGAATCGGGCCCCACCAGTCGATCATCGCGTCTTTGACATCGGGCGGACAGGGGGCGGCGGCGTGCACCGCCATGCGCAGCGACGTGACGTCATAGGCGTTGCGGATCGGGTCTGGCAATTGGAGCATCCGGACGAACATCGTCGGGACCATCTGCGTGATGGTCGCCCGATACTTCTCGATAGCCGCCAGCGCCTTTTCTGCGTCGAAGCGCTCCATCAAAATCACCGTGCCGCCCAGCGCCTGAACGCCGCCGCACCATTTCAGCGGGGCGGTGTGATAAATCGGCGCCGGCGACAGGTAAACGTCGTCGGGAGAGATCTTGAAGACATGCGCCAGCAGCCCAATAAGCGGGTCCCCGGGTTGGTCGACCTGAATCGGCAACAGATGCGGCTTGATGCCCTTCGGCCGCCCGGTGGTGCCCGACGAATACAACATCTCCGAGCCGCGCGGCTGATCGGTCAACCGCGGTTCCGTCGTGGCCAAGAGCTCGCGGTACGGCAGGTAACCGGCGATCGCGCCACCGAACGAGTACCACCGCTGCACCTCGGGAACCAGGCGGAGCAGTCGTTCGGCAAGTTCTCGCACCCCACAGGAGGCGATGACGACGCGGGCACCGCTGTCCCGGACGATGTAGGCCGCTTCCTCGGCGGCCAGGTGCCAGTTCACGGCGGTGATGTAGAGACCGGAACGTAGTGCGGCCCAATATATCTCGAATGCCTCGGCGGCGTTGTCCGAAAGCATCGCGATGACGTCGCCCTTGCGCAAGCCCATCACGTGCAGCGCCGACGCCAGTCGAGCCGAATTGTCGTCGAGTTCCGCATAGGTGAGTGCCCGGCCCGATTCGGCCATGATCACGGCCGGTCGATCTGGCGCAGACGCTGCGTGGGTGCCCGGAAACATACTTTTAGACGAGCAGGTCGTCGCGACCGTCGCTCTTGAGTCGCTCGATATAAGTCGGGTAAAGCTTCTTGCCGAGCGGAGCCAGTTTGAGCAGGCTCGCCACGTTGCCTTCGACCTTGATCTTTTTCTTGGCCATGGCCAGTGGCAAGTTGACCTTGCCCTGCCAGTACCCGTTGCCGGTGTCGGCCGTCATGGACATCGTCGCGGTCGGCGCCGGCCCGCCGTCCAGGCCTTCGCGTACCGACTTGTTCGCCATGTCGATGACGACCACGGCCTCGGGGTCGGTGAAGTCGAACGCCACCACGATCCCGGTGCCGACCAGCTTGGGACCGATCTCCTCATCGTCGAAGGCGGTCTCGAAGATGCCGCCGATGTACTTCCTGACCTCCGCCGAGTCCTTGAACCCCATTGTTCTCGTCTCCTAAATTTACTTTTGATTAGATTCCGATCTCGGTCATTCGCCATGGCATGGATCGACCTCGTCGGCCATCTATGACCCCCGTCACACAGTACCATAAGTCAACTTATGGTCAAGGGCTGTTGCGCCTCGTCAACGACTCGTCGAGGTGAGCTGCTCGATAAGCCTGTACTTCTGCACCTTGCCCGTCGGCGTGATCGGCAGATCTTCCGCGCGGTAGAACACGACTCGCTTAGGCACCTTGAAGCGTGCCAGCTTCGCGCGGCAGATGTCGAGTACGTCGGCTTCGGTGAGCGCCGATCCTGGTACCGGAACCACGACGACACAACCGATCTCACCCCAGCGGTCGTCGACCAATCCGACGGCGAAGACCTGGCTGATCTCGTCATGCCCCACGAGCAGATCCTCGATCTCCTTGGGCATCACCAGTTCACCGCCGCTTTTGTACAGTTCCTTGCGGCGACCGGTTACCTCAAGGTAACCATCGGCGCGAACCCGACCGAGGTCCCCCGAGAGCAGCCAGCCGTCCCGCAGGGTCGCGGCGGTGTCCGCGGCGCGGTTCCAGTACCCCAGCATCGCCGTCGGCCCGGACGAGGCTAGCTCGCCTTCCCCGCCGGCCGGCAAATCCTCCGCGGTCTCAGGGTGCAGCGCCTTGTACACGACAAGTGCATCGGTGCCCGGAACCGACGCCGCGCCAGCCATCTTCGGCTTCCCGACAGTTTCGGAAGTCAGGTGTAACGGGTCTTCGGGCCGCGTCAGCGTCATCGCACCGCCGGCCTCTGTCATCCCATAGCCGGTGACGATCTCGCTGACGCCGAGATCCTGTTCGATCCGTCGCCACAGCCAGATCGGCGCCGGAGCCGATCCGCACAGGATCGCGGTCAGTGAGCCGAGGTCGTAACGCTCGCGGGCCGCGCTTTCGACCATCGCGACGGCCATGGTGGGAACGCAGAGAATGTCGCTGGCTCGGTGGCGTTCGATGCCGGCGAAATAGCCCTCGGCGCTGAATACCGTCTGCGGGATGATCGCACCGCCGACGAACATGACCGACAGCAATCCTTCGATGTAGCCGAACATGTGATAGCAGGGCAGCGAGAACAGTATCCGCCTGCCGTCCTCGTAGGCTCGCGTCAGCGCCGAAGCATACGCCGTTCGCAGCACCGCGTCGTGGCTGACGAGCACACCCTTGGGTGAACCGGTGGTGCCGGAGGTGTACAGCATGTCGCCGGCGCCATCGGGATCAACGGCCAACCCATCACTTGCACCGCGGTTTTCGTCGCCGAGGATGGCAAGATCGGTCATCGTTGGACAGCCGGGGCGCGCGTGGCCGTCGGTATCGAGCAGCACCACACTGCGGCGTGCGTCCGGCAGTGGTGAATCCCAGCCCGGCGTGATCGCATCCAACATTGCCTGGTAATCGAGGCCCCGAAAGCCGGTCATGCTGACCAGAACCCGGCATCCGGCGTCGGAAAGGACATAGCGCAGCTCGTCCTGACGGTAGAGGTAGTTGAAGGGGACGGCGATTGCTCCCACCCGAGCGATCGCGAACTTTACCGCTACGAACTCGGGATAATTCGCGATGATCATGCCCACTCGGTCGCCGGGTGATACACCCAGCGCGGCCAGACCGTCGGCCAGTCGGCGAGACTCGGCTGCCACGTCCGCATAACTCAGCCGCGCGTTGTCGGCCAGCACCAGCGGGCGGTCCTCATACCGGTTCGCGCAGAAGTCAAGCCAGCCCGCGAGTGTGCGCGGCCGCCAAACCGGGAAACGCCGGCGAAGCGATTCCCGTCGCGCCTCGATGCTCGTGGTCAATTACTCACGCGAAGACCGCTCGAACCCATTGACCCCGTCCCTATCCCACTGGATTGACGCCTAGCGTCGCGTTCGACATGTCGCTGATTTCGCCCCACCGGTCGGTGATTTCCTTCAGGCTCGGCGGCTGGCCGAATGTGACCCCCTTGTTCTGGAACTGCGCCACCCGCTGCACCAGCCCGCCACCGACGACGAACACCGAGCCGGATTCTTGGTTCTCCTCGGAGAGTAGGTAGCCGACGGCAGGTGCGACATGGTCCGGGCCGAGTTTGTCCAAAACCTCCTGCGGAGCTATATCGGCAGTCATCCGAGTGGCCGCCATCGGCGCGACCGCGTTCGCGGTGATTCCGTACTTGGCGCCCTCGATGGCCAGGGTGTTGATCAGGCCAACCAGTCCGAGCTTGGCGGCGCCGTAGTTGGCCTGACCGAAATTGCCGTACAGCCCGCTGGTCGACGTCGCGACCACGACACGCCCGAATTTCTGCTCTCGCAGATACGGCCATGCCGCGCGGGTGACGTGGTAGCCACCGTAGAGATGCACATTGATCACGGCATCCCAGTTCTCGTCAGACATCTTGTGGAACGCTCCGTCACGAAGAATTCCCGCGTTGCTGACCACACCGTGCACGGCTCCGAAGTGCTCGATCGCGGTCGCGACAATAGCCTCGGCCCCTTCCCGGGTAGCCACGCTGGAATAGTCGGCGACCGCCCGGCCACCGTGACTGCGAATTTCCTCGACGACCGCGTCGGCCATATTGGTGCCCGATCCGGAGCCGTCCCGGGCCCCGCCGAGATCGTTGACCACAACCAGAGCGCCATTGTCAGCGAGGAACCGAGCGTAAGACCGTCCCAATCCCCCACCGGCTCCGGTCACGATCACGACTTTGTCCTGGACTCCGGGCACCACAGATCCTCCTACGGGCATTACGCGGCCGGCCGCGTTATTGAATCTTGGTTCGAATTTTAGCCGACGCCGAATTGAGTCCCTGCTCGGCATTGGATCTGGCAGATGCGATGCTGGTCGGCATTCAATACGTCCATCTCGTAACCAGGCGGATCTGCCGGATCGGATTCCGATCGTCGCCACCAACTAGAGTCCCAGACATGGTGAGTGGCGTCTCGCGGGTGGCCTACCTCGAAACGGGCCTCGGCGTGCTGTCCGACCTTGGCTACGGCGGGCTGAAGTTGGCCGAGGTATGCAACCGGCTCGGGGTTACCACCGGTTCCTTCTACCACTATTTCGAGAACTGGCCGACGTACACGCGGGAGCTGGTCGAGCACTGGCGCCAGGCCAACACGGTCCGGCTGGTGGAGTGGATCCGAACCGAACCCGATCCGCGCCGACGTCTCGACCGCATCATCGACATCGGGTTGAATCTGCCGCACGGCGCCGAGGCCGCGATCCGCTCATGGAGTAGCGCGGACCCCGAGGTGCATGCGGTACAGGTGGATGTCGACAACGAACGCCATGGGATCCTGCGCGAGTCCGCGCTCGAGATCCTGCACGACGAGCGGCAGGCGGAGCTGTTCGCCGACTGGGCGGTCTACCTCCTCGTCGGCTACGAGCAGGCGACCCTGCCTCCCGACAAGGCCGCGCTCGAGTGGATCGTCGGGCAACTGCTGGACGCGCTCGACGCCGGCCGGTTCGGCTCCGTCCCGCGCGATTGAGTTCGCGCGTGTAGCCGACCAGGCCCTTGACTACGAGGCGCCCCGGAAGATCGCGGCCATGCCCTGTCCGCCGCCGATGCACATGGTCTCTAGCGCCAGGCCCCCGCGCCGTCGGCGCAACTCGTGCAGCATCGTGACCAGGATCCGCACGCCGGTCGCCCCGATGGGATGTCCCAGCGAGATGCCCGAACCGTTGACATTGAGCCTGTCCTCGACGTCGTCGAGCTTGACGCCCCAACCCGCGAGCACCGCGAGCACCTGCACCGCGAACGCCTCGTTGATCTCGATCAGATCCATTTCGTCGAACTTCAATCCCGTTCGGCGGAACAGCTTTTCGACTGCACCGACGGGTCCGAGGCCCATCCGTGACGGGTCGCAACCGACCGCTGCCCAGCCTTCCAGGAAACCAAGCGGCTCCAGGCAGAGGTCATCGAGGCGGTCCTCGGCCACCACCAAACACGCTGCGGCGGCGTCATTCTGCTGGCTGGAGTTGCCCGCCGTGACGGTGCCGTCCTTCATCACGGTCCGCAGTCGGCCCAGCGCTTCTGGGGTGGTGTCGGGACGGACGCCTTCATCGCGATCGACTTGCACGGGTTCGCCTTTGCGCTGCGGCACCTCCACGGCGACAATCTCATCGTCGAAGCGGCCCGCACGCTGAGCCGCAGCAGCGCGTTGATGGCTGCGTGCCGCGAAGCCATCGGCGGCATCCCGGTCGATCCCGTAATCAGCCGCCAGGTTTTCGGCGGTCTCGATCATGCCGCTGATCGGGCCGAATCGCCAGACTGGCTGCGACAATTCGCGGCCACGGTCGAGCCGGTCGTACAGCATCTGGTTGCCCGACCGGGAGCCCCACCGCGCCGTAGTGATGTAGTGCTCGATGTTGCTCATCGATTCGACACCACCGGCCAGCACGACGTCGGCGGCTCCGGTCTGCACCGTCATCGCCGCGGTGACCACGGCCTGCAGCCCGCCGCCGCAGCGCCGGTCGATCTGCAACCCCGGCACGCTGATCGGGAGGTTCGCGTGCAGCGCCGCCCAGCGCCCGATGCATGGCGACTCGGAATTGGCGTAGGACTGTGCGAATACCACGTCTTCGATGGCAGCCGGGTCCACGGCGCTGCGCTCGACGACTGCCTCAATGACCCGGGCGGCGAGGTCCTCGGCCCGCAGCGGTCGCAGACTCCCGCCGAAGGTCCCGACGGCAGTGCGAACTGGGGATACTATCGCCGCGCGTCTCACGTATCGCCCCGCCAGCGTCCGGCGGAGGGATCGATCAACGCGGTCAGCTGTTCGTCTGACAGCCAGATGATCGTCTCCAGTTCCAGTGCGTCGAGGTAGCGCACCCGACCGGAGCGAAGATCCTCCAGCCGCAGCCGCGGAGAATTGCCCGAGGCGTCGAAATTGACTGATATCTGCGCAAATTCACTGCCGATCACCGGACCCACCCCCGGTACGTCCACGGAATCGCCGCCGCCGAATTCGATCGTCATCACGGCTCAGATGAGAAAACCCAATGTCGGAATCGGCTGGCCGTTGTCCACCAGCACCACCTTCTTGTACGCCAGCCGCAAGCCGCCGTCCTGGCGGCGCAGCCGATACGTGGTCCGACCGCCCCATAGGTGGTTGCCACGTGCACGAGACTCCAGGACCAGGAAGTTCGCGCCCACCTCCAGGTCCACGCTACCGCCGGAATTGACTCGGCCGCCGAGGAATTCGATATTGGACAGCAGTCGCCTCAGGTTTGACGGTGGCGCCTGAGCGTAGCGCTTGCCGGTGCGAACCTGCTTGAGCCGGGTGGCGATGCGACTGCGGTTGTCGTAGATCACCGACATCGTGCGCGACGGATCGTCGGTCGCGGCCACCGGAACCCAGTACAACGCGTCGTCGGTCCATAACGCTTCCCAGGCGTCGTAGTCGGACTCGTCCGCGTACCGGGCTTCGCGGTAGAGGAACTGCTCCACCTCCCAACGGTCGAAGCCGTCGGGTACTGGCCTCAGAGCGGCGGGGCCGTCCAGCGCAGCGCTCGTCACAATTGCGCCTCCATGAGCGTCTTGTACCGCGACCAAAAACCCCGCATGCCGGTCTCATCGGTAGCTCCACCGATGGTAAATCCATTCTCATCGACATGTTCGCGGTTCAGCCCGCGGCGCACATCCAGCCATTCCGGTGTCAGGCACTCAAGGCCGAGTTGGTTGCGCTCGTACATCTCCGTGTCGTCGGCCAGCAGCATTCCGGCCGGTCCCACCGAGCCCATGCACTGCGACACCATGCGTGTGTTCAGCTCCGGTGCACCCACCATCTGCACCGCCGTCGAGTACTGGACGCACTCGCCGACGGCAACCGGTTGGATGTTGAAGACCTGGATTTCGGCGATAAACAAATTCGGGAAAATCATGACGTGCGGGCCGCCTTCGATCATGATCTTCTCGGCCTCGTCGCCGTAGCGTTCGCGCATCGCCGCGACGTAACCGGGCACCCGGGCCTCAGTGGTGCCGAACCAGCGCATCGGCTCGGCGAACTTCCGAAATTCCGGACGTAGATCGTTTTCGCTGTGGCCCTGGCCCAGGTCTCGCGTCACCGCCGTCGAGGTGTCGCTGTAGAGGGCGCCGATGGGGCTGCCCGTGACGCCAAAGATCGAGCCGTGCACAAACTGCGGGTGATACCCATCGGTTTCGTTCTCCGCCAGGAGCTTCCAGTTCGCGCGCGTCCGGTGCTGCAGCCATCCCGCGGTGAGCTCGACCGCTCCTTGCGGCGACAATCGGGCCAGCCTGTCGATCTCACCCGCGGCCGCACCGAGATGTTCGACAAGCTCGGGGCCATCCGTGGCGAAGCTGCCGAACACGAAGCCGCGGTAGGTGTCCATTCGAGGGACCCGCCCCAAGCTCAGGTCCAACTTGCGCTGGCCGTAACCCTTGAAGAACGGGAATCCGACAAGCTCACCGTCGTTGCGATAGGTCCAGCCGTGATACGGACACCGGAATGTCGACGAATTGCCTTGGGCGTCATCGCAAACTTGATTGCCACGATGTGCGCAGCGGTTCAGCAGCAGGTGCAGCTCCCCGTCACGATCGCGGGTCATGATCACGTCTTGCAACCCGAGGCGCTTACGAACATAGTCGCCCGGCTGGGCCACCTCGCTTTGATGTCCGACGAAAACCCAAGTGCGGTACCAGATCCTGCGCAGCTCTTCGGCGAAGATAGCCGGGTCGGTGTACAGCGACCCGTGCACCTTGTCACGCTTGATCAACTGGTCATACCGGCTGCCGGTAGCGCCGGGCGACTCGATGAGTGAGGTCACTAGTCGGGCTCCTCTCGTAACAATTCGTGCACGCTACCCTGCGCGGTCATGTCGATACGGTTCCAAATTGCGGTCTTCGCTTCGCGCGGAAGGCCGCGATTCCCTCGGCGAAGTCATCGCTGTCGAAGAGCTCAGCCTGGTGTTGGGCCTCGAGGTCGAGGAGTTCAAACGGGCTCAGCGCGGATCCGGCGGCCAACAGCGTTTTGATCACCCCGTAGGCCCGCGTGGGGCCGGCGGCCAACCGCTGAGCGTCGGCCAGCGCGTCCGGTAACGCAGAACCGGGCTCGGAGAGCGCATCGACGAGTCCTATCTCCAAAGCCGTGGGCGCGTCGAGAGGCGTCGGCATCATCAACATCTGGCGCGCGCGGGCGATACCGACCCTGGCCGGCAGCGATGCGAATGTTCCCATGTCGCCGGCCAATCCGACATTGGTGAAGGTTGTGGCGAAACGCGCGTCGTTGGCGGCGACGACACGATCGCACGCCGCGGCCAGCGCGACGCCGGCGCCGTAGGCGCTGCCCTCCACCGCGGCGACAACCGGCTGCGCGTTCCAGATCGCACGAATCACCCTCTGCGCCAACTGTGTCCGCTCCATCGCCCGCTCAGGCGACATTCGCTCCATCGAGGTGATGTCCCCGCCCGAGCAGAACGCGGGGCCGGCACCGGTGAGGACGATCGCGCGGATCGAATTGTCCGCGCTGGCACTCTCGATCGCGCTGGCAAGCTCGAGCCGGACCGGGATGTCGATCGCGTTGCGCTTGTCGGGACGGTTCAGTGTGATGATCCGCACCGCGCCGCGATCCTCGACCAGGACAGAACCGGTGCTCATTGTCCGGTGAAGTTCGGTTGGCGCCGTTCGATCACAGCCCTCAGACCCTCCAGCGCGTCAGCGGTTCCGGACAACTCGGAGACGGTGCGCGCCTCTTCGGCCAATCGTTGTTCGACCGATGCCCCCAGCCCGCTCCAGACCAGCCGCTTGGTGGCCGACAACGCCCGGGGCGGCATCGCCGCCAATTCCGTCGCGACTTGTTCTGCGCGGCCGAATAGTTCGGCATCGTCGACAACCTCGGTGATCAATCCGATCTGCAGCGCTTCGGTGGCACTCAGGGTCGGGTTGGTCAGCAGGATCCGCAACGCCTGACGCAGACCAACCAATTGGGTCAGTGTGACCGAGGAACCTCCGTCGGGCGCCATGCCGACTCGAACCGCCCCCGAGAAGAACTTTGCTGAGCGTGCCGCGACGACGATGTCGGATGCGCACACCAATCCCAGGCCGCCACCGCCCGCGGCAAAGCCCTGCACCGCGGCCACCACCGGCGCGCGCAGCTGGATCAACGCGGCGGTGGCCAGCTGCAACCACGCCGTGGCCTCCCGCAAGTAATCCGGAAGATCGGCTCCCTTTGACTCGAAGGTATGGATATCGCCGCCCGCGCAGAAGTTTCGGCCTTCACCGGTGAGCAGCACGACCCGCACGGCGGGATCCGCGTGGCAGGTCAATGCCGCCTCGTGCAGCGCCTTGAGGAACTCGACGTTCATTCCGTTGGACGCCTCGGGTCGGTTCAAGCGCAAGCGACCGATGCCGTCGGCGACTTCGAGCGCGACGGGCGCGCTGGTTTCTGCAACACTCATCAGCTGGCTCCTCGCTGCCGAAAGGCGGACACACCGTTGTGTCCGGCGTGCCCGCAGATATGCTCGACCACGCAATCGATTTCGTGTTCCAATGCGGTGGGTAGCGCAGCATCGAGGCCGGAGTACACAAGTCGCTTGATAGAAACCACGGCCTCACGGCGCCGCCCGGCCAGAACCGTGACGAACTCCTGGACGCTGCGGCTGAACTCGGGCTGCGGAAAGCTGCGATACGCCAGACCGCGGCGCACGGCGTCCGCACCCGACATACGGTCGCCGGAGAGCAGCAGGCCCAGCGCCTCCTGACGACCCACCAAGCGGCTCAACCGCTGGGTGCTCCCTCCGCCCGGGATCATCCCGAACTTGATGTGGTTGTCGGCAATCTTGGCGTCGTCGCTCACCAGTACGATGTCGCTGGCCTGCATCAGCTCGAAGCCGCCGGCCATGGCGACACCCTCCACTGCGGCGACAACCGGGACCTTGACACGTGCAACGGCGTCGCACGCGCGGCGAAACGCCGTAAACAGTGGGCGCAGCGCATCCGGCCCGCTCGACCGCAGCAGCTCTACTTCGTTGAAATCGCCACCCGCACAGAAGTTTCCACCCGCGCCCTGGATGAC
>Ga0335075_10016484_pt1 | contig 11033 bp, 6 predicted proteins | sample Lox_Sample_24_FD_206723 | JGI IMG/M metagenome (GOLD analysis project Ga0335075, IMG submission 206723) | Soil microbial communities from Loxahatchee National Wildlife Refuge, Florida, United States - Lox_Sample_2.4 | ecosystem: Environmental > Terrestrial > Soil > Wetlands | place: USA: Florida... | reverse complement strand
TGGTCCGAACGGTGACTGTGGGGCGTTCCGGTTCGGCGATCGGGTGGTGAGGGTGCTTTCGTCCATATCGGACGTCGGGCCGGACTACTTCTCTCGTTTCCGGCATCGGGTCGCTACCGCCGCCGAGGCCGATACCCTCGAGCTTTCCGGCGATGCATCCCGCGGTTATCAGTTGACATTGTGCCACGAGATCGTGGCGAAAGTGGACTCGCTCACGGAACTCGTGGGAAGGACCAATGAATTCTTTCTGAGCTGGGAGCATCCCGAAGTCGATTTTCTTGCCTATTTCCATGCCGCCGCCGTCCGTCGGGGAGCAAGTACCATTCTCCTCCCCGGCGTCAGCGGTGCCGGCAAATCGACTCTTGTGGGGTTTTTGGCGCGCCAAGGCTACAGTTATCTCAGCGACGACCTTGTCGCGATGGTGGCGTCCGATTGGTCGTTGCGGCCTTTGCCGGCGTGTCTTTCCATCAAGTCCGGCTCCTGGCCGATTCTGCAAGGGTTCTATCCGCAACTCGCCAATAGTCAGACCGTGCGATGCCATGGTCGCGCCACACGCTATGTTGAGCCACCGGAGACGAGTGGGTCGGCAGGAACGCCATCGGTCATTCTCTTTCCCGCCTACGTGAAAGATGCGGAAACGCATCTCGGCTCCCTGACGCCTCTCCGGACAATGACGCGATTGCTCGAAGCCAATACGGACCTGAATAAACCCCTGACCTTCGATAGGGTCGCTGAGTTCCTTCATTTCGTCGAAACGACACCGGCCTATGAATTAAGTTATGCCGACATGCCGAGCGCCATGAACGCCATTGAGAGGCTGCTTGAAAACGAAGCCTAGGCCAGCCCACCGCCTTCTCGGCCGAGATGCCTGTCCGGCGCTTTGGGCCAGACGCTTGCACCGTCCGATCTTCCGGCGACTGAAACCTGTTCTTCTTAAGGGAGCTGCCGCTCTCGTTGGTGGATCATGCCCCACGTCGGGCGATCAGAACCACAGCGGGATCGTCTCATACCTCAGTTTCCTAAAGGAGAGATGAGCGGGGACAGAAGATTGTCCAGGCTGTAAGCCGGGGTGAGCGTCTCAAGACCGGAGAGCGCCGCCTCCGGGGCGATCTGCGGGCGAGAGGCCGGATAACCATCGTCAAAGCCGCCGCCCAAAGCTTCGATGATGTCGACCAGCGCGTTGATGTGATCGACAAGCAGGAATTGCAGCACGAAGCGCTGTTGAAGAAGATCAACCTCGCTTGACGCGACTTCGCGCACGTCGTTGAGACCGCTGCCCAGGCGGCTGCGAGTAAGGAGAACCTCCCCGGAGGATGAACTGAGCACTTGCGCATGTGAATCAAGGATGGCTTTTGTTTGCCTCCAATTGGTCAGACCATCGGCGACATCCTGAATCGCGCGCAGCAAGGTCTCATTGTAGGACTCAACCGCCTGATCATACGCCGAGCGCGACGCGGCCAATTCGCCGCGCAGACGGCCCCCTTCGAATATGGGGAGATGAAAACCGGGGGCCACAAGATAGTTGAGGTCACTGCCGCGAAAGAGCAGGCCCGGCAATGTGCCGATCTTACTCGTAAGCACAGTAGCTTCAAACCCCCCGGTTGCGGCGGTGAGATCGACGGACGGCAGAAACTCCGCCTTGGCGACGTGGATGAGTTCGGCCTGCGATTCGGCCCGGTGCATGGCGGCGGCGAGATCCGGGCGATGGGAGAGAAGCTCGATCGGCAAATGGGCGGGCAGAACCAGTTTGGCCGGCAGATCGTTGTCCTTGCCCGTAAAGAAATTCGCCGTGGCGTCGGGTCCCTCGCCCATCAGCCTCGCGAGAAGATCTTGCTGTAGGATGACGAGCGCTCGCGTGGCATCCACGACCTTGTTGGCGGTTTCCAATTCGATGCTGGCTTCTTTGACGGCATCCTCCGGGTCAAGCCCGGTTCGAACCCGCGTCTGCGCGTAATCGAGCAGGATTTTGCGAAGCACCACAACATCCTGCGCCAGGACCAGCTGCCGGCTGGCGGCGACGCCACGGACATAGGTCCGCGCGATGGCCGTCGTGAGCAGGAGGCTCGCTTCGGCGAACTCGGCCTGTTGCGCGGCGGCTTCGCCCAGCGCGGCTTCAAACGCGGCCTGGTTCTTCCCCCAGAAATCAAACTCGTAACGAAAGGAGACGGGATTGAGGGTATCCGAGGTATGATAAGTCCCTCCGAGATCTGGATTAAAGGAGTTGGCAAGGCCATGCTGGGCATAGCGAACCATCCGAAAGGTGTTATCTGAATCGAGCCAGGGGAGCAGTCGCGCGCCTTCGACTTGCGCGGTGGCATTCGCCTCGCCAATCCGGTCAAACGCTTGCTTGAGGCTGGGATTGTTGGCGAGCGCCGTTTCCATGGCCCGATCGAGATCCGGATTGCGGAACGTCCGCCACCACTGCGCTTCCGGCCATGGTTTGGCCGGGACGGCTTCCGCCTTCCGGGCCGGCGCGTGGGGCAGAATCGTATCCATGGGGGGCTGTTCCCTGAAGCTGGCACGCTGGTTCTCGGCCGGCATGGCGGCGCAGCCGGCGAGGAGGAAGAGAGGCAAGGCGCCGACGGCCAGGAGGAGTGACCGGCGGAGGATCATCCTTGCTCCATCATTTCTTCGGCTTTTGCTTTTTGCAGCTTTTCAACGAGTTCGGTTGGCACGATGGTCGAAGAGGCGAGCCAGACGAACGCAGCGAGCATGGCGAAAATCACGCCGCCGAGGAGAAAGGCGTCATTCATCCCGAGCAAAGATGATTGTTCTAGGATCAGGTTCCCAAAAATATGTTGCGCCTTGTCTGCGGAGACACCCGCCGCTTGCAGCTTGTCCGAGAACAAAGACAGAAGATCGAGCGAAGCAAAACGGCGGCCGCCGAAATGGTCGGCGAGATCGAGTTGGTGGAAGGGAGTGCGCCGGAACATCACGACGCCTTGCAGCGCAATGCCGAACCCGCCGGCCATCGTGCGCAGAAGGGTCAGCTCTTCCCCTCCGCGCTGGAGGAGCCTCGCCGGCAGGCCATAGATGGCGAGCTCCGCCAGCGGCGTAAAGAAGGCAGCGAGCGAAAAACCAAAGAATATCATGGGCAAAGCGATCTGGTCGAACCAACCATCTCGGTCGAAGAGACCCATCCAAGTCAATGTCGCGCTGAACCACAGGAAGCAGGCACACGCAACCAGCCGGACATCGACCCGCTGGCAAATCTCATGCAGAACCATAACAAGCGGAAACGAGAGGAGCATCATTGAGAGATAGACGATTCCGGCCAGCGAAGAGGAGTAGCCGAGCAGGACTTGAAGTTGTACGCTGAAAAGGGAAAGCAGGCCTTGAATGACAAGAAAACCAGCGACTGAACAAATAACGGAAATGGTATAATTGCGATAGGCGAACAGCCGTAGATCGAGGATCGGGTTGCGTTCGCCCAACTCCCAGATGATGAAACAAGGCAGTGTCGCGATCACCGTGAGAAGCAGGCCAAACATGAACCATGACCAGCCAAACCAATCGAAATCATTGCCTTGATTGAAAATAGTCTGCGTCCCGAGCAGAATGATGGCAAGCATGAGGTAGCCGCCTGTATCGAAGCGCCGGATATAGCGCTTGATTCGGCGCCCGTAGACAAGCGAGCCGGTGATTGCGGCAATACCCAGGGTGATGAAGACATTCGAATAAAAAAGGGCTTGCCAGTCGACGTATTCGGACCAGAAGCCGCCCATGAAAACGCCGATCGTAAAGGGCATCATGCTGAGGATCGCCCAGATGCCGACTCCAAAAGTCCTTTTTTCGGCCGGATATTCGCCAAGCAGCACGGCCTGGCCGGTTGGCAAGATGACCCCGGCGGTCATCCCCAGCAAGATGCGCATGGGGACAAAGGACCAGATTGTCTCGGATTGCGCGCAGAGAAGAGAGAACCCGGCGTAAACGGCGAGTGCTGTGACATAGACAAGGTAGTCGCCATAGCGCGCCGCCAGCCACCGGGCGATCGGAAAGCCGAGGCTAATGCCAATCAAATGGTCAGTCGACCCCCAGGAGGCGAAGCTCGGGGTGACGCCTTGCAGATTACCGGCGACATAGGGACCGGAAATCGTATAGCCCGGCACATTGGAGAGCACCACCACATTGGCGAGGCCGACCGCTACGTTCAAAAGAAGGAAGCGCCAGCCGCGCAGGGGCCGCCGGGTTTCATCAGTGTCCATCAGACAAGCCCCGTGAGCGCGATTGGTCAAAGGCCGCCGGACAATAGTGGGCGGACTCGATTCGCTCAACCTGTCTTGAATGGATTGAAGGGGGGTGCCAGGGAAATTTCACGTGAACTCCTCCCGTGTCGATGCCGGTAGGAGTCATCAGCCGAAAGGGCGGTTATAAGGCGAACTCCATCGCCTGCTAAAGCTAAGTAGCAACCGTGCCGCGCCTGTCAAGGGACGAAATTGGCCTTTGGCCGAAAGCCCCTTTCCACTTGTCATCCCTTGGCGTGAAACGCCCGTCCCTGAAATCGGGTGGGACATCAAGGTGCTCGTCCCTGGACGGTCATCTTGTTCCGGCCATGGACAAACGGCGCTTGTAGTCTAGAAACTTCGGCTTAATCAATCTCCCGCAAACCCTTGCCCCTTCGGTGGAGTTGCCGGCGCGCCCGCTGGCGGGTGAAATTCTTAGGTGCTGAAATGAGCTCGCTATGAATGAAATGGTTTTGTGTTTCCGTGCGTAGTGCACAGAGCTTAAGTTGGGGCGGGTTTTCGATTTTCAAGACTCTTAAGCGTGGCAAGGGATGAACAATCGGACATGATCACTTAGGCGTGAGCAATCAGATTTGGACTCGAAAAGCTCCTTGCGACCGATGAACGAACTGCCGCGTGTTCTTTCTCTTCACTTTTTGCGCGCGCTCTATCGCCACCGGCCAACCGCTTTATTCGATGTTGTTGAAACGCTGCTTTTGCGGATTGCCGCGGCGCCGGATCCCGCGATTTTCATCTCGCCTGTTACGCCTGAGGATTTTCGGCGGGCGGCAGGTGAACTTTTGGCGAGGGTGCCGGACCCGACTTCCTTGCCGCTGTGGGGAATCCCCTTCGCCGTCAAGGATAATATTGATGTGGAAGGCTTTGCGACGACCGCCGCCTGTCCGGCCTTTGCCTATCGGCCGCAAAAGGATGCGGAAACCGTCGCGCGGCTGATGGCGGCCGGCGCGCTCGTCATTGGCAAGACCAATCTCGATCAGTTCGCGACGGGCCTCAACGGCACACGCTCGCCCTATGGCGCGCCCCGCTGCGTTTTTGATGCCGGCTCGATCTCGGGAGGATCGAGTTCCGGCTCGGCGGTTGCCGTCGCAGCGGGGCTCGCCAGCTTTGCGCTCGGCACGGATACGGCCGGGTCCGGCCGGGTGCCGGCCGCGATCAACAATCTCGTCGGAATCAAGCCGACGCCCGGCCTGTTGAGCCTGAGAGGCGTTGTCCCGGCCAATCCGAGCCTCGATTGTGTTTCCGTCCTAGCCCTGAGCGTTTCGGAAGGAAGCGAGATTCGCCGCATCGCTGATGGCTATGATCGCGAGGATCCCTTTAGCGTGCAAGCTCCGCAGAAGGCCTGGCCCCAGGCTTTGCGGATAGGGGTTCTGACACCGCAGGCCTGTTTCTTTGATGGCGATGGGGAAAGCGCGTCCCTTTACGAGCAGGCAATCGAAAGAATGCGCGTCTTTGGTGCAAAGGTCCTGACCTTCGATTATCATCCCTTCCACGAAATCGGGGCGCTTCTTTATGATGGGCCATGGCTGGCCGAGCGGGTGGCGGCGATCGGCGCATTCACCGATACCCATCCGGCGGACCTCGATCCTTGCGTGCGGGTGCTTCTAGACAAGGCCCACCGTTTGAGCGCGGCCGATGCTTTTGCAGGCCTGCACCGTCTGCAGCAATTGCGCCGCCGCGCCGAGCTTGAATGGGAAAAGGTCGATGGCCTGCTGTTGCCGACCGTGCCGGCCATTTACACGGTTGAAGCGATGCGGGCCGATCCGCTCACGCTCAACGCGCGCCTCGGACATTACACGAATTTTGCCAATTTTCTAGGCTGCTCGGCCATCGCTGTTCCCGCTGGCTTCAGAGGGGATGGCCTGCCCTTCGGTGTAACATTGGTCGCGCCACCTTTTCATGACGAGGCTTTGGCGGGGTTGGCCGGCGCCCTGCATGCCGCTGCTCAATGTGGGGCGGGCGTGGATCGCGAGGCACAAAGTTCCCGTTGCAGATAGACCGTGATCAGGAAAACGGGTCGAGCCAAGCCGCGATCCCCATCGGTTTCGGTCAGGCCGGCGAGGGCGCAACCGCTTTGGCGGTCCGGCTCTGTGGGAAGTCGGCATTCTGCCGCGCGATGAGCCAGAGGCCGGCCATAAGCTCGGCAAGTATCGCAAGACCAACGAGGACGATCATCCAGGGATTGTGGCGCACCATCGTTTCGGCGGAAACAAGGATCGCAACATGGATCACGGGTATCGTCAGCACGGTTACGGCGCTTGCGCCTTTACTCCGGCCGCTGATCGAAGTGAGACTCAAAACGAGTCCAATGGCGAAGAGCGCATGGGTGAGGGCGAGCAAGGGAATGCCGCAGCGCTTGGCGGCTTCGCTCATCCATTCCCCATAGAGCCTTGGAAAGATGACCGGCGATGGCCGGGCATGGAAGAATTCGAGAAAGCCCATCTCGAACACGCCGCGCCAGCTGCGTTGCGGCAGGCCGCCCGATCCCTGCATGCCGATTGGCATGGCATATTGGTCGAAATGGGCGGTCTGGATGCTTTGGCCGTCGGCCGAAACGGTTTCGATCGCGCCATGGCTCAAGATGAGGACGACGCTTGTTTCATTCCTTCGAAACTCGGCTTGCTGCGCGGTAATGACCTGCTCCTCGTTCTTCTCGGCGGAAAATTGATAAATGAAGATGCCGGAAACGACATCGGTGGATTGCCAGCGGCGGAAGTAGAGCGTCTTCGTCCCATTGTCGAAATTGTAGAATTCCGCCGGCTCCAGCATCCGGTGGTTGAGCGAGTTGCGGATCACATAGATCACATCATGCATCTCGCCGACATGCGCCGGAGCAAAGAAGGACGAAAGCCAATAGCCGAATACGACCGCGGCAAGCGCGACGAAAACTGTGGGAAGGCTGATCGCCCAGACCGACAGGCGCAGGGAGTAAAGAACGGCGATCATGCCGTCCGTCGACATGCGGGTGAATTCGATGGCAACCCCGATGCCGAGCGCCATCGGCAGGGCGACGTAAAGAACGGTCGGCACCGTTCCGAAGAGGGCTGGCAGGAGTAGGCCACCGCGAATGGCTGCCGGCGGCAAATCATGAAAGAGCGAGGTCAGAATGACCGGAATGCAAAGGCCCGCTTCGACGACAAGGGCCGCCGTGGCAACGCGCTTCGCAAGATAGAAGAAAAGAAGGGGAGGCATGACACATCCTCTCGGTCGCCAGCATATGGATAGACGCTATCAGGCTGCCGAAAACTCTCGTGAGAGCCTCATCCTTCAAGCTCTGCTCATCCTTCGAGGGCCTCCATTCTTCGAGAAAGTCTGTCTCGAAGAATGGAGGCGTTTCAGCGAGCACCCGCCCTTATGCGGCTTTCATCCGCGCGGCGGCTTTGATCGACAATTGACGCCAGGCCGCATCAAATACGCGGCGATTGGGAAGATGGACCGCACCAGCCCAATGGGCAAAGTAAATCTTGGCGCCAAAAACATCGCGGGGGCCTTCCGTGTCGAAGGTCACCCCTTCCGCCTTGTAAAAGCTCTCGCCGGATGCGCCGGGGATACACTCGCGCAGATGGCCGATCTTCAGTCCTTTGCGGTGGACGACGAAATTCGTGACCGGCTGGGCGAACAGCATGCCGCGCTGGCGGACGGCATGGAAAATCTCTTCATCCGTATCCATGACTTCGCGAAAATCCTTCAGGCTTAATATGTCTTTCGAGGCGATGAAAAAACCATCATTGAACAACATGGCGTCGCGCAAGAAATCATATCGGTTCCGTTTCCTGTTGTAGACATATTCCTTCCCCGGAGCGGCGACGATGAAATCCTTTCTGCCCGGTTCGAGCAGGCCGAACATCTCGCGAAAATCACGAAACAGGACGATATCGATGTCAAGATAGATGACCTCATCGAGCGGCAGCGCGAGACTGAGGAATTTGCGCAGCCGCCGCCGGTGGCCGGGAAAGAGCGGATAAAGCCGCTTGGCCAAGGCATCGAGTTCGGCACTGTCCGGCTCGACAAGCTCCACCCCATAGACGGCGGCGGCTTGGCGCGTCAAAGTGACATTCTCGTCATAGGGGATGAGATAGAGCGGCGTCGCCGCGTTGGTCAGGTGATAGCTCTCCAGAAACGGCAGCAGCCAATTGATGACCTTGTCATTGGCGATCGCCGCCATTCCGTATTTCTTGGAGCCTAAAGAGGGATTATCCATTGAGACCGCGAATTTGGCTTGTCGGACAGCCGTGTGTAGGGTTGAGGTGAACAAGATTCTTGAAGAGTCGAGGAAGAATCATATTCGGTCCGAAATGCGGCTTTCATCGGACTTTTTTCCTCTGGCGTGAGGAAGGCCGCTCGATCAAGCGCGTCTTTCAATCACAGGGGCAAGCCCAAATCCGGTGAGTAGAGAGAGAGAAAAGAACATGCCGCAGCCGCGCCCGCTTCAAAGCGCTGAGGTGAAGCCTGGCCTTTCTCGTCCGCTCCTCGGAAAATCCGTCCTGCTCATTCATCCGGCCTGGCATTCCTGTGGCAGCCACCAGGTCTTTGTCTCGCAGGTGCGGGCTTATCGCCATCTCGGCGCGAAAGTCCTGAGTCTGGCGGTTGCTGATATGCCAGGATGGAGCGAGGGATCGTCGGGCGCGACAAGCTATTTGGCGGCGACGGCGGATCTCGACGCCGACGTCCGGCTCTTGACAGTGCTGCCGTGGGGGCATGTTTTCCGGCCTGATTTTCTCAGGGCCGGACTTCACTGGCTGCGGGGCAATTCTGCAGCGGTTGGCCTTGAAGCCGCCAAATCCGCTAGCCTCCCGCATGAGCGCCTCGACCGCGAGCCGATCGCGCTCATCCATTGCAACCATTTCTTCTGCCTGCCAGCTGCGTTACGCCTCAACGGCAAACTTCGTTGCCCGATCTTCCTCGACACTCATGACATTCAGGCGCGCCAATACGCGCTGCGCAATCGCCAGAGCTTGAGGCTTCCGCCTGTTCTCCAATATGAGGAGATGCTCGCGCTCGAGCTCAAGATCATGAAGGGGGCGGATCTCTTGATTCATCTTAATGCGGAAGAGGCGGATCACTTCCAGGCCTTCATTCCGGATCAGCGCCATGCTTTGCTCTACCCGGCGGTGCCAGCCATGCCCATGGGTTCGGGGGGCGGACCGCCGATCATCGTCGCGAGCGCCAACTATCCCAATTTCCTCGGCCTCTCCTGGTTCTTGCAGGAAGTCCTGCCGCACGCATCGGATGTGCCGGTCCAAATTTACGGCAATATCGATCGCGAGTTGAAATTGAGGGCTCCCGAGCTTTACAGGGCGCATGCAAGGCTCTTTCATGGCAGAGTCGATAGGGGCGAACTCTATTCGGCCTATGAGAGAGCTTGCGCCGTTCTTCTGCCGGCGACGGCGGGTCACGGAATTTCGATCAAGACGGTCGAGGCCATGTCGAGCGGTGCGCCGCTCATCGCGACGCCGCTTGCGTTTCGCGGCCTGGGCCTTGATCCGGCCACGCTGGCCAATGTTCGCATTGCCGAGGATGGCGCCGCTTTTGCCGCGGCGCTCGCCCGCGCCTACGCCGATCGAAACTTGCCAAGCCAGGCCCGGCAAAGCGCGCCAACCCGGCAGCTCTATGAAAAGCACTTTGCCATTGACGCCTATCAAAATTCGCTCGGGACCATCGTTGAGCGGGCCATCAGGTCGGGTCGATGATGCCAAGCCCGATCATTCGCAAGGCGGTCAGGCTAGGCACGAAGAAATAGTCTCCGCCGCGGGTTTCGATGAATTGGGGCAAGCCCTCGACGATGAAGGGTGGCCGGCCGGAAGCCGGATCCGACGGGATGACGAATTTGGCCTTCGGACCCAGGCCAGCTTGGCCGTCCGAATGATTGCCGGTGATCGGGCATGTGTCGCTGCCGGTATTGGCATCCATCCCATTGTTGATCCACTGCTGCTGAACGAATTCGAATTGCCGGAAGAGACTGGCGCAAAGGAACAGCAACACGAGCCCTTGCTCCTCCTGATCGTGTGATCCATCCGGCGAATAAGTGTAAGGCAGGCCGCGCCTCAGAATGCGGCGGCGATTGTTGATAACCGAGCCGTCCTGACCGGTTGGATCGAGCTGGTCGCGCGTATTGACCCGCCGCAGATGCGCGGTCATAGGGCATTTCAAGCCCTTGGGATCTTCCTTGAAGCTGAAATGGGTCAAGGCCGCATAACGGGCTTCAGAATTCGATTCCGGATATTGGCTGTTGAAAGCCTTCCAATCGGCGAAGGTCGGCGCAGCTGAAACCGGCACGCCGTCCGTCCAGCGCCCGGCCAGTTTGGCGAGCAAGGTTTCCCGCGCCTCATCCGGATTTTCCAGGCCGAAGACGGCGCCGAATTGTTCCGCTGTCTTATTGATGAAATCTTGGAATGCCGCGACATGCTGGCGTACTTTGCGATAGGCCATGAAGGTTCCGTTGCGGCTGAAGGTGAGCGGCCCGGCGGCCGGCGGCAGCTCCTGCGCCTCATCGGGATAGCCGAGGAGAAACTCGCCCGTGGCGATCGGCCGCCAATGGCCTTGCCCGTCAAGCGCGCCATTGCCGGTTTTGAACTTTTCTTCGTACCCGTCTGGATATTGACCCTCGAAAACGGGATCGCCGATCCCATCGGTGAAGCCGAAGTGTTCTTTCGGCAGCGCCTCGCAGGTGCCATCTTCCTTCTGCCTCAGTATGGCAGAGAGTTCCTGATAGCGTTCCTTGGGCTGGCCTTTGCGATTATGGCCGGTCAAGAGGCGCACGCCGCCAGTCCGTTGCGCCAGCGCCTCGATCTC
>Ga0335075_10016483_pt1 | contig 11034 bp, 13 predicted proteins | sample Lox_Sample_24_FD_206723 | JGI IMG/M metagenome (GOLD analysis project Ga0335075, IMG submission 206723) | Soil microbial communities from Loxahatchee National Wildlife Refuge, Florida, United States - Lox_Sample_2.4 | ecosystem: Environmental > Terrestrial > Soil > Wetlands | place: USA... | reverse complement strand
GCCGACATTTCAGCAATTGAATGCCGCGACCCTGCAAGGCGTACCCTTTCCCGGCCGCACGCTCGGCGAGGCCATCTCCTTCCTGCAGGACAAAGCCAAGGAGATATTGCCGGAAGGCTACAGCGTCGACTATCTCGGCGACAGCCGTCAATATGTCCAGGAGGGCAATACGCTTGCCATCACCTTCGTCTTCGCGCTGATCGTCATTTTTCTCGTGCTCGCCGCGCAGTTTGAAAGCTACCGTGACCCGTTCATCATCCTCATCGCCTTGCCCACCTCGATGTTCGGCGCGCTCCTGCCGCTCAACCTGCTCGGCGTCTTTGGCCTTGCGAGCATGAATATCTATTCGCAGATCGGGCTTGTCACCTTGATCGGCCTCATCTCCAAGCACGGGATCCTGATGGTCGAATTCGCCAACAAGCTCCAGGAGACGGAAGGCTTTGGCCGGCGCGCCGCCATCGAGCATGCAGCCGCCGTGCGGCTGCGTCCGATCCTCATGACGACGGCCGCCATGGTGGCGGGCATGATCCCGCTGATCTTCGCCAGCGGGGCTGGCGCGCAAAGCCGCGTCGCGATCGGCATGGTGATTGCCGCCGGCATGAGCATCGGCACGATCTTCACCCTGTTCGTGACACCGGCGATCTATACGCTGGTGGCGCGCGATCGCCAGGGAGCCAAGGCGGACCGGGCGAAAGTCCAGCCGAGCGGCCGGTTTTCCGAGCGCGCGTTCGGCGAACGCCGTGCCGCCGAATAGGATTTATCTTGAATGGATTAAGCCGAGCTGAAATCCCGACCATCATTGACACTCAAGCTTTTCAAACCTCTTTCCTCTCCCCTACGAAGCCGCGGCATGAATGCACTTGATCCCGTCGCAAGGCGGCGGACTTTCGCCATCATCTCCCACCCCGATGCGGGCAAGACGACGCTGACCGAAAAGCTGCTGCTCTTCGGCGGCGCGATCCAGCTCGCCGGCGAAGTGCGCGCCAAGGCGAACCGAAGGCAGACCCGTTCCGACTGGATGGGCATCGAGCGCGAGCGCGGGATCTCGGTCGTCACCTCGGTGATGACCTTCGAATATCAAGACTGCGTCTTCAACCTGCTCGACACGCCCGGCCATGAGGATTTCTCCGAGGACACCTACCGCACGCTGACGGCGGTCGATTCCGCCGTGATGGTGATCGACGCGGCCAAGGGCATCGAGGCGCGCACCCGAAAACTCTTCGAGGTTTGCCGGCTGCGCGACATCCCGATCCTGACCTTCATCAACAAGCTCGACCGCGAGACTCGCGACCTGTTCGAGCTGCTCGACGAGATCGAACGCGTGCTGGCGCTCGATGTGGCGCCGATGACCTGGCCGCTCGGGCGCGGCCGATCCTTTGCCGGCACCTATGATCTGCGCCACAATCTCGTCCGCCAGATCGATCGCGACGGCGAGCCCGTCGCGGTCAATGGGCCGGATTCCTCGTTTCTCGAAAAGCTCCTGGATGCCACCGATCTCGCCGAAACCAGGGGTGAGATCGAGCTCGCTCTGGGCGGACTCAAGACGTTCGATCGCAAAGCCTATCTGCAAGGTCATCTGACGCCGGTTTATTTCGGCAGCGCCTTGCGCAATTTCGGCGTGCGCGACGTGATCGATGCGCTCGCCGAATTCTCGCCGCCGCCGCATGGGCTTCCCGCGCAGACCCGCTTCGTCGATGCGCGCGAGGAGAAGATGAGCGGCTTCGTGTTCAAGATCCAGGCGAATATGGATCCAAACCACCGCGACCGGATCGCCTTTCTGCGGGTCTGCTCCGGCCGCCTGACGCGCGGCATGAAGGCCAAGCTCGTGCGCACCGGCAAGCTCATTCCACTCAATGCGCCGCAATTCTTCTTCGCCCAGGATCGCCAGCTCGCCGAGGAGGCCTATGCGGGGGATGTGGTCGGCCTGCCGAACCATGGCGCGCTGCGGATCGGCGACACGCTGACCGAGGGCGAGGATTTGATCTTTCGCGGCGTGCCGAGCTTTGCCCCGGAGATCCTGCGCCGCGTCAAGACGAGCGACGCGATGAAGGCCAAGAAGCTGCGCGAGGCCTTGGGGCAGATGGCGGAAGAGGGCGTCGTTCAGCTCTTCCTGCCGCAGGACGGCTCCGGCGCGATCGCCGGTGTGGTGGGGGCCTTGCAGCTCGATGTGCTGGCGGAGAGGCTCAAGGCCGAATATGGGCTACCCGTCAGCTTCGAGACGAGCCGCTTCGAATTCGCCCGCTGGATTACGGCCAAAAATCCAAGCGAGACGGAAAAATTCATTGTCGCCCATCCCGCCTCCATGGCGCGCGATCTCGACGGCGCGCCGGTCTTTCTCGCGGCTTCCGCCTTCGACCTCAAATATGAGCAGGACCGCTTTCCGGAGGTGGGCTTTTCCGACATCAAGGATTATCAGAAGGCGGCGGAGTGAGTTGCCGATTGAGAGGCGCAATCGGACAAAAATGTTTCACGTGAAACATTTTGGTAAGGTCGGAGCCGAAAACCTTACAAGTGGCAAGACGGGGCTCTCCCTTGATTGTGTCAGATCGACACCTTTTTGCGTCCGATGCGGTCTCAGCTTAGCAGCTGCGAGCCCCTTGAGGCGCAAGCGCTCGAAGCCACGTTGGCACCAGCGTCAGAAGCAGGCACGTGACAGTCGGCGTGCTCGCCGCCATGGCGCGGTAACCCTCCGTCTTTAGCCCCTACCCGTGACGAATTCGCTGCGCATCGAAAAAGTTGCAGCCGATTCATGCGGTTGTCGCAGATTTGCTCCCCCATTATGGGGGCTATTGCAAAGTCTGGAGTTATCCCCCATAATGGGGGTATAATGCGCGGATGCAAAAGCTTAAGCGACACTTCGCGCTAGCGGATATCAAAGCGGCGTTCAGCGATCCGGCCTGTCTCAATCGTTCCTTCGTATCGAAGCAGGGCGCGGACGATTTAGACATGGATGATTCCGATGTGGTGGCGGTTATTCAGGCTTTGACGCACGCGGATTTTGAGAAATCGATGACCTCGATCGCCGATCACAAGATTTGGCAGGATGTCTACAAGCCCAATGTTGGGGGTCGGGCTCTGTATGTGAAATTCACGCTCGATGCACGCGGCGCGCTGTTTTTGATTAGCTTCAAGGAGGCACGAGGATGAGCAAAAATCCAAGAGACTATCCCGACACGATGCCGAGCGCGGAATCGGGTCGCCTCATGACGCGCGGCGAGAAACTGGTTTCCTTCAAGATCGCTGGACAAAGCTTCACCTATTTGCAACCTGGTTGGTGGTGCTCGTTGACCGATCCTGACGATATGGAAGGGCACTTGGTCGATGAGGATAACCAGATTGCCGAAATGGCGCGCCGCACGGCGAAAGTTTTGGCACACGGCGAAAGGGTGTTCGTCCCCGTGGTGATCCGCGCCATCCGCCAACGCTGCGGCCTCACGCAACGCGAAGCCGGTTTGTTGTTCGGCACCGGCGAGAAGTCCTTCGAGAAATACGAAAGCGGCGAGATTCAACCGTCCGCGCCAACCAAGCGGCTGCTGCGGCTCGCATGGGAGCGTCCCGAGCTCTTCACCCTTGGCGAGGATCGGCGTATCGAACCCGCGCCTAAGGATGATGACAATTTCGTCCATGAGGCATTGCGCACCGCGCATGTCGATCGGCTTTACGAGTCGTTGTTCGCGACTCCGCGACAGGAAGAACCGCAATCGAGCTTTTGAAATTTTAGTGCAACTAACCGGCGTGGAATCGGATAGCGAATCAAGGGCTCTCGTGGTGGCCGACCAACGACCGCTGACCCGAGTCGCCGGCATTGTCGCGCCGCGGGTGATCGCCGCCGCCGGCGAGCATGCCAGTCGCCGCTTTTTGGAGTTCTTCGCCGTCACCATCCGCAACAAGATAACGCGGCAGGCCTATTACCGGGCCGTTGCGCGGCTCTTCGACCGGTGCGATCACCACAAACTCGGCCAACTCGCCGATATCGAGCCGCTGCATGTCGCCGCCCTTATCGAAGCGCTCGGCAAGGATTTTGAAAAACCGACGGTCAAGCAACACCTCGCCGCCATCCGCATGCTGTTCGATTGGCTCGTCATCGGCCAGGTCATTGCCACCAATCCGGCCCACGCGGTGCGCGGCCCGAAGCCCGTCGTCAAGAGGGCACTCACGAGAGAACAGGCCCGCGAACTCCTTGACAGCATCGATATTTCAACCTTGGTCAGACTGCGTGACCGGGCGCTGATTTCCGTGATGACCTTTGCCTTCGCCCGCATTGGCGAGGTCGTTGGCATGCATGTCGAGGATTATTACCCCAAGGGCAAGCGCCGCTGGGTGCGTCTGCATGAAAAAGGCGGTAAGCGCCGTGAGATGCCGGCAATCATAATCTTGAAGCCTATCTCGACGCTTATATTGAAGCGGCCGGAATCCGTGATGGCGGCAAGGCTCCCCTCTTTCGCTCCGCCGCCGGCCGTACCGGCACGCTCACATCCACGGCCATGAACCGGGTCGACGCTTGGCGCATGATCCAGCGCCGCGCCGCCGAGCTCGGCACGCGCGCCAGGATCGGCTGCCACACCTTTCGCGCCACGGGCATCACCGCCTATCTTGAAGCCGGCGGCACGCTGGAGAACGCGCAGGCCATGGCCGCGCATGAAAGCCCGCGCACGACGAAACTCCATGATCGCACCGGCAACGAGATCATGCTCGATGAGGTTGAGAGGATCACGATTTAGGGGGCTCCTTTTGCCACTAATTCCTAGCAATCGGTGTTCGCTGCCGATGTAATCGCCTTGGAGCGATCATGGTCGGGCGTATGTGCGTGGCCGAGTACCCGTCAGACCCCCGCTTGAGGGGATTCGGGTACCGGAACATCGAAGCCATTCAGGGTCACCGAAACCAGGCAATAGAGGCCGACAAGATAGCAAAGCTCGGCCGCGCCATGCGCGCCGAAGGCATCGACTGCAGCCTTGTAGGTCAGCTCCGGCAGCACACCGCCGCTCGTGAGCGCGGCAGCGATATCATAGGCTACGGCCTCATCGCGGGTGAGATCGGCCGGGCGCTGGCCAGCGATGATGGTGGCAAGTTTCGCATCCGGGAGCTTGTCATGCTCGGCGATCGCGACATGGGCATAGATTTCGTATGCCGCCCGGAAATGCGCGCCGGTCACGAGAATGGCGACCTGGCGGGCGCGGTCGGGCACCTTTGATTGCTGGGACAAGGCCTTGGTGAGGTCCCAAATCGGCTTGCCGATGTGTGGCTCATGGATCCACGGGTTCCACGGACCTATCAGGGCGCCATCCTCGCGGATCGCGGCAAACCCATGAAAGCTCTTGCCAATCCCCTCCCGCATATCCTCGTAAAGAGGGCGCTGCTCAGCCGAAAGGCCCGCGGGCGGTATCAAAGGAAGCCGCATGAAGATTCTCCAGATCAATTGAACAGACAGAAGATTGTAATTGAGTGGCTTACGCTTTGTTCTGTTATGTCATTTGAAAAACGGAGTGAGCCGACATTCGCCAGATTACGAGGGATTGACCGTCGAATTGCTCTGCTTGGCCGTTTGGGCGCTTCCCCCGCCTTAACCCCTTTGCGGTCCGTAAGGTTCCACAGCGTGCCGGAAATTGTCGGATTGATTGTGATCAAGACGCATCTCTCCCGTAAGTTGCCTCGAACGCATGACGACCGAGCATTTCACGCGGGCGCGGTATCGGGCGGCGGTCGAAGTTCGGCGATCATTCGCAGGATGTTGGCGAAGAGATTTTTGGGAATGGCGACCTCGGCCATCTGAAACGCGATTGTCCAACATCCGCACCCATGAGACGGAGCTTCCGGTTTCCTCCCAAAGCGAAAGGTCAATCTCGGGTAGTGGATCACGGTCATGCGTGGTAAAGATCATGAAGGTATCGACCCCTCCGGCCTGGGTTTTGGCCTTATTAGGATGCGGGGTATCATTGAGTGCATCGCAAGGAGGAATCCGATGCCTACCGATCAAACCCGCAACCGGGATCGGGCCCGTAGTCAAGGAGATCATTCAACTCTATATGTGTCGCCGGAGTTAAGCCGATCGAGTTGGCTTGTGACCTCGCTGTCGCCGAACAGCGACGAGACGTCGAAATACACGATTGCCGCGGGTGAGGCCCCCAAATGACTTGCCTTGCTGGCCCGCATGCTCCGAAAAGCCGAGCAGCTCGTCGGTGGGTCACTCAATGTTGTGGTCATCCAAGAGCCGGCCTCGATGGCTTCTGGGTCCATCGATCGCTCGAGGCAAATGATATTGAAAGCCATATCGTCGATCCTGCTTCGGTCGCTGGATTGAGTATTCTAAATTACTTATTCGCCCGATCCGCCGGAAAACTGTCCAATTGTTGGTTCTCTGAACCGGCTGCACGGCTTTCAACTCAAGCGAAAGGTCAACCGGCATGGAATGGGCATTTTATGCGGCTTATTTTCTGGGCGGGGCTTTTCTCACCAATGCCGTTCCGCATGTCGTGAGTGGCGTGATGGGAAGACCCTTTCAGTCGCCTTTTGCCAAGCCACCTGGCCAAGGGCTTTCCTCTTCGACTGTTAATCTGCTTTGGGGCTTCATCAACCTGGCCGCTGGCTATGCTTTGCTTAGCCGTGCAGGGGATTTCGATTGGCGCGCAACCGGGGATATGCTGGCCCTGGGTCTTGGTGGTCTTTTGTTAGGCCTCATCCTTGCGCGCCGCTTCGGCAGGTTTAATGGCGGCAATCATCCCGACGCGCCGTGAGTGTCGCGGCAAGGCTTTCCCGCCCTTCTGCGGAGTTGCAAAAGCGGACGAATTGAAGCCTTGACCCTTGGCCTAAGGCAAAATAAAAGGGGCGCTCATTCGCGCGAAGCCGACGAGGCCTTGCGCCTTTCCCCCATGGAAATTTGAATGTTCGCAAAGACCTATTCCGCCAAGGCGGCGGAAATCGAAAAGAAATGGGTGCTGATCGACGCCAAGGGGCTTGTCGTCGGGCGGCTCGCCTCGCTCATCGCCCTGCGGCTGCGCGGCAAGCATAAGGCGACCTTCACGCCGCATATGGACGATGGCGACAATATCATCGTCATCAATGCCGAGAAGGTGGTTCTGACCGGCCACAAGCGCGAGCAGAAGGTCTATCATTATTACTCGGGCTATCAGGGCGGCCTCAAGGAACGCTCGGCCAAGTTCATTCTGGAAAGCCGCTTCCCGGAGCGGATCGTCGAGAAGGCGGTGGAGCGCATGCTGCCGCGCGGGCCCCTAGGGCGCCGGCAGCTCGCCAATCTGCGGGTCTATAAGGGGAGCGAGCATCCGCATGCCGCTCAGCAGCCGGTGACGCTCGATGTGGCGAGCCTCAACCGCAAGAATGCGAGGCTCGGTTGATCATGGGTGAAATTTTATCTTCGCTTCAGGATTTGCAGAGCGCGGTGGCGCCGCCGCCGGAGGCCGCTCCGCGCTATGCCCAAAAGCTTGATCCGTATGGCCGGGCCTATGCGACCGGCAAGCGCAAGGACGCGGTGGCGCGGGTCTGGATCAAGCCGGGCCCTGGCAAGGTCACGGTGAACGGCCGGCCGCTCGACCATTATTTCGCGCGTCCCGTGCTGCGGATGATCCTTCAGCAGCCCTTGGCTGTCGCCAAGCGCGCGGATCAATATGATCTGACGATCAGCGTGGCCGGCGGAGGCCTTTCGGGGCAGGCGGGCGCGGTACGTCATGGCCTGGCCAAGGCGCTCGTTAATTATGAGCCGGAGCTGCGCCCCGCGCTCAAGAAAGAGGGGTTTCTGACCCGCGATCCGCGCGTCGTCGAGCGCAAGAAATACGGCAAGAAGAAAGCCCGCCGCAGCTTCCAATTCTCGAAGCGCTGACGCCTCTTCCTTCTCCCACGAAGTGTCACGAAGTGGGAGAAGGTGGCCCTCGCTTTCGCGTGGGTCGGATGAGGGTCATTTCATTAGGGCGGCGCCCCCCATCCGTCATGCTTCGCACGACACCTTCTCCCAATTGGAGAAGACGCTCCCTCAGCCGCGATCTTACAAATCATCCCCAACGCCGCGCTGTCCGCCACAAAATCCATTGCCGTCGCCATTGCGCCAGCTCAATCACGCTTTTGAACGGATCATAGCCGGATTTCTCCATCTGCCGGAGATAGGGCTCGCAGAGGCAGGCGGGCAGAAGCGCCGGGCGGCATCTCGGCGAAAGACCAGGCAAAAGCGAATGGAAAGTTTCGAGATGCGTTCGCGCAAGCGCGCGTAGCTCGGCGAGCGCGCCTTGAACGGTCGGTGCGTTGCGCCCCTCCAGAAAAACCCGCGCATCGAGCCCAGCCTTCCGAAAAATTTCGGCCGGCACGAAAAGCTGGCCGCGAGCGCAATGCCAGGGCAGGGCGCGCAACAGGCCGGTCAGGCTGTAGGCGATGCCGGCATGTCTCGCGAGGCTAAGACCCGCGACCGCTTCCTGCGGTTCGAGGATCTGCATAGCGAGGCGGAAGAGGGTGGCCGTGGTCGCCTCGGCATAGGTTTCGAGCGCAATCGTCCTTTCGATCGGCTCGTTATAAAGATCCTGCAATCGCGCCTCGATCAGCTCGAGGAGCGGCGCTTTCGGCAGGCCGAAACACGTGAGTGTGTCAAGGAGCGCGGCCGAGACCGGATTGGCCGCGGCGCCGGTCTGATCCTGTCCGTTAATCGCGTCCCGCCACCATTGGAAACGGATTTCGCCGAGCAGTGGCTCGGAGGTGACTTCCCGCACCCGGGCGATTTCCAGGCTGAAGGCATAAAGCGCATGGACATGCGGTCGCATGGCCTGTGGGACGAAGAGGCTCGAAAGCCAGCGGTCCCGGTCATCGCGGCGCAACAAATCCTCGCAATAGGCATAATTGGCAATACGGCTCATTAGGGTGAAGACCTAGTTATTCCACCATCCGGCAACCGTCATTGCGAGCGCAGCGAAGCAATCCAAGGGCAAACGCCGAAGCCGTGGCATGGATTGCTTCGTCACGGAGCTTGTCATCGGGCCGGCGAAGCCGGACCCGTTGGCTCCTCGCAATGACGGCACACTAATTAGGTCCTGATTCTAGGGCACGACGAGAAGCGCCGCGGCGACGCGCCGCCGTTCGCCGAGCAGGATGGAATAGGTCCGCGCCGCCGCGCCGGTCGGCATGGGCTCGGGTCTTATGCCGGCGGCATTGAGGAGCCGGCGAAGATCAGGAAGAAGCGGAACGAGCTCGATCCCCGTGCCGATCAGGAGATGCTCGATGCTTCCCGGCGCTTCCTTGAACACGGCTTCAAGAGTGGCGGCACTGATGTCCGAGGGCGTCACGGCGTCCCAGGCATAAATGCCCGACGGCAGGGCGAGGATGGAGCCGCGATGCGACATGTCGGCAAAGCGAAACCCCCCCGAGCCATAGCCTTCAATGAAGTGCGGGCCCGGCAGAAAGCCCGTGTATTTTGGTTCGGTCAATAAGCTTGCCCTTGCGGATGCGACGGCTGCCGGAGGCGGCTGCTCGATGCGAGGCTTTGGCGCGGCGACGTCATCGCGAGGCCGTGACAGGGCGGTGGCAATTCCAGTCCCATCACCTCGCCGTTGGATTGCGGCTGTGAAGCGTCTTTGTCAACACGGCGCCACTCCAAGGCGGGCCTGGATCACTGCGTCTTGGCGGCCTCGATCGACAAGGTTTCGATGTCGCCCAGAATGGTCTCAGGGTCGAGCGATTGATTGGAATAGATCTCGCGGACGAACCCTTCCCGGTCGATGAGATAGACTTTCAGAATATGGTTCAGGACGAAGCCGCCGCCGACTGACGCCTCTGCATCAAAGGCGATATCCTCACCCATGTCGCGGATCACCGGATTCAAGAAAAGATAGGAATAGGTGGTGAGAAAATGCCACGGCACGGGATTGCCGTCTTGGGCATAGTGCTTTTCGAAAAACCGCAGCTTTTCCGGCTGGTCGTGGATCGGATCGAGGCTCAAAAAGACGAAACGGACTTGGCTCCGCAGGTCGGCCCGCGTCAGAAGCGCCGCGCGGACTTGCTCGAAGGCCTCGAAGGCGAGCGGGCAGCCATTCGGGTCGGCGCAGGCGCTGTAGAAAAAGCTGAACAGCGTGATGGCGCCCTTTGTGTAGTGCGACAGCAGATGGGGAAAACGATTGCCTTCCAGCACGATTCCGAAAGGCACCTTCTGGATGTGGTCAAGAGGGTAGGTGCCGGGTTTTGGCAGGCCGACAGCGCGCGGCACCTCGGCTGCGAGCGGGTTTTGAATTTCAACAAAGCCCGCCGCAGCCAAAACTACGAGGAGAAGTATTGCTCGATACAATGCTCTTCTAACCGTCATTGCGAGCGCCGCGAAGCAATCGAGGGCAGAGTTCGAAGCCGTAGCATGGATTGCTTCGTCGCTCCGCTCCTCGCAATGACGGCAACTAAGCTGCATCACCTCTGCGCCGCGTGTGTCGGCCAGTCGAGAGACGCCTTCTGCGCCTCGCCGGAGAATTTGATGTGATGCGGGCGGCCGAGCTTTTCGGCGAAGAAGTCCACTTCGAATTTTTGCCGGAGCTCCTTTCCGTCCCAATCATAGGCGCGCAGAACCTGCTCATTATCCGCCCCCTTCTTGTCCCAGTTGGAGAGCAGCGAGGAGGTGATGTAGACGCGTTTGCCGTCCCAGCTCTGGGAGATCATATTGACCTGCTTGCCGGTGACTTTCGAATAGATCTCGACCGGCTTTTCGGGGTTGGAAATATCGAAGAGATGGGTCGTGCCGTCGAGAAAGGTATTGACCCAGAGCCGCTTGGAATCGGCGGAGATGGAGAGATCGACCGGCAGCGGGATTTTCGACGGATCGCCGACGACTCCCACCTCCTTCGCCTCCCATTGGCCCTTGTCATCATGCTTGATGAGCCAGATTTTCGAGGTCAGCGCCGAGACGACGAATGCCCAATCGTCATTTTCGTTCAGCGACCAGCGGATTTCAAGCGGCGCTCCCGGCACGGAAAGGATCTGCTCCGGCTGGAAGGACTTCAGGTTCCACAACACGACCGTATTGCCGAAATGCTTCATGGCCTCGCTGTCCTTAATGAGATC
>Ga0335075_10016482_pt1 | contig 11034 bp, 14 predicted proteins | sample Lox_Sample_24_FD_206723 | JGI IMG/M metagenome (GOLD analysis project Ga0335075, IMG submission 206723) | Soil microbial communities from Loxahatchee National Wildlife Refuge, Florida, United States - Lox_Sample_2.4 | ecosystem: Environmental > Terrestrial > Soil > Wetlands | place: USA... | reverse complement strand
CGGGCGGCCACGATGCGGGATGAGCGCAGCACCCGCAGGTGCTGGGAGACCAGCGGCTGGCTCACCCCGAGCGCCGCGACGAGCTCGTGGACGGGGCGGCCGTGCGCTGCGAGCTCCCGGACGATGCCAAGCCTGACGGGGGAGGCAAGCGCCCGCAGCAGCTCGCTGGCGGCCTCGAGCGAGGGATCGGGCTGCCCTGGCGTTGTCATGTGCGCAAGTTAGCATGTATGGCGATCACGCCGGGGACTCCTGTACGGCCGGGCGGAGGGCAGGGCCAGCGGGCAGCCCCGTTCCCGTGGTCCCGACGCCCCCGTTATCGGCGGCCCCCCGCACCCGTCGTCCGGAACGGGTGCGGGGTCTGCGCCCCGGCAGCTCTGTTGCCATGCAGGGTCAGTGCTCGTCCCAGTGGCCTGCGTGGGCGGCGTGCCGGTGGCCGTCGTGGACGTAGTCGGTGTGGCCCTGGTGCGGGACGGCGACGTGGCCGCAGCCGGCCGTGTGCTGGTGCTCGTGACCCGCGTGCTCGGCGTGGCCGGCGGGCTCGCACTCGTCCGCGTGCTCCTCGTGCATGCGGTGAAGGTGGCCGTCGTGGACGTAATCGGTGTGATCCTCGTGCGGGACGGCGACGTGGCCGCAGCCGTCGCCGTGGGCGTGGGCGCGGGCGACGTGCTCGTGATGCGTGGCGGAGTCGGTCATATTGCTGGTCCTTCCAGAGCGTCGGCTATCGTTACATCTGCATATTAGGATATTGCTATGTATGAACGCAACAGGTCCGCCCACAGCGTGGCGGTGGCCGCACCCGCAGCCGCCGCTGAGCATGACCTCCGCGACCTGCGCGCTAGGAGTCGGGGGCAGCGAGTCCGTAATGATCGTGCTCGTCTCCGCTGCCCGGGGCGGCCTGACCGATCGGCGTCCCGACCGCAGCCCGGGGCGCCCCGCAGCCGACGGGCGCTGGGGTTCGCGCCATGCTCGCCTTCGCCCATGCGGCGCAGTTAGTGCTCAGGGGCGGTCGGCCTAACAGCTACTACCGCCCCGTCCGTGGCCAGGTACGTTCCCGTCCGTGGCGCGCGTGAGCCCCCGGTAGGCGTGGAGGCGCAGGAGCGGGGAGATCCCGAATCGTCCCCGGCAGCGCATATGCGCCGGTCATCGACATTCTTGGCTCGTGCGGGGAGGGAGGCCTGTAAAACCGTCGGCTCGGCCTACGTTTGTCTGGGGTCACGAGATAGGTGACAGTTGATACGCGACACGTGAGTCGGGACATGGGTGACAGTCGGGTGCCATGTCCAGAGCACGCGTGGCGGTCCTGAAGGTCATCAGCAAGGAGCTGTCGGTCACGGCCGCGGCGGAGGAGTACGGGTACTCCCGCCAGCACCTGCACCGCCTGGTTGCCCGCTACCGGGCCGGCGGGCTGGAGGCGGTCGAGCCCCGCTCCCGCAAGCCCCGGAGCAGCCCGCAGGCGACCGACGAGAAGGTCCGCGACTTCATCGTCAGCAAGCGCGCCGAGCTGACTGCCGGGGGCTGGGACGCCGGGCCCGTCACCATCGCCTGGCACCTGGAGCAGGCCGGGCTGCACGCCCCGTCGACCTCGACGATCCGCCGGGTCCTGCACGCCGCCGGGCTGGTCACCCCCGAACCCCGCAAGCGGCCCCGGTCGTCTTACCTGCGCTTCGAGGCCAGCCAGCCCAGCGAGTGCTGGCAGTCCGACTTCACCTGCTGGCCCCTGGCCGGCGGCCGCGACGCCGAGGTCATCAACTGGCTGGATGACCACTCCCGCTACCTGCTGGCCGCCAGCGCGCACGCCCCGGTCACCGGGAAGATCGTGGTCGACACGTTCCTGCAGGCCAGCAGCACCTACGGGCTGCCCGCCTCGACGCTCACCGGCAACGGCCGCGTCTACACCGCTCGTTCTGGCGGCGGACGGAACGCCTTCGAGTACCTTATCGCCGCCCTCGGGATCACCCAGAAGAACGGCCGGCCGCTCCATCCCCAGACCCAGGGCAAGGTCGAAAGATTCCAGCAGACCCAGAAGCGCTGGCTGGCCCGCCAGCCGCCTGCTCCGACCCTCGCTGCCCTGCAGGCCCAGCTCGACGTCTTCCGCGAGCACTACAACGAGCACCGCCCGAACCGGGCCGTCGGCCGCTCCACCCCCGGCCAGGCCTACCGCGCCCGGCCCAAGGCCGCGCCCGCCGGCGCTCCCCGCGACCACTGCCGGCTGCGCTACGACCGCGTCGACGACCGCGGGAAGGTCAGCCTCCGCCGCGCCGGGCGCATGCACCACCTCGGCATCGGCCTCGCCCACCAGGGCAAGGAAATCCTCGCCGTCGCCGACCCGCAGACCGTCACCGTCATCGAGCTCCGCACCGGCCAGGTCCTGTCCGCCCACGACATCGACCCCGCCCGCGGCTACTGGCGCAACAAGCTGAAAGGCCCGGGCCGATGGCCCAGGCCAACTGTCACCTAAGACGCGACTCAGGTGTCACCTATGTCGCGACTCAAGACAGGCTCGGCCTACGTTGGTTCGAACCCAACACCTGCCACACGCTGCGAAAACGCCCCGCTAGCTGCGAATTCTCGTGCTGGAGGGGCGTTTCTTCTCGGTCCCGTCGTGTGTCACCTTGTAGCGTCCGTGGACCCCTGTGTTGCGGTGTCCACGGACGCATAGCGGACGGGAATCGGCCGCCGCGCCGGTCGGTGTAACCGCTGGTTTCCACGGACGGGCACGGACCGGGGGCCGCAGTTACGGACGGGCCACGGACGAGGTCCGCTGAGATGCCTCCGTGCTCGGCTTGACGTTTGCGGCTGAGCTGAGCGTGCATTTACCTTCGTCCGGCCCGCTGGCCGCCCGGTTTCCCGGGTCAGGGCGGCCGGGAAGGGCGGTGCGGTGATGGCTTGGGCGGGCGGGCTACTTCAGCCCGTCTGCGAACCTTTGCCACGCCTCGGCGGAAATGGCGAGCACTGCCCCGCCTCGGTCGTTGGTGTCGCGCACGGCCATGCCGCCGTCCGGCAGTGGCGCGCACTCGACGCACTGACCGTTGGCAGACGAATAGCTGCTCTTGAACCAGGTGAGCCCGTTCATTCCAACAACCCTTCTTTAACTGAGTTGATCAGCTCAGCGCTGCGCGTCGCGCTGAGCGCGCTCGCGCGCAGGTGATCGAACATGGCCCGGAACCGGCGAAGGTCGCCCTCTGCCTCGAGGAAGATGTCTCCGGCCTGGGCATCGACGTAGACCAGTTCCGGATCGGCCTCGTCCCGGAACTCCATGTGGACGAATGAGCCGGGCATCCCCGGATGCGCCCCGCTGTCGAACGGGAGCACCTGAACCGTCACGTTGGGCCGCTGCATCACCGACAGGGCGTGCTCTAGCTGCGCGGCCATGATGCGCCGGTCGCCGACGACGCGCCGTATGGCTGCTTCGTCGACCACTGCCCACAGCGCGAGCGGCTCGGGGGCGTCCAGTAGCTTCTGGCGCTCGGCTCTGGCCTCTACCCGCTCGTCGATCTCGGGTTCCGTCGCGGTCGGCAGCACGCCCTGGATGATCGCCCGCCCGTAGTCGCGCGTCTGGAGCAGGCCGGGGATGAACAGCGACTCGTAGTTGTGCACGGCGCTGGCTTCGGCCTCGAAGCTGATGTACGCGGCGTACTCACCGGGAAGCCGCCACTGATGGGGCCGTGACCAGCCCTGCCCGTCCGCCGCGCGGGACAGCTCCATGAGGTCTGATTTCAGCGGCTCGCCAACGGAGTAGAGATCGAGCAGGGCGACGAGCGTGCGGCGCTGCGGGCGCGCCCGCGCAGTCTCAATGCGGTACAGCGTGCCCTCGTTGACGCCGGTCTGGTCCTCGACCTGCTCGCGGCTCAGCCCCGCTGCGGCGCGCAGACGGCGCAGTTCGGACGCCAGCCGCCTGAGCCTGACTGTCGGCGGCTTGGCGCGATGAGTCGTCACTCGTGATCTCTCCATTCGCCTAGATGCTATCGCCAACGGCGCGACCCGAACGGCCGCTTACCACGCACCATCGCTGTTCGCCTACTACGTAAACGACTACCTTGCGTTCTAATAGTAGCTGTGCGTACGATAGGCAAACATACACCGGGCATAGCCGCACCCCCACCGGGATGAAGACATGCAGCAGCAGTCCCCGCGCCGCACCGCAGCCACCCCCGAGGACGCATCATGACCACGACCGCCGGCACCGCCCCTGCGGCGAGCGAGCTAGCCCGGCTGACCGCCGGCTTCCTGGCCAGCGCCGGGCTGCGGGTGACCGGCCCCGGCGACGGGGGCCGGCTGGAGATCGGGCACCCGGACGCGCGCTACTGGCTGCTGGTCACCGACGACGCGCACGCCGAGTTGCAAAGCGACGACGACGACCCCCGGCACGTCGCCAGCGTCGCCGCCGCCCTGCTGTCCGATGCCCCCAGCGACGCCCGCCACCCCGACGCCGTCAGCGGGGCGGCCATCACGTTCAAGGGCATCGTGGGGATGGACCTGAAGGCCAAGGGGTTCGAGGTCGCCCTCAACGTCTACACCGACGACTTCTACTACGACGTGTCAGGCGACATCGCCGTCACCAACCCCCGCGCCAGCGCCGGGACGGTCTACATCACCGACCAGGGCGGGCTGACGTGGTTCCGTGACCTGTGGCCCGATCACGCGGGCACCGAGCGGGAACCGCAGTCCCGCACGGTGCTTCCCGACCCGCCCGCCGTCGCCCGCGAGATCGCCGATACCGTCGCGCGCGCCATCGGCGCCGGCCAAGCCCCGCAGTGCTGACACCCACCCGAGGGGAGATCGCCAGGTGACATCTACCATGCCCGCCCACCGCGTGCCCGCGCCCCGCTTCGTGCCAGCGCCCGCGCCGATACCGGCCGACCCCGCCGCCACCGACCACACCTGGCCCGACCAGTGGCCGCTGCGCACGCAGCTTGAGCTGGCCCCCTACGACACCGCGCCGGGATGCGCCCGCGCCCACGCCCGCGCCGTCCTACGGGAGTGGGGCGCAGACGACGACCTCGCCGAAGCCGCCGAACTGGTCACATCGGAGCTGGTGACCAACGCGGTCGCCAGCGAGCAGCATCGCGGATGCCCCGACCCCGTGCGCCTGTGGATGCTAGGAGACCAGGGAGCCGTCCTGCTGCTGATCTGGGACGCCACCATGCCCGCGCCCGTCCGCCGCGCCGCCACCCCCGACGCTGAGCACGGGCGCGGCCTCACCCTGGTAGACGCCCTATCACACCGCTGGGGCTTCTACCATCCGGCCGGGCCGCCGGGCGGCCCTCCAGCCGGGAAAGTCGTCTGGGCTCTGCTGAGGCCCGAAGCCCCCGCGCCCGGGCAGTTCATCCCCTGAGACCGCCCGCGGACGGACACCGGCCAGACCAGCCATCGCACGAAAAAAGACGAGGAGCCCATGACATCCCCTGCCGCCGCGCCCGGTGCCGGCCACGGCCTCCCGCCCGCCGCCGGGCTCTGCGATAACGGCGCAGCCGCAACGGCCGGCCGGCCCCTCCCGGCGCTGGCAATCAGGCGCATCCCGGGGTCGCAGGCGGCCAGCGGGATGCGGGCGCCAAGACCGGCCCCAGTTGACCCACGGCTCCTGGCCAGGGTCAAGGCGGCTCTGGAACGCCTTTAGCCGCCCGCCCGCAGACTCCCGCGCGGCCGGAAAACGGCCCGGATCATGGAGCACGGTTCGCTCCTCGCGCCTGGGCGCGCAGGCCCCGGCCTGCTGCACAAGCGCCAGGGGCTCCTCGTCTTGCGCCGCGCGAACTCCAGGCCAGCAGATCCCGCTGAGCCTCCGTCAGGTAAGGGGGAAACGAGCCCGCCGTCGCCGGGCTCACTACCGGCCGACGACGCGACGGCGCGCGACAGCCGCCGGGCACCGATTCCTCGGTGCGAGCAAGACCTTGACGAGCATCCGGCTATCGGTCAGCATCGGGGAGAAGGACCGAGCAAGCAAAATCAGGCAAGTACGTAGACGGAAGGGTCACTCATGCGACTAACGTTCCTCGGCAAGGAAACGCAAACCGGCAACTCCCCGACTCTGTGGGAGACCGACGACGACCAGTACGTCATCCAGGGCTTTACGCTCGACGCTGACGCCCTTGAGCAGGTCGGCAGGGTACCTGACGGGGAACTGGTCATCCGTGTCCCCAAGAAGCTGCTGCGCCACGCAAAGGACGCACATGGAGCCACTGACGTATGAAGACTTCAAGGCGCTCGCCCTCGCCGCCGAGCGGGCGTTCCACCTAGAGCAGCGGGACGCCTACAACGTCGAATCGGAAGACGAGCCGTTTGGGCGCTGGCTCCGCGGCGACCCTGACGACTACGCCTGGCACGCCGAGTGGGCGGGCTTCGTCCGGCAGGCCACGGCGGCGGGCGTCCGCTTCCAGCGGGTCAGGCTGGCGAGCGAGCCGCACACGGATTACATCCGCTGGGGGCTTGACGTGTCGCCCCTGAACATCAAGGCGGGCGAGGACATCCGCTACCTGCCCCGGCGTCTGGCGACCGGCATCGACCTGCCGGCGGAGGACTTCTGGCTGCTCGATGACGACGTGCTAGTGCTCAGCGTCTTCTCCGCCGACGGCCGGACGGGCGGCTTCGCCCTGCCATCTTCCCCGCAATTGCTCAGGCAGTGCATCGACGCCCGCGACCAGACCTGGAAGCGGGCGATTCCCTACGCCGAGTACGCCGCCTGAAAGACGGGCGGTTGACGACATCAGCCGATCAGGCGCGCGCGTCCCTGGGGATCCGCCTGCGCGACATCCGCAGGGACGCGGGCCTGACGGGCACCGCGCTGGCCGGCCTGGAGAACTGGCAGCCGTCCAAGGTCACGAAGATCGAGCGCGGCAGGCAGACGCCGTCCGAGGCTGACCTGCGGGCGTGGTGCGGGCACTGCGGCGCCCTGGCCGAGCTGCCCGACCTGATCGCGGCCGTGCGGAGCATCGAGACCCAGTTCGCCGAGTGGCGCCGGATCATCCGGGGCGGCATCAGGCGGCGGCAGGAGGCATCCGCCGCCGTCTACGACCGGGCGAGGCTGTTCCGCATCTACGAGCCCGCCGTGGTCCCGGGGCTGCTCCAGACCCGCGACTACGCGCTGTCCGTACTCAGCACGTCGATCAGCTTCTTCCGCGTCCCCGACGACGCGGAAGAGGGCGCGGACGCCCGGATGGCGCGGCAGAAGGTCCTGACGCACGGCGACCGGCGGTTTCACATGCTGCTGGGCGAGCAGTGCCTGCACACCAACGTCGGCGGAGCCCAGGTCATGGCAGGCCAGCTGGATCACCTGCTCGGATTGCTGAAGATGCCCCGGCTGCGGCTCGGCGTCATCCCGTTCGCGGCCCCGTACAGGGTCCCGCTGAACAACGGCTTCTGGATCATGGACGAGGCGCTGGTCCAGTTCGACACCTACAGCGCGGAGCTGTCGCTGATCAGGCCGGACGAGATCGCGCTGTACGGGCGCGCCTTCGAGCGGCTCGCCGCCCTGGCCGTCTACGGCGCGGAGGCCAGGGAGGTCATCGCGGGGGCGCTGGACAGGCTGCGAGCGAAAGAAAGCTGAAGCAAAAGCGAGCAAAATTATTGGCCTGGCCGCCGTAGTCGTACAGGCTGCTCCTACGTGCACGGAACGGATGCCAGGGAGCGCGAATGTCTAGGTGGTGCCGGGTATGCGGCCAGCCGGTCACGTTGCTGGGCGCCGCTGCGTACCGATCTCCCGAGCTGAGCAAAGCCGTTCACGCGGCGACCGGCAGCGAGACCGGCCCCGACGGGCACCTGGTCGCGCCCATCGACGTGAACCCGGCGCGCGCGGGCCGGGTGACGGCGACGTGATCGTGTGGCTGTGGGCGGCCGGCAACGCCCGGGGCGTCACCGACGAGCGCTCGAAGGCGCGCCGGGCGGCCGTCCTCTTCATGCGCAGCGACGGCGCGGACGAGGGCGTGGTCGAGCAGGCGTGCTTCATCTCCGGGACCAGGTCGCTGAGCGCCGGCTACGAGCCGGTAGGCGCTGTGCGCTGGGTCGCGCAGCGCCGCCCCGGCGGCCGGGTCAGCTGGCGGATGCGCCCGGCGGAGCCGGAGCTAGCAGCGTGAGCGCCTTTCCACTGACGGGCAAAGCGACGAACCGGGATGCGGGAGCGATGTGGTACCAGGCCGTGGACGGCACCAAGGAGCAGATGCGCGAAACGCTGGCGGCGCGCGGGCTGGACATGAGCGTCCCGAACGTGGCCAGGATTTACGACTTTCTCCTAGGCGGGAAGGACAATTTCGCCGCCGACCGGGAAGCCGCAGGGCGGGTGCTGCGGGAGATACCGCACAGCGCGCTGGCGTGCCGGCAGAACAGGGACTTCCTCGGCCGCGTCGTGCGGTTCCTCGCCGGGCAGGGCATCCGCCAGTTCCTCGACGTCGGCTCCGGCCTGCCCACGAGGGACAACGTGCACGAGATCGCCCAGGCCGCCGCCCCGGGGTCGCGCGTCGTCTACGTCGATTACGACAACGTCGTCGTCACCCACGCGCGGGCTCTGCTGGAGAAGGGATCGCCCGGCGTGCTAGCCGTCCAGGGCGACGTCCGCGATCCGGGGAAGATCATCGCGGACGCCTCGGGCCTGCTCGACTTCGGCGAGCCCGTCGCCGTCCTGCTGCTCGCCGTCTTGCACTTCCTCACCGACGCCGATGGCCCGCACGAGGTCGTCGCCGGCCTGGCCGGCGCCCTGGCCCCCGGCAGCGCGCTGGCGATCTCTCACCTGACCGGCGAGGGAACCGAGCCGGACAAGGGCCGCGCCGCGCAAAAGGTCTACCAGGGCGCGTCAGCGCCGGCCGTTCCCCGCTCGCGGCAGGACATCACCCGGTTCTTCACCGGGCTCAACCTGGCCGACCCCGGGGTCACCGACATCAACCGGTGGCCGGCGCAGGCGCTCGGGCCGGCCGCGCCGCTGACGTTCTACGGCGGCGCCGGGTGGAAACCCTGATGCGCCCGCGCGGCTCAAGGCAGCCCCGTCTGGGCAGCACCACGCCAAGTCAGAGCCCCGCGAGCGGCCCGCAAGGGCCGCGCATCCTCGGCCAGGCCCGCCGCGGGCCGGGAATGTCATGCCGCCTCCGATCCCCGCCAGAAAACCCCGGCCCGTGCCCAGTGAGGGCGGGCACGGGCCGGCCCCTGCCGGCCGGAAGCCAGGGAAAGCCGTCTGGGAGCCGGATGCCCACGCTGTGGACGCCCACTTTGAACTGGAAGAATCGTGACGATCCGATTACCCCCGGCCGGAAGCGGGACGACCCCGGCAGGCCGACTCTTGGCCGGAAACCTTGCATGACGTGCGATGAACGGCCGCACCGGCCCGCGCAGCGACCCGATCAGTCCCACAGGAAGATGGCCGAATCCATGACATCCCCCGCGCCCGGTGCTCGCGCCGGCTTCCTGCCCGCCGCCGGTCTCCGCGACCTCTGCATAGTCGGCCAGCCAGGCCGATACCGCGCGCCTCTGCCGGCCCGCCCCGTCCCGGCGGTCCCGCGCCTGTCCGGCGTAACGCGGGGGGCAAGACGGGCACCTGTCGACCCGCGCACCCTCGCCAGGGTCAAGGCGGCGCTGGAACGCCTCTAGCGCGACCGCACCAGCGCTCGTGCCTGCGGGGCCGGCACCCGGCCGCGGGTACGCGCGCAGCCACCGCCCAGACAGCACAAAAGTCCCCGAGTTGCCGAGGTACCCCGATGAAATACCAGCTCATCGCCAGCCCCTACCCCGACGGTCACGTGGTCGTCAGCCCCGGCCAGGAAGGGGGAATCCGGATCGGGGCCGGCCGTTACGCCGGGCTGCGCGACGCGGTCCCCGCCGCGCCCGTCCCGGACTGGCTCGCGGCCGCCGCCCTCTCCGCCTGGGGCCTGGACATCACCGGCCAGGCGACCGCGAGCACGATCATGGTCCGGCCAGAGACCGGGTACGGGTACGCCCGCGCCAGCTACGAGCTGAACCTTGGCTGCAATTACGACTTTTTCTGGATTAACGGAGGTGAGTCCGCTGCCTAGAGAATGTCGCAGTTTTGTGTGTTACTGCGGAAGGATTATCGGGGCGCCGAGGAGCGGAATGCTGATGAGGCCCGGGACGCCTCCGATGGCGTCGAGGCTGGTAACTGGGGGCCACCAGATGGTGGGGTGTTCCGACGGCCAGATCGGCAGCATGAGTTTCTTGAAGTCGTCGCTGGGGTCGATGTTCAGCATGTCGGCTGGTGCCACGTATCCGAGGATGTCGAAGGCGACGGTGATCAGCCGAAAGGTGGCCCGGTAGAAGGGGATGCTGGTGCTTTGCCCCGCCCTGGTGATCGTCGCGATCCGCGGTTCGAACCACGACGCGGCGAGATGCTGTCCTTGCGGGAGCGTGGGTATGGAAGCGGCTCCTATGCGGATTTGCGTGTGGAGCGGCGGCCGGTCTGTCTGGTGGAACTCACGGCGGTGCTCGATCGGGAACGGGTCGCTGTGGTTGATCTGCGAGGTGACGGCGGCAGTCTTGAACGCCCACCTGGCGAGCACGAGCTGGGCGGCCTCGTCCAGGCTGACGGATGAGCCGCGTGAGTTGAACATGGCGATCAGCAGGGGCTTGACGTTCTCTTCCATTCCTTTCATCCACTCGTTGTTGCAGGGTCGGCAGACGATCTTGAGCGTTTTGCTGAAGAGACCGCCGCGCTGGATGATTGGCTGGCTCCCGTCGCCGGGGATGATCTCGCGGATTCCCTCGCCGGTGTAGCCAAGTTTGCGTAGCCATTTTCCATAGACGTGCTCGTCGGTCAACTTGCCGGCCGAACCGCAGAACAGGCAGGTCTTTGGGATTCCAGGCTGGCGGTGCTGCGGAGGGTTGCGGCTCATGACTAGACGTTAGCGGTTTGCTCCGCCTGTCGCGCTACTGAATATCCGCTGTGTGCGGCCGTCTCCCGGATGCGTGATTAATGGCGGTGGTGAGCCGGCGGATGTTGTCCGCGTCGAGGCCGGTGGCGGTGTCGCGGAGGTCGACGGGGATGCCCGCGGCGATGCTTGCCGCGGCCTTGAGGATGCGGCGTTCGCCCGCTGAGCAGGGCAG
>Ga0335075_10016481_pt1 | contig 11034 bp, 5 predicted proteins | sample Lox_Sample_24_FD_206723 | JGI IMG/M metagenome (GOLD analysis project Ga0335075, IMG submission 206723) | Soil microbial communities from Loxahatchee National Wildlife Refuge, Florida, United States - Lox_Sample_2.4 | ecosystem: Environmental > Terrestrial > Soil > Wetlands | place: USA: Florida... | reverse complement strand
CCGGCGGCGGCGCTTGAGAGACGGGGTGAGCTCGCCGGAATCGGCGGTCCACTCGTTCGGCAGCACCCGGAACCGGCGGACCTGCTCGACCCGGGCCAGGTGCGAGTTCGCCGCCGCGACGCCGCGCCCGACCTCAGCGAGGACCTCGGGATCGGTGGCGAGCTCGCCGGGCGACGACGCCTCGATGCCGTGCGCGCGGGCCCAGGCGGGGGCCACCTCGGGGTCGAGCACGATCAGCGCGGTCACGTAGTTGCGCTTGTCGCCGATCGCGCAGGCCTGCCCGATCAGCGGGTGCCGCTGCAGCTCGTACTCGATCAGGGCCGGCGAGATGTTCTTCCCGCCGGAGGTGATGATCAGCTCCTTCTTCCTGTCGGTGATCTTCAGGAAGCCGTCGGCGTCGAGGTCCCCGATGTCGCCGGTGTGCATCCAGCCCTCGGCGTCCAGCGCCTCCGCCGACCGCTCCGGGTCCTTGTAGTAGCCGCGCATCACGAGCGGACCCCGGACCAGCACCTCGCCGTCGGCGGCGATCCGCAGCTCCATGCCGGGGAACACCTTGCCGACCGCGCCGAGGCGGGACCCGTCGGGCGCCGCGAGCGTCGCGGCGTTCGACAGTTCGCTCATCCCCCAGCCCTCGGTGAGCGGCACCCCGAGCGCGCGGAAGAACTCGATGATCGCGGGGTCGATCGGCGCCGCGCCGCTGGTCGCGATGCGGCACTCGTCGAGTCCGATCCGGGTGAGCACCGCGTTTCTCGCCTGCTCGGGCAGGGCGCTGATGGCCTCGGGCGAGACGTCGGGCAGCACCGTGCTCAGCGCGGCGTACAGCTTCTCCCAGACCCGCGGGATGCCGATGAGCGCCGTCGGGTGGACCTGCGGGGCGATCTCGAAGAGCCGCAGCGGATCCGGGCAGTAGGCGAGCGTCACGGGGTGGGCCATCGGGGCCCAGTGGTCCACGGTGCGCCCGGTGACGTGGGCCATCGGCAGGTAGGAGATCAGCCGGGCGCTGCCGTCCGCGTCCCGCTGGGTCTCCAGCGGGATCACCCGGATCGTCGCCAGCTGGTAATAGCGCAGGTTGCGGTGGGTGAGCATGACCGCCTTCGGCTGCCCCGTGGTGCCCGAGGTGTAGATCAAGGTGGCCAGGTCGTCCGGGGTGACCTGCCGCCAGCCCTGCTCGAACGCGCCGGGCGAGCGCTCGGCCTCGGCGTGCCCGAGCCGGAGCACGTGCGGCCAGCCGGCCGTGCCGTCCGCGTCGCCGTCGATCAGGATGATCTGGCGCAGCTTCGGCAGCTGGTCCCGGACCGACAGCAGCCTGGGCAGGAACTCCCGCTCCACGATCGCGACGCTCGCCTCGCAATGCCCGGCGATGTAGGCGGCCTGCTCCGCGGACACGGTGTTGTAGATGAAGACCGGGACGCCGCGAGCGTGCATCACGGCATAGTCCGCGATCGTCGCCTCCGACCGGTTGCGGGACCAGATCACGGCGAACTCGCCGGGCTGGAAGCCGAGCTGGCCGAGGCCGAGAGCGAGGTCACGTACATGGTCGTGCACTTGCCGATAGCTCAGCGACCGCCACTCGCCGCCGTCCAGCCAGCGGTGCGCCTCCGTGTCGCCGGCGTCCGCGACCGTCTCCGCGTAGGCCGTCAGCAGCGTGGTTCCGGCGATCTCGGCCTCGATTTCCGCTCGCACGGCGAGGATGTCAGCAGGTGTCAAGTACCGGTCGGTCGTGGTCATGCGGACCATTGTCCGATATGCCGGAAGGCGCTGGCTAGAGTCCGTTGGCCAGCCGCCACGCGTCGGCGGCGATCCGCCAGCTGCCGTCGGGCTGCGGCCGGACGACCGTGCAGCCGGTCCCCCGCAACCGGACCCGCCGCCCGTCCGGCCCGGTGCCGTCGATGCGCCGCTCGCAGACCAGCATCGCCAGGCCTTCCGCCGGGAGCACGGCGACCAGCCTGGTGTCGAGGGGCAGCCGCATCCGCATGATCTCGGTCATCGTCTCGCGGACCGAGCCGCCGTCCACGCGGTCGTCCGCCCACGGTCGCAGCAGGGCGCCGGGCTCGTACTGCGCGACGGCCGCGCCAAGGTCGCCGTCGCTCACCGCGAGCGCTACCAGCTCGGCCGCCTCAAGCGGCCACCGGGCGGACGGCGGGGCGATCGGGTCTGGCACCATGCCTCCTCCTGCAGGGGACACAAGTGTCACAGTTAGGAGCCGGGGGAACGTACCGGCACTGGGGGATTCACTGGGGGTGCGGGGTCAGGTCCGGCCGGCTAGCCGCTCGTAGAGAGCGGTGGTTTCCGCCGCCGGCGGGACGCCTACCTCGTCGCGCAGCCGCGTTGCCAGTTCCTCGTAGTGCCGGACCGCCCGCGCGGTCTCGCCAAGCTGCTCCCAGCAGGCCATCAGCTCACGGTGCGCCGATTCGTTCAGCGGCTCGTGCTCGATCGCGCGGCGGAACGCGCCGACCGCCGCCTGGTGGCGCCCTGCCGCCGCGTGCAGCCGCCCGGACGCGAACAGCGCCGTCTCGTACCGGCGGCGCAGCTCGTCGCGGCGGGCGTGCGCCCACTCCCCCGCGCTCATCCCGGCGAGGAAGTCGCCGCCGTAGGCGGCGATCGCGCGCTGCAGGTCGGGCAGGGCGGCCGCGGGCGGCCGGGCGCGGTTCGCGGCCGCTAGCGCCGCCTCGAACGTGTCCACGTCGCACTGGTGCTGGCGGGCGCGGTTGAACGAGTACCGGCCGCCGGAATAGACCACCCACTCGGGGTCGCCCAGCGCGCGGCGGAGTTCGCGCAGCGCGGTATGCAGCGCGTTCCCGAGCTGCTGGCGCGACAGTTCGGGCCACAGCGCCGCCCCGAGCTGCTCCCTGGTCAGCGCCGGCGACGTGGCCAGCAGGAACAGCAGTTCCCTGGGCTTGGCGTAGCCCCAGTCGGCGGCGGTCAGCGCGACCCCGCCCACTTCCACCACGGCCGTGCCGAGCGCGCGGACCGTGAGCAGGGTGCCGTCCCTCGCCGCGGGCGTGGGCTGCGCGGGCACCTGAACGGCAGGCCGTCGCCGCGGCGCCCCGGGAGGCGCCGTGGCCGGGCCGGCGTCCGCGGCCGGCGCCGGCTGGTCACCGCCCGCGCCTGGATCCGGAACGGAACCGGCCGTCTCACTAGCGCGCACCGGCTCATCAAGCGCGGCGTCCAGGTCGGTGGTGCGCAGCCCGCGCTGCCAGGCCGTCTCGAACGCGGCGTCACCGAGCACGGTCTTCGCCGTGTCCGCCGACCGGTCGTGCTGCGGGCGCTCGCAGGGCGCGAGCACCGTGCCGATCGTCTCGCGCATCGCCTGGGCCGCGCCGAGCAGCCGGGCAGCCCGCACGGCCTGGGCATCTGAGATGGCCGCGCCCCCCGAGGCGCCCGCGGCGCCCGGGCCAGGCAGCGCGGTCGCCGCCAGGTCTTCGAGCACGCTCGCCATCCGCCATCGATCGCGCAGCTCACGGTGCGTGCCGAAGCTGAGCCGAAGCTGAGCCTCCGCGTCGGCAACGGCGCCCTGGGCGAGGGCCAGCAGGCCCCGCTGCTCCTGGCTCCACGCGATGCCTTCGCGGAAGCCGATCGACCGGGCCAGCTTCAGGCTTTCTCCGATCAGCGCGCCGGACAGCTCCAGGTCGCCCTGGTAGCGGGCCACCACGCCGAGGCTGAGCAGGGACCAGGCGGTCCCTTCCACGTCGCCCAGTGACCGGAACATCGACAGCGCGGTCGAGCACTCCTCGACCGCGGGCTTGAACTCGCCCTGGAGCCATGACACGAACCCCAGGTAACTGTGCGCGCTGGCTTCCGTCCAGGCGTCCCCGGCGGCCTTCGCCAGCTCGAGGCTCTCCGCGTGCAGCTGGGCGGATCTGGCGTACCGGCCCTGTTCCCTGGCGACGCTGCCGAGCGCCTGCAGGCAGGACGCGATCCCGGCGGCGTCACTGAGCGTCCGGTACATCAGCAGCGCGGCGTCCAGCCGTCGCACCGCCGGCTCGTAGTCGCACTGCAGGTGCGCGAGCCGTCCGCTGCCGTACAGCGCCTTCGCGCGCAGCTCGGGCGGGGCGTCAGGGCCGATCGTCACCGCCAGGTCCATCCACTGCCTGATCTCGTGATAGTGGCCGCGCAAGTAGGCGTAGCGGCCAAGCTGGCCCGCGATGCGCAGCGCGGCGACGGCGTCGCCGCTCTCACGGGCGAACTCGATCGCGGCCCTCAGGTTGGCCCGTTCGAGGTCGAGGCTGTCCAGCTCGGCATCGAGCTCGGCCGTCGCGGCCCGCTCGATCCGCGAGCCCGCTTCCTCGGCGAACCCGGCATAACAGGCCAGGTGTGCCCGGCGGGCCTCGTCGAGCTCGCCGGCGGCCGACAGCCGTTCGGCGGCGTACTCCCGGATCGTGGCCAGCAGGTAGTAACGCTCACGCTCGACCCGGACCAGGGACTTGTCCGCCAGCCTGGTGAGCACGTCAAGCACCTGACCGGCGGCGATGTCGCCGAACGCCGCGACCCGTTCGGCGGCGGCGAGCGGGAACCCGCCAGCGAACACCGCCAGCCGGCGGAACACCATGCGCTCGTCGGCGGTGAGCAGGTCGTGGCTCCAGTCGAGGGTGGCACGCAACGCCTGGTGCCGCGCGGGCGCGGACCTGGCGCCCCCGGTGAGCACGCCGAAGACGTCGTCGAGGCGGTCGGTCAGCTGCCGGACCGACAGGACGCGCATGCGCGCGGCGGCCAGCTCGATCGCCAGCGGCAGCCCGTCCAGCTTCTCGCAGAGCTCGGCGACCGCGCCGGCGTTGCCGTCCGTGATCTGGAAGGACGGGGCCACCAGCCGCGCTCTCTCTTCGAAGAGCCGCACCGCGTCGGTGCCGTCCAGCGGCGGGACCGGCCAGGCCCGTTCGCCTTCGACCGCGAGCGGCTCCCGGCTGGTGGCGAGCACCGACAGCGTCTGGCACTCGGCGAGCAGGTACTCGGCAAGCGCGGCGACCGCGGCGGCGAGGTGCTCGCAGTTGTCGAGCACCACGAGGACCGGCCGCCCGGCGTAGTGGGCGTTCACGTGCGCGGCGATCGCGACTCCCTGGTCGAGGCCCGGGGTCTCCGGCACGCCGAGCCGGCCCGCCACGGTCGGCGCGACCAGCTCCGGGTCCCGCACCGGGGCCAGATCGGCCCAGGCGATGTCGGCCCCAGCCGCTGCTTCGGTCGCGACCGCCAGCGCGAGCCGCGTCTTGCCGGTGCCGCCAGGCCCGGTAAGCGTCAGCAGACGGCTCCCGGCCAGGGCGCCAGTTATCGCGGCGAGTTCCGCGTCGCGGCCGACGAGCGGCGTCAGCCGCACGGGCAGCCGTCCCGTTGTCAGCACAGCCATCAGTGAGGCCGCCCCACTCCGCTAGTGCCTCGTCCATTCGGTCGGACCCGCCGCCACCCGTCCCGCGGGCTTTCCATCCGTACTGAATGTAACGATTGCAGGATCACGGCGAAAGACAGAAGCTGCCGTGTTCCCCGACTGTCGTCCGGACGTTATGTAACGACGGTGTTTCACCCCGTCCCCCCAGTCATTCCCCCAGCGCTGGGCCCCAAAGCTGAACCGGTCCCGGCGGACGGCCGTTCGCCAGGGACGTACGGGGCAACGCCGTACCGGACAACGCCGTACCGGGACGACACCGGACGGGGGAACAAGGAGAAAGTCCAATGAGGAAAGCTAACCGCAGGACGAAGCGCATCGCGGCCACAGTGGCGACGGGGGCATTGGCGCTGGCTGGCACCGCGCTGGCGGCCGGGGTCGCGAACGCCGCGCCCGCCGCGCACCAGACGAGCTACCGGTTCGTGACGCTCGACAACCACCGTGACCTGACGTTCAACCAGCTGCTCGGCATCAACAACCACGGCGAGATCGCGGGCTACTTCGGTTCGGGCGCCGCCGGCCACCCGAACAAGGGCTACCAGCTGTACCCGCCCTTCGGGCAGCGCGACTACGTGAACGAGAACTTCCCGCACTCGGTGCAGACCCAGGTCACCGGCCTGAACGACAACGGGGTCACGGTCGGCTTCTGGTCGTCGATGAACACCACCACCATGGTCAACAACAACTTCGGGTTCTGGGAGCAGAACGGCCACTACCACACCGCCGACTTCCCGGCGAGCGACCCGGCCAGCCCGCCGGTCGACCAGCTGCTCGGCGTGAACGACCACGACGTGGCGGTCGGCTTCTGGAACGACAGTGCCGGCAACAGCCACGGTTACGAGTACAACATCAAGACCCGCCACTACAGCTCGGTGACCGACCCGAGCGCGCCGACGGCCAGCCTGTCCGCCAACGCGATCAACAACTACGGCAACGTGGCCGGCACCTACACCAACCCCAGCACCGGGGACATGGACGGGTTCCTGAAGGTCGGTGGCACGTTCATCGACCTGGCGGTCAAGGGCGCGTCGTCCACCATGGCGCTCGGCGTGAACGACCACGACGAGGTTGTCGGTACCTACACCGACGGCACCGGCAGCAGCGCGGTCATGCACGGCTTCACCTGGAAGCCCGGCCAGGGCTTCAAGACGGTCAACGACCCGTACGGCACGACGACCACCACGATCAACGGCGTGAACAACGCCGGTGACCTGGTCGGCTTCTACGTGGACGCGGCCGGCAACACCGACGGGTTCCTGGCGATCCCGTAACGGCTAGCCGCCCGTCCGCTTCGGGCCGCTCGCCAGCCGCTGGCCGCCCCGGCTCTCCGCCGGGGCGGCCAGCTCACCGGGGGAATCGCAACAAGGAGGAAAGTCCGATGAGTAATGCCAGCCGCAAGGGGCTGCGGGTCACCGCCGCCGCGGTGGCAGCGGGGGCCCTCGCCGTGGCCGGCACCACGCTCGCGGCGTCCTGGGCGGCCGTCGCCCAGGCCGCGCCCGCCCGCCAGCAGGCCTACAACTTCGTCACGCTGGACAACGCGAAGGACCCGACGTTCAACCAGCTGCTCGGCATCAACAACCACGGCACTATCGCCGGGTACTTCGGCATGGGCGCCCCGGGCCACCCGAACCAGGGCTACCTGCTCTACCCGCCCTACGGGCAGGGCAACTACGTGGACGAGAACTTCCCTGGCTCCATGCAAACCCAGGTCACCGGCCTGAACGACAATGGGATCACGGTCGGCTTCTGGTCATCCATGAACAACGCGACCATGGTCAATGACAACCACGGTTTCTACCGGCTGAGCGACGGCAGCTTCCACACCGCCGACTTCCCCGCCACCAGTCCGGCCAGCCCGCCAGTCGACCAGCTGCTCGGCGTCAACGACACCGACGTCGCCGTCGGCTTCTGGACCGACAGCGCGAGCACCAACCACGGCTACGAGTACAACATCAAGTCGGACACGTACAGCCCGGTGACCGACCCGAACGCGCCGACGGCCAGCCTGACCGCCGCGGCGATCAACAACCGCGGCGACGTCGCGGGCATCTACACGAACCCGGCCAACGGCACCACCGACGGGTTCCTCAAGAAGGGCGGCCAGTTCATCGACTTGGCCGTTCCCGGCGCGGTCATGACCCAGGCGCTGGGCGTCAACGACCACGACGAGGTGGTCGGCACCTACCAGACCGGGACGCTGGAAGGCGCCAGGCTGCACGGCTTCACCTGGACCCAGGGCGGCGGCTTCCAGACCGTCGAGGACCCGGACGTCCTGCCCAGCAGCCTCCCGGGGATCAACAACGGCGAGACCACCATCAACGGGGTAAACGATGAAGGCGACCTGGTCGGCTTCTACTTCGACGGCAACACCGGCTTCACTCACGGGTTCCTGGCCACGCCGGTGACACACACGGTCGCGCTGAACCTGAACCTGACCCCGATGCCGCAGGGCACGGTGTCGATCGCGAACGGGGTCGTCGCCGTGAACGCCACGGGCTTGACCCCGGGCTCCGCGCACGTCGCCGGCCTGCTCACCAACGGCCAGCTCACCGCGCTCGGCTCACTGACCGCTGACGCGACCGGGGACGTTAGCGCCGCGGCGTTCACGACGGGCAGCATCCCCGGCGGCAGCCGGGTGGTGATCCTGGACGGGGCCGCGAACACCAGCGTGATCGCCGAGACCAACGGCGCCGGCGCCGGGCAGCACAGCCTGCACGCGGTCGAGGCCGGGTTCCCCGAAGGCTCGTTGCAGGGCCGAGCGACGATCGTCTACAACCCGGGGGCGCAGACGATCAGCGTGACGGTGAACGCGACCGGGCTCACTCCCGGTGCGCACGCCGCCCACATCCACCTTGGCAGTTGCCAGAGCCAGGGCCCGGTGAAGGACATGCTGATGGACTTCACCGCTGACTCCCGCGGCGACATCGCCAATCAGACCCGGACGGTCACCCGCGTCAGCACGGTGATGCTGACCGGTGGCTGGTACCTCAACCTGCACCAGGGCAATAGCAACAACATCCTGTCCAACGGTCAGCCGACCATCTTCTTCCGGCCGCTGCTCTGCGCCAGCATCTGACGGGGCACTGACCGTTCCGACCGCCTCCGACCGCCCCGGTCCCCGCCCGGGACGGTCGGAGGCATTGCCTGGTGATAGCCGGACGGCGTTGCGGCCACGGTGCCGGGGGGTTTGATGGCATGATTCCGCCGGAGGAGGTTGGCCATATGTGGGAACGGCTGGAGCAAAGGGAAATAGCGAGCCACGGACTGGTACCAGGTCCTGGCGATCGGCCTCGGCCGGACCTGCCCGCTGGAAGCGACCTGATTCCGAAAATAAAGCACATCGTCGTGCTGATGATGGAAAACCACTCCTACGACAATTACCTCGGCATGCTCGCCGGACGGGGCGACGGGCTGCCGCTGGGACCGGACGGCGCGCCGACCGCCGCCAACGTCCTGCCGAACGGGCAGCGGGTGCCGGCGCACCACTTCCCGTCGACCGCGCAGGTCGCGCATGACCCCACGCAAAGCTGGAACGCCAGTCACATCTCCTACGGCAACGGCGACTGCGGCGGGTTCGCGACCAGCGTGTGGCAAACGGTCCCCGGCGGCGACCCGTCCATCCCGATGGGCTACTGGACCGACGCCGACCTCCCGTTCTACTACGGGCTGGCCCGCACGTTCCCGATCGCCGACCGGTGGTTCTGCTCGTGCCTGGGCCCGACGTTCCCGAACCGGCGCTTCCTGATCGCGGGCACCGCGCACGGCCTGATCGACGACCTGCCGTGGGACCTGGTGGACTACCCGAAGGCCGGGACGGTCTTCGACGCGATGGACACGCACGGCGTCTCGTGGGTGAACTACCACAACGTGCGCCCGGCGAGGGTCGTGCTCACCCGGCTGCTCGGCGGCCGCGGGCTGGTGGCGCTGCGCAGGATCGCCCAGATCGGCCGCTGGCTGCCGGGCGTGACCAGCGCGGTGCGCGGCAATAAGTCGTTCACCGCCGACCTGTACCCGCTCGGGCTCGCCCGCGCCGTCAGGCACCTGCGGACCACCCCGCGGTTCTTCGCCGACGCCGCGGCGGGAACGCTGCCCGCGGTGTCGATCGTCGACCCGGACTTCGACGTGTACTCGGAGGAGAACCCGCAGAACATCAGCCAGGGCGAATCCTTCTCCGCCGCGGTGATCAACGCCGTGCTGCACAGCCCGGCGTGGGAATCGACCCTGCTGCTGTGGATCTACGACGAGCACGGCGGCTACTACGACCACGTGCCGCCCCCGGCAGCGGTGCCGCCGGACGACGTGCCGGCCCACAACTGGCAACTGTCGCTCCCGCCCTGGCTGCGCGCCCCGTTCCGGCGAATGATCGCCGACATCGAGAACACGGACGCGGGCCCGTCCACCTATGACCGCTACGGCTTCCGCATCCCCGCCGTCGTCATCTCCCCCTACGCCCGCCCCGGCTTCGTCCTCAGCGAGGTCCTCGACCACACCTCGGTCCTGAAGCTCATCGAGGAGAAATGGAACCTCCCCCCGCTAACTAACCGCGACGCCGCCGCCACGTCCCCGCTAGCCGCCCTGGACCTAAACTCCCCACCCGCCTTCCTCAATCCCCCAACCCTCCCCACCCCAAAGGCAGGCCCCTTCAACCCCTCAGTAACCACCCCAAAACTCTGACCCGCAATTCACTTCCGAAAGCGCCTCATTCACCCGCCGTAGCCCAATGCCGTGAGCTAGGTGTGGTCAAGCTTGCTCTTGGCGAGCTCATTTTCATGATCACGAAGAAAAAGCACCTTATACGCATGCTTTTCTTTCGTGATCATGGAACTATGCCACGCGAGGACGCTGGGCCACGCCACTCGCGCCCCAGCTTCCCTTCGACTCACAGCCGCCCCCCGGCTTGCTCATGATCGCGGAAACTTTGTTCCTGATGGAAATTCCGCACCCTATACGCATGCGTAATTTCCGTGATCATGGAACTACGCCACGTCCGCCCGGCGGTGCCGGGCACCGACGCGGCAGGGCGTTGTACCACCAGAGACGCGCTTCCCCTGAACCCCAGGATCCCACGCCGGAGCGTCCTCCCGCCGCTGGCGTCCGGGGCCCGGGAGGGCAGCCCCGTCACACCGGCCGGAGACTGCGCGAGACAGCGGTTTACGTGGCGCGTGTGACCAGTGGGGTTTCGCCGCGTGCGGAGCTATGCGCTGGAGCCGTGCCCGAGGGCTGGGTGGCGCGCGTGACCAGTGGGATGGCTTGAGTAGCGCGGGATCGCGCGAGGACCAGGGCCGCGGAGCAGCGTGACACAGGGGTAGGCGCGCCCCCTTGGGGCGGGCCCGCGACTTCCGGGATTCCTGACTCAGGGGAAGCGGGCCAGCGGGGAGATTTGCCGGCGGTGTTCCGAAGGACTTCCGCCGGAAATCTGCCCCGCTGGACCGCGCGCTACCGGAGGAGGAAGTCCGCGCAGCGTTCGGCGATCATGATTGTCGGGGCGTTTGTGTTGCCTGAGGTCACCGACGGCATCACCGACGCGTCGGCAACCCGCAGGCCAGGGACGCCGTGGACGCGGAGGTCGGGGGTCGTGACCGCCATCGCGTCGATGCCCATTTTGCAGGTGCCGGCCTGGTGGTGGTACGTGATCAGGTTCCGCATCGCGTACTCGGCGA
>Ga0335075_10016480_pt1 | contig 11035 bp, 10 predicted proteins | sample Lox_Sample_24_FD_206723 | JGI IMG/M metagenome (GOLD analysis project Ga0335075, IMG submission 206723) | Soil microbial communities from Loxahatchee National Wildlife Refuge, Florida, United States - Lox_Sample_2.4 | ecosystem: Environmental > Terrestrial > Soil > Wetlands | place: USA... | reverse complement strand
CCATCCCTCTCGCCTCCGGTCGCAGCTCCGAGGCTCAGCCCCACCGGTTCCCGCTGCGCGGCCATTAGCTGGCCGATCCGGCGCCGCAGGTCGGCCCGACGTCGAGACCCCAGAGCCGCCGGCGGAGGTTGTTCTGCGCCCCGGCGAGAAATACAGCGTCTCCGCGAAGGCGGTTCACCATGTGAAAAACGCCGGAACGGGCGGTCGGACGGGCCGAAAAGCAATCAAGTGGACACGGAGTTGCACGAAGCTTGCACGGAGTTTCACAGAGAAGGAAGCTGCTTGCTTCGCACGGATGGACCGCGGGCGAAGCTAATTACGATCGCACATTTTTCGGCCACCTGGCGAGGGCCATTCTCACGATTCAACTCCGTGACGCTCCGTGTGGTCTCCGTGCAACTCCGTGTCCGCTTGATTGCTTACGGACGCCGCAAACACAGCGGGCGACGACATAGCTCTTGCCATTGTGAGGACCACGAGCAAAGGGCGGCGTCGTCCCTCCCTTCGATGATTGACCAAGTCCGTTCCGGCGCTAGGCTGCCACCCGCGCGCAACCGGAGACCCCCATGTTCACCACTCGCCCAGAGATCGCCGGTACGTTCGGCGTGGTCGCCAGCACACACTGGATCGCCAGCAGCGTCGGCATGGCAGTGCTGGAACGAGGCGGCAACGCATTCGACGCCGCCACTGCCACAGCCTTCACGCTGCAGGTCGCAGAACCGCACCTGAACGGTCCGGGCGGCGACGCGCCGATCATCCTGCACAGTGCACGAAGTGCCACCCAGCACGTGATCTGTGGCCAAGGTGTAGCTCCGCAAGCGGCGACACTGGATGCTTTCCGCGATCTCGGGCTCGACCTGATCCCCGCCACTGGCCTGCTGCCCGCCGTCGTGCCCGGTGCCTTCGACGCCTGGTGCCGGCTGTTGCGCGATTGGGGCACGTGGGAGCTGCCGGCGGTCCTGGAGTACGCAATCGGTTACGCGCGCAACGGCATTCCCATCGTGCCGCGCATCAGCGCCACCATCGAGGGCGTCCGGCCGCTGTTTGAAACCGAGTGGAAGAGCTCCGCCGCGGTATTCCTGCCGGGCGGCAAGGTGCCGGCGCCCAATGCACTATTCGCCCGCCCCGCCCTCGCGGCAACGTATGACCGGTTATGCCGCGAAGCCGTTGGCACGAGTCGCGAGGCCCGGATCGAGGCCGCGCGCAACGCCTGGTATCGCGGTTTCGTCGCCGAGTCGGTCGATCGGTTCTTCCACTCGAATGAAGTGCTCGACGTAACCGGTCGGCGCCATCGCGGTCTGCTCGCGGCCGACGATTTCGCCCGCTGGTCGGCCAGCGTCGAAGACCCGGTCGCCTACGAGTACCACGACCATACCGTCTTGAAATGCGGCCCCTGGAGTCAGGGTCCGGTGCTGCTCCAACAGCTTGCGTTGCTGCGCGGTTTCGATGTTGGCGCGATGGACCCACTCGGCTCCGAACTTGTACACACGATGGCCGAGTGCGCGAAGCTCACCTTCGCCGACCGGGAAGCCTGGTACGGCGATCCACGCTTCGCCGATGTGCCGCTGAACATGCTGCTCTCGCCTGCGTACAACGACGCCCGCCGCAAGCTGGTCAACCAGGAGGCGTCGCTCGAGTTACGGCCGGGCGCGATCGACGGCCGCACACCCTGGGTGGACCGCGACGCCGCCACCCGCGCGCACCTGCTGCCCGGTGCACAAGGCGCCGGCGAGCCCACCGTCGCACGGCTGGGCGTCATCGGCGCCGACACCTGCCATATCGACGTGATCGACCGCGACGGAAACATGCTAAGCGCCACGCCCTCCGGCGGCTGGCTGCAATCCTCCCCGGTGATCCCCGAGCTCGGCTTCCCGATGGGCACGCGCGGGCAGATGTTCTGGCTGAAACCGGATCTGCCGAACAGCCTCGCGCCTAGCAAGCGCCCGCGCACTACGCTTTCCCCCAATTTCGCGCTGCGCGACGGCAAGCCATGGATGGCGTTCGGCACGCCGGGCGGAGATCAGCAGGATCAATGGTCGCTGCTGTTCTTCCTGCGCATAGTCCACCACAACATGAACATTCAGGAGGCGATCGACGCCCCCGCCTTCCACAGCGAGCATTTCCCGTCGAGCTTCTGGCCGCGCGTGGCACGGCCGGGGAGACTGGTGTTGGAAGGCAGCTACGACGACGCGGTGGTGAATGACCTGACGCGCCGCGGCCACAAGGTCGAGAAAGGCGCAGCATGGTCCGAAGGGCGGCTGTCCGGCGCTCGCATTGAGGCCGGCCAGTTCCGCGCCGGCGCCAATCCGCGCGGGATGCAGGGCTACGCGGTCGGGCGTTGATGCGCCGCCTCCGCCAGCCCGGCCCGGCGCCGGCGGAACGAATCGAAAGTGTTGCCGGGCATGGGGTGGCGCTCGACTTCATGCTGGAACCGGGTCTGTCGCTCAACGACGCGCTGACCCGCCCGCTGATCGCCGCCGGGATGCCGAGCGGAACACTGGTGTTCGCGGACGCCGTGCTGGCTCCGTTCAGCTATGTGCTGCCAGGCCCATCGCCGGACACGGCGCATGCGGCATATTTCAGCGCTCCACACTCGCCGGGCGAAGTGCGTGTGCAGATCGCCAACGCGACGGTCGGCCACCAGGACTGTGCGCCATTCGTGCATTGCCATGCAGCCTGGATCGAGCCGGACGGGACGCGCCGCGGCGGCCACATATTGCCGCATGAAACCATCGTCGCCGCGGGGGCACCCGTGCGCGCCTGGGCGCTGAGCGATATCGCGATCACCGCGGAGCCGGATCCGGAGACCAATTTCATCCTGTTCCGCCCAGCGGCAACCGGCGCCGCCGGTGGAACGCAAATGGCGGCGGCACGCATCCGTCCGAACGAGGAGATCGGCACCGCGCTCAAGGTTCTCTGCCGCCGGCACGGCTTTGCCGGCGCTGTCGTGCGAGGCGGTCTCGGTAGCCTGATCGGCTCCCGGTTCGCGGATGGCCGAGTTGTCGGGGACCATGCCACCGAGGTGCTAGTCCGACGCGGTGAGGTCACACCCGGGGGCGACCCGCTGCTGGAGATGCTGGTGGTCGATATGCACGGTTCGGTCCACGAAGGTGTGCTGCAGGCCGGCGAAAACACCGTGTGCATCACTTTCGAGTTGGTGATCGAGGCAGCGTGATCGGTGCGACCGATCCCGATCACACGAACCCAAGCGGGGTCCCGGCGTTGCTCCATCAGACGGACGAGCATCATGCAGCCCGTCCTGCCCGTGGTTTCCACGGGCAATCAAGAAGGAGCGCGTCATGGACAAGGACCGGATCGAAGGCATCGGCAAGCAGGCCAAGGGTGCCGTGAAGGAGACAGCCGGCAAGATCGTCGGCGACCGCAAGACGGAGGCCGAAGGCAAGGCCGAGAAGACCGAAGGCAAGGTGCAGAACACCATCGGCAGCGCGAAGGACGCGCTGAAGGAGCGCTCTTCCCACTGACTGATGCAGCAAGGCCATGGGCTAAAGCCCTGGCCTTGCTGCCGATTTCACATGATACCAGCCTCCCCAACGTGCCTGCTGTGGCATCGTAGGGCGGAAAAGCGCAGCGCATTCCGCCATGCAGGCTCGGGCGATGGCGGAATGCGCTACGCTTTTCCGCCCTACGGTGCCTACGGACGAAACTTAGAGCGCCCGCACAAACCCGGCCGTGCCGCGGAGTCCCTTCGGCCGCCCGATATCAGGCAGCCACCTTCTCCGCTTGCACATCCTTGATGTCGCGGAACGTCACCGCGGGGTTGAGCTCCGCAGCACGGCGCATCATGAAGACCGAGCTGGCCAGGAACACTGGATCCCCATCAACATCGTCCGCGATGGCACCCCGGTTCTGCGCAATAAAGCCCGCCAGGGCCGCACGGTCCTCCGACGCGATCCACCGTGCCACTGCATGAGACGTCGGCTCCAGGCCAACAGCGATGCCGTATTCGGCACCGAGCCTTGCCACCAACACATCGAGCTGCAATGTGCCGACCACACCAACGATCGGCGGAGCACCGTCCTGCGGGCGAAATAGCTGCACCACGCCCTCTTCGGCGAGCTCCGCCAAAGCTTGGCGCAGCTTTTTCGCCTTCATCGCGTCGTCCAGCCGGACACGGCGAAGTATTTCGGGCGCAAAAGACGGCACGCCGGTGAAATTCAGCTCCTCACCATCAGTCAGAGTATCGCCGATACGCAGCGTGCCATGATTGGGAATTCCCACGACATCACCGGCGAACGCCTCCTCGGCGAGTTCGCGCTCGCGGGCAAAGAAGAATTGCGGTGCATGCAGCGGGATCAACTTGCCGGTGCGCACTTGCCGCAGGCGCATGCCGCGCATCAGCCGCCCCGAACACACGCGGGCAAAAGCGATCCGATCGCGATGGTTCGGGTCCATGTTTGCCTGGATCTTGAACACCAGCGCAGTGAGCGCTTCTTCAGTCGCCTCGACAAGTCGCGTGTCCGCCCGTTGGGCACGTGGCGGCGTGCCATAGTCCGCCAGCCCGCCCAGCAGCTCCGCGACGCCGATGTTCTTGATCGCGCTGCCGAAATAGACCGGCGTGAGATGCCCCTCCAGGAACGGCGCCCGCTCGAATTCCGGCAGCGCCGCGCGCACCAGGTCCAGCTCGTCACCCAGCGCCGCCAGCCGAGGGTCCGATTGCGGCAAATCCCCTGTCAGATGCAGCCGCCTGCCGCGCAGATCGTAAGTACCGGCAAAATCCGCCGCCCGCCCCACCGGCCAGCTCACCGGCGCCGTGTCCAGCGCCAGCGTCGAGGCGATCTCGTCCAGCAGCTCCAGCGGATCGCGGCTCTCGCGGTCCATCTTGTTGATAAATGTCACGATCGGGATGTCGCGCAGCCGGCAAATCTCGAACAGCTTCCGCGTGCGCGCCTCGATCCCCTTCGCCGCATCGATCACCATCACCGCCGCATCGACCGCCGTCAGCGTGCGGTAAGTGTCTTCCGAGAAATCCTCGTGCCCGGGCGTATCCAGCAGGTTGAACACGCACCCGGCATGCTCGAACGTCATCACCGAGGTCACGACGGAGATCCCGCGCTCCCGCTCGATCCTCATCCAGTCGGAGCGGGTGCGCCGGCGCTCCCCTTTCGCCCGCACGTTGCCGGCAAGCTGGATCGCCCCACCCACACGCAGCAGATGCTCGGTCAGCGTGGTCTTGCCGGCATCAGGGTGGGAGATGATGGCGAAGGTGCGGCGGCGGCCTATCTCGGCGGCAAGTGGGCGGGGCTCGTTCGTCATAAGCTCCTCATGCGAAAGCGCCGGACGGAAGCCCCGCCCGGCGCCACGCCTTACATATAGGCAGCCCGGTCAGCGCGAGTAGTACTCGACCACCAGATTAGGCTCCATCTGCACCGGATACGGCACGTCGGTCAGCTTCGGCGCGCGGGCGAAGCGGCCCTTCATCGCGCGATGGTCCACCTCCAGATACTCCGGCACGTCCCGGTCGGTGCTCTGCGACGCATCCAGCACCGCCGCGAGCTGCTTGGAACGGTCCTTCACCTCGATGGTGTCATTGTCCTTCACCAGGTAGGACGGGATATTCACCCGCTTGCCATTGACCAGCACGTGCCCATGCGAAACGAACTGCCGGGCCGCGAATGGAGTGATTGCGAACTTCATACGGTACACCACCGCGTCCAGCCGGCGCTCCAACAGCTCGATCAGCTTCTCCGACGTGTCGCCCTTGAGGCGCGACGCCTCCTGATAGTACTTGCGGAACTGCTTCTCGCCAATGTTGCCGTAGTAGCCGCGCAGCTTCTGCTTGGCCATGAGCTGGACCCCGAAATCGGACGGCTTCTTGCGCCGCTGCCCATGCTGGCCGGGCGCGTAGTCGCGCCGGTTGATCGGGGATTTCGCTCGGCCCCACAGGTTGACCCCGAGCCGGCGGTTGATCTTGAACTTGCTCTCGACGCGCTTGGTCATCGCTGGCGCGCTGCCTTCCTTGTTGTTGCACCGGTAGGCCACACGCGCAGCGCGGCGGGCGCAGGCCCGATGGGCCCGTCCGCGTTCCCGGCAGTGGCCGGCGGCTATACGGGCCGCCCGGAGGCTTGTCAAACCGTTCGTTGCCTCATAGCAGGGGTCATCGTGATCCAGCGCAGCGACATCATCTGGCTCGGCATCGCCTCGGGCTTGGCGGGAGGGCTGGTTGGCGGCATCCTGCTGGGGGTCGGCATCGCACTGGTGCTCAGCCGCCATGCCGCCGGATGGCTGCTGGTGCTGCCGGCCGCTCCGGCCGGCGCCCTGCCCGGCTGGATCATGGCGCTTCGGCTCGGCGGTCAGCTCCGCTGATGCGCATCCACGTTCAGAACCCCGCCGACGATCCGCTTTATCGCATCTCCCCCGATATGTGGCAGGCCGCGGCCGCCCGGGCCGGCGAGGTCGGCGACGGCCACCAGGTCAGCTTCGCCGACGACGCCGCGGCATTCGTCGCTGCCGTGGCGGAAGCCGAGGCACTGGTCGGCGACAAGGACGCCGTCCGGGCACTGATGCCCTGCCCCGCGCCCAGGCTCCGCATCCTGTTCCTCACCAGTGCCGGCCTCGACAACCTGGCCCCGTTCGACTGGCTGCCGCCGGGTGCGATGCTGCTGAACAACCGCGGCACCCACCAGACCAAGGCCGGCGAGTTCGGAATCATGGCGCTGCTCATGCTGACCAGCCGGCTCCCGCAACTCGTGACGAACCAGCGCGCCGGACGCTGGCAAAAACTCTGGGGCACCGCGCTCACCGGGCGTCGTGTCACCATCGTCGGACTTGGCACGCTTGGCGGCGCGGTCGCGACGCAAGCGGCCCGATTCGGCATGCACGTCACCGGCGTGCGCACGCGCACCGACGCCCACCCGGCCTGCGCCGAGGTGATCGCGGTCGCCGATCTGGACCGCGTACTTCCCGCAACCGACTTCCTCGTCCTGGCCTGCCCCCTCACCCCGACGACACGCGGCCTGATCGACCGCCGTCGCCTGGGTCTGCTCCCTGCGGGGGCCGGCCTGGTGAACATGGGGCGAGGTCCGCTGGCCGATCAGGACGCGATCTGCGATGCGCTGGAGAACGGTGCATTGTCCGGCGCCGTGCTCGACGTGTTCGATCAGGAGCCGATTCCGCCGGGACACCGTTTGTGGACGACGCCCAACCTGATCATCACCCCGCACACCGGGACAGACGATCCGAACACCTATAACCCGCGCAGCCTCGACATCTTCTTCGAGAACCTGCGCGCCTTTCGAGATGGACGAGAGCCACCCAACCGGTTCGACATCACGCGTGGCTATTAGGCGGGCGGGCGTGGAGCGCTCCGCCCACACCGATCGGCGCCGCTGGCTGATACCTCTGGTCGTCGCCTTCGGCTTCCTGATGGAGCAGCTTGACTCCACCATCATCACCACCGCGATCCCGAACATGGCCGCCAGCCTGCACGAGACGCCGGTGCGGTTGAGCCTCGCCATCACCAGCTACCTGCTGAGCCTTGCCGTGTTCATCCCGATCAGCGGCTGGATCGCCGACCGGTTCGGTGCCCGCTCGGTGATCTGCGCCGCTTTTGCGGTGTTCACCGCCGCCTCGGCGTTGTGCGGGCTGGCGACGAACCTGCCCATGCTGGTGGCGATGCGCGTGCTGCAGGGCGTGGGCGGCGCGATGATGACCCCGGTCGGACGGCTGATTTTGCTGCGCTCCTTCCCGCGCGCCCAGCTTATCCGGGCGATGAGCTATGTCAGCATTCCCTCGTTGATCGGCCCGACGCTGGGGCCGATCGTCGGCGGACTGATTACGACCTATGCGTCGTGGCGATGGATCTTCTACGTAAACATCCCCTTCGGCGTGCTGGCGATCCTGGTTGCATCGCGCGCAGTCGAGAATGTCCGCGGCGCCGCGCCGTCGCGTTTCGATACGCCGGGCTTCCTGATCTGCGGCGCGGCGCTGGCTTCGTTGCAATTTTTCCTGGAAACGGTCGGCCGCGGTGCGGTCGGTCCCGCTCCGCAGGTGGCAACCGTAGCCATCGGGATCGGCTGCATGCTGCTCTATCTGCGCTACGCCCGACGACGCGACAACCCGGTGCTGGACCTGACATTGTTCCGGATTCGCACCTTCCGCATCGGCTCGCTGGCGGGTGGGTTATGCCGCATCGGCATCAGTGCACCGAGCTTTCTGCTGCCACTGCTGCTGCAGGTCGGTTTCGGCCTCAGCCCGATCCAGTCCGGCTCGCTGACATTCGCGACCAGCCTGGGTGCGGCCCCGATCCGGCTGGTCTCGACCGTGGCGCTGCGCCGCTTCGGGTTCGGCCGGCTGCTGGTCGGCAATTCGGTCGTCTGCGCGGCGGCGATCGCCGGACTGGCGGCGCTGTCGCGGAACACGCCGCACTGGCTGATCCTGCTGGCCATCATCGGCATGGGGCTGGTGCGCTCCGTGCAGTTCAACGGCGTGCAGATGTTGAGCTACGCGGAGATGCCGCAGGCGCGCCTGAGCCGGGCCACCAGCCTCGGCAGCGTGGTGCAGCAGTTGACGATGGGCCTGGGCGTCTCGATCAGCGCCGCGCTGCTGGGAATGCTGTCGGGGCCGGGCGGCGTGCCGAGCGTGCCGCAGTTCCGCGCGGTGTTCCTGCTGATCGCGCTGTTGCCGCTGGCGGCGATGCCGGGATTCCTGGCGCTACGCCCGGAGGACGGGGCGGAGGTGAGTGGCCATCGGGTCGCACAGGCTTGATCGGAGGCTGGTGGGGAGAATTCTCTTCGCGCTTGCAACCTCTTTACACGGGCGTCCCACCCGATGACGGCTTCGGGTGCGCTGAGGTCCGCTGTGCGTCTATATCGGTCCTTCAGACTAAGCGAGTCATTTTCCGAAAGCGGACATAAACATCGGCGACGGTCGTCCGCCGGCCATGAGTGGCAGGTGCCAACATCGGACAACGTGTCACGCGCGACGGGTTGGTTCCCGCCCCGTTGCCAAGAACCGACCCGGCAGGCTTCATGACGGCTGCACTGCCTGGCGCGCTTCATCTCATTCCAGCCGTCTATCCCCGCGATGTCGTCAACCACGCGATGACCTCACTGGCGTTCCGGTCCGGCGGGAATACGGGATAGAACGCGTGCGCTACCCGCCCATCGTCGACGACCAGCGTGCAACGCTTCAGCAGCGTCATCCCGCCGGCCTCGAAGGTTGGCAGACCCAGGATGTGCGAGAATTCAAGGCGCTCGTCCGACAGCAGCGGAAAAGGCAGATGCAGGCGGTCGGCAGCTTCTCGCTGGTAAGCCGGATCCTGTGTAGAGAGGCCGTAGAGCTGGTTGACGCCCAACCGTCTCAGCTCGGCGAAGTGGTCGCGGAATGCGCACGACTGCGGCGTGCACCCGCGGGCCCCAGGGATCATGTCCCACCCGTCCGGGCTGGGAACCCCTGGCCTGCCGGTTCTGGGATAGATATACACGACGCACCGACCGCAGCAGGCCGATAGGTCGATCCTCTCACCATTCGTGGCCTGGAGTGAAACGGGCGGAAGGCGCGTGCCGGGGAGGTGGCGGACCGCCCCGTCATCGACCGGACGCGGGAGCCGCGACCAGTCGGGCGTGTCTACGATATCATGCAAAATTACCTCCTCTGTCCTTCACGCCGCCGACGGCACCCGCCCGCAGGATGGCAACGAGGCGATCCTCGATGTGGCGCGCGAGCGACAGCGGCAAACCTCGTCGTAGTCTTGTCGGGCATCGTGGTTGCCGTGGATGTCGGCGGCGATGACGCGCTTCATTGGATGCCTATCAAGGGTTTGCCGGCTATGCGCGGACCAAGACAACGCCGAGGATCAGGAAAGCTGCCCCGGCCAGGCGCGTGAGGTTCGCCGGATGCTGCGGGACGCCGAGCAGGCCGAAATTGTCGAACACCAGCGAACCGAGCATCTGGCCGACGACAATCAGAGCGAGCACTGTCGCGGCGCCGAAGCGAGGCACCATAAGGATCGCCGTGCTGATGAAAATCGCACCGAAGATCCCCCCGGTCCACGCAATCCACGATGTACGCGCGGCCATGGTTTCGGATAGCCACGGCTCACCGGACGTGATTGCGATCGTCAGCATTGCCGCCGTGCCGGTGAGATAGCTGACGAATCCAGCCCATCATGGGGAGCCCAACTCCATTCGGAGGTTTGCGTTGAGAACCTGCTGGAGCGCAACGCTGACGCCAGCGCCCACAACCAGCAAATAGAACATCACGTTGAGATATGTTGCTGGCACGGGACCATCCTTGCTCATCGCGGCGGGGCGGCTGTCGCGGGGCGCCAGGCTCCGAACTTCGGATGGCGCGCGGCATCCACTCTCCTGGAGTCAAGATTTAGGGGCTGGTCACCGCCGCTTCTGGCACGTTTGTGACCGTAGCCACCCCGAGCGGTAGCGGCCCGGGGTGATGCCAAAGGCGCGCCGGAACCATCGTCCGAGGTGGCTCTGATCGCTGAAGCCGGCCTCAGCGGCGACTTCGGCGATGCCTTCGCCAGCCCGGAGCAACCCGCGTGCGTGGTTCAGCCTGGCCATAAGCCAGAAGGCGTGGGGCGGCATGCCATGATGCCTGGCGAACAAGCGCGAGAAGCCTTCGCGGCTCATTCCGGCTCGCGCGGCCGCTCGGCTCACCGGCTGTAAGCAGGTCGCGTCGGCTGGAACGGCGCTGCTCGCCGGGGTGCACCCTTCCGCACCCAGCCGGTGCTCGCGGACGACCGTGGCCAACTCCGCGCAACGGATGTGGCCCGCCTTGCGCCACAGGCGCTCGGCGTCGCGCATCATCGCGGCCACGTCATACTCGCCCGCGGGCGCGTAGACGTTGAGGCAGGCAACGCCGTCCGGCTCCGCAAAGGACCGGTGCCCAACCCCCGCGGGGATCAGGGTGCCCTGGCCAGGCACGAGGATGATCACCTCGCCGCGGATGAGAAACCTGCGCCTGCCAGAGAGAACAAAGGTGATCTGGTTCTCGCCATGGAAGTGTGTCGGGAGCCCGACGTCGCTACCGCGAAGCGTGCCCACCTCGACAACGCCGTCCA
>Ga0335075_10016479_pt1 | contig 11035 bp, 14 predicted proteins | sample Lox_Sample_24_FD_206723 | JGI IMG/M metagenome (GOLD analysis project Ga0335075, IMG submission 206723) | Soil microbial communities from Loxahatchee National Wildlife Refuge, Florida, United States - Lox_Sample_2.4 | ecosystem: Environmental > Terrestrial > Soil > Wetlands | place: USA... | reverse complement strand
TTCGTGCTTTGCCTATCGACTTTGTGCTTGTTATTCGTGTATTAGTGATAGGAGAAGTAAAGTAGTGATTAGGGTTTGTGAGAAGGTTTGTGGGAACCCTACAATAGAAAACGTCCCTCTTGACTGGAAGAGGGACGTTTAGTATTTACTTCTTCGTACGACGTTGAATAGATTAATGATTAGGACATGGGCTCCTGTGGAGGGCTGGTGAGAGTCGGTGTGAAACGCTGGCTTACGTTTGCTTGAATGCCGCCTCTGTCGGTCGCACCCATAACCCGTTCGCTAGGCCATACGTTGCACCATAGACAGGACCAGCAAAGGTTACTGATATCGTTTGTGCCGCCGTTCATAAGCGCTGTCTTGTGTCCTAGACTGCCGATTCTGCGGCCTACATTCTCCCATTTGGCAGGTCTGCCGTTGAGACCGCTAGGACGTCGTTCCACACATAGGGAACCGCAGTAATCACATCTACCCTGAGACGAAAACAAAACATCATATACCTGTTGTGCTGTTAGCCTATGTTCTTGCTTGCCTGACATGAAACGTTCTCTGTTGGCGCTTTGTGCTTTACGGCTGCACCAGGTCCTAATGTCTCTGTCAGGCGTTCGTTCTAGAAAGTCTTCCCATGACGTATAAACCACTTCGGGAATCTCAGCATTGGCGCCGCTTGGTAGTGGCGATGCGATCCTGCCTTTAGGAATCGGACGTTTTAGCTGTCTAGCTCTGTCCGCGACTTGCTCATAGCTCACCCGTTCAGCCGTGTTAGCTTCTATGCGATTATGTTCTGCCGATTCCATGTCACACCCCATCGAATAGATATAGCGTGTGACCAGAGTTAGTAACTTTAGCTTGCAACGTCATAATCATAGGCAACCGGTTCTTTCTCGCTGCTATCAACGGTCGTCGCTTTGCGTATTCTCCTGCGAAGAAAACTCGTATTGCTCCGTTCATAGTTTGTATCAAGCATGCTGCGGAGTCCTTGCCAAAACGATCTGTGATCTGTTCGACTTGCAACATTGTGATAGGAGTGTTGAGAAGTTCTCTAGCCTCTATAGCCGTATGCGCAACCTTCTCTTCTTCCCAGTTTCTGGCATGTAGCATTGCCAGCAAAAATAGTAGTTCAGTAGTCGTCATTCTCAGACTCCAATTGCCATTCTGGCGTGTCGTTAAGAATCTCTGTGAATAGAGTCTCCAGGTCTTCCGTAATTTCGGCCTGGTTCATAGGGTCGGCAAGTTTATGTGAATATGGTGTTGTCTTAGGGTTGTCTACTTCTCTTGGCCTAGTCCACAGAGGTTCGTCAGGATTGTTAAAGAGTTGCCCGTTTATGAATATCTCACGTTTGGGTAGCCAGGAATATATGCAGGTGCGTTCTAGATATTCCCAAGTAGCTAGTTTATTCTTCAAGTTATCAATGAACCACTTACTGTGCTTAGATACAAATTTTGCCCGGTAGACAGCTTCGGGCGCTCCGATAAATTTCTTGCTACGTACACGGCGTCCATCTACGGTCATACGATGTGTTAGCTTGATAGGTATAGGTTCTGGCGGTTGCCCATCTTTAGGAAAATAAGTTCTCCAAGACTTAATGCAGTCATCCTTATGCGCTGCCAAAACACTAGGCGGAAAACCTCTCGTCTTGTTTTTTGCTTCTGTGTCGGTAAAGTAGACGCCACCTTGAATAATGTTGATGCCGTTAGGATATTCTTCTTTACTCCAGTCTCCTAGCTCATTAGATACAGGTAGGTTGGGATCGCCGACTACGTAGACGGCATCTGTGCGGTGGTTTCCTGCCGTATTTGCCTACTTGACTCACAGTTTTTAACTCCATTCACTCAGAAAGCGTCATCGTTGTTATCACGTTCACGCCGTCTTGTCCTGTTACGATCCCGCGGTTCGTCATCATCGTCGATTTTCCGCTGATATGCTTCCCTGTTCTGAACGGGCCTGAATCCCGCTCGGGTCATGACTTCATCAATAAACCTGTTAGTCTCTTTAGGCGACAATTCCATCCGATCGGCCAATTCACAAGCCAAGTCAAAGGTGTGAAACTCGCTTAGCTCATTCTCGCGTCTGGGCATGGTTGCTGATTCTCCATTCTTCTAATATCGATGTTTTAACGTTTCTAGATCAATGCGCGCAGGCGACGGCATACCAGAATTTCACCTGGTGGTGCGGCCTCAAATAGGCTCGTTATGCGCGTCCCTAGTTGTTCATTTAGTGCGGATATGATCGACAGGCCGTCATCAACAAAAATTCCCATATGGGTTTCCCAGACCGCTAGATCACCTGGTTGCGCTTGTGATTGCGGGATAGTTTTACAGCCTGTCCACACCAGCCATGTACCTGTAGGGGGGCCATGAGAAGCACCGGTATACTTCCCCCGGTTATAGAGCGGAATGGCTAGACCGGCATCATGCCCAATCACCCAATTGCAGAACGACGAACAGTCCCACGGTTGCGTGCCGTTGACACCAGGAGCGCCACCGTAGCTGTAGGCATGGCCTACGTAGTGTTCAGCGTCGGTAGCGATCGACTCACCACTTACAGAACCAGTAATAGCCGAAGAACCGTACCCGTAGGCGTAAGTAGCACCAGTAATTGATGTTAGCTGTTTCTGGTCATTAGGATTCTTGCCACTAAGAACGTCGCGTAGCGTGTTAGAGATCCCATAGCCCTTAATACCGGACCAGAGAACTACCGCACCACCAGCGGCTATCAAAAGGTATGTCGGTTTAACCGGCATCGCCGAGCCATGCAAAAGAGTTATCGTGCGCTTCACGATGTTCTCTAATGAGCATGCGCAGAGTCTCGCTGAGAGTTACTCGGCTATGCCCATTGCTTGATAGTTCCACGCTTAGCTTACGTAGCTCGTCGGCCACATCGCTCTTGATTGCGAGTTTCTGATAATCAATCTTTCCCATGCGCATTGTTTTCGCCAAATGGGGTCACCTCCGACCAAGATCATCGGGCCATTCCGGTCCTAATCAGAGTATACTCCATATAGGAGGCCAGGCGGGCCTCCGGAGGCATCCTCCGGTTGCTATTCAGGAGAAAACGTAAGATATGCCTATATCGTTAAAGAAAACGAATCCTATTGCGTCGTACCTAGGCCGCATCAATAAGCATGCGATCGTTACCGCAGTACCTATATTGCTGTGTAACGGTGTAGCGGTTACAGGGCAATACCAGTTTGCTCATTCTCATTTGCCATCGTGGCAGTTGCCCGGACAGTTAATGTACGCGGCCGCACTCGAATCAATAGCTATCTACCTCGCATACATGGGGCATCTCGCACAGATAGCAAACGACTCTGCGCTACGTCTCCGGTTGGCCAGCTACAGCTACGGACTGGTGATCGGAGCAATCAACTACAGCCACTATGCACGGTTCTCTAAGCCGACAGTTACCGGACTGGCCGTAGGACTCATGTCGACATCATCGCCGTGGCTATGGGCGATCTACACACGGCGTACCTCGCGAGACCAGCTAGCAACGCGCGGCCTGGTAGAGAGTCACGCGGTCAGACTCGGTTCTACTAGGTGGAGTTGGCATCCTGTCAGGTCCGCTATCACGTTCTGGCTTGCATCGTGGACTGGGCAGGCCAATCCCAAGTGCGCTCTCGAAGATTACGAAAAGTGGAGAGCACAACGCACGAAGCAAGATAAGCAAGAGACTATTGAAGAAGTTACACAACGAACGGGCGATGTAGAAGTTGAAGAGATAGAGCCCGATTCGGCGGATCTAGTTCCCGCCGCTAAACAAACCAGCGATGGATATTTGGTACACGAATCATGGATGCGTTCAAACAATACCCGATGATTCAGAAGAGTTGAGAACATGAGATACAGAAACACATTCGTTGACCGGGAAAGCCTAGACGTAGCGGCTAGATACGAAGCGTTGTTCTACGGACCTAGGACAGCCGACGCCGTAGGACGAGTCATAGAACGCCACAAGATTATTATGCGTGCAAGGGAAGAAGCTATACCACGGTTCGGAGCAATTGTCAGAGCACTGAGAATGACTGGCCTCGACCGTGGTCAATGCATGTATCTAGCCCGCGCGCTAGATCCAGAGCTGTATTTGACAGTCATGCCGTGGGGTTGGTTGCGGCGCGAAGGTTTCGATGAAATCTATTCAGCAGCAATAGAAGACACGCAAGAGTATGACTCGCCAGAGTCCGATTGGGAACCATGCCCAACTCCGGTAGACGCTTGGAAAAGATACGGAAGGAATGAAGCAGCATGAGCCTATTTGACAGACTCAAGGCTAAGGCAGTCGATATCTACAATGATGTGGCTACTGACTTTAACGACTGGCACGGCACTACACAGCAATACGAAGATGAGTATCAAAGTCCTAACGCTCTGTACGATACGACACCAGCGCAGAGAATAGGTGTAGAACCAACTGTGTCCCCATCACCATCAACATCTGTTCAGCCGAGCCCGTCAGGTTTTAGTAATAACAGCCCCCAACCATTCCCTGGTGGCGCTCAATATGTAGAAGTCACTTTGGATGATAATGGGAATGGTACAGCACAGATTGGGCCACAGCGTGTTAGAGAACACTGGCAAGTTACTGGCGTTGGCGTCTCCGTGGCTACTGACGTTAGCCAGGCAAATTGCAGTGTGTATATCGGCTCGGGCCCTATACCATCAAACTTTGTGGGCAACACTATTACAGGTTCTAGTGGTGATACATGTAATTGTGGAGGGATTGATATACAACCAGGTCAGTCTATTTATGCTGTCTGGACTGGTGGCGACCCCGGTCAGATAGCGACTATGGCGGTATTCGGAACTTACACAATTGGGCAACCGTCATAATGCCGTTCGGACTACGCCCCGGTATGGGCTTTAATAATCCTGGTGTTGTTATAGCTAACGAAGTTATCATCATTGGATCTGATGACGGGCTGTATGTTTATAATGGAACACCCTTCTTGGGCAATCCGCCGATTCTCTCAATTAGTAATAGTACCGAAGATCCCTACGGCAACACGATCACCCCATCTCTGTCACTAGCGGGATTGCCGCAACTTTTCTATGCTGGCGCTCCCGCACTAGGTAACTTGATTGGATCAATCTCAGCTACTGGAGGCATAGACGAACAGGGTAATTCTTATGTTGCAGGGGCGCAGATAGGAGTTGCTAGCGGTAATCAAGTACAGCTACTTCCAAGTGCTACGGGTCAATCAGGTGTTGCTAGTCAGATCACGATCACCGAAGCTATCAACGGCGTTTTCGCTGCAGTTGCCAATCTGACAACCGTTGACGCCAGCGAAATGCTTGGTGGTGTTCTAGCATCCGCCATTCTCGATAACGGTAGCTCGGCTAAGATAACAACTGTTTTGACGTCTCCAGTTGGTTCGGGTTCGGGTATGGCCTTGATTCTGGCAGCAGAAAATGATGGCGGTACTGATACCGCCTGGTCAATGCTCGGAACTATTACCACACCGGATGATGAAACGCTGGTATTCACTCCTGTAATGTGGATAGCTCCATACGCTATGGTGCTATATTCCAGCGCGTCAGGAGTAACCGTCATAACCAAAACTGCGGTAGGTTCAGGTAACCTTACCGGCCTGCCTGCCACAGTCAAAGCAGAGGCATGGGGCGGCGACGGTGGCGGAGGTACAGCCGCTAATTTCGGTGCCGCAGCTGGCGGTGGCGGAGGATATGATGTAAACACAGCACTAGCAACTAACAGCGGCGCGGTGTCTTATGTTGTCGGTGCGGCAGGTACAGGCGGTGTCAATGGCGGTAGCCCTAGCACTAATGGTGGAAATTCAACCGTAACCGGTTTGTCGGCCACAGTTACCGGCGGTGGTGGAGAAAAAGGCACCAGCACAGCTAGTCCTGGGACTGGTGGCACTGGCACCTATACGGGCGGCAATGGCGGTTCAACTATTGGCGGATACGCTAACGGTGGCGGTGGGGGCGGTAAGGCAGGCAATGAAGGTCCGGGCGGTAATGGCACCGTAGGCAGACAATATGCTAACGGTGAAGGTGGGGACGCTGGTAATGGCACGGGTGGCAGTAAGGGCGGTAGTGGCGGTAAGAATGGCCAGAATGGGCAGGATGGCGGGGCGGGTGGCGGTAGCGGTGCGGGTGGCAACGGTGGTAACGGAACACCAGGTTTTATTCGCGTTACTTATTCAACTGGTGGGCCCGGTATTCTAGCGTCCATAGCCGCAGGTCCAATAACAGACCCGTTTGGCACATCAATACCTGCAGGGACTGTTCTAGCCGGACCTGGTGATAGTAATCAGTACAACTCGGGACCATTTACACAACAACTTGCCAGCGCACTGCTAATCGACACCACAGGCTTTACTCAAACTCCATTCACGTTTACCGTAGCGGCGGGCGAAACCTACCGCCTACGTGGCAAACTAAGTTGGATAGCTCACCAGTCGGCAGGCACGCCCAAATTCCAATTGTCAGGCACAGCCACCATAACGTCTATGGGTATCGTCGCTAGTAACTATGCGCTCACATCATCTGTGCAAAGTGTTGTAGCGGCTCTGCTCACTGCCTTGAATCAGGTATTCACACTACCAGCCATGACTTCCGGTGACGGATACGTGCTCGATCTTGATGGAAGTTTCGTGGTGGATGTAGGCGGGACAATCACAATCCAGGCAGCGACTAGCGCAACCGCAGACACTTACACATTGCAACCCAATTCGACATTCGCCGAAATTACGCCAGTCATAGCCACCTAAAACGCCTTCAACGAGAGTCATTGTCATGAGCAAAACTGTTTTTATTGTCGCATATATTGCTGGCATACTCTGGCTAGGTGCGTGGGAGATAAGCGCGCTTGCCTATAATGCTAAATACACAATTAGTGACTTGACGTGGCAATGGGAAGGTGTGGGATGGACAGCCGCGCGCTATCTCGTCCTGGTGTCACTCACGTTTCTGACATTGCATCTAGCATTCAAGTGGCTGAGATAAGACTAAAGTTGGTAAATGATGAGATGGATCAAGATTGCTGATATAGGTAACGCCCCTAATCTCACAGCAGACCAGCGAATAGAACTTCTGAGCACTGCAATACAGGAACTAGGAATCGCGCATGGACTTGTCTTAATCCACGGTGCCGACAGAGGAGCGCAACGTTACGCGGAATTGCGTACTAGAGTTCGGTTCATTGATGGCGAACCAGCGATATCTGTTCAGTAGCTGTCACGAGTTTCAAGCCCGGTCCCTACAGCGTCATCAGGAGGTCATTCCCTAATCCTTAATCTATTCAATGTCGTACAAAGAGGTAAATATTAAGAAGCGTGGTATAGGACCAACGATAGAACCTCTGACAGGAACCTGAGCCTACCCACATAACACATTTCACTAACCTCTAACCACCCTCTTACAGTCAACGTCCCTTTTCACGGAAGTGGCTCTGTGTAACCCAGAGTCGCCAGTCAAGAGGGACGTTTTCTATTGTAGGGTTCCCACAAACCTTCTCACAAACCCTAATCACTACTTTACTTCTCCTATCACTAATACACGAATAACAAGCACAAAGTCGATAGGCAAAGCACGAAGTTCAATAGACAAAGCGCAAAGCACAAGGGCAAAGCACAAGTCAAGAGACAAAACACAAGAACGCCTAACCCATTCGGCGGCCTCGTGTTAAGCCTTTCACGGTTGTATTTGTATTCACGGGGAATAAGTGCGAGACGGGTACTGGCAGTTTCGTTTATCCTCCGCCCTCCCCGAAGCCTGCGGGACACGGCGCTGAACTCGTCCACGGCCAGCAGGATCTCCCGGCTGCCGGGCCCGCCTGAGCTGGCGTAGCTGGCCAGCAGGTCAGCCAGCGCCCGGGCCTGCGCCTCGGCGACGCTGATCTCGGCGGTGCCCTCCAGGATGCAGTACCAGGCATCGGCGTCGCCGAAGCCGCCGGGCCCGTCCAGCCCGGCGCCGATGCGGCGCAGCAGCGTCCGGAACCGCAGCCCGATGTCGCCGACCTGCCGGGAAGCCGAGCGGACCAGCGCCGCCTCGGCCTCGTGCTCGCCGGAGGAGTAGGCCATGGCCAGCCAGCCAGGATCCAGCCGGGCCAGGAAGTCCGCCGCGCTGGCCGGCGGGCCGCAGGGCGCCGCGACGGCCAGTTCGACCACCGCCTCCATCACGTCCGCGTAATAGGCGGCGCCGCCCGTGCCATGCTCGATCAGATCCACCAGCGTGGTGATGAGCTGGCCGGGCGGCAGCGCCCACAGCGACAGGCTGGCCTCGTCCGGCCAGATGGCGGTGGACCGGGCGCCGGCCAGGCGCAGCACCCGCCGGGCCCGGTCGGCGATCCGCCGCGCGTCGGCCCCGCCCTTGCAGTCCAGCACCACCAGCAGCGGGGGCCGGCCCTGCCCGGCCGCGTGCCGCCGCAGCGCGGTGGCCATGAAACCCGCCCACAGCCGCAGCAGCAGCGTGGTTTTGCCGGTGCCGGTTGACCCGATCACCACCTGATGCGAGCGCATCCTGGAGTACGGGATGCTGGCGATCGGCCGCTTCGGATGACCGACCGCCCTGATCACCGCACCAGCGACGAGGCTCCCGTTCCTGGTGGTCAGCGGGACGGCCCCGGGCGCGGCAATCCGCGCTCGCGCGCTGCGCGCCTGATGCCGCCATTGGCGCAGGTCGAACGCCACCGCCGCGTCGGGGGAGAGCCCGCCGGTGCCGGTCTGCATCGAGCGGATCCGGTAGGACCAGGCCAGGCCGCCGGCGGCCAGGCCGACCGGGATCGCGGCCGGCGCGATCACCGCGGCCGCCGATGGGTACGAGCCGGCCGCGCCGCGGTGCCACATGGCCAGCCAGGCGAGGTACGGCGCGGCGGCCGCCTGGGCGGCCGAGCGGCTGGCGATGGCCGTGGCCGCCAGCCAGACCACGAGCATCGGCACACACCACAGCGCCGCCCGGTAGAGCCGGCCTGGCGGCCAGCCCGCCAGCCAGGCCAGGGCGGCGCTGAGCGCGGCGACCACGGAGGCTGGAGCGGCCGCGATGACCAGCGCTGCGACCGCGCCGACCCGGAGGATCCGGGCTATGGCGCGTAACGCCGCGCGGAGTGCGATCAGGCTCAGCCAGCGACTGATCACGATGGTACCTGCGGGTGGGATGGTACCTGCGGGTGGGATGGTACCTGCGGGTGGGATGGTGGGCCCGGGGTGTCGTGGACAGCTCGCGTGGCTCGCCCGCCAGTGGGCCTGGCCATCGCCGCCCCGGGCGGCAGCAGGCGGATCTCGACTCGCGCCGCCGAGGTGCCGAGCGCCTCCCGCGCCCGGGTCACCGTCGGCCGCGCCGCCGGGGCGCACAGGTAGATCACGCGCGTGTGCCGCGGCGGGCCGCCCGCCGCGATCTCGGCCGCCGGGCAGCCGTAGTCACCGGTCCTGGTCAGCAGCTCCAGCATGATGGCCACGGTCCGGCGGGTGGTCTTGGGGGTCAGCTCGGCTTCGATGGCCCAGCATTCGCCCGCCCAGGGGACCGGGGCGTCGTCCGGCCAGTGCACCTCACCGTCCGGGATGTGCTGGCGCAGGCCGACCCGGCCGCCCATCCTGGCCCGCAGCCGCCGCTCGCTGCGCCAGTAACCACTGGCCGCCGCGTCTCCGGTCGCCGACTCGAGCGCCAGGCGGACCGCCACGACGGCCCGGATGTGCGCGAGCCTGGCTAAGGCCGGCGGCGCCGCGGTGTAGGGCAGCCCGCACGCGGCCAGCCCGGCCTTGGTCACCCAGGTCCATGGGCCTCCGGGCCCGAGCCGCGCCGATTCCGCGTGGCGCCGCCCGCGCCACCGGGCGGCCACACCGCGCGCCCGGGCCTCGCTGACCCCGAGCACTGCGGCGAGGTGGTCAAGCTGGACGCCGTACATCTCCGCGGCGAACAGCAGCCCGGCGGCGTCGCGGCCGGGGCCGGTGTCCAATGTCCCTTCTGCCGGGATCACTCGCTTATCACATCATGCCGCCGGGCGGTTGCCACCCAGTATCGGTGGCGGACACGCCCGGCCCGGGCCTGGTGTCGGCGGCGGCCCTGGGGCACAATGGGGGAGCAAGGGTAGTGGGCTCATCGGCATGGCCGCCTGCCGGCGGGATGAGGTCGTTGGGGAAGACGAATCTCATTCATTTGGCAGGGAGGCCTGGTGTCTGTCCGTGGCGTGCTGCAAGTCCACTCCGCCCCTCCGGCGCTGTGCCCGCATGTCGAGTGGGCAGTGGCCGGAGTCGTTGGCATGCCGGTGAGGCTGGCCTGGGTTGACCAGCCTGCCTCACCTGGAACACTCCGCGCAGAACTGGACTGGCAGGGCCGTCCGGGGACTGCGGCCGCCGTCACCTCGGCCCTCGCGGGCTGGAACCGGTTGCGGTTCGAGGTGACCGAGGAGGCGAGCCCGGGCTGCGACGCGGTCCGCTACAGCCACACGCCGTCCCTCGGCACGTTCTCGGCGGTCACGTCGGCGAGCGGCGACGTCCTGATCCCGGAGGGGAGGCTGCGCGCGGCCATGACGCTCGCGGCGGCGGGCGCGCCTGGCCGGCAGCGGGAAGCGGGCCAGCCAGCCAGCCACGGCGTGGACAGCCTGGTAGACCGGCACGTCCCGCAGCACCCGGCGCTCGGGGGCTCGCTGGAGGCCGAGCTGGCACTGCTGCTGGGCCAGCCCTGGGACGACGAGCTGGAGCCGTTCCGGTATGCCGCCGATGGCGCGCCGGTGCGCTGGCTGCACGCTACCGGCTGATAAATTTTGCATCACGCTGATGCCCGTTGATACACAGTCAGCGCCGCAACACGTTTGCTAAATGAGGGGTTCCGAACAGTCGCTTTTGCGCCTCGGAATTTTCCACTATTCCGGTTATTGCGGCAGGGGCGAATTGGGATAACCAGTACGAGCCGTGCGTTCACGGCGATCGCGGCGAACCAGTACAACTACCCCTCTGACCTGCGAGTATGTATGGCAAACGTTCGCAGGCACGGGCCGCGAGTTCGCGTCCAACCCCCTTGACATGCCCCCGCATACTTGTTTAACTCCTGATCTTGTTACCGAGTTTTAGTCGGCCGG
>Ga0335075_10016478_pt1 | contig 11035 bp, 7 predicted proteins | sample Lox_Sample_24_FD_206723 | JGI IMG/M metagenome (GOLD analysis project Ga0335075, IMG submission 206723) | Soil microbial communities from Loxahatchee National Wildlife Refuge, Florida, United States - Lox_Sample_2.4 | ecosystem: Environmental > Terrestrial > Soil > Wetlands | place: USA: Florida... | reverse complement strand
ATCACGTACTGGGCCCGCGAGTGCGACGTGCCCCGCATCTTGACGATCTGGAGGACCCGGAGGATGTCGCCCTGACGCCGCGTGTTCCAGAGCAGGATCACCCCGTCGACGATCGCTTCTTCCACGCCGTGCAGCGAGTAGCGCCCCGGCGTCGGGCTCACCTCGGAGACGAGCAGCGCCGTGCAGCCCTCGTCGGAGAGCGCCTGGCCGAGGCGCAGCATGAAGTCGCGGATCCGCTCGTCGCGGCGGATCCGGTAGCCGACGCTGGTGAGGCTGTCGAGCACGAGCCGCTTCACGCCCAGCGACCGGACGAGGTCGCGGATCGTCCGGATGAGGATGTCGATCTCGTCCGGCAGCAGCTCCTCGTGCTCGAGGCCGAGCCGGTCGTAGACGACGGGCAGGTCGACGAACACCAGCGAGCCGTTCAGCACGAGCTCGGAGCGGAAGAACTCGAACGTGGAGAGGTTCTGCATCAGCTTGTCGGACGCCTCGGTGACGGAGACGAACAACGAGCGCTCGCCGCGCTCGGCGCCGCGCACCAGGAACTCGAGGGAGAGGGTCGTCTTCCCGGTCCCGACGCTCCCGGCGACGAGGACCATGTTGCCGCGGGGGATGCCGCCGCCGAGGATGTTGTCGAGGCCCTCGATCCCGGTCGCGCAGCGCTCGAGGATCGTCGCCGGCCCCATCAGCCCGTCCGTCCGGGGCGGCTCCGGGGCCGGGGTCGGTTCCGCCGGCGGGTCCATCGGCGAAACGAGCCGTTCCGACCCTAAGAGGGTTGTGGCGGGGACGCAGCCGACGGCGCGGCATCGGGCGGATCCGGATCGCCGCGATCCGGGATCCGATCGAGGTCGACGGTCCAGTGCGCCCCGTCCGGACCCCGGGACGCGGCGACGAGGGCGCCGCAGCGACCGAGCAGCCCGCCCACGCGCCGGACGACCTCTCGGGCCGGCGCGCACGCCCGCCTCAGTTCGTCCAACGAGACCGTGACGGGCTCTCCCGGCGCGGCGGGCGCCCGCGCGCGGATCCACGCGAGGACCTCGTCCACGTCGCGGGGCTCCTCGGCCGCGGGCGATGTCGGACCGGGCGCGACGGCGGCCGGCTCGTCGGGCTCTGCCGGCGTGGGGCGGCGGGCCGTGCGGAGCCACCGCAGCCGGCCGCCCTTTCCCTCGAAGAACGCCGCATGTCCCCGCGGCAGCGCGAGGATCGACTCGGGGGCCACCCCCCGGGCGACCCGGGCGAACTCGCGCGCCTCCTCGGGCGATCCCCGGAACGCGACGAAGTCGGCGACGTTCGTCCATACCGCGTCGCGCACGCCGTCCGGCAGCGACCCGATCGCCTGCGTGGCGAGGACCACGTGGGCGTTCCGCCGACGGCCGAGGCGGAGCATCTCCGCGAGGCTCTCGTGCGCGAACCACTGCGCCTCGTCGAGCACCACGAACACCTTTCGGTCCCCGCCCCGGGCGAGCAGCTCCGACCAGACGATCGCGAGGTACACCGCGAGGAGGTACCGGGCGGTCGACTCGCCGACCTCGGCGGCATCGCCCGAGACCAGCACGCTGCGGCCCGGGGCGAGCAGCTCCGCGGTCCGCACCGACGGCGCCCGGGCCGCCACCATGGCCGACAGCACCGGGCTCCGCGCGATCTCGTAGAGCAGCCGCCGGGCCCCCTCGGCGTCGTCGGGCCGCTCGCGGATCCGCGCGCCGAGCTCGCGCGCGGCGTCGAGGGCCTCGGGGCAGCTGGCGCGCGGGCTCCGGGCGCCCGTGGCGAGGAGGGTGTGCGCGTCGACGAGCGTCCCTCCGGGCTCGAGCGCCGCGGCCCGGACCGCGCGCGTCACCATCTCTTCGAGCCGGGGGCCCCAGAACCCCGACTCCGCGTAGCGCCCCGCCCGGACGCGGCGCAGGGCGTGCACGAGATCGTTGAGGCGGCGCTCGGACCGGACGGGGTTCGCGCCGTCCGTCGCCACGCCGTCGAGGGCGTTCAGCGACGGGGTCCCCCGCCGGGCCGACACCCAGACGAGGTCGCGCCGTCCCGCGCCGATCAGCTCGCGGCGGATCGTCTCGGCCGTCTCGCCGATCGGGTCGAGGACGACGAGGTCGCCGAGCCGGGCGGCGCGCTGCGCCAGCGCCACGAGCAGCGAGCTCTTCCCCATGCCCGTCTCGCCGAGCACCGCGAGGTGCCGGCCCTGGAGCGGCTCGACCGGCGTGCCCACGGGGATCCCCAGGACGGTCCGACCGAGCGTTAGGGTCTCCCGGGTCGGAGCGAACGGCTCCGGCTCGCCCGACGTCGGGCAGTCGGCCGTCGGCCAGAAGGCGACGATCTCCGCCGCCTCGACCGGAACGCCCCGAGAGTCGCCGCGTCCCCATCGGGCCCGGGACGCGAATCGGAGCCCGTTGCCCCGCAGGGTGCGCAGCGCCCCTTCGGCCGCGCGCAGCACGCCCGGACGGGCGGCGAGGGCCGCCGACCGCCGGTCGAAGCGGATCTCGAGGCGGACCGTCCAGACCATCGGGACGTGCGGGCCGGGGCCCGGGTCGGCCCGAATTGGAGGGCGGGGGCCGAGCTCCCGCGGCGACCGGTGCGGCGTCGTCGGCGCGTCCCCCCCACCCCAGCGGAGCGTCGACCGGGTCGGGACCGGCGCGAGGTCGAGGAGCGCCGACGCGCCGGGCGGGGCTGTCGCCATCGCCGCGGCCAGCCGGTCGAATCGGGACCCGGTCTCGCCGGGATCGGTGAGCGGCTCCGGGAAGCCCCGCCGCCGGCTCGCGGTCGAGCCCGCGCCCACGACGTCGCTCGGCGGATCGGGCCACGCCGAAGGGGCCCAGAGTCCGGGGCCGTACGCCGGGACGAGCACTCGGGCGAGCCACCGGGCGGTCGTCGGGTCGGCGGCGCCGAGCCACGCGCCCGATCGGGGGCCGGACGTCAGCGCGAGGCGGGGGCGGGCGGCCCAGGCGTGCCCCACGTGGAGCGCCTCGGCGAGTCGCGCCGCGGCGCGGAGCGCGTCGGGTCGGGCGTCGCGCGGGGCGGTGGCCGGGATGAGTCGCCAGCCCCGCGCGAGCCCGGTGCCGTCCACGCGGAGGGCTGCGACGACCGTCGTAAGACGTCCGGGCCGTCGCCGAACGGTGAAACGCGCCCGCGCCACCCTCAAGTATCCGGCGCACCCACCGTTCCCGTCGGTGTCCTCCGATGTCGTCCCTCGAGGAGCAGATCACCGAGGTCGAGGACGAGATCCGCCGGACCCAGTACAACAAGGCGACCCAGGGCCACATCGGGCGGCTCAAGGCGAAGCTCGCCGTCCTGCGCTTGGAGCGCGAGACCCGCGCGAAGGGCAAGGGGGGCGGGACCGGATATGGGGTGCGCAAGAGCGGGCACGCGACCGTCGGGCTCGTCGGCTACCCATCGGTCGGCAAGTCGACGCTGCTGAACCGCCTCACCGCGGCCGACAGCGAGACCGGGGCGTACGACTTCACGACGCTCACGATCATTCCCGGGATGCTGCGGTGGGGGGGCGCCTCGATCCAGATCCTCGACATGCCCGGCCTCGTGCCCGGTGCGGCGAAGGGCCGCGGGCGGGGGCGCGAAGTCCTCTCGGTCGTGCGGTCGGTCGACCTCGTGCTGTTCCTGATCGACCCGGAGCACACGGACCTCCGCGCGCTCGTGAACGAGCTCGAGGGCTCCGGGGTGCGGATCAACCAGCGGGCGCCGCGGCTGGTGGTGCAGCACGGCGAGCGCGGGGGGCTCACGGTGTCGAGCACCGTCCGGCTCTCGCAGCTCGGGGGCGGACTCGCCACGCAGATCGCGCGGGAGTTCGGCCTCCACAACGGGTCGATCATCTTCCGCGAGGACGCGAGCGCCGACCAGCTGATCGACGTGCTCGCGGGGAACCGCGTCTACCTGCCCGCGCTGATCGCCGTCAACAAGGCCGAGCTGCTGGGACCGGCGGACCGCGCCCGGCTGCGGACCCAGCTCGCCCCGTTCGACCCGATCTTCGTCTCGGCGCGGACGGGTGAGGGCCTCCCGCAGCTAGTCGACCGGGTCGGCGAGGCGCTGCGGTTCATCCGGATCTACATGAAGCCGCCCGGCCGCCCGCCCGACAAGGAGGAGCCGCTGATCCTGCGGCAGGGCGACACGATCGGCGAGCTCCTCCGCCGCCTACCGGGGGAGCTCGATCGGACGTTCCGGGCCGCGCAGGTCTGGGGCCCGAGCGCGCGGTTCCCGGGCCAGACCGTCGGGCGCGATCACGTCCTGCGCGACGAGGACATCGTCACGGTCGTCGTCGCACGCGGAGCCGCGCGGGCGGTCGCGGAGCGTCCGGCGTAGGGGCGGCGGCGAACAGCGCCCGCCGGGCCGGCCCGCCCACGAGGTAGTGGCCCCGGTGGAACGGGTCGAGCCGCACGGAGCGCTCGAGGTCGAGCCCGTGCCCGAGCCGCTGCTCGGCGTCCTTGAGGTGCTCGGGGCCGGTCCGGCCGCGGCCCATGCTCGCCGTCTTGAGGGCGACGAGGACCGCGTCGCCCGGCCCCCGCAGGTAGTGCGCCGCGTTGCGCTCGACGATCGCGACCTGGTCCGGCTGCGCCACGTCCGCGTACACGCCGTCGATCGGGGGCACCAGGGCGTCGTACGCCTCGGGGTCGCGGGCGTCCGAAAGGATCGGCAGCAGCCCCTCCCAGCGCTCAGCGAGGGCCAGCAGCCGCGCGAACGGGCGCACGCTCCGCTCGACCGCGTAGACCGCCCCTGCGGGGCCGACCAGGTCGACCACGTGGGAGGCGGTCGTCCCGGTGGCGGCCCCGAGGTACAGCCAGCGCTCGCCCGGGCGGGGGAGCGGGCCGTCCCACCCGCGGACGATCCCCGCGGACAGCTTCGAGCGCACGGGCTCGAACGATCGGAAGCTGCGCCCGTCCACGGAGCGCCACCGCTCGCCGTACACCGGTGGCGGCGCGGCCGCCGTCTCGGTCCACAGCTCGCGCCGGTCGGCCTCCCCGCGCGTCGCGAGACGCGGGCTCGAGGGCCACGGGGTCGGCGCGCGCGCCCGCCTCACCGTCGCCTCCGGCGGAGCTCGTCGACCCGACGGTCCCGTCGGGCGACCAGCGCCCCGCGGAGGTCGGCCCGGGTCGTCGCGTCGGCCCGCACGGCGATCGCCGCGAGCGCGGCCAGGCTGCGCGCGTACGCGGCGCGTCGGTCGATCGGCACATCGTCCATCCGGGCACCGCGGTACAGCACGCCAAAGCGCGGGCCGTGCTCGGCCGACGGTCGCCGCCGCGAGCCGAGCAGCTGCAGGCGGGGCGCCCGCATCCGCCCGAGCGCGGCGAGCCCGCCGCCAGCGGCGAGCAGTCGCGCGGCGGCCCGGGGGCCGACGACCGCCGACAAGTTCGGTGCGATCTCGCCCGCGGCGCGTTCGACGCCCGCGAGCAGCCGGTCGTGGTGCTCGGCGAGCCGCCGGCGCAGTTGTTCCCATCGGACCGCGTACTCGGCGAGCGCGGAGTCGGGGAGCGGGAGGAAGGCGGCCGAGGCCGCCTCCTCGCGGGCCCGGGCGCGCTCCACGCGCTCCTCCTCGCGGGCGAGCGTGATCAACATCTCCTCGGGGGCCCGCAGCGCCGCCTCGAGTCGGCGTCGGGCGAGCGCGAGCACGAAGGCCCGCTCCTGCGGTGGCGGATCGTTCGGGAGCGCGGCCCGCGCCGCCCGCCACTCGTCGAGATCGGGCGGCGCGATCGGGCGGTGAAGCTCCGCCGAGAGCCGCTGCCGCAGCGCCGCCCCCGCGGCGGTGACCGGCGTGCCCGGGGGGATCGAGCGCAGGCGGTCGGGCAGCCCGGGAGGCAGTCCGGCGCCCGTATCGGAGAGGGCGTCCATCGCCGGGGCGGAGGCGGCTTCGGCCGGGTATCCCTCGGGGGGTCGACCCGGCGTTACGAGGTAGAGGCGGCGGCCGCGGGCGAGAACCGTCGCCCCCGGCACACCCCTAGAACTCCTCGAGCGACCGCTGGAAGCGCCGGCGCTCCTCGGGCACCTCGACCGGGTACTTCCCCGTGAGGCAGCCGAGGCAGAGCTGGTCCGCGCGCAGCCCGATCGCGTCGACGAGCCCCGGCATCGTCAGGTACCGGACGCTGTCGGCGCCGATCGCCTCCGCGATCTGCGCCTCGTCCCGCTCGTACGCGACGAGGTCCCGCCGCTCCTTCATGTCGACGCCGAAGTAGCACGGCGCGCGGATGGGCGGGCATCCGATCCGGACGTCGACCTTGACGGCGCCCGCGGTCCGGACCATCTGGACGATCTCGCGCAGCGTCGTCCCGCGGACGATCGAGTCGTCGAGCAGGACGACGCGCTTGCCCTTGAGCAGCCCCGGCACGGGGTGGAGCTTCACGCGCACCTCGAGCTCGCGCCGCCGCTGGTCGGGCAGGATGAACGTCCGCTCCACGAACCGGTTCTTGATCAGCGCCTCGGCGTACGGGATCCCCGAGCCCTCGGCGAACCCGAGCGCCTGGGGGCGGGCCGAATCCGGGACCGGCACCACGAGATCCGACTCGACCGGGCTCTCGTGGGCGAGCCGCACGCCGATCCGGTGCCGCACGTCGTAGATCGGGAGGCCCTCCAGGATCGAGTCGGGGCGCGAGAAGTAGACCCACTCGAACATGCAGTGCGCCCGCTCGCCCGAGTTCGGCACCCGCGTGGAGCGCGCGAGCTGGCCCTTCTCGAGGACCAGGACCTCCCCCGGCAGGACGTCGCGGACCGCTTTCCCCCCCATCAGCTCGAGGGCGACCGACTCGCTCGCGACCGCGACGCCGCCCTCCACCGTCCCGAAGACGAGGGGTCGGATCCCGAGCGGATCGCGGAAGGCGACCACCTGGTTGCGCGTCAGCACCACGACGGCGTAGCCGCCGACGAGCTCCGTGCACGCCCGACGGATCGCCGCCTCCAGGTCGCGCAGGTGGCTGTACTCGAGCGCGATCGCCTGGGCGATCGTCTCCGTGTCGGCGTTGCCGAGGAGCTCGATCCCCTGGGCCTGCAGGTGCCGACGGAGCCGGTCGAAGTTGACGAGGTCGCCGTTCGCCGCGAGCGCCGCGTCGTCGTTGCGGAGCTTGAACGTGATCGGCTGCGCGTTCTCGAGGTCGGTGCTCCCCGTCGTCGGGTAGCGGACGTGGCCGATCCCGGTCGACCCGCGCAGGGAGTCGAGCAGCTCCTGCCCGAAGATCTCGTGCACGAGGCCCATCCCCTTCTTCTGATGGAACGTGCCGTGGCTCGTGGTCGCGATCCCGGCGGACTCCTGCCCCCGGTGCTGAAGGGCGCGCAGCCCGCGGAAGATGTACGGCGCGGCGCCCCGGTTCTGGAGCGAGATCCCGACGACGCCGCACGCATCCCGAGCCGGCATGACTCCAGCGGGCGGTCGGCGGCCTCCCCACTTTAGCCACCCGACCCTCCGTCTTAAGCGGTTCGGCGGCGGCGCCCGCGTCGGGCGCGCGCGGACACCGCCGGGGTCCCGGGCGGAGGGCCGTGCGCCGGTTTTAAGTCGGTCCGCGTCCGTGCCCCCACGCCATGTCAGCGCACGGCATGCGACTCGCAGCGATCCTGGTGGGAGCGGTCGCCCTCGCCCTCTTGCTCCCCGCGTCGACCGCCCTCGTCCCGGCGACCACGGCGGCCCCGACGGTCGTCGGACCGGTGGCGGCGGCCCCGATCTCGCCGTCGGTCGCCCCGACCCTTTCGGGCTCGGGGTCGGCGGTCGCCACGTCCTCGATCGGGAGCTCGGTCCTCGCGAACCTCAAGGCCGCGCACGCCCCGATGGGCGAGGTCTTCCTGCCGAACTTCAACGCTCGCACCTCGGTCGCGAACGGCGTGGTGTCGCCGCTCTACACCACCGCCCCCGCCCCGATGGGCCTCGGCGACTTCGGGATCGAGGACGTCCACGGGCACAACGTGGGCACGATCTCCTACACGGACAGCGTGAAGGCGTCCGTCGGGTTCAACTCGCTCGACCCGCTGTACCTCGGCGCGGCCGGGCCGGACCAGTTCACGATCCAGGCGAACACGGTCCTCACGCACGTCGACGTCTGGGGCAACGACTCGAACCAGTTCTGGATCCAGAACGTCCCCGTCTACTACGCGAGCGAGGACCTGCTGGTCTTCGAGGACAACATCTGGAACTTCTCGAGCCCGAGCTTCTACTTCCCGCCGAGTTCCATCTACGCGCACGGCCCGCTCGGCTTCTTCGCCGGCGACGAGGTGTACATCGGGATCGGCGAGCAGGCGTTCAACATCGCCCCGCCGTTCACGATCACGACCTACAACAACGTCTCGACCGTCGGCGGGCTCCCGACCGTCTTCTTCAACTTCACCCTCAGCCAGGACGGGCAGTCGGTCTCGGGGTCGTACGATTTCGCCCAGTTCAACGCGTTCGGCGGCGCCCCGACGGGCATCGCCCCGCCGGCGACGTACCAGATCAACGGGGAGTTCGCGAACCCCACGGGGTTCCTGCTCAACGACGCCGAGATCATGATCGGGGGGCCCGGCGGCGGCTCGACCACGAACTTCCTGCAGATCTCGGGGTCGGTCGGACTGTGGACCCAGCCGAACGGCACCTCGCAGTTCGACACCGTCCCGTCCGCCTACGACTTCGGCACCGACACGGGCGAGACGTCCGCCGGGATCGCGGAGTACTCGACGGGCGGGGCGAACCCCACCGCGGTCCTCGGGTCCGGGCCGTCGTTGCTGTATCCACTTTGGGGCGTCGCGGGCGCCGTCCAGCCGGGCGCCGCGACGTACTCGTTCGCCGTCCACCCGTCGAACGCGTTCGTCTTCGCCGCGCCCGGGGCGCAGTTCAACGAGAGCGCCGCGGCGTGGGCGCCGGTGCCCGCGAGCGGCGACGCGACGTACGAGCTGCCCCCGGGGACGTACTCGTTCGAGTTCCTGCTCTCGGACTACGCGCCCGCGTGGGTGGTCGAGGGCGCCCAAGGAACGGCCGCCCACGGGCGGTCGTCGGTCGCGGTCTCCCTCGCCTTCGACTCCTGGCTCGGGGTCTACACGCCGCTCTGGGCGCTCGACAACGCCCAGCTCGCGGGGATCTCGTCGTCCGGTCGGGGGACGATCCGCGATCCCTACGTCCTCTTCAACAACGAGCGGGGCGCGATCAGCCCCTTGTTCGGGGAGTTCAACGACTACGAGTTCCCGGTCTTCCCCGGGATCTTCCTCGTCGGCACGACGGCCTACGTCTCCGTCCTGAACGCCCCCACGTTCGAGGTCCCGTACTCGATCCAGCCCGAGGCGTCCGAGGTCGCGGAGCTCGGCCTGCCGTCCGTGAACTTCCTCGAGCAGAACTACTACGCGGTCGCCCACGTCTCGATCGTCGGGGCGAGCGATCTCACCGGATGGATCTTCGCGGACGACGAGGGGTTCACCCTCGCGAGCGTGGTCTTCTGGAACTCGTCCGACAACCTGATCGCCGGCAACACGTTCGGCGTGATGAGCGAGGGACTGATCCTGTTCGGCGGCACGAACAACGTGATCTGGGGCAACTCGTTCGTCCCGGTCACCCTCTCGGACGCGTACTCGAACTCGATCGGGTACAACGGCACCACCTTCGGCCTCGAGCTGTGGGAGTCGGGGGACCTCATCTACAACAACGCGTTCCTGACGCCGATCACGGCGGTCACGCCGACGGTCAACATCTACAACGGCGACACCGAGATCTCCGCCGACACCTGGAACGTGTCGTACCAGTCGGCGCGCGACGTGAGGGTCGTGAACGGCTGGGGGCTCTCCGGCAACATCCTCGGGCTCGCCTACGAGGGCGGCAACTACTGGGTCAACTACGGGACGACGAGCGATCCGCTCGGCGTGCTGCCGTACAACAACGGAGGGAACATCACGATCGGCGGGGACTACCTGCCGCTCGTGCCGGCCCCCCACCACTCCCACCGCTGAAGGGGACGCGGCGCACCGGCCCGCGTGGGGCCCGTGCGCCGGAACCGGTTCGGGACCCGGGATCCCCGGGTCCCCGCGCGCGGACGGGTCGACCTAGCCGAAGAGGGCGGAGAGTCCCTCGGCCGCCTCTTCCTCGGAGACGCCCTTCTCTTCCTTCTTCTCCTCTTCCTTCTTCTCGCCCTTGCCGTCCTTCTTCTCGGCGGGGGCCGGGGCGGCCGCGGGGGCCGAGAACGTCTCGGCCTTCGCGAGGACCTCCGCCAGGTTCACGCCTTCCAGCGACGCGATGAGCGCCTTCACGCGGGCCGCGTCGGGGGTGACCCCGGCGGCGGCGAGGGTGCCCGTCAGCGACTTCTCGTCGATCGGCTTTCCGGCGGCGTTGAGCAGCAGCGCGCCATACACGTACTCCATCTTTCTCACTCCGTAGACCTGGGGGACCGTTAGGTGCCTGTGAGCCGGGAGACCGCCGCGGCCTCGCGCATCGCCTTTCCGAACAGCGGTTCGATCGTCGCGGGGGTCGCGTAGCCGGCCGCGAGGGCGACCCCGAGCGCGCGTCGGTGGGCCCGGGCGAGGAGGTGCGGCACGGTCTGAGGGGTCGCGTAGCCGATCTCGAGCGCGAGCCCGAGCGCCCGGAGCGCCCCGCGGGCGACGTCGGCCCGCCGCGCGTCGAGGTCGACCGCGAGGACGCTCGGGGCGTAGAACGTCTCCCCCTCGACGGCGGCCCGAAGCGTCAGCCCGACTTCGAGCGGCAGGATGTCGAGCCGGGTGAGCAGGCCCGCGACCTCGCGGGAGATCGTCCCGCCGGCCTTCACGATCGTGGTGTCCTTCTTGAGGACGACCTTGCCCTTCTCGATCGCCGCCGGGAACCCGGCGTGCTGGAGCTCACCCACGATCGGGCCGGGCTTGAAGCTCGTCGTCCCGGCCGGCACGACGATGTCGTTCGGGGCGACCTCGCCGCCCCGGGCCGGCGTCGGCGAGCGGGTCCGCGCGAACTCCTGGTAGAGCGAGAACGGGTTGCCCTCGGCCGCGAGGAGCGCGGTCTGGTCCTCGACCTGGTCGAGCAGCGGCTTGAGGGACGGCCGGTCGACGCTCGCCCGCTCGAGGGCGTGCCGCAGGGCGCTGTTGGTGGCGACGACGATCGGGT
>Ga0335075_10016477_pt1 | contig 11035 bp, 10 predicted proteins | sample Lox_Sample_24_FD_206723 | JGI IMG/M metagenome (GOLD analysis project Ga0335075, IMG submission 206723) | Soil microbial communities from Loxahatchee National Wildlife Refuge, Florida, United States - Lox_Sample_2.4 | ecosystem: Environmental > Terrestrial > Soil > Wetlands | place: USA... | reverse complement strand
CCAGCGCCGGGCTGACCTCGTGTTCCAGGCCCTCGTGCCACTGGCCGGGCAGGTCCCCGTGGCGCGGCAGGTCGCCGCCGGGGCCGGGGCGGGCGCGGCGCCGGATCAGCTCCCGCACCACCCCCAGCTTGCCCGCCGCCGCCCACGATTCGAGGGAATCCCAGCGGCCCAGCAGGCCGAGCAGTTCCTCGTCGGTGGCGTCCGGGCAGCGCTGCTCCGGCCCGGACAGCTGCTCCACCACCGCGGCGAGGGCGGCGCTGGGCGGGCAGGTGTCGCCGGGGCCGTCTTCGGCGAACCCGGCCAGCCGCGGATCACGGCCAGCACCCGATGCCCGCCGCCCGCGGTCATAGGCGCCCGCATCGCCGCCAGACAGCCCGGAGTCGCGGGCCGGCTCTCCGGCTGGCCCGGGCTCGGGGGGTGGCGGCTGCGTCATGGGCTACCCTGTTCTAGTGCGGCTTTAGAGGGGATCGATTAGTTCGAATTCTATCGCCATTTATGACAATAAGCAGCCCACAACGCCTTACCTAACGGATACACTTGCCTATCCTCAGGAACGAGCCGTGCCCCGGTCAGGTCAGGCCGGCTGCTCCGGCCAGCACATCGACCTGTACGACCGCGAACCACATGTCACGCGGACCCTCTCATTAGGTGTCGTGCCTGCGCGGTCCCGGTTATCGTCACCGGTGGGCGGCTGTTCGTCTGATCCGCGGCCCCTGAGAGGCGGTGGCGGTGCGTGACGCCAGGGCGGTTCCCGCTCCGGCGCTGGTGCTTGGCGGCGTCGTCAGCCTTGAGGGCGGCGCGGTGGTCGCGGCGCTGCTGATCCCCACGGCGGGGATCGCGGGGACGGTCACGCTGCGGCTCGGGTTCGGCGCGCTCGGCCTGCTGGCGCTGCGGCGTCCCCGGTGGCGTCGCTGCCTGAACGCCAAGACCCTTGGCCTGGCCGCCGCCGTCGGCGCCTTGCTCGTGTTGCACCACCTCTGCTTCTACGAAGCCATCCACCGTCTCCCGCTCGGTGTCGCCGTCACGCTCGAGTTCGCCGGGCCCCTCGCGGTCGCGCTCGCCGGGGCCAGGCAGTGGTCCGCCGTCGGGTGGGCGGTGCTGGCCGCCGCCGGGGTGGCCGCGGCGGCGGGCATCACCGCGCCGGGCGCCATCGGCGCGGTGGGCGTCGCTTTCGGACTCGCCGCCGGTGCGTGCTGGGCGGGCTACATCGCCGTCTACCCGGTGCTGGCGTCCCACGCCGGGAACCGGGAATCGCTTCCCCTCGCCACCACGATCGCGGCCGTCGCCATCGCGCCCTTCGGGATCGCGGCCGACCACGTGGGGATGTTCACGGGACGTTCGCTGCTCCTGGGCGCGGCCGTCGCCCTGCTGTGCGACGTGCTCGCCTACACCCTCCAGGCCGACGCGCTGGGCCGCATGCCGCGCAGCCTGTTCAGCATCCTGACCAGCACCGAGCCCGCGGTCGGCGCGATCCTCGGCCTGCTGGCGCTCGGCCAGCGCATCACGCTCATCCAGTGGGCGGGCATCGCAGCCGTCGTCACCGCCTCGGCCGCCGCCACCCGCGCCCACACCGCCCGAGAGGCACGGATGGAAATGCCGAGCGGCTAGTTCTGGTTGCCCTGCTGGTCCTGGTTGCCCTGCTGGTCCTGGTTGCCCTGCTGGTCCTGGTTGCCCTGCTGGTTCTGGTCGTCCTGCTGGTCCTGGCCCTGGCCGAGGTGCTGTTCCGCCATGTCCCCAGCACGGTTGATCAGGTCGTCGTGCTGGTTGTCGGTCTCGCGGTCGGCGAACCCCTCTGCTTCGCTGATCCCCTTGTCGGCCTGCTCCGGATGCTCCTCGACCTCGTCCTGGGCCTTCTTCTCCAGGTCCCCGAATTCGCTCACGCCGTCCTCCCGCGTCTTCCCCTGGCCGGGCCTCCCGCCTGGCCGCGTTCCGTGGACCTACCCCCACGCTGAGCGCCGATGCATGCTCGTGCAGCCTCACAGCTGGGATTTCAGCACGTCGAACTCGCAGCCTGGCGTGGACGGGTCGTAGCCGTGCTCGATCAGCCAACGGGCCGCTTGCAGGCTTCGCAGCGACCACCACGCGCGGATCACGTCGAGGTCGACGTCGGTGCCGTAGCCGGCGATGACGTCGCCAAGGTGCTCCTGGTGTCCGAGCGTCAAGATGGCGAGGTCGTACAGGGCATCGCCCTGGCTCGCCTCGGACCAGTCGAGCACGCCGGTGACCTCGTCACCGTCGACGAACACGTGGGCGACCTGCAGGTCGCCGTGGATGAACACCGGTGTCCACGGCCGGAGCGCAGCCTCGGCGACCCGGCGGTTGCGCGTGACCAGGTCGGCGGGAAGGACGTCGTTCGTGACGAGCCACTCGCATTCGCCGTCGAGCTCCGATGCGATCTCGTCGAGGCTCCGGCCGGGCCATGGCGGCAGCGGCGCGTCGTGCAGCATCCGTACTGCGGCACCCGCCGCGGCCCACGCCGCCGGCGGCGCGGTCGACGGCTCGCCGAGGCGGCCGAGCGCAGTCCCTGGGAGGGCGGCGAGCGCCAGCACGGGCGGCTTCCGCCACAGGACCTCGGGGGTCGGGATCGGCGCGATGGCCATCGCCTCGACCTCGACGTCGATATGCGCCTGATCAGCGTCGATCTTCAGGAACACGTCACCGACGCGCAGGGTGGCGCGCTCGTTATGGGCGACGACGACCTCGACTTCCTCCACGCCGGCATTATCGGGCGATAACCACCGACGCCGCCACGGGTTATCGCCTTAGACGATCGTGCCTAGCGGGTGCTCTAGGCGGGTCGTGAAGGCCGACAGCCATCGGGCGGCGAGGGCCCCGTCGATCGCGCGGTGGTCAACCGACAGAGTGCAGCGCATAACCGTTGCCACCGTGACGGCGCCGTCGGCGACGACCGGCTGCTGTTTCGCGGCCCCGACCGCGAGGATGCCGGACTGAGGCGGGTTGATGATCGCGGAGAACTCCAGCGTGCCGTACATGCCGAGGTTCGACACCGAGAACGTGCCCCCCTCGAGTTCGTCCTGCCGCAACCGCCGGTCGCGCGCCCGCTGAGCAAGGTCCTGCGATTCCCGTGCAACGTCCGACAGGCGCTTGCCGTCCACCCCGCGCAGCACGGGCGTCACCAGCCCGCCCTCGGTCGCGACAGCTATCGATATGTCGACAGAACCATGCGCCACGAGACCCTCATCGCTCCACGTGACATTAGCCTCCGGCACATCCCCGAACGCCGCCGCAACGGCCATAACGACGAAGTCATTGACCGAGATCTTCACCGGCGCGGTCTCGTTGATCCGCGTCCGCAGCGCGAGCAACTCATCAACGACGCACTCGGTAGCCATGTAGAAGTGCGGGATCGTCGCTTTGGACTCAGTGAGCCGACGGGCGATAGCGCGACGCATAGCCGTATGCGGCACGATCTTGTCGCTGGTTGTGGACGCGGCCGGAAGCGGGGGCCTTGGGGCAGATTCCCGGCGGACATCCTTCGGAACACCGCCAGGAATCTCCCCGGCGGCCTCCGCTCCCTGCGGGACGGGAGCCGACTGAACCGCGAGGAACTGCTCTAGATCACGCCGGACGATCCGGCCATTCGGGCCGGTACCAGCGATCGCCGCGAGATCGATGCCTCTCTCACCGGCGACCTTCCGCACAAGCGGGCTGGCGAAGATCCGCCCCCGCGAGGCACCGTCAGCCGCTTGGTGCCCGTTCGCTTGCGCTCCGGGCACGCCTACGGATGGAGCCTCCGGAGCGGCCAACGCCGGCGTGGGCGACTGCGTGGCGGCCGGGGCTTCGCTGCCTAGGGCGGCGTCTATGTCGGCGTCGGTTTCGCCATCGGCCACCAGCACCGCGATCGGGTCACCGATCTCGCCCGTGTCGCCGACGGCCAGGACCAGGCGGCCGACGACGCCGGCCTCTTCCGCCTCGTACTCGACCAGCGCCTTCTCGGTCTCGATCTCAGCCAGAGGCTGGCCGACGGCGACTGTGTCGCCGAGGCCAACGAGCCAATTGGCGATCGCGGCCTCGGTGGCGCCCGCGAGGACGCTAGGCATCCGCACGACGGAAGCCATCAGCGCCGCCCCTCCGTAGGCAGCGGGGACCGCAGGGGAGATTCCTGGCGATGTTCCGAAGGACTATCGCCAGGAATTTTCCCCTCGGTCCCCGATGCGGCCGCGCCGCCGCCGAAAGCGGCGCGCACCCGCTCAAGACCAGCCACGACTTCCGACGTCCGCGCGATCGCCGCCCGTTCCAAAACCTTGGAGATCGACGGCGAAGCCTCACCCCCAGTCACCCGCTGCACAGGCTGGTCCAGCCAGTCGAAGAAGCGGCGCTGGATCTCGTCGGCCAGCCACCCGCCGTACGACGTCCCCAACGCGCCTTGCTCGACGATCAGCACCGCGTTCGTCTTCTTGACCGACTCGCCGATCGTGTCCCAGTCGAGCGAGGCGCGGTCGAGGAACCGCAGGTCGATCAGCTCCGCGTCGATGCCCGTCTCCTCGATGGCCTCCAACGCGTGAGAAACCATCGACAGGTACGTCAGCACCGTGACGTCCCGCCCCGCGCGGCGGACCGCCGCGCGGCCGAACGGGATCTGGTAGTCCAGGTCATCGACGGGGATCTCGCCCTCGGACCCGTACAGGTCCACGTGCTCGATCACCAGGACCGGGTCCTCGATCGCGAGCGCGGCGTTCATCATGCCCACGTAGTCGAACGGCGTCGACGGCGCCATGATCCGCCAGCCGGCGCTCGTCGCGAAGATGCCCACCGGGTCCATGCTGTGCTGTGACCCGTAGCCGGTGCCCATCGCGGCCTTCGTGCGCAGCACGAGCGGCACCGGGTTCCGCCCGCCGAACATGTGCCTGGCCTTCCCGATCTGGTTGAACACCTGGTCGGCCGCCACCCACAGGAAGTCCGGGTACATGAACTCGACGACCGGGCGGAAGCGCCCGTCCAGCGCCAGCCCGCCGCCGAGCCCGGCGAACGCGTTCTCCGAGATCGGCGTCCCGAGCACCCGCCCCGGGTACTTCTTCGCCAGCCCCTTGGTGGCCCCGTTCGTGCCGCCGTTGAGCTTGTGCACGTCCTCGCCGAGCACCACGATCCGCTCGTCTGAGGACATCCGCCGGTCCATCACCCGCCACACCGCGTCGATGAACTTGCCCCGCTTCAACGAGCCGCTGAAGTCCGCCTGCTCCACCACCCGCGCGCCGGCGATCTCCGACAGGTCGCCGCGGATCCCGACGTCGACGAACGCCGGGTCCGGCCACAGCGACGGCCGGATCCGCCGCACACCGGGCTTGGCAGACGGATCCTGCTCCGTCAAAGCACCAGCGGCGGTCTTCATGGCCTCCACCGCCTGCGACCGGACGGCGGCGACCCCGGAAGCGTCGATCAGGCCGAGCCGGGTCATTTCCGCCGCGACCCGCTCCAGCGGGTCGCGGGCCCGCCACGCGGCTTCCTCCTCCTTGGTCCGGTAGCCGAACGCGGACCCGGGGAACGGGCCGTTCTGGTGGAAGTAGCGATAGGTAACCGCCTCGATCGCGACCGGCCCCTCACCGGCGCGCAGCCGGGACAGGGCGCGCTCCATCGCCAGGTGCACGGCGAGCGGGTCCATGCCGTCCACCCGCCAGGCGGGGATCCCGAAGCCGAGCGCCCGCGCCGACAGGCGCGGCTCCCCAGTCGCCTCCGAGACCGTGGTGGAGACGGCGTACTGGTTGTTCTCGATGAAGAAGCACAGCGGCAGGTCCCACGCGGACGTCAGGTTGAGGCTTTCCAGCACCGAGCCGATGTTCGCCGCGCCGTCGCCGAAGTACGTGACGGTCACGTCGGACGTGCCGGAATGCTTCTGCGCCCAGGCGTTGCCCGCGGCCATCGGCACGCCGCCGCCGACGATCGCGTTGGTGCCGAGCGCCCCGGCCTCGAACCACTGCAGGTGCATGGACCCGCCGCGCCCGGCGCAGTAGCCCTGCGCGAGCCCGAGGATCTCCGCCAGCGTCCGCTGCAGCACCTCCGCCACCTCAGGGGTCACCAGAGACCCCAGATCGAGCAACCCCTTCGTCACGTGCGTGAGCGACTTGGCGAGGAACTGGTGGTGGCCGCGGTGCGAGCCGTTGACCGCGTCGGCCGAACGCAGCGAGACGATCGACCCGACCGCCCCGCCCTCCTGGCCGATGCTGGAGTGCGCGGGGCCGTGCACGAGGCCTTCGCCGGCGAGCTCGAGCACGGTCTCCTCGAACGCGCGAATGAGGTGCAGCTGGCCGAGCATGGTGGCGAGCAGCGCCGGGTCGGCGGCCTTCCAGTCCGCCGCCGTGGTGCTGAGCTCGTTCCACTCGACTCCCGGATGGAGGCGCTTCAGGCGTGGCATGGGACGAGGCTACCGCGCTAATGTATCCATATCAATAAGAGAATGGGGACGATGACCAGAGAAACCAGCGTACGTTCGGAATAATTGGATACATCAACCAGAGGAGGGGGCGAGGCCGAGTGACCACAGGGATCCCCGGGCTGCGCGGTGGTGACCACGTCGGGTTCACCGTGCCCGACATGGAGCAGGCGCATGCGTTCTTCACCGACGTGCTCGGCTGCGATTACGTGTACTCGCTGCCCGCGATGAAGCACGACGACGACTGGATGCTCGAGCACATCAACGTCGACCCGCGCCGGGTGGTGAACGAGATCCGGTTCTACCGCTGCGGCTTCGGGCTGAACTTCGAGGTCTTCGAGTACGAGCCGCACGACGACCAGCGGTCGCAGCCGCGCAACAGCGACCTGGGCGGGCACCACGTGGCGTTCTACGTCGACGACATGGACGCGGCCGTCGCCTACCTGAAGGAGAAGGGTGTCCGCCTGTTCGCCGGGCCGGTCGCGAGCCGCAACGCCTCCGCCGGGCAGCGCTGGCAGTACTTCCTGTCCCCCTGGGGGATGCAGTTCGAGCTGGTCAGCTACCCCGGCGGCAAGGCGTACGAGAAGGACGCCGCCGTGAAGCTCTGGCATCCCGGGCACCCGGCGGACTGAGGCGGACTGAGGCGGACTGAGGCGGGCTGACTCCATGACAAGCATGCCAATCGACAACGGTTACCACGACAACGTCGCCAGCCACCGCATCGCCGACAGCCTGCGGACCGCGATCCTGGACGGCAGTTACCAGCCGGGCCAGCGGATCCGGCAGGAGGACATCGCGGCGCGCTCGGGCGCCAGCCGGATCCCGGTCCGCGAGGCGCTGCGAATGCTCGCCGCCGAGGGCCTGGTCACGCTCGTCGCCAACTCCGGCGCCTGGGTCACCCAGCTGACCATGGCCGAATGCTCCGAGACCTACCTGATCAGGGAGCGGCTCGAGCCGATGCTGCTGGGCATGAGCATGCCGTTCCTGGAACAGGCGGCGATCGACCGGCTCGCCGAGCTGACCGCGGCGATGGAGGCGGCCACGAGCGTCGACGAGTTCATGCGCGCCGACTGGGAGTTCCACCTGTCCAGCTACGAGGGCGCGGCGCCGGGGGAAACGTCGCAGATCATCCACCGGATGTGGAATACGACACAGCACTACCGGCGCGAGTTCACGAAACGCGCGGCCCGCGGCGACACTGACGGCGGCGACGGCGGCGACGGCGGCCTCGGCGTCACGCACCTGGAACACCGGCTGCTGCTCGATTGCGTGCGCCGGCAGGACGCGGAGGACGCCGAGCGGGTGCTCGTCACGCACATCCGGCGGACCCGGCTGGAGCTTCAGAAACACCCCGAAATTTTCGCGTCCTGAGCTCATGTTTGACTTGACAAGTACCGCGTCGACGGCCAAAGTTGCAAACGTTTGCAGCAAACGTCGCGCATCGCGAATTGACAGAGCAGCGCCATGAGGAGGACGCAGGTGGCCAACGGCACACCCACAGTCGGCTGGATCGGCACCGGGCGGATGGGCTACCAGCTGGCCCAGCGGCTCCTGAACGCCGGCCACGACGTTGCCGTCTACAACCGCACCAAGGCCAAGGCCGAGCCGCTCGCCACCAGCGGCGCGAAGATCGTCGACCGGCCCGTTGAGCTCGCCGACCGTGACGTCGTCTTCATCATGGTCGCCGCCGACCGGGACCTGGAGGCCGTCCTCACCGACGACGGCGGGCTGCTGACCGGCCCCCAGGCGCCGGGCATCATCGTCGACTGCTCCACGGTCTCGCCCCAGGCCTCGGCGCAGGTCCGCCTGATCGCCGCCGAACGCAGCGCCGACTTCCTCGCCGCCCCCGTCAGCGGCAACCCCAAGGTCATCGCCGCGGGCAAGCTGACCGTCGTCGTCTCCGGGCCGAAGCGGGCCTTCGACGCGGTCGAGCCGTTGCTCAACACGTTCGGGCGGGGCGCGACCTACTGCGGCGAGGGCGAGAGCGCCCGCCTCGTCAAGATCGCCCACAACGTCTTCCTCGGCGTCGTCATCCAGGCGCTGACCGAGATCACCGTCCTCGCGGAGCGCGGCGGGGTCAGCCGGGCGGCGTTCCTGAACTTCCTCAACGACTCGGTGATGGGCTCGGAATTCAGCCGCTACAAGTCGCCCGCGCTCGTCAACCTCGACTTCCACCCGTCGTTCACCAACGTGCTGCTCCGCAAGGACCTGCAGCTCGGGCTCGCGGCGGGCAAGGAACTCGGCGTGCCGATGCCGCTGGCGTCCGCCGCCGACATGCTCATCGCGCAGGCCATCGGCGCCGGCTACACGAGCGAGGACTTCGCTACGCTCATCCTTGAGCAGGCCCGCCGGTCCGGCTACGCGATCGCGCCGGAGAACGTCCCGGTCGACGACGGGCTGGCACCCGAGGAGGCCTGATGCCGGAGCGTCCGCAGCGTCCAGCCGGAGTGCGACCCATCGGCGCCCCCGGCCACATGGGGGTCGACTACGAAGAGCGCGTCGACTTCGCCCGGCTGCGGGAGTATCGCCTGGCCCGCGCGCAGGAGGCCCTGCGGTCCACCGAATGCGGCGCGTTCCTCCTCTTCGACTTCTACAACATCCGGTACACGACGCAGACCTGGATCGGCGGCGCGCTCGGCGACAAGATGATCCGCTACGCGCTGCTGTTCCGGGACCGGGACCCGATCCTGTGGGACTTCGGCTCGGCGGTCCGGCACCACAAGCTGTACTCGCACTGGCTGCCCGACGAGAACTGGCGGCCCGGCTTCCTCGGCTTCCGCGGCGCGGTCGCCCCCGACGCGGGCCTGATGCGCGACGCGGTGACGGAGATCAAGGCCGAACTGCGGAACGCCGGCACCGGCGGCGCGCCGCTCGGCCTCGACATCGTCGAGCCGCCGTTCCTGTTCGAGCTGCAGCGGCAGGACGTCCAGGTCCGCGACGCGCAGCAGGCCATGCTCGACGCCCGGGTGATCAAGTCGCCCGACGAGATCATGCTGCTCAACCAGGCGGCGGCGATGGTCGACGGTGTCTACCAGGACATCGTCGACGTCTTGAAGCCCGGCATCCGGGAGAACGAGATCGTCGCGCTGGCGAACAAACGGCTCTACGAGATGGGCAGCGACCAGGTGGAGGCCGTCAACTCGATCTCCGGCGAGCGCTGCAACCCGCACCCGCACAACTTCACCGACCGTCTCATCCGACCCGGTGACCAGGCGTTCTTCGACATCATCCACTCGTTCAACGGGTACCGCACCTGCTACTACCGGACGCTGGGCGTCGGCTCGGCGACCGCCGCGCAGGAGGACGCCTACAAGCAGGCGCGCGAGTGGATGGACGCGGCGATCGACGCGATCAAGCCGGGTGTCACGTCCGATGTCGTCGCGCAGGTGCTGCCGCGGGCGGAGGACTTCGGCTTCGAGAGCGAGATGGCGGCGTTCGGCCTGCAGTTCGCGCACGGCCTCGGTCTTGGCTTGCACGAGCGCCCGATCATCTCCCGGCTCAACTCGCTCGAGCACCCCCTGGAGCTGCGAGCCGGCATGGTCTTCGCGATGGAGACCTACTGCCCGGCCGCCGACGGCATCTCCGCCGCCCGCATCGAGGAAGAGGTCGTCGTCACCGACTACGGCACCGAGATCCTCACCAAGTTCCCCGCTCAGGACCTCTTCATCGCGAACAAGTACTAATTTTTTTCCGAACGTAAGCGGCTGACTCCCCTAGGCCCCATTCCTGGCAAGATTCCTGACATGGGTCATCAGTCCGCGCCGCCGGCCGCCATTTACATCATCCGGCACGGCGAGAGGCCCGAGGAGCCGACGCCCCGATCCGTGCCTCCGCACCGCGGCGTTGACTTTCGCGGCAATCAAAACGAGCACTCGCTGCTTCCGCGCGGCTGGCAGCGGTCGGGGGCACTGGCGGCGCTTTTCGATCCGGCCCGAGGTCCGCTGCGGGCGGGACTGCAGGTCCCCAGGAGGTTGATCTCGCCCCTGTACGGTGACAGCCGCAAGACCGCTGAGCACCGGACCCACCAGACGATCAGCGGCATATCAGACCGGCTCGGGATCGCGATCGCCACCGACTTCGCCAAGGGACAGGAGCCGGACCTGGCGGCCGCGCTGAAGAAAAGCGGACCGGGAGCCGTGCTGATCTGCTGGGATCACGAGCACATCCCCGCGCTGGCGTCCGCGCTGCCCTTGGTCCCTGGCACTGTCATCCCGAAGACGTGGCCCGATGACCGCTTCGACCTGATCTGGACGTTCACGCTCGCCGCCAGCGACGAGTACTCCTTCGCCCAGGTTCCGCAGCTGCTGCTGTCCGGCGACACCGACGCGATCATCGCGGACGGCTGACGCTTTTTTGCGCAGCGTGGATAGAAATGGCCCCCTGGGGCACTGCCATTTAGCTAAGCGTGGTCAAGTTAGCTCTCGGCGAGCTCATCCGAACCCATTTTCATGATCACGAAAGAAAAATCTCCTATACGCGTACTTTTCTTTCGTGATCATGGAAAACGCGGCACGCTGGGCGCCGGCGTCCCGGTCTCCGCGCGCCCGGCACCGCCCGGAATGCCTGAAATATGCAGCTTCGTCTGGCTTGAGCAGGGGCAGTAACATCTGCTTCATCGACCAAGATCAACTTAAGCTAAACGGCATT
>Ga0335075_10016476_pt1 | contig 11036 bp, 9 predicted proteins | sample Lox_Sample_24_FD_206723 | JGI IMG/M metagenome (GOLD analysis project Ga0335075, IMG submission 206723) | Soil microbial communities from Loxahatchee National Wildlife Refuge, Florida, United States - Lox_Sample_2.4 | ecosystem: Environmental > Terrestrial > Soil > Wetlands | place: USA: Florida... | reverse complement strand
GACGGCGACAGGACGGGCTACAGCGTCGTCGAGACCGGCACGAGCCAGGCGTTCGCCGACGTGAAGGGCAACGGTGCGCCGCTGTCGGGATACGTCTCGCCGTCCACCTCGCCGTCGAGTGTCTCGCCGGCTTCCTCGAGCTGACTTCCCGTCAGGTCCCGGGCGTGTAGTCCGCCGGCAGGGCGATGGACTTCATCTCCAAGAAGCCCTCGAGCCCCTCGGGCCCGAACTCGCGGCCGACGCCGGACTCCTTGAAGCCGCCGAACGGCGTCGAGAAGTCGATCGGCACCGGGGCGTTCAGCATGTAGGTGCCGGTGCGTACGCGGCGGGCGATGCCGAGGCCGCGGTCGTTGTCGCCGGTCCACACCGAGCCGCACAACCCGTAGTTCGAGTCGTTGGCGATGTCGACGGCGTTGTCGTCCCCGTCGTAGGGGATCACGACGAGCACCGGCCCGAAGATCTCCTCTTGCGCGATGCGCATCTTGTTGTCCACGTGCGAGAAGACGGTGGGCTCGACGTACCAGCCCTTCGAGAACTCGGCGCCGGAAGGACGCCCGCCGCCGAGCGCGACTGTCGCGCCCTCCTCGCGCCCGCTGTCGAGATACCCCTCGATCCTGCTCCGCTGCCGTTCCGCCACCACGGGCCCGACCTCGGTGGCCGGGTCCATCGGGTTGCCCACCTGCATGGCGGCGACGCCCGAGACGACGGCGTCGACGACCTCGTCGTAGCGCGAGCGCGGCGCCAGGATGCGCGTCTGCGCGATGCACGCCTGGCCGTTGTTCATGATCGAGTTGGGCAGCAAGGTCGGGATCGTCGTCGCCAGGTCGGCGTCGTCGAGAATGATCGCAGCCGACTTGCCCCCGAGCTCGAGCGTGCAGCGCTTCAGGCGCTCGCCGCACAGCCCGCCGATCCGCTTGCCGCCGACTCCGGAGCCGGTGAAGGAGATCTTGTCCACGCCGGGGTGCTTCACCAGGTGCTCGGACACTTCACGTCCCGCCGGCACGACGGAGAGGACGCCCTTGGGCAGGCCGGCGTCGGTGAAGATCTCCGCGAGGCGGAACGCGTCGAACGGCGTCTCGGGCGCGGGCTTGTAGACGACGGTGCAGCCCGCCGCCAGCGACGGTGCCAGCTTGGCCGCTGCGATGAAGAGGGGCACGTTCCACGGGGCGATCGCGCCGACGACACCCACCGGCTCCTTGCTCACGAGCACCTGCGGGTTGAGCACGCCGGTGCGTACCTCGTCGAACGCGAACGTGGTGGCGAGATCGGCGTAGTAGTTGAAGATCATCATGGGCGCGAGCACCTGGCCCATGCCCGAGAAGGTGATGGGCGAGCCCATCTCGCGCGTGATGATCTCGGCGATGTCACCCATCTCGGCCATCACCTGCGCACCCACGGCGCGCAGGATGTCGGCCCGCTCGGCGGGCGTCATGCGCGGCCACGGCCCGCGGTCGAACGCCTCGCGTGCGGCGGCGACCGCCTTGTCGATGTCGGCCTCGGTGCCGTCGGGCACCCGGGCGATCACTTCCTCGGTCGCCGGCGAGATGACGCCGATCGTGTCGGTGCCCTCGGGGGCAACCCAGTCGCCGCCGATGAACAAGCGGTCGTAGTCCCGAATCGCCATGCGTCCCTCCCAAGACTCACGCGTAGAGGGCCCACGCCCCCGCCGCCGGACGTGCCGCACGGCAATTGAAAGGGTAGCGGCGCCGACCTCCCATCGGACACTCTGTCCGATCCCGCGGCCGCTGCCCGGACCACTGTCCGGGGCCCCGCCCCCTCCCCGTCGCTCTCCGGGTCCCGGTCGTCGGCTCTCTCAGCCCGCCTCGTTGCGGTGTTCGATGTGGGCGGTGACCCCGTCGTCCTCCATCCAGCCCTTCGTGGCGGCGTACGCGCACATGCCGGAAAAGCCCTCGTCCCAGGCCTGGTCCGCAGCGGGCCCCGCCAGCGCCCGCAGCGCAGCGGGGTCGACGACGAGGTGCTCGCCGTCCTCGCGGAGGCGGCCGATGCCCGACCGGCGCACCGCCTCGGCCAGGGCGTCTCCCGCCTCGCCCCCGCCCTCGCCGACCACGTCGACCGAGAACCGGGTGAAGTCGGACGGGTCCTCGAGCGAGACGCGCCCCTGGGCGACGTCGATCACGATCAGCATCGCGGGGGACGCTATCGCCGGGCGCGAAACGCCGGCGCCGGCAGCGCACCCACGACCCCGGGCTCTGCACCCCGGGACCCGCGCCTCGGTAAAGTGCCGCCCCGTGCCTGACATCGACCAACGCGACCCCCAAGAGGTCGCGGCCGTGCTGACACGGTGGCTGGCCACGAAGTCGTCCGACGGTTCCGCTCCCGAGGTCTTCGATGTCAAGTCCCCCGCGTCGAACGGGTTCTCCAACGAGACCATCCTCTGCCGCACGCGCGCGGCGGACGGGACCGAGCGGCGCCTGGTGGTCCGCGTCGCGCCGACGAAGCACCTCCTCTTCATGGATGCCGAGTTCTCGAGCCAGTACCGGGTGATGAAGGCGCTGGCCGACGGCGGCTCGTCGGTGCCGCTCCCCCGGCTCGGGTCCTACGAGGAAGACCCTCAGTATCTGGGGGTCCCGTTCTTCACCATGGACCACGTCGAGGGGTTGGTCCCCTCCGACAACATCCCCTACACGATGGAAGGCTGGGTCATCGAGGCCACACCCGAGCAGCAGGCCCGCCTGTGGTGGAGCGGGATCGATGCACTGGCCAAGGTGCACAAGACCGACTGGCGGCGCGCGAAGCTCGACTGGCTCGGCATGCCCGCCCGCGGCAAGCCCGGCATCGAGCAGCAGATGTCGTACTACCGCGACTATCTCGACTGGTCGGCCAAGGGCTTCTCCGTCCCTGTCGTCGAGTCGACGTGGCAGTGGCTCGTCGACAACCGGCCCGACGAGCAGGGCGACGTGGTCCTCAGCTGGGGCGACAGCCGGATCGGCAACATCATCTGGGACGACTTCCGCGCCGCGGCGGTCCTCGACTGGGAGATGGCGTCGCTCGGACAACCCGAGATGGACCTGGGCTGGTTCCTCTACTTCGACCGCCAGTTCACGGAGCCGCTCGGCGTCGCCCGCCCGGCGGGCTTCCCCTCTCACGAGGAGACCATCGAGTACTACTCCAAGGAGATGGGCCGCCCGATGGAGGACCTCTTCTTCTACGAGGTGTTCTCCGGCTTCCGTTTCGCCGTCGTCATGCTCCGGCTCTCAGATCTCTTGCTCGAGACCGAGATCCTCCCGGCCGAGGCGGACATGCGCTCGAACAACATCGCCACCCAGCTCCTGGCCACGATGTTGGGCTTGGAGCCGCCGACCTAGCCGGGCCTCGGGCGACCGAGGTCAGGCCTTGAGGTCCGGCCCGTCGTCCTCGATTGCCGTCCCCGGCAGGTTCACCGCGACCCCTGCCTCACGCAACCGGTCGGCCAGCCAGGTCGGTCCGTCCGGCCGCTTCATCGCCTGTTGCCACCCGTCGAGAATGCGGTGCACGTCGTCCTTGGTCGCGATGTTCGCAATGACGTGCACCGTCATCTTGTGGTCGTAGCCGGGCGGCGTGCTCGGGTACAGCCCCCCGAACGGGTCCTCGCTGACGTGCGGGGCCGGCTCCCGCACGACGTAGAGCTCGCCGGTGTCCTCGACGTAGTTCAGTTCGTGCCGGACCTTGTCGTCGTCCAGCCATTCGGTGCCCAGTTCGAGCTCGGCGGAGGTCCGCCGGCGGGGGTCACCCTCGTAGAACTCGTCGATGTCCATCGGCGGCACACTACTGCCGGTATCCGACGCGCCCGTTGAACCACGCCGAACCGCCATGATCCGGGCCCAGGTCACAGGGCGACTTCTGGTGGTGGGAGCGATGGGGGGAGGGTCAGGCGACACCGTCTCGGCCCATGGCCAATTCCCCTTCGAAGCACCGCGCGGTCGTGATCGACCGCTTGACAGCAGAGTGGCAGTCGATCGGCCGCTCACACCACGGCACGAAGACGCTCCAGGAGATCGCCGGGCGCGACCACGGGCTCGCCGAGTTGGTACTCGGGCGAGGGTCCGAGCCAGCGCCGTGTCCCACCCCCTTCGATCTCGTCGAGCACCTGCGCCGGGCCTCGGGGCGCGCACAGCGCAACGAGGCAGCCCGCTTGGTCAGCGTGCTCTTGAAGGAAGGCGGCGCCGACCCGTTCCTGTCCCGGATGCTCGTCCAGGTGCTGCTCCCCGGCCTGGTGACGGTCGCCGGGAAGCTGCAGTGGGGCCGGGGTGGCGACTGGGAGGACGGGGACGAGTTCTTCGGCGAGCTGCTGACGATGACGTGGCTCGTCGTGCAGGAGTGGGCCGGGCAGGATCGCCCCTACGCCGTGCTCGACCTGCTCTCGGCCATCCGCTGCCGGATGCGCAGACAGCTCTTCCGCGCGAAGGACCTCGGCCGGCGATCGGTCCCCCTCACGTCCGACACCGCCGAGCGATCGGGACGCGACGAGACGGATCTGGAAGAGCTGGCGCGGATGCTCGTCGATCTGCGGCGTGACGGCATGCACGAGGAAGACGCGCAGGTCCTTTACACGCACCACGTGATGGGGTACTCCATGGCCGAATTGTCCAAACTCACAGGACGGGATCGCCGCGTGCTTTACGCTCGGCGTGACCGCGGTCGGCGCCGTTTGTGCGCGTGATCGGCACAGTGCGAACGACGTGGCGCGTGCGTATGGTGTGCCTGTGGTTAGGGGCGGGTCGAGTACCACCGAGAGCGTTCGCTCGCGCGTGGTGCGGGGCCGCCCCAATTGGTGGGTCATCCTCGCCGTGTCGCTCGCGCTGATGGCGCTGCTCGTTGCCACCTCGGGCGGCACACCGCATCGAGGCCGTCGTGGCCAAGCGCTCGGCGGCGCGACGTCGAGCGACGCGCACGCAGGCGCGACCCGTCACGCTGGGGGTTCGCCTGCCTCGGCCGCGGCCACGACGACAACGACGCCGCCGACGTCGCCAACGGCCCCCTCGCACGCGGTAGCGGCACAGGGTGGGGGGAGTACCCCCGCGAATGCGGGGGAGACGTCCCTGACCGCGGCGTCGAGGAGCCCCGCCGGGTCTGGATCTCCCACAGCGGGGGGCGGCGCGCCGCCGACAACGACGACCACGGCGCCTGCGCCGGCGACGACAACGACCACGTCACCGGGCGTCGTCGAACCGGCCGATCGGACCCAGACGGAGGGCTATCTCGATCCTCCCGTCCAGACCTCGAGCAACTTCGACTTCGCCGGCAGCGGCGCCATGCAGGTCGCCGTCGTGTGGTCCGGCAACACCTACCTGACCCTGAGTGTGAGCTGTCCAACCGGTGGTCAGGACGTCGGCGGCACCGCCGCGATGCAGGCCACGCTGCCCGACGCCAGCGGGGAGTGCCAGGCCACGGTCGCCGAGCCGTCAGCCGAGTCGACTCCCGTCACCTTCACCCTCACGATCGGCCCCGCCGGTGGCTGAGGCGCCACCGCGCGCCGCCCCACAGTCCTCGCGAGGCAACGCCGCCCAGCGACTGCTCGACGTGCTCGGTGCCGTCGCCGCGTCGCTCCTGGCGTTCACCGCCGTGCCGTTGGTCCTCGTCGTGGTCGTCGGCAACCCGCTGTCGGGCGGCCTGGCACACGCGTGGCAGGCCCAATCCCGCGACGCGCTCTTCGTCGTCGCATTGGCTGCGTGGGTCGCCTGGGCCGCGTGCTGTGCCCAGCTGGTCCGGGGTGTCGCGGCGCACGTTCGCAGCGGCGAGCGGCGCGGCCACGGCGCATCCGTCCTCGATCACGTGGCAGCGCGTATCGCCATCGGCGTCCTCGCACTCTCCTCGGTCGGTGGGTCCGTCGCGCTGTCCGCCTCGGCAGGAGCCTCTGCCCCTGCGGCCGAGGCGAGTGCGCTCGTGTCCCACCACGCCGCAGCGGCACTGTCGGCACCCGCACCCGCACCCGCACCGACACCCGCAGCCGCCGCCGCACACGACCAGCGACGATCGCCCGAGGACGTCGCCACCACGGCGTACACCGTGCGCGCCGGCGACACGCTCTGGCGCATCGCGGACGACCACCTCGGCGACGGCGCCGACTGGACTGCGCTCGCTGCGCTCAATCTCGGTCACTCGATGGGCGGCGGTGAACGGTTCGTCGACCCCGATCACGTCGAGCCCGGCTGGCGCCTGAGCATGCCTGCCGGATCCCGATCCTCTGACCCCAGGCGGACGGGCAGTCGCCGGCCGGCCTCCCCCGACCGCTTACCCGAGTTGGTCGCACTGGGCTTGGGCTCCATCGCGTGCGCGGGACTCGCCCGGCGGGCCCGTCGGCGGCGACGGCCGGAACCGTTCGACGGCCAGCTCCTCCTACCCGGTGCGGAGACCGATGGTGCGATCGACGCCGCGGTACTCGCACGCCGTTTCGAGCACGTCCCCGCGCTGGGGGCCTTCGAGACGGCCAATTACATGTTGGCCGCCGCGCTCGCCGACGAGCGAACCGTCCCCGACGTGCGCGCGGTGCACGTCGGTCCGCGCGGCGTGACGTTCTGGTTCACAGGCGTCCACCCGTCGGCGCCGGAGGGTTTCGACGTGGTCGAGAGCGGGTCGGGGTGGTCGGTCGGCCACGACCGCATCGACGCATCCGAATGGCGGCCGGAAAACCCCCAGCTGCCCGTCGTCCTTCCGGTCGGCGATGACGACGACGGCACGTGGCTCGTTGCACTCGGGCCGCGTCACGTGCTCACCCTCCTCGGTGCCGACGCCCCGGCGCTCGCGCGGTCCGTACGATCGGCAGCGGTTGCGTGGGCCTGGTCGGACACCATCGTGTGCACCGACGATCCCGGCGATCCGGTGTTGGCGGCGGAAGCATCCGCCGATACCCGGCTGGCGCGGCCGCTCCTCTTCTTCGGCGACCCGACGGCGTTGCCGCCCGAGGTCGCCGCACGCGCCGCCGTCGTCACCACCGCGCCGGGCGCCGCCAGCGACCTCACGATCGTGGTCGACCACCATGGCGCCACCATTCATCCCCTCGGTCGCGTCGTCCGCCCTCATCTGCAATCGGAGGAGGCGGCGCGCGACGTCGCGAACCTCCTGGCGCCCGCCGCGCCGGTCCGCCCGCCGACCGCCCGGACAGCGGCCCTCCCGAGAACCGCGCCACCGAGCGGCACGGCGGCGGTCGAGCCGGGGCAGGTCGACGTCCGGCTCCTCACGATGACACCACGCCTCGACGGCCTGGCCGAGCCCCTCCCGGCCAACCGGGCGCGCCGTGCCGTCGAGCTCGTGGCCTATCTCGCGCTGCACCAGCCTGACGTGATCACCAGCGACCGGTTACGCACGCGCGTGCTCGGGTCGTCCGACGCCGATGCGGCATCGAAGACACTGTTCAACACGGCACACGCCGCACGTCGCGCCATGGGGATCGACGCGCACGGCGTCACCCTCTTCCCTGCTGCCACCCGGGCCGGGTTGTACGCGCTCTCGCCCGAGGTGACGGTGGACGTCAGCCGTGCCACCGCGCTGGCCGAGGAGGGCACGGTGCAGGACGACCCGCTGGCGGCCATCGCGCACTATCGGGCAGCGCTCGAACTGGTCGAGGGCGAACCGCTCGCCAACGCCCTGGCCGGCTACACGTGGTGGGAGGCCGAGGGTCACGGGGCCCGTGTGGCCGCCGTGCTCGTCGACGCCGCATGTGCCATGTCTTCTCTCGGCGCCGACGCAGGACTTTTCGATCTGGCGCACTGGGGTCTCGAACAGGCGCGGCTCGTCGAGCCCTACAGCGAGGCCTTGTCCCGGGCCGCGATGGAGCTCGCCGCGGCCGAGGGCGATGCCGACCGGCTGCGCAACGAGTGGCGCGACTGCCAGCGCCGCCTCGATGCGCTCGACCCCGGCAGCTCGCCGTCGCCCCAGACCGAGTCGCTCTACGGCGAGCTCATTCGATCGTTGACCGGGACGACCCGGGGCGCGGGCGTCGTGGTGCCGCGGCTCGGGCCACAGCCGGCGCGCTACGCGTCGGCGGCGAGCGACGGTGCTCCCTCTGCCGCACCGTAGGCCTTGACCACGTCCTCGAGCTTGGCGACCCTGCTCCCCTTGACGAGTCCCGCGTCGGCCGGCCCGAGGGTGCGCAGCAGCGCGACGGCGTCCTCCACGCCCGACACCTGCGCCTCACCGTAGAGAGGCGTCTCGTATCCCACGACCTCGATGCCGAGCTCCTCGGCGAGCAGGGCCAGGCGCCGGTGCTCGGGCTCGGTCTCGGCCCCGAGCTCGGCCATCACCCCGAGGAGCGCGAGCTTGCGCGCGCCGGGCAGCTCGGCCAGCGAGCGCAGGGCCGCCTCGACCGACGCGGGGTTCGCGTTGTAGCAGTCCACGACGAGCACCGGGCCGCCTTCGACGTGGTGGACCTCCATCCGCAATGGTGAGCCGCGCGCGTCGGCCAGCGCGGCGACGACGCCGTCGAGGGACACGCCACACCACAGTGCCGCGGTCGCAGCGGCCAAGGCGTTCGGCACCTGTTGGAGACCGTGGAGTTCGAGGTGGACCTCCGCATCCCCCCACGGCGACGTCATCACGAAGCGCGCCTGGAGGTCCCCGTCGAGGACGACGTCGTCCGCACGGACCTCGGCATCGACCTCGAGCGCGTAGCCCAGCGCGGGGCACGGGCTCGTCGCGGCCATGTCACGGACCCGTTGGTCGTCGTAGTTCAACACCGCCAGCCCGGACTCCGGGAGCGCTGCCACGAGCTCGCCCTTCGCCCGGGCGACGCCGTCGAGGTCGCCGAAGTACTCGACGTGCGCCATGGCGACGCTCGTCACGATGCCGACGTCGGGTCGCGCCACCTCCGCGAGGCGAGCGATGTGACCGGGGCCGCGTGCCCCCATCTCGAGGACGACCCACTCAGCTCCGTCCGGAGCGTTCAGGAGCGTCAGCGGGAGACCGAGCTCGTTGTTGAAGGAGCGTTCGCTCGCCGCGGTCACGAACCGCTTGGACAGGCACCCGGCCAGGAGATCCTTCGTCGTGGTCTTGCCGACCGACCCCGTGATGCCGATGACGCCACCGGTGATGCGGCCGCGGGCGAAGGCCCCCAGGCGCATGAGCGCATCCGACGTGTCCGTCACCCTGATGGCGGTCGCCCCGACGGGGTCCCGCGCGGTCAAGTAGGCGGCAGCGCCGGCCTCGAGCGCGGCAGGAATGAAGTCGTGCCCGTCGCGCGCCGCCACGATCGGCGCGTAGAGCTGCCCCGGCTCGATCGTCCTCGAGTCGATGCTCGCTCCTTCGACAATGACGTCGGGCCCGATCAGTTCTCCACCGAGATAGGCCGCCAGTTCAGATGTCGAGCAGCGCACGCATCACCCTGGCGGCGATTGTATAGCCTCGTTCGATGCCTGATCCGGGAGCGCTGGCGGTCGTCTACGGCGGACCGTCGGCCGAGCACGAGATCTCGTGCATCTCGGCGCGCCGGATCGTGGAGACCGCGCTCGATAACGGGTGGACCGTCGTCCCCATCGGTTTGACGCACGACAGGCGATGGGTCGACGCGCGCGCCGCGCTCGTCGACGTCGAGGCGGGCGACGCGCTCACCTCACCCGACGAGCTCGTCGAGCGGTTCCCGTTCTCCGCGCTGGGCAACCTCGAGGACGGCATCCCGACGAACGCGGTCGTCTTCCCCGTCCTGCACGGCCCCTTCGGCGAGGACGGCGTGATCCAAGGACATCTCGAAGCCGTCGGCGTCCCCTACGTCGGCGCCGGCGTCCTGTCGTCGGCGATCTGCATGGACAAGGGCATCGCGAAGTCGGTGCTGCACGACCACGGGCTCCCGGTCGCGGCGTGGCGGCTGGTGGCGAAGACCGCCTGGGGTGTCGACGTCATGGAGGAGGCCGTCGACGCGCTCGGCTTGCCGCTCTTCGTGAAGCCGGCCAACCTCGGGTCGTCGATCGGGGTGAGCAAGGTGTCGGACCCGGCCGCGCTCGGTGACGCGGTCCTCTCCGCGTTCGAGTTCGACGACTACGTGATCCTCGAGGAGGCGGTCCAGGGGCGCGAGCTCGAGCTCGCCGCGATGGGGAACGAGGCGGTGCGGGTGTCGAAGGCCGGCGAGATCCTCGCCAGCCGCGAGTTCTACGACTACGAGGACAAGTACGTGCTCGGTGCGGCAGAGACGATCGCACCCACGGATCTGGACGACGCTCAGCTCCACCACGCCCAGCGCGTGGCCGCGGCGGCCTACCGTGCGCTCCGGGTCGAGGGGCTCGCCCGCATCGACCTCTTCTTGCAGGACGACGACGAGATCGTCGTCAACGAGGTCAACACGATGCCCGGCTTCACGCCGATCTCCATGTTCCCGATGTTGTGGGAGGCGGAGGGACTGTCGTTCGCCGAGGTCATCGAGCAGCTGATCATGCTGGCGCGATCCCGGCACACCCGCCGCCGCAGCCTGCGCACCTTCCGGGTGCTCTGAACAGCGCCGGCCGGTCCCCCGAGCGCGGCGGGCGCCCGTCGGCCACGATGGTCCCAGGTCGAAGGGTTGCTGCGAGCACCCCGTCTGTACCGTGCGGAGTGTGGTGATGACGTTCGAGGGGTTCGAGACCGACACGTGGGAGGCCCTCCCCGGCGCGGGCCGCCTCACGATCTCCCAGCGTGAAGCGATCGAGTCCGACGAGCCGCTCCTCTGCGTCGTGGCCGGCGCCGGCGCCGGCAAGACGCGCGTGCTCACCCTGCGTGTCGCCCGCCGTGCCCGGGAAGGCACGATCGAGCCCGACCGCACGCTCGTCACGACCTTCAGCCGCAAGGCCGCGGACGAGCTGCGCACCCGCCTGCGCTCGCTCGGCGTCTCGGGGGTCAAGGCCGGAACCTTCCACCGCACCGCGCTCGGGTTGCTGCGTGAGCACCGCGAACTGCGCGGCCGGCCCCAACCTCAGCTGTTGCCCGATCGCCGCCGCCTGCTCGGCGAAGTGACCACCGGCGATCCCCGCCGCACCCGCGCCCTCGACGGCGAGATCGGCTGGGCCAAGGCGCGCCTCGTCTCCCCCGAGCGCTACGAGGCCGAGGCCCGCCGCCACAGACGCCGCAGCGGGATC
>Ga0335075_10016475_pt1 | contig 11036 bp, 9 predicted proteins | sample Lox_Sample_24_FD_206723 | JGI IMG/M metagenome (GOLD analysis project Ga0335075, IMG submission 206723) | Soil microbial communities from Loxahatchee National Wildlife Refuge, Florida, United States - Lox_Sample_2.4 | ecosystem: Environmental > Terrestrial > Soil > Wetlands | place: USA: Florida... | reverse complement strand
GCCTGGCGTATGAATCCCTCACTTCAGTCTATTCCGGTACCAACCCATCTGGCGATTCAGACTCCAACCGCGACAACTACCCTCCAATCTTCCAATCCATGTACACCCAAGGCTTGAGCTCCGCGTCCTTCTCCCTGGCCCTCGAGCGCAGTACAGGCGGCTACATCGCTTTCGGCGGTCTCCCTCCGGTCAGCGGTGTCAGCAACTCCACCAGCTTTACCAGCACGCCCATCCAATACTTGGCACAAGTCAGCCCCGATCAATACACATTCTATGCCATTACTGCGGGCATCACATACAACAAAAAGTCATCCTCGACCACACAGTACATTGTTGACAGCGGCACAACTCTCATTTACACACCTACCACACTTGCTAAGGAAGTCAATGCTGCTTTCTCCCCAGCTGCTCGATACCTTTCTAATCAGGACGCTTACTTTGTCGATTGCAACGCTACGCCGCCAACTTTCGAAGTCAAGATTGCTGGCACGAGCTTCACGGTTAACCCGGTCGATCTAATTTACCAGACCGAAGTCGACCAAAGCACGGGATTGTGCTTGACGGGCATTCAGGACGGTGGCAGTGGCCCGTATATTTTGGGCGACGTGTTTTTGCAGAATGTGGTTGCGGTGTTTGATGTTGGTGCGAACGAGATGAGGTTTGCGGCGCATGAGACGTATTAGAATTTCTCACATACTCGTTGGCGGAAAAGTGATGTCGTTGACGTGAGTGGTACATACCTTACATGGTTTACGATGTACATATTGATGATGATGAGATTATTGGGCGAACACGACTCATCAACTTTGTCAGATGGTGAACAAACATGACTAGGATCTTGAAGCTGCAGAGTCGATCCCCATTTAACTTTCCATTGTGATGTCCACCTAAGCATACCAAGATACTCGAGACGGGCCGATTCATAGTGCCTGTTTTACCTTCCTCTTATGGTCAATATCTCCGCATGCACGCACGATCGTCAGCAACCTATCCAGTCAACATGTGCGAGCGATTAGTGCTTAACACCCTGAAGCGCGAAAGTGTACACAACGCTAGCATAATGTCCAACAGTCCTGTTGAAGATGGCCTCAAGGCTTCAAGAGGATTTAATTCTTGACCAAACCATTTTTCAGCCAAACAATCGAGTTTAAACTCGCAATTCATCAACATTTCCTTTTCCAGTTTCTCCCAATAATCAATCTCGATGTTCCAAAATTCTTCAACAATGAAAGCTGTCATAACAGGAGCGACCAGCACCATCGGCTCGCACACGCTAACAGTAACGCTTGCGTTTTCTACCCATAATGAATGTATTTCAACGTATTCACCTCTGTATGGGGATGAAGCTCTTGCAGAGAATATTCAAAACAGCTCAATTCGTTATCGTTAACCACTATATTCCAAGCCAACATACCCACCCGAAACCAAGCCAAACCAAGCCAAACCAAGCCCAGCCAAACCCAAGTCACCAAGCCCATCAACCTTGCCCTTCTCCAACCCCGTTCCCAGCACCCTCCCCCCTCCTCGCAGCCCTCCGCTCCCACCTCTCCCTCCTCCTTTCCTCCCTCCGTTCCGCCCTCCCCGTCCTACCCCCCATAGGCGCCGCGACGGCATCTTTATCACCAGCATTATACATCATCGCTCGCTCCCTCCAATACGCGTGGTTCTGCGCCTGATGAACCCGCTGCCCAATCATCGTGCCGAGCACTTGCCCTTCCAGCATTCCAGCGCCGATGTTGCCGCCGGAGCCGTAGGCGAGCATGCCGCCGGCCAGAAGGCCGGTGTTGCCGAAGGCTGTTTGGTTGTTGGGGGGTGGTGGGGGATAGTATTCGCGGTGTGGCTGGGGATGGGATTGAGGGGGTAAAGATTCGCGCGGTGGTTGTGGTGAGGTGGAGGTGTAAGGTGGAGGCTGGTCCTCTTGGGGGGGAATTTCTCCTGGATTTTGTGTGGTCGTGTTAGGGGCAATTTCGGGGTCTTCAGATGTTGCACGTTGGAATTCTTCTTCGGCGGGTTTTCTGTTAGGTGGAGGTTCAGCACTCTGAGAGCGTTGGTGATGGGGGTGGAGGATCTTGTCTAGTAAGGTCATATTTGGAGGAGATGGGTAGTAAGAGGAAACGATAAGAGAGGATCTGTTGATATGAAACAATTGAATACCACAGATATTCAGAATTGTCACTTCAAAAGAGCTAGGGAAACAAGAGGAAGAGCCTAGTTTATATAGTGACAAGAAGCGGGGTTCCTCTCTTATTCTTGAGGCTTGCTGGCCCTCCTCTTAACCGTTCGTGGCGTAAATCCAGTACGATTTCGGATCGCACGATGGGACGCCTAATGGGCTGAAACAGGGGTGCATTAACAGCGATACATCATGATGCCAAGTGATGGAGATACGAGGTAGCCAATTTATTAAACTCGTCGAATATGGAGCAATCTGTTATGCGCTTTTCCGTTTGTGATTGATTGTGAGACTGGTCGATGTCAGTATTGCAAACCGTAAACCTTCATCAAATACAAGCGCTGTTCCAAGTTCACGCCAAATATAGATTGAGCCTCGAACTTCGGATTTAGTAATGTGGAATCGAACAGGTTGAAAATATATATTCAGTTACCCATGTTTCGCGAAAAGGTGAACTGAATAATCGTATGTTGACACAGCCGGCTTATCTTACAGGGTCTTACAACCGAAACACAGCTTTGTTATAGAGCAATACTTGTTCAAATTCTCACTGATCGTTAATGTTATTACCCAACCTTCGTCAGCGTCTTCTTGTTGCTCGGCGACCAATTGATACCATTCGTAATGTGCGTCGTAATGCATAAACGAAATTATTCGTACAATTTAGAGCAGTCGGTCCACTCAAACTTTATGAACTGACCGATTCCTCATCGTTGTCGTCAGTAGTCAATGCACTAAATATTCTGTCAACAAGCTCGCTAGAAATCACAGGCAAAGACACTCACGTCGCATTCTCATCTGCCGGATTATTGTTACAACCACTTGTGTCCAAAACATTTACCGTATTCCCTGCACAATTTCCGGCCGTTGGAATCCCTTGCTCTTGACACATATCCAGGGCCTGCTGATCCACAGTCAAGGATCTCTGCAATATCTGCGGACTCTCAATCAGCGTAACCATCATGCCTGCCGAAAGGTGGAACACCATGTGACAATGGTATGCCCACACGCCAGGATTATCCGCTTTGAACCGAATGACCAGATATCCGGATGGTGGCGTTGTCACAACGTCACGAAGCAATGGAAATTGGGGCAAGGGGGATTCGGTGCCGTTCCAGGTGCCGGTACCGCGAGCTATGACTTGGAAACTGTAACCGTGGAGGTGCATTGGGTGCTCGATGTTGTCGTTGTTTTCGACAACAATTTGAACAATTTCGCCGCTTTGGATTATATAGGGATTTACGCCGGGACCGTAGACGATGGGGTTGAGAGAGTTCTCGCCTGTTGTGAGGGCTGTGTAGAGGGTAGGAACCTTAGGCGTAATGTAGATATCACTCCCGAAAATAATACTATGAGATGTTAGACTGAGAATTGCAATCGACTCCCTGAAAGTGTTACATACCGGCGATCCATTATACCTGTATAGCTGACGGGTAGCCTGATATCGTGTGTGACGGGACTGAGGAGCTCCATTCCAAGCGCATTTTCGAGAGTCGTATCGTCAATGGGCGTTTCGATAACACCATTTAGTGGGACTGGATTCGAGAACCTATTGCTGTAACTGAGGATGCCGTTCGCTTGCAGTGTACTACCTTCCATTACCGAGGTAATAGCATAGTTCCGGGTGGGGTTAGACATGCCAGTAATTAGTACATCGTATCTTTGACCAGTTGCAATGCTAATCGCACTGGCCGTTGTAGCGTTTACGGGTTGACCATCCACCGCGACAATTGTCATCTCGTGGTCCTCGAAAGAGACCGTATGCGCAAAGAGAGCAGCAACACTGACAATACGAATCAAATACTTCCTCATTGGTTGGATGTTGATGGTGATTGAAGTGGTGTCATTGATCAAGGTGGACTCGGCCATAGGCATCTGGTTGTCGACCATATCTCCTCCCCAGGTGTCTCCATCAAGGTATTCGGTTATTAGTTGCGGCATCTGTTCGTGATACCTAGATTCAACTCAGAATGTGTTGTGAGAGCTTTGAATATGAGAAATCTTACCAATCGGAGACGGAGAATGTGAACTGTTCGTCAAAACCCAGAGATTCTTCCCATTCGGAGTCATGAACAATCATCGGTCCTCGAAAGCCATCTGGGTATTGTGACTGGTCGTGACTGTGGTACCATCGCGTGCCTGAAGGATAGGCCGTGAAAGTGTAAGTGTAGCTCCCACCATTTGGTATTGGACATTGGTGGACTTGAGCAATTCCGTCCATCGTGTTTGTTCCATATTGATATATGCCATGATGGTGAAGGCTCGTAGTCTCATTGCCAAGGTTGTTGTTGACGTTGACGACGATAGTGTCGTTGATATTGCATTCCATGATGGGCCATGGCCACTGGCCATTGACTCCAATCACAGGACGTTCGTAGCCGTCTGGTGCTGCTGTAACCCATCCTACGTCCCAATTAAATATGAGGGTCTCTGCCGCTACAAACGAAGCAAATTGAAAGAGGATAAGGAGAGGCATTGCTCCTGCCATTGCCTCGAAAAGAATATTAGTGCGAGACACAATAAAGACGAGCAGATTGAAGATCTCACGATGGTTGACTTGAACAGTGAGGAGATGCGGTCATATATCAACTACGACATGAGGCACAATGCACTGCGTATGTCGCACCGTTGGACGAACAAAATATTTAGTGCATGTGAGCACAATAAAATGTAACGTACTGCCGCTCTCCGAGGAACGTTACTAGTCAATTGCACAATGAATTCAAGAAGAAAAAATACTGTAAGCGTGAAAGCGGGTAGAAGACGGTGTTATATACTCCACGTAATTGTTGTGAAAACTAGACTGAACCCTAGATAAGCTGTCTTTGTCCTGCACGAAGTCAAAGTCGGCGAGAATATCCTATGGAGACATCTGCGTAATGAATACTGGAGAGTGTAAGTGGCTTAAGAGTTCCTCATACCTGCAGGGACATGGAATATGCATTGGGCGTTGTTTTCCGACAAGCTTGTAAATTTAAGTATTGTTGAAAATGGAGTTGTCGTAGTTACAGTTAGAGATACAGTGTGATGACATTTTCGAAACGAGAAGAGGCCCACCCATAGGGACTTCCTCGAGGCATGCCGAACACAGAGACTGGAGAAGTACGACCTCAACAAGAACAGGTTCATGTCTACCGGGAAGTGTGGTTTCAAAATGGTATGCCAAGTGGATAATGGGGTCCGTACGGGGGAGGTTCCACAGCCGAACGGATACGGTGAAGAATGTGTGAATCTCGCCGATTTGCCTCAAAGAGCAGGTTAATGAGCCTTTAGGTATGACACAATAGGATTATGTTAGCGTTGCCGAACTGTAGGTCTCGCTAATCTGGCCGATATCATTTTCTGTGTTGCAAGTTCCTGGAGGAATGCTTGAAACATGTCAATTAACTGCCAAATACTTCGTACACGGAGTGTAATGATGTAGTAAGTGATTCAGGTTGACGCAAGTGATTTATTCCTCCTTCAACCGGGTGAGCACGCAGGGACCAAATCGACAAAGTCTTTGCAGTGGTGCGCGATGCAACCACTACCGGAAGTCGACAATTCTGGTCCCCACCACAATTCAAGGGTCCTGAAACGTTTGACTTGTTGAAAATCCGATCATGCAGGAACAATCCTAAGACTACCCCTTTGATGACTCTCAAGGCCCGTCGTGAGTGCTCAAGCTTATGAATCCGGAGGATCAACCATTATCCTTGAGGCCAACGGACAAAGAATTTGCCAATAGCGACATTTGCCTCAGGGTCCTGGCAGCATTTGTAGGAGGGAGCTCAAGGCTCAAGATGAAGGAAACCAAACCTCCGATCACCGACTAATCGTCCAGCCACCGTTATTCCGCTCAAGGGGTCACCCTCCTAAAGTAGTAAAATGGCGCTATTGGCATCGTTTAGTTATAGCAAGCTGATATTACTTTTCCGTGGCAGCGGTTTCTTTCCCGAGAGCCACTTCAGCTGGTAATAACAGGGCTTAAATTTAGCTCTCATCGGAGCCTGTTCACCCCGACTTTTGTGCACCTTGACGTCAGCGACATTTACTACTTTAAAAGATCCGACGGCATATGGACCGCCGTTTTAGCAGTTTGTGACGCTGTTTTCTGCAATGAATCTGCCATCCTTAGCAATCCTGTACCGGGTCAACCCTACAGACCAGCGTGTGTTTCCCGATTTCAGCCACCGAAGAGTGCCTAAAACAGCACCAATATTCCTGCCGCGTAATGTCTTTCCAATGGTCTCTCCATCTGTTTGTCTCTTGTTTCAAGAAGCTTCCTTCCACACTGACACATTTTGAGAAAACACGTTGGTTCCCTCAGACTCTCTTTACAGGAACTCCTCCAAATACCGGTGTATCATTGATTACGCCAGTCAGTCAAGGTGTTTCATCGGAAAACATGATCGGACATTGAGGCCGGGTTTCCAAACGCGCATCTTGGATCCTGGGGAGCTTGCTGCTGATTTTGTGCATACAAGTGGTGATATTGAGGACAATCTGCGGTATTTACCGGTGTGTCTTGCCACAGGTATTTACCTCCAGGAGTGTAAAATGTAGGACTGGGTGGAATGGAAGACCGAGTATCGAATCGGGTTGGTGTTCATGGCGAAATTGTTTGGAGTTACGAGGGCAGGAGTTGAAGCGATGGGCCTTGGAGTCCAGCATGAATGGCGCCGTTCTGCGTCAAATAGTATTTCTCTGAGCTTGATTCTTGCAGATAGTCATTCCAACTTTGTCTTCTGGACATCGAGGTACTGACTATCTCATTTAGAATTTGTACCTTCGTTCGTCTATTAGCGATTAAGTTGATTTGACGATTCCTTATGTCTTACCTCAAGGAAGATCTATTAGGGCTTCTATTGCGGCTCTAATTCGTTGATAGTCATTACTGGAGGGTCCGAGAATAGTCTGAAAGCCAAGACAAGCTCTTAACAACATCCCTCGGGCCTTGGTAAACTCTCCTTGCTTCCTGTAGAGATTGCCCATATCCTCCATCGTGTTGAGCGCTGGTTCGTATATTTCTATATTTTTAGAGCCAAGTGCCTCCCCATAGCCTCGTAGCGCCCGCTCGTACATCTGCTCAGCCTCGGGCAGCCTGTCTTGTTCCGCGTAGAGAAGGCCCAGGTTGCTGACCGTGTCAAGTGTCGACATATGCTTGAGACCGAGTGCTTCCTCCTTCCCTCGCAGCGCCCGCAAGTACATCTGCTCCGCCTCGGCCAACTTGCCTTGCCTGCTATAGAGAGCGCCCAGGTTGTTGACCGTGAATAGTATCGACGCGTGCTTGGGGCCGAGTGTCTCCTCCGTCCCTCGCAGTGCCCGCTCGAACATCTGCTCTGCTTTAGCTAACTTTCCTTGGATTTCGTAGAGAACGCCAAGATTGTGGACCGTGTCGAGTGTGGACGTATGCTTGGGACCGAGCACCTCCTCGAGGCCTCGCAGCGCCCGCTCGTACATATGTTCCGCCTCGGGCAGCCTGTCTTGGTGTTTGTAGATAATGCCCAAGTTGTTGACCGTGTCGAGTGTCAATGTGTGTTTGGGACCGAGTACCTCCTCGAAGCCCCGTAGCGCTCGCTCGTACATCTGCTCGGCCTTAGCTAGCTTGCCTTGGGCCTTGTAGAGTAGGCCTAGGGAATTGACTGTGGAGAGTGTCAACGTGTGTTTGGGACCGAGTACCTCCTCCGTCCCACGTAGCGCCCGCTAGTACATATGCTCCGCCTCGGCCAGCCTTCCTTGGTATTTGTGGATAATGCCCAGGTTCCTGACCGTGGAGAGTGTCAATTTGTGCTTCGGACCGAGTACCTCCTCGAAGCCCCGTAGCGCCCGCTCGTACATTTGCACCGCTTCGGCCAGCCTGCCTTTTTCTTTGTATATATTGCCCCAGTCCAACTAGCAACAGCGTTGGCAATTTTCTCAACGCAAACCTCCGCAAGAGCGCTAAACACGTTCGTCCTGCGGTTTGAAGCATCACTGCAGTGTTCACCAACAGCACGGCAAACAGACGCAATCAGCAAGAACAAAAGAATGCCCAGCAAGAACAGGCCGAGCGCCAGGAAAGCTGCAAGATAGACTTGATGAGAGCCTCCACCAACACCGACATCACGCGGAGTAGCTGCCATTGTAGTTGTGGTGCTGCAGAGCCAAGATGTCGTCACGGTTGTTGTCGGTACGTAGACGGTTATGACAGGCTCGGGGGGAGGGGACTGGCGATGGAAGTGAAGTACGCGGGACGAACCTTGCTCGGGGTGGTCCATGAGAACTGACATTACGAGAAGTCTTGAGATGGCGTTGATGAGAATCGGTTGGAAAAATTGACTCTGAGTGACGGGAGATTTCAGGCAAGTGTTAAATGGTGGTGCTGCAAGATATCGTGAAGTGAACTTCGTTCTTGTCATGGATTGAAATTTGCACGGTGTGAACTACACCAGCAACACTCGTGCTAGTCGAAACTGGAAACCCACGAATCAGACTTCGTGGCGACACATTCGTTTCCCCGGAGTCCCGATCGTCCGCAGCAACACTAACTTTTGGTCTATCTCTTGTTAAAGTTCATATACCGTGCCTATGTAGGTCCCGTAAGTTCATGACACTCCTTACTCTATCTATTCAGGATTAGAACTTACCGCAACAAAGAGGATAATTATGTTGCTCCCAATAAACGCCGCGAGAATACCAAGGTCCCTCCATCGATTATCAAACGAGTATCCGAGCGGCTCATAAAATTGGTCTCCAACCTTGTAAGCACAATATTGGCAATCACTCGTCGCGTTATTCACGAGATACCCCGCGCCGCCCGCCGCAAAGAAGGGCGCCATGTACGAGCCGCAGTCCTGTCCCGAAGGTGCGGTGAACGAATTGAACTCGGCTGGCGTGCATTCGACAGGACGACCGTGTAGTTCGGTAACCACCATGCCGCCGATGAGACGGGTGAGGGGATCGAGTTGGTACAACCAGGCGCGCCAGAAGCCTGGGATTTCTGGCTGGGGGACGGTGACGCCACAGAACAGGGCGAAGGTGACGATGATGAAGGGGTTGGTAAGAGAAGAGATGAATGGCGAGGGTGTAAGAGCAGCGATCGTCTGGCCAAGTGTGACGGCGAAGAGCTCAGTAATCAACACCATGAGGAACTGGTAGCCAGCTCGGCTGGGGGCTGGCTGCAGGCCAGGCATATAATAGATAGGCAGGAAGAAGCCGACGGCGCAGAGAAGGCTGTAAGGTATCTCGGCTAAGACCATTGACAGCGCGAACGGGAACGTCTTGTATGCTTTGGCGGCTTGCTCGCGGTAGCTGATCATTCGGGCTATAGCATACTTGGGCTCGACTTGGGCGAGGATAAGAGCAGGAAGAATGGTGACCTGGAAGATGATGAAGATGCGGTACTGCAGCGAGGTGCGTGAGTTGTTGAGTCGAAGATAGCAGAAACCGGTCATGAGGGCGACAATTATGTGGTTGAAAAAGCGCGTGAAGCCGTAGTTTGGAGTCCGCCAGAACGACAGCGACTGTCGCTTGCAGACAGCCTTGATTTGATGCCATATTGGGGTGGCATACTCCTTCTGCTGGACAGGAGGTGCATCGCCAACCTCCTTCAATCTCGACTGTTTGATTCGGACAATCTCATCCTTGGTTCTCTGGAACTCTTCGGAGTCAGACCAGATATCACCCCAGTCCCGATCACCAATACGCGAAGCCTGACCTGCACCGATAGCATCGAGCATCCATTCGGCTGGATTTGCGTCAGGAGGGCAATAGGCGCCATGTTTACGGAAATATTCAAGTAGCACGTGAGCATCCTTGCCAATATCGCCAAAGTATACACACTGACCACCACGTTGAAGCAGAAGGAGCCGGTCAAAATTTTCAAAGAGCGCGGAGTTTGGCTGGTGGATGGTGCAGAGAATGGCCTGTCCAGCAGCGGCGAGCTTGCGAAGGAATCGAATGATGTTAAACGCGCTTTGGCTGTCCAACCCGGAGGTGGGCTCGTCGAGGAATAACAACAGCTCTGGCTTTGCAGCTAGCTCAACGCCGATTGTGACGCGCTTTCGCTGCTCAGCAGCCAGACCACTCTCCGGTGCGCCTATGATTGCGTCGGCAATATCCTCCATCTCAAGCAAAGAGATGACCTCTTCTACATAAGCGTATTTTTCCTCCTTCGGCGTGTCATAAGGTTGGCGTAGATCAGCCGAGAAACGAAGCGCCTCTCGCACGGTCTGCGATGGTTCGTGGACATCGAGTTGCTCAGCGTAAGAGGTGCCTCGTTGGAAGGCAATGCCAGGTGGTTTGCCGTCGATCAAGATGTCGCCAGTAATGACGCCAATATTCTTGCGAGCGGCAAGGACATCCAGGAGTGTCGTCTTTCCTGCACCGGAAGCACCCATCAAAGCGGTAAGCTCGCCGGGTTTCACGTAACCGTACACATCCCTTAGCAACCGGAGCTGATCAGAGGGAACGGGCACATCGTAATTGACGGCTTCCCAGGTGAGCACGGCTTTCGAAGCAATGTTCAATTCAGTGCCACTCTCTCGCTCATTCTTCCGGTTACGAGCATTTCTTTTCCATCTTAGCGTCTCATTCAACACCTTCGTATCTTTGTCCTCTTTTCGGAAGAGAGTAACCGTTCTACCGCCTACGCCCCACTTCACATATTCACCGAGGAATGCGTTCGCCGCCAAGAAAGCCACGACGAGGACGACAATGATGGCCCAATTCCGCCAAAGATCAGACGGCGAATAATTAAACGCAGTCTCAATGTACGACGTGCCTGAAACCTGGCCCGAGCCTGGCACGCTGCCTGGCAATGTGCAAACCTGATGATTGATATCTGTGTACCCGGGGCCGTATGGAATCAATGAGCCCTCGACACACGTAAGATTGATGCGCT
>Ga0335075_10016474_pt1 | contig 11037 bp, 9 predicted proteins | sample Lox_Sample_24_FD_206723 | JGI IMG/M metagenome (GOLD analysis project Ga0335075, IMG submission 206723) | Soil microbial communities from Loxahatchee National Wildlife Refuge, Florida, United States - Lox_Sample_2.4 | ecosystem: Environmental > Terrestrial > Soil > Wetlands | place: USA: Florida... | reverse complement strand
ATTCCCAACAGGCTTCGCCGAGCGCGGGAGGCGGCTCGCACCGGCCTTCCGCGTTTCCGGCCCGACCGTACGGCGCTCCTGCCCCTGCGCAGTGTTTTCAATGCCAGAATTGATCCCCTCCCCTTCCCGCTCCGTATCTTCGGTTGTGGTCGGGTGGGCCGTATCCGGAGAACTCGCGGTCGACCCACCGTCCCCCGCGGCCCGGGCCGCGGCGGCGTCTTGTGCCGCGGCCATTGCGCGCTGGCGGATTGTGGTCGTCGGCTTGCGCCGAACCTTGCGCCGTTCGCCACGCCAGAAGCTCTCCTGCATGGCATCAACAGTACCGCGCTGAACGTCCTCCGCGCGGTCCAGCAGGGCAAGGGCATTCGCTTTCTCGGGTTGGCGAGAGAGATTGCCGGCCACGTTCTTGTACACATCGTCCTCCGTGATCGGCCGCAGGTCGTTCAACGGCCGGCGCTGGCTGATTTCCTGGCGCTCGGCACCGTCTGACAGAACAAGCCAAGTCGTTTCGCGGCTGCGCGACTCAGCGACGTACGCCTTGAAGCCATGCACGCCCGCGCTCCCCCCGCCCATGAAATCGATATGTTCTGTCCCGGTCTGGCCTTGAACGGCGTCGATCGAGAGCACGTCGCCATACGTCAAAGCGATTCGCTGAGTTTTGCCTTCGCGCATCGCGTCGAACGGCACGAACGCCTCGATGTTCTTGGCGTGGTTGCGTAGAACCAGGCCATCATCGCGGATGTCCCGTATCTCGACCACAGTGCCGTTACGGCCGAGATTGCGGTTGTAGGAGCGACCGCGGCCATTGGTCACTTTTGCCCAGGTGCTCTTGAAGAGACGCACCCGATCGCCAACTGAAATGGGTAGATCGAACGTCGTTCCCGCTTGGTCAATTGCCGCGAGCGTTGTCACGTTCTCACCGAGTCCACCCCATTTGCGGCGACGCTCACGAATCTCCGACGCGACAGCGAGCGCATCTGCATTCGTCGGCGCGCTGATCGTTAACCGATAATTGCGGCGGCTCCGATTGGTACGGACGCGCTCTTCCCACAGATCGGCAGCGCGGCGAACGGCGTCCTCGTATCCGCCCGGCACAAGCAGGACCGTGCCATCCTCGCGTTTGCGCGCGATAGCCGCAGCGGCGTTCCCTTGGCGGAACAGCAGCGCGGTCTCTCGATCTCGCGGGCGCTTCTGCCGCACGCTGCGTTCGAGTGTCGGAATCGGCGCCTTGACGCCCTCGAACGCGCGTTCCAACAAGCCGATCACGGCGCCTGCCTCGATCGCCTGGCTCTGCATCGGATCGCCGATGCCAACGATTGAAAAACCGTGCTGTGCGCGGAGCTGCAGAAGCGTGAGGCCATCGCGTGTGCCGATCTGGCTGATCTCATCCAGAACCACCACGCTGCGCTCGGTGAGCGCGATTTGACCGTCCCTAATTCGCCGGATCAGCGAATCAAGGGCCATGGTGCTCCGCGCCTCAACTCCTGCCTCGCTCAGAAGGTCGCTGGTCCGATGCGCGATCGCCACCCCCCACACGTCGCGGCCGTCCCGCTTCCAAGCCTCGATCAGCGGCATGAGCAAGGTGGTCTTACCGGCACCTGCGACGCCGATCGCCACCGCGAGCCGGCCGGCAGTGCCGAGATGATCGATGATCGCACGCTGCGCCTGGCCATGCTCTCCGGAGAAGTCCAGATTCTCGCGCCCGCTGACCGCCTTGACGGCTTCTTCGATCGCCGCCAAGCCGAGCGCACCGGATCGATCCGCCGCGGCCACCCGGGCGAGCCCGACAAGGGCGCGCTCTTGGCTCTCGTGCAGCGCCGTCGTGATCTTGATCTCACCGTCCGCTGCCGGGTCCTCGCCCCAGATCAGCCCGACGAGCTCTCCACCCTGGCGCACGCCGTGCGTCCGCATCAGCGCCGTCACCGCGTCTATGTCGCCGGCGGCATCGGCGCCCGCCGCGATAAGCCCGCGCGTTGCCGCGATCCGTGCTTCCGCCGCGGGCAGGACCGCGCGGCGCGCGAATTGCTTTTCCAAGATCGGCAGTGCCGCTTGGTAGGCCCGCCATATCCGCTCGTCGTCCGGTCCCGGCAGCCAACGGCGATCCGGATCGAGCACAGTGCTGTGTTTCCAGCCGAGCTCGTCAGCGATGGCCTGCCATGCCGCCCAATCTCCAACATCGTCACCCTTGCCTTGGCGCGTAGCCTTGGCTCCGCCCTTCAGGAGCTTGATTTTCGCGGCCGGGAATAAAGCGTCCCACTCAAGGCCCTGTTGAGCAGCGTACTCACGAGCGACCTGTTCCGCTCCCTGGGTGCGATGGCTGAACGCTGACCGCACATTCTCGGGAATAGCGATCAAGCGGGCGGCCCCCGTCGCCTCATCGAGCTCAACTTCAGCTCCGAAGCGGCGTAGATTCTGCGCCAAGTGTGCTTGGTAATAGGCACCGAACTCGTGCACTTGCCCGTGAAAGTTCCGTTCCATCGCGCCGACATGTCCATCAGCGGTAACGACGACGTTGGGGATGACAACATGCGTATGAAGCTGCGGCATGCCGGCGACCATGACCGTCTGCAACACCGTTGCCGGCGTGCCGTCCGGCTCGGTCACGGCGATTTTCGCGGTCGGCCGCGCCGTGTAGTGGTCGAACTCGATCCAGCCAATCTCGCCCGGAATGCGCACCAACCCGTTGTCTTGTGGCGGCGGTTTCGCCGCGGCATCGCCCGCGGGCTCGGCCGGGTCGTCGTCACCGCCCACCACGGCGCCGCTCCGCCGGCGGGTCCAGCCCAATGTGTTCTCGGCGTGGACCATCGCCTCTTGCACTGCTTCGTGGTGCGCTCTCATGATTATCGCCCGCTCCGCTTCCGTTTCCGCGAAGGCCCAGGCGAGGCTCACGCTCTTGTCGGCCGAGAACGTGAAATCGATGTACGCGACGTTCGCTCTGTTCTTGTATTTGGCATACCGCCGGTTGCCGGGCAGCTTCTCGCCGTCGGTCCGATAGCCCGCCAGGAGGTGCACGAGCTCTGCGCGGTTCGGCGGGCGGCGAGGATCGATGCCCATCACCTCCGCCCAGACCGGAGACAGGTGCGGCCGCAATCGTGGGATCGTGCCGTCGAAGCCGTCGGCGCTCTGCTGCTGGTAGTATGCGGCGAGCTTTCGGGCGCCCTCCGGCAATGTGCGCTCGAGCAGGTGGTCCGCCATGAACCCGGCTGTAGAGGGATGGCAGACCGCGCCGGAGCGATAGGTCAGCACGGCGCGGATATCACTCCGCCGGCGACGCCTGGCGGCGCGTCACCGCCTGCACCGCGGTCTCAAGCTGGTCCAGCCGGTTGGTAATCACCGAGCGTAGACGCTCGATCGCCTCCGCAGCGGGGCTCGGTGGTGGATCTTCCTCCGGCGTCACCTCTCGCCACAGGGCGGTCAGCATCTCCGTCTGTATCGCGATGGCTTCGGTTTGTCTTGCGATCACGTCCTGGAGGATGGTCAGCACCTCTTCGATGCTCGCCAGGCGCTGATCCGTCGTAGCGTCAGCCATGCGCTGTCGTCTCCGTCGTCGGCACGGCGGACACGTTTCGGACCGCCGTCATGCGCGGCAGACTAGTACGCAGCGGAATCGCGCCGCAAGCCCCCGCACAAATTTTTGTGCGTTGGTCTGTGAAAGCCCCCTACCCTCTCTTGGCACTTTTTAGCGATGACGCATCGACTGACTCGTGGTGAGGTTTATGAGATGTTTTATGGTGAGATTATAGGTATCATTTTCAGGTAAGGTTTAAGATGAGATTTTGGGTAGCCAGCGCGTCCCGCGTTGATTAGATTCCTCATATGGCGAATCGCAAACCGCCACGCCCTCAAACAGAAATCCAAGCCCTTGCCGCGCGCTGGCGCGCCGAATGGACACCGCAGGAAGGGATCGAACCCTGGCTACGGCGACATCTCGCCGAGATGGCCCAACTGCTCCACGAGGATCGCTGGTCGTGGGCTGATCTCGCCTGCACACTCAACGAAGCCGGCATCATCTACAGCACTGGCCGGCCCTGGTCGGCCGCGCTGCTGACCATGAAGGCGTCCAAGCTGCGCACGCATCGGCGACGGGCCGTCACTGAAATAACCCCGCGTGACCTCGCCGCGGCAATCCACGAAGCCCTATCCGGTGCTGCCGGCGGGTTCGCAAACATCACCATCAACTTGCCCGCCGCGGCCCCGCCGGGGCGCGAGCACGCCGCCGGCCCGCTTCGGCGTTCCTCTGAAGCTCCGGCGCGACCTAAGTCGGTGCTCCCCACTGCACTCAATGAACCGCTACCCTATGAATCGCCCCGGCAGGCCTTTGGCCTCGCGACGCTGCGCGATCACGCCCCGAGCCGGCCAGCACCGCCAACACCGGTGAAGCCTTTCGGCCCGCCGGGTGAGTCCGACGAGGAAAGCGAACGGCTCGTCGACCAGATGATCGCCGCGGATCTCGGCGAAGGAGCCCTCCGTGCCATCCAAAAACTTCGAGACGAGGAGCCTTGATGGAAAAGTCCATCGAAAGAGTCGTGCCGCTCTTCCGGCCCAATCAGCAGATCGAGAGCGAGCCGGAAGTTCCTGTCGGATTGCCGCCGACCGCGGCACCGCGCACCCTGTCACACGCAGCCGCTAAAGCGATCGATCTCTCGAACCAGCCGAAGGTGTGGTTCCTGATTGGTGCCGGCGGCAGCGGCAAGACGATGCTCGCCCGCTGGCTCGGCTGGCAGATGGCGAATGCCGGCCGGGCAGCGCTGCTCGCCGCCCTTGGTCCGCAGAACCGTTCCCTGGCGGGGTGGTTCGAAGGAGTCCAGCAGCCGGAGACCAGCGATGGCATCCGGACGACCCGCTGGCTGCGCGATCTGCTTATTTTCCTGACTGAGCAAAAGCACTCCTCCGTGCTGGATTTCGGGGGTGGCGACACCGCCCTTGCAAAGCTGATCGAGGATGCGCCCGACCTTGCCGATGTGCTCATGGCCGGCGGAGTCACGCCCGTCGCCTGCTATCTGATCGGCCCTCGCATCGATGATCTTGCCTCGCTCGCTTCGTTCGAAGCAGCCGACTTCCAGCCAAGGGCCACATTACTCCTCCTCAATGAAGGCAGAGTGGACTCCGCTCTTTCTCGTGAAGAGGCCTTCGCTCGTGTCTTACAGCACAGTGCGCTCCGCGCCGCGCGCAAGCGCGGCGCCGTCCTCATCTGGATGCCACGCCTCGAGCCGGAAGTTGCTCAGGAGATCGAAGGCAAGCGCCTCAGCTTCGGCCAGGCGCGGGACGGTCAGGTGCCCGCCGGGCAAAGTTTTGCGCCGATCACGGGACTGAAGCGCAGCATGGTCCGCCGCTGGCTCGACAGGATGGACCAAGCCTTCGCGCCCGTGACGAGCTGGCTGCCATGAACCTGGCAGAACCCCCCACTGGGGCGTCCGCCAACGAAACCTTCCGCGAAGTTGTCGAGGGCGCACGGGCCAAGCTGAAAGGCGCAATCGATCTGGCTGGCCTGCGCGACGATCCCTACGGCAGAGTGTTAGCCGCCTTGGATCATTTGCTCGGCGTGCTGTCCGATCACGTTGACCGGATCGATGCGGCGATCGATCAAATCCGCAAGCCCTTCACGCAGGACGTGCTTAGCCCCATCCAGCGCGCCGCCGCAGCCGGTTCGGCTCAGGAGGTGCTGCGGATCGCCCGCACAGTCCGCTGGCGCACGATGATTCTGGCCGGCGCAGGAATCGGGCTGGCCGCAGTCATTACCGCGGTCGGCGGCTACTCCTGGGGTCGGGCGAGCGCGGCAGCCTCGTTTCGAGCAACGGAGGCCAATCTGGCCGCCGCCTTCCGGGACGGACCGCAGGCCGCGGCCGAGTGGCTTGACCTGATGCGGTGGAACGCCATCGGCACGGCTCTGGCGCACTGCCAGGCCTTCGCGGACCAGGCGACGGGCCGCCAAGCCTGCATGGTTCCGCTTTGGACGGCTCCCCCGAAAAGCCGCATCCCTGGCACTTGAGAGCAGCGCGCAGCGCTTAGGGCGCCCGCCAATGCGCCAGCACGATGGCAAGGCGGCCCATGGACATTTCAGCTATGACGGCGCCTGCGACTTGTCCCTAGCGGCGGCATAATCGGCGCGCGCCTGCTCGGCCATAGCCTCCACCTGGGCGGCCAGGTCCGGGGGCAACCAAACCTCGACACGCCGCCAGTCGGTCGGGACTTCCTGGGCCGCTGCCCGGAACCGTTGCACGATCCCATGCACGCGCTGCCGGGTCATGCCGTAGCGGTGTGCTGCCTCGGTTGATTTCATGCCGTCCACAAGCACAGCCCGCGCGATCTCGACGGTATCGAGCGCAAGCCGGCCGAGGCGCGGACGCAAGGCCTCGAACTCGTCTCGGGTCATGGTCGGCCGGCCGGCCATTCGTGGTCCTCGTCTGAAGATCGATGTCAACGGATGTAAATGCACGATTCGGCCCCTTGCTCAAAACGGCAATTCCCCTTGGCCGGTGGATGCCGGCTCGTTGCCCTCCCTGCCTCGCCGGACGACTCGGCCGTCTCGATAGCTGGCCGCCTTCATAGCTCTGCTAAGACGGCGAGCTTCCGCGAGGTCTGCCGGCGCCGGGACGATGCGCTCGCGACAGCATCCATACGGACGTTATCGGCCCGGCGCCGCTCCTCTCATGGGGCGAGGTCGTAGTCCCGGAATTCCCGTCAATGCCCGCAGTCATGCAACGTCCACCGCCCGAGAGCGTCGATGCCGACGATGAACGGTAGGGGCGCTCCTGGGCCTGCATGACGCTGTTGGTAGGCCGGGGGGCGGCGATCGATGTCCGGGTCGGCCTGGGCCTCGTCCAGCGCGCGTGGCGGTCCGGCCGGATCGTCCATGCGCGGACCGCCATTGTAGCCGAGGCGGTCGCTCATCTGCCCCCTCCCCGGCCGGTGCTGGCCGGATACCGCGGCCGCCCTGGGGTGGTCTATGCGGGATCATCAGCAGTGCGGCCGGGATGGGGTTGCTATAGGCGCCGACATACCCGGGCAGGCCGCCAGCCCTGCCCGGGCATGCCCGCCATCAGGCGCGGAGCCGGCGGAGCTCGTTGGCGAGCACCCACAGGGCGCGATTGAGTTTCACGCTCTGATCAATCCCGGCGACGGCGCGGGTCGTCGTCGGCCGGCCGGCGCGATTACGCCCATGCAAGCCACCCTTCGTTATGTTCTCCTGCACCCGGTTGAACGTGGTCCACAGATCGACGCCGCGATCCTCGAACCGCCGCGGCACCAAAAGCTGATCCTCGGTGATTGGGGCGCCAGTCTCGTTGTTGTCGTATTTCAGGGCGAGGGCCGCACGAGCGAAAGCGGTCTGCTCGCCGGTGCTGAGGGGCAGCGCCTTCATGGTCTCGCGCTGCTCCGTGGTCTTCTCGAACGTGTCGAGCACGGTGAACGCGCCTTCGATAACCTGGCCGACGACATCGCCCTTGTGGGGCACCCGGATGTCGCTATCCACGTCGCCGCAAACCACGCCGTTCTGACACACGAAGCGGAACATGCCGGCGAGCATCTGATAGCTGCTGGTCCCGTCGTGTGCGTTCAATAGAACGATTTCGTTCGCCTCACGGCCGTTGATCTGATCGGCATGACGCAGGCGTAGCATGTGCTTGGTGAAGGTGCGGCGGCTGTCGTCCCGCACACGGGTCTGACAGACGAAGAACGCCTCGAACCCCTCACGCCGGAGCCCGCGCAGAACCTCAATGGTCGGAATGCAGGTGTAGCGGTGAGACCGGCTTTCATGCGGCTCGATTGCAAAAATCGACGGCGCAACCTGCGTGATCTCATCGTCGGTCAGCGGATAGGCGGACCGCAGCGCCGGTGACCGGGAGGCGAAGCGAGAAGTGAGTTGCATTGGGCATCTCCTGCATACGTCGATCGAACCAACACGCAGAAGGTATCGCAGTGCGCAATCAATGTCAATAGCTCGAAAGGCGTCCTTTCCTTCTATTTCCCTCTTGCTGATCTGTATCTGTTCTGATACACTCTTCTTGGTGACGCCGCCCAAGCCAAAGCCCGTGCAGTTCCTTGGCGATAGCCGGGACAGGCTAAGCACCTTCCCTCCGGTTGTCCGGGGTCGGGCAGGGTTAGAGCTTTTCGCGGTGCAGCTCGGGCGTGAGCCGGCCGATTGGAAACCAATGTCGGCGATAGGGTCGGGCGTGAGGGAAATACGGGTTCGGGATGAATCCGGGGCGTATTGGGTGATCTATTTGGCAACCGTGCCGAATCGAGTGCTTGTCCTGCACGCCTTCCAAAAGAAAACTCAAAAGACACCGCAAAAGGAAATCGAGCTCGCGGCGAGACGACTAAGGGACTGGAAGGCAGGTCAACATGGAAGCTGAGACCTTCGATAACATCTTTGACGCGCTGTGCGACACGGCCGCGGAGGCCGCGAACATGAAGGCGCGCGCGGAACTGATGGTCGGGATCCGCGAGCGAGTGAGGGCCTGGGGCATTCCCCAAGAGGAAGCCGCTAAGCGGCTCGGCCTCACCCGTCCCCGGCTCAATGATCTGCTGCGCGGGAAGATCGACAAATTTTCCCTCGACGCGCTCGTGAACATCGCCACCGCCGCAGGATACACACTGCATATCGAGCTCGGGGAAGCCGCTTGATCGCGGTCGTCTTCCCTTCCCTTGATCTCACTCGTGTGCCGGCGGGCCGGCACAGCGGCACAATGTGATTCGGCGCGGCCTTTGACCCAAAATAGGTGCGTGCTGCCGTAGAAGTCATATCGCAACATTCCATTCCACGCAAAATTCAACTGCAATAGACGTTACGGAATACTTACATTCCATTGGCGCATCGCAGCGATTTCATTGCCTCCTGATTGACGCTCGATGAATCTCACCTTACAAGTGCGACGCGAAATGACGAACGCTGCCGGCGGCGCCCGGCCCCGCAGAACGTGGGAGGAAACCATGCGCTTTAAAACCTTGGCGGCATGCGCTGCCGGTTTGTCGATGGCCGTGGCGTCGCAACCGAGCGAGGCCCGCCTGGTCAAGTTCACCATCCAAAGCGACGTGCCCTATCTGGGCGGCGCAACCTGGGGCAAGACCGGACCCTACGAGCTGCTCAGAGGGGTCGCGTACATGCAGGTCGACCCGAAGGACCCGCGCAATTCCATCATCGCCGATCTCGCCAATGCGCCGCGCAGTGCGAAGGGATTGGTGGGATTCTCGACCTCCTTCCTGATTCTTAAACCGACCAATGCCAACCGTGGCAACGGCAAGATCTTCTACGCCGTGAACAACCGCGGCAACAGCCTCGAAGGCCTGCTGACAGCAACCAAGCAAGCCGAGGTTGCCGTGACCGACGCAGGTGCGGCAATGGAGCGGGGCTACGTCGTGGTCGACGCCGGTTGGGAAGGCGACGTCATTCCCACGGCCAGCAATCTCGTCGCCAGCCTGCCGGTCGCCACCGAGCCGAACGGTCGTCCGATCACCGGCCCGATGCACTACGAATATTACGACGTCCCGGCTGGCACCTACACGACCAATCTCGAAGGCACTCCCGGCTTCACCTCGTACCCGCCGGCGCCCGGGACGGCCGCGACGCTGACGGTGCAAAAATCCGAATACGGGCCGGCGCAAACCGCGCCCAGGGACCAATGGGCATTCGGCACCTGCCCCACCGGCAAGCCCAGTTTCAAGGCCGATGACCAGCACCTCTGCTACTACCCCGGCTTCGACCCGACCCTGATCTACCAACTGGTCTACACGGCGGAGAATCCGATCGTCTTGGGTCTCGGCTTCGCCGCCGCGCGCGACTTCGTGTCCTGGCTGCGGTACGGCAAGCAGGACGACAGCGGCACCCGCAACCCGCTGGGCGTCAGGATCACGCGCGCCTACGCCGCGGGCGGATCGCAGACCGCCGGCTACCTACGGGACTACATGTATCTCGGTTTCAACGCCGACGAGTCGGGCCGCAAGGTGTTCGACGGCATCATCCCCTGGATCGCCGGCACCGACCGCGTGTCGATCAACGTCCGCTTCGACGATCCGAACGCCTATTCCGAGCAGGACCACCAGCACGACTACTTGCAGGCCAGCTTCCCGCCGTTCACATACGCCGTGACCACCGATCCGATCTCGGGCGTCCGTGACGGCATTCTGCACCGGCCGGCCACCGACCCGAAGGTCATGCAGATCGATTCCGAAAGCGAGTTCTGGCAACTCCACGACTCGCTCAACGTCGTGGATGGTCACGGTCGTCCGGTGCCGATCCCGCTGAACGTACGCCTGTATTTCCTCGGCAACGCTGCGCACGGCTTCCTCCAGGGCGGCTTCCTCGCGCCTGTTCCCGCCGGCGGCGGCCTCTGCGCCAACCCGCAGCCGGGTAGCGGCATCGATTGGCAGACGCTGCGCGCGGCGCTTGTCGATCTGGATCAATGGGTCGACAAGGGGGTAGCGCCCCCGCCGAGCAACTACCCGTCCATCGATAACGGCACGCTCGGTACGCTCGCCACCGCCGCCGCCGCCTTCCCGAAGATCCCGAAGGTCAGCTTCCCGACGGTCCTCAACACCTACAACTTGCTGGAATACGGCCCGCTGTTCACTCCGACCGGTGGCCTCATGACGATCATTCCGCCGCACGAGGGCCCCGCCTACGACATTTTCGTGCCGATCACCGACGCGCGGGGCGTCCAGCGCGCCGGCGTGCACCCCATTCAGTCACGCGTGCCGCTGGGCACCAGCACCGGCTGGAACACGCGCAGTGCCGGGCATCGCGCGCCGGACCTCTGCTCGCTGAATGGGGCGTACTTCCCGTTCGCCACCACCAAGGCTGAGCGCGCAGCCTCCGGCGATCCGCGCCCGTCGCTGCAGGAACTGTACGGCTCCCACGCGGGTTTCGTCGCAGCGGTCAAGCGCGCGGCGGCCGCCCTGGAACGAGAACGCTTCCTGCTGCCGGAGGACGGCAAGGCGGACATCACAGCCGCCGAGGCCTCAAACGTGTTGCGGCAGTAGGCGACCGCCGGAATGCGGCCGGCCGGATCCCCGCAGGGAAGTCCGCGCCTGTCAACATGG
>Ga0335075_10016473_pt1 | contig 11037 bp, 10 predicted proteins | sample Lox_Sample_24_FD_206723 | JGI IMG/M metagenome (GOLD analysis project Ga0335075, IMG submission 206723) | Soil microbial communities from Loxahatchee National Wildlife Refuge, Florida, United States - Lox_Sample_2.4 | ecosystem: Environmental > Terrestrial > Soil > Wetlands | place: USA... | reverse complement strand
CGACGATCACGCCGCCGCGTATACGCGCCGGGACGGTGTCATCGTGCCCGTGCCACAGCGGCCGCTGCCGGCGATGGCCCCCGCCGGCGCGATCAACTCCAGCGTCGCGGACATGGCGAGGTGGCTCCTGGCCCAGCTAGCCGACGGGCAACTCGACGGCGCGACCGTGATGTCAGCGACCACGGCGAAGCGCCAGCTCACGCCGCACATGCTGATGCCAGGCTCCGAGGAGATGCCCGGCCTCACCCAGTACGCTTACGGGCTCGGCTGGATGATCGGCCGGTACCGGGAACACAAGATCGCCCTGCACGCCGGCGGCATCGACGGGTTCCAGACGCACTGCATGCTGCTGCCGGACGACGGCATCGGCGTGGCGGTGCTGACAAACACGTCCGCCAGCCTGATGCACGCGGTCGTCGCCTGCCGGGTCCTGGACGAGCTGCTCGGGGCTGAGCCGCTTGACGTGTTCGGTTTCTTCAAGCCTCGCTTCGACGCGGTGATGGCCGGGAGCCGGGAGGCCAAGGCCGCCCGCCGGGTCGTCCCTGGCGCTCCGCCGGCCCGCCCGCTATCCGCCTACGCCGGCGAGTACGAGCACCCGGGCTACGGGACCCTTGCCGTCGCCCTCGACGGGGACACCCTCAAGCCGTCCCTCGGCACCATGGACATAAGCCTGATCCACCGGCACTACGAGACGTTCGACCTCGAGTGGCACGAGATGGGTGACCAGCCGACGGCCTTCCCGCTGACGTTCCTGTCCGCCCCCGACGGCGACGTCAACGCCCTCACCGTCCAGTTCGAGCCACTGGTCGAACCGCTGCGCTTCGACAGGCGCCCGGACACACAGAGCCCCGAGACCCTGCGCCGGCTGTGCGGCACCTACGCCATGGGCCCGATCGGGGTTGTGGTCGCCTTGCGCGGCGAGCGCGCGCTCACCGTCACCCCGCCCGGCAGCCCGCCCCTCGACCTAGAGCCCGTCGGCGGCCTCCGCTTCGGCGTGAAGAACCAGCCCGCCGTCACGGCGGAGTTCGAACTCGACGACAACGGCGCGGTCACCCGCCTTATCGTCCAGCCCCTCGGGATCTTCCTCCCGAAGGAAGCAAGCTAACGGCCGGCACGGGCCGTCGTATGACCGCACCCATAGCAAACCCGGCAGCCGCGGCGCCGAGCTATGCCCGCGCGTCGTTTCGAAACGGCTACTGCGCGCCAACCGCCGGATGGTCCAACGGCTTCGCCCAAGCCAACCTGATCGCAGTACCCCGCGACTGGGCATACGACGTCCTGCTGTTCTGCCAGCGCAACCCGAAGCCATGCCCCGTTCTCGACGTTACCGATCCCGGCGTGTCCAGCACGTCCCTGGCCGACGAATGCGACCTGCGAACCGACCTGCCGCGCTACCGAGTCTGGCGCGACGGCGTGCTGGTAGAAGAGCCGATTAACGCTCGTGACTACTGGAGAGACGACCTCGTCTGCTTCCTCATCGGATGTAGCTTCACCTTCGAGGACGCGCTCAGCGAAGCAGGCGTTCCACTCCGGCACGTTGAAGCGCAGCGGAATGTGCCAATGTATGTGACGAGCCGGCCATGTCGCTCCGCCGGGCGGTTGCATGGCCAGATGGTGGTGTCGATGCGCCCGATCCCTCCCGGACTCATCACTACCGCGGTGACGGTCACCAGCGCCATGCCGGCCGTTCATGGCGCACCTGTACACATCGACGATCCGGGAAGTTTGGGGATCCACGACCTCCAGGCACCTGATTTCGGTGATCCGCCGCAGTTCGGACCGAACGACCTCCCGGTCTTCTGGGCATGCGGGGTGACACTGCAGGCGGTTGTCATTGCGTCAAAGCCGCCATATGCCATCACCCATGCTCCTGGACACATGCTCATTACCGACATCCGAGATCGCCAATACCGCACTGCTCGCTGAACGTCTGCGACGCAGGCGAAAGGCACACGTGCCTCAAAGCCGAGAGGATCGCCGCCTCGCACTCAGGGCACAAGGACCGCAGCGGCCGGCCCGTCAGGTCCCCGGTGAACTACAGCACCGTCACCATCGCCAGCTGCGCGGGCTGATCCCCGGCTTCTCCCGCACGGATGCACCGTGGCGACCAGAGTTGATGTAACCGCTCTAAGCGATTTAAATAGGTTACACTGAGGGCATGGAGACCTTGATCGGACTGGACCGGGAGCCCGGCAGCACGCTGCCGCTGCTCCAGCAGCTCCGCTTCGACACCGGAAGCCCGGTGCTGAACTTGCTGTCGACCGTCGGCCGACGGCGTTCCAGCGCCCCGATCGAACGGACGGGCACGCCCGGGCGCCTCCAGGACTGGCTGGTCGGCAACGGGCTGCCGTCCGTGCCCGTCGGCGCCGAGCAGCTGAGCGCGGTCATGGAGCTGCGCGAGGCCGCCTACCGGCTGCTGGCCGGGGACGGCACCGAGGCGGACCTGGCAATCGCGTGCACTTGGAGCTCACGCCCGATACCGGGGCCGAGCCTGCGGCGGCAGCCGGACGGCACGCTGAGGCTGGAGCAGCCGCCGCCTTCCCTCGAGTCGCTGATGTCGCAGCTCGCCAGGGACTTCGCCGAGCTGGCTGCCGAACCGCCCGAGCAGCTACGCGTCTGTGACTTCCCGGAGTGCGGCACGCTCTACCTCGACACGTCGCGGGGGCGGCGGCGCCGCTGGTGCTCGATGGGACGGTGCGGCAACATCGCCAAGGTCACCCGCTTCCGCGCAAGCCACGAGGAGTCATGATGGCCGCTCGTGCACGCGGCTGGGCGGGCGCGGCCGCCGGGCTGTTCACGGTTGCCTGGGGCGCCAACCAGTTCACCTCGCTGCTGGTCGCCTACCACCAGCAGCGAGGCCTAGCCCCCGTGGTGAACGATGCCCTGTTCGGCATCTACGCGATGCCACTGATGGTGGCCCTGCTTCTATGCGGGCCGGCGGGGGATTTGTGGGGCCGGGTCCGGGTGGTCCGGCCGGCCGTGATGCTCTCGATCCTGGCGACCGTCGCGCTGATGGCCGGCTCGGAGTCGACGGCGCTGCTTTTCGTGGGCCGGTTCGCCGCCGGTGCCTCAAGCGGCGCGATCTTCGCCGTGGGCACGGTCTGGGTGCGGGAGCTATCGGCCGCGGCGGCAGCAGGGAATGTCGAGCACGTAGGGGGCCGTCGCGCGGCGACAGCGCTCTCGCTCGGGTTCGGCCTTGGACCGCTCGCCACCGGGATCATCGCGCAGTGGTCGCCACTGCCCCTCGTCATGGCCTACGTGCCGCACTTGGTGATCACCCTGCTTGCCATGCCGGCCGTGTGGCGGGCACCGGAGACGGCCGCGCCCGCGCCCGACGGCCCCGGCTTCCTCGCCCGGCTACGGGTCCACGGCGTGGGCACCCGGCGTTTCGCCACCGTGATCGCTCCCGCTGCCCCGTGGGTCTTCGCCGCCCCAGCGATTGCCATCGCCGTGCTGCCCACTCTGGTCAGCGACCGGACACACGGATTTGACCTGCTATTCAGCGGCGTCACCGCCGGGATGACGCTGGCGGCCGGGGTCGCCGTCCAGCCCTTGGCTCGCAGGCTGGACGCGCTCAGCAGCCTGGCCGCAACGACGACCGCCCTAGGCGTGACCGCGATCGGCATGGGCCTTGGGGCGCTGGCCGCCGCCCTGGCGGACCCGTGGGTCGTCCTGGCGGCAGGGCTGACCCTCGGCACAGGCTACGGGCTCGGCCTGGCCAGCGGGCTACTTGAGACGCACCGGCTGGCAGGCCCCGGCCAGGCAGCGGGCCTGACCGCCGTCTACTACATCCTTACCTACATAGGGTTCGGCTTCCCCCTACTGCTGGCCCTGCTCAACAGGTTCGCGTCCTACCCGGTGCTGCTCGGCACGCTCGCCGTGCTGGCCGCCGCCACCATGCCGGCCACCTGGCTGGGTGAGCGCTACGCTCAGCGGGCCACGTCGCACGGCCGCGCGCTGGCCGACCTTGAGCCAGCAACTCCCTCGCCCACGCGTGGGGCGCGATGACGGTCCATCAGGGCTGCGCTAGGCCGGGGTTGTGGTCACGGCCAGATGATCCGGCGCCGTCATCCGCGGGGATGACCCGCTCCGCCACCGGTCGTAGCTGAAAATCGCCGCCCGCGCCGATGTGCGCCCCGGTGCCTTCCGGGTTCCCTGGACCAAGGAACACCCAGGAACCCAAGGAGGGATCGGGGATGATCGAAGCACAGGGCCTAACGAAACGTTACGCGGACAAGCTAGCTGTCGACGACCTGTCATTTACGGTGCGGCCCGGCCGGGTGACCGGCTTCCTCGGGCCGAACGGCGCGGGCAAGAGCACGACCATGCGGATGATCCTCGGGCTCGACCGCCCGACCGCCGGGTCGGTCACCGTCAACGGCAAGCCGTTCGCCGGGCTGTTCAGCCCGATGCGCGAGGTCGGCGCGCTGTTGGACGCCAAGGCGGTGCACGGCGGCCGCAGCGCGTACCGCCACCTGCTGTGCCTGGCGCAGAGTAACGGCATCCCGCGCAAGCGGGTCGATGAGGTCATCGGCATCGTCGGGCTCGAGGACGTGGCCGGCAAGCGGTCCAAGGGCTTCTCGCTGGGCATGAGCCAGCGGCTGGGCATGGCCGCGGCCCTGCTCGGCGACCCGGACGTGCTGATGTTCGACGAGCCGGTCAACGGCCTGGACCCGGAGGGCATCCGGTGGATCCGGCTGCTCATGCGGTCCCTGGCCGCCGAGGGCCGCACCGTGTTCGTCTCCAGCCACCTGATGTCGGAGATGGAACACACCGCGGACCACCTCATCGTGATCGGTCGCGGCAGGCTGATCGCGGACTGCCCGATGGCCGAATTCATCGCCGGCGCCGGCGCGGAAGCCGCGATGGTGAAGACTCCGGACGCCCAGCGGCTGGCCGACGTGGTGAGCGCGGCCGGCGGCACCCTGGAGCGGGACTCCGGCGGCGAGCTCACGGTCCGCGGCCTGCCCGCCGAGCGGGTGGCGGACCTGGCGCTCGCCCACGGCATCGCACTGCACTACCTGGCCCCGGCCCGGGTGTCCCTGGAGGAGGCCTTCATGGAACTGACCGCGGACAGCATCGAATACCAGGCGAAGACGAAAGGCTGAAGACAATGACCACGACTACAGTTCCCGCGGACCGGGCCCGGACCCGGGCGGTCCCGCCCGCGCCGCGTCGGCCTGGCCTGCCGGGCGCGCTGCGCTCGGAACTGACGAAGATCGGCTCGGTCCGCTTCACCTACTGGACGCTGCTCGCGCTGGTGGTGGCCAGCATCGGCTGGGCGGTACTGGACTGCGCGGGCACGGTGGCGCACGGGGCAGGCCCGTACTTCAACGCGGCGCAAGCGAGCCTGGCCGGGCAGGTCGCCATCGGCGACCTGATCATCAGTGTGCTCGGGGCACTGGTCATCACCTCGGAGTACTCCACCGGGATGATCCGCACCTCGCTGGCGGTGATGCCGCGCCGCGGCGTGCTTTACGCCGCCAAGGCGATGGTGTTCGCGGCCGTCACGCTCACGATCTCGCTGATCACCAGCTTCACGGACCTCTTCGTGGGGCAGGCCATCCTGGCCAGCAAGCACCTCAACACCACGCTGGCCCAGCCCGGCGTGCTGCGCGCGGTGCTGCTGTCGGCGGCGATCGTCACCGTGTTCGGGCTGTTCGCCTATGGCACCGGGGCGCTCATCCGGCACACCGCGGGGGCTATCACCGCGATGCTCGGGGTGATCTTGGTGCTCCCGCTGCTGGCCCAGACCCTGCCCACCAGCTGGTACGAGACCATCCAACGGTGGCTTCCTACCCTGGTTCCGTGGAAGCGGTCCACGCCTGGCTGCGCCGTCATCCGTGGCTGATCGACGGGGCACTGACGGCCCTCCTGACCCCGGTGGGGACCTGGGTACTCGGCGACTCGGTGGCCAGCCGACGTGCCCGCTCCGCCGCGCTGGAGGAACGCGCCGTCCGGGCCGAGCGGGAGCGAGACGCCCGGGCGGAGATCGCCGCCGCGGCCGAGCGCGTCCGCATCGCTAGGGAGCTGCACGACGTGATCGCCCACAACCTCAGCGTCATGGTGGCGCAGGCCGACGGGGGTGCCTACGCCTTCGACGCCGCGCCCGAGCGGTCGCGGCAGGCGCTGGCTGAGATCGGCCGCACCGGCCGGAAGGCCCTGTCGGAGATGAGCAGCCTGCTCGGGGTGCTGCGGGCCGATTCGGATACGCCGCCACTGGCCCCGGCGCCCGCAGCGGGCGAGATCACCCAGCTGGTGGCCCAGGCGCGCGAGGTCGGCATGCACGTCAGCTACACCGTGGACGGCACCGCCCGGCCCTTGCCCGGCGGGCTGTCGCTCGCGGCGTACCGGATCGTGCAGGAGGCGCTCACCAACGTCCGCAAGCACGCCGGCCAGGGGGCCGCGGCGGAGGTGACGCTCCGCTATGGCCAGGACGAACTGCTGGTCCGCGTGGCCGATAACGGCCGCGGCGCCGCTGGGCTGCCCCGCTACGGCACCGACCGGACGGCCCCCACGGACCCCGGGGGTCACGGCCTGACCGGGATGCGCGAACGCGCGGCGATGTACGGCGGAATGCTCCAGGCCGGGCCTCGCCCCTCCGGCGGCTTCGAGGTAACCGCCCGCCTGCCGCTCCCGGCCACCACCTCGACGACCGGCCCGGGCGGCACCCTGTCGCGAGGGACGGTATGACGATCCGGGTACTGCTCGTCGACGACCAGGACCTGGTCCGGGCCGGATTCGCCATGGTGCTCGACAGCCAGCCCGACCTCACCGTCGCCGGCGAGGCGGCCGACGGAGCCGCCGCGGTCCGGCTGGCGCGCGAGGTCCCGGCCGACGTGATGGTCATGGATGTGCGGATGCCGGGAATGGACGGTGTGGCCGCGACCCGGGAGATCTGCCAGGCCGCCGAACGCCCTAGGGTCCTCATCCTCACCACGTTCGACCTCGACGAGTACGCGTTCGCCGCGCTGCGGGCCGGGGCCAGCGGCTTCCTGCTGAAGTCGGCGCCGCCGGAGGAACTCCTTTACGCCATCCGCAGCGTGCACATCGGCGACTCGGTGGTGGCTCCCTCCACAACCCGTCGTCTGATCGGCCGCTTCCTGCCGCATCTGCCCACCACTGACGGCGCCCCGGACCAGAAAGGCCGCCTCGCCGAGCTCACCGCCCGGGAACGCGAGGTGCTAGCCGAGGTCGGCTCCGGCCTGTCCAACGCGGAGATCGCCGCGCTGCTGCACATCTCCGAGGCCACGGTCAAGACCCACGTCGGGCACATCATGGCCAAGCTCAGCCTGCGCGACCGGATCCAGGCCGTCGTCTACGCCTACGAGACCGGCCTGATCACCCCCAGGGCGGCGCCACCGGGCTAACGCCGGGATGAGGCCGACACAGCAGAGCGTGCGCGTCCGCCCGGACGTGCTGCGGTGATCTCCACTGCTGTTCCCAGACGCGCGGGCAAGCCTTGCATTCTGCTGGTAGGTGCACGTACCGTTCGGATGGTACATCAACGTACCAGCAATGCCGCCGCGGGAGGAACCATGACCGCCGACTCGCTGACCGCCCCTCCGCTGTATGGTCCCGGCAACCAGGACCGGCACGGCCCGGGCTGGCGGGAGGAGGTGCGTTCGGCTGTCTACTGGGGCGTAGCCCATGGCCTGCCGCAGCTGGCGATACGCGCCGCCGCGCGTCGCGGTGACCTGCAGGGCCGCCTGATGCTTGCAGCCTCGTCGGGGAATCAGTCGGGGAATCAGGTGTGGGAGCTGATCGCCGAAGCCCGTGTCCGCGGACCGCTGCTCCGATCGCGGCTGTCCTACCTCACGGTCGACCACGCAGCGGTGAAGGAGATCCTGTCCAGCCCGGACTTCCGATCCGGCGGGCCGACGCGCGCTGACAGCCCGCTGGGACGGGTGCTCGGCGCGACGGCTCCCCGCGTGACGCACCCCCTGGAGCCGCCGTCGCTGCTAGTGACCGAGCCGCCCAACCACACGCGGTACCGCAGGCTGGTCACCCGGGTCTTCACGGTACGAGCGGTGGAGCGGCTACGGGTGCGGACGGAGGAGATCGCGCATGGGCTGCTCGACGCGCTGGACCCGTCGGCGCCGGTGGACCTGATCTCGTCGTACTGTGGGCTGCTGCCGGTCACGGTCATCAGCGAAATCCTCGGCGTGCCGCCCGCACAGCGGAACCGGGTACTTGAGCTGGGCACCCGCGCGGCGCCCAGCCTCGACTTCGGGCTCGGCTGGCGGCGGTTCCACGCGGTCACGGGCGCGCTGCGTGACTTCGCCCGGTGGCTGGACACCCACATCGAGCAGCTGCGACGCCATCCCGGCGAGGACCTGCTAAGCCAGCTAATCCAGGCCCGCGACGAGGAGGGCGCGCTGGACGACCGCGAGCTCAAGGCGACCGCGGGGCTCGTCCTGGCAGCCGGGTTCGAGACCACGGTCAACCTGCTGGGGAACGCGATCGCACTGTTCGACCGGCAGCCCGACCAGCTCGGCAGGCTGCGGGCGGAAAGCGCGTTGTGGCCCAACGCCGTGGAGGAGGCGCTGCGGCTGGATCCCCCGGTGCTGCTGACCGGGCGGGTGTGCACGCACACGACGTCCGTGGTTGGCATCGAAGTGCCCGCGGGCGTCCAGGTGCTGACCGTCTTGGCCGGCGCGAACCGCGACCCCCAGGTGTTCGAGCATCCCGAGCGCTTCGACGTGGCCCGCGAGAACGCGCGGGACCACGTCTCCTTCTCCGGCGGGCGCCACTACTGCCTCGGCGCCTCGCTGGCGCGGATGGAAGGCGAGGTGGGGTTGCGGGCCCTCGCCGAGCGGTTCCCTGACATGCGGCTCCTGCCCGGCGCCCGGCGACGCCCGACCCGGGCCCTGCGCGGGTACGAGAGCCTGCCGGCCCGCTTGCGCTGAACGGCTGCCGATAAGGCTATTCCGGTGCCAGGCGGCGGGCCAGGCTGGGCAGCTCGGGCAGGTCTGGCGGGACCGCGGCCGCACTGTTGTCCCGGTAGGCGCGGGGAGCGATCCCATGTGTCGCGCGGAAGCGCCGGGAAAAATACAGCGGATCCGCAAACCCGCAAGCACGCGCCACCTGGCTGATGGTCAGGTTGCTGCGGGCCAGCATCGTCCGGGCTCGCTCCAGCCGGACCAGCTCAAGGGCTGCGCCCGGGCCGCAGCCGTACTGTTTCCGGAATACCCGGCTTAGATAAGACGGTGATACGCATGCCACCGCGGCCAGCTCACGGAGCGTTAGCGGGCGCATTGCCGCGGTCCACTGGCGGCGGACGTAATCCAGTGCCGCGGAGAGTGCCGCTGGCTCGGGCGGCGCTGGCTCGGGAAGCGGCCCCGCCGTGAGCACCTGGGTGATCACGGCCAGCAGTTCGCCGGCGCGTTTCCGCCAGCCGGGTCGCTCTGCCTCGCCAAGCCACAGCAAGAACTCCAGCAGCCCGCCGGCCGGGCCGTGCGCCTGCCCCCGGTGCAGCAACGGCGCGCTGACGGGAGCGGGGTCGGAAAGGAAGTGCACGTAGCCATGCCTGGTGGACACCTCGCGATCCCAGCGGAACTCATCACGCGTGCCTGGCGGGATCAGCAGCAGGTCACCCGGGGCGAGCTGGAGATGCGCGCATTCACCGCTGCCGTGCCACTGCGCGCTCCCCGTCCGCAGCCAGACCAGCTCAAAGTCGGTCAGCGTGCGCGGGCCATAGCTTGCGCCGGGCGGGTAATACGCGAGCGCTGGGCTCGTCGTCACCTCAACAGAGGGCAGATTCACGATCGTCCATGTTCCCGACGGGTTCTTCCCTGGTCAACCCGGCGCCATGGCGCGAGGCTGGTCTCATGACGCAGACCCAGCATGGCGCGGCGCGAACGGCTCCGCCGATCGCCGGACAGATCCCTGGCGACCTCGCGGACAGGTACGCCGGCGACGGGTATGTCATCTTGCCAGCCGCCTTCACTCCCGCAGAGGTAGCGGAGCTGCGCGCCGAGGCGCTGCGTATCTTCCGCGGTGCGGCAGGCACCGTTGCGGGGATGGAGCCAGGACCGCCGGATGAACCTGACGAAGCGGTCATCCGCCGGTACGCCTGCATCCACTTCCCGCACAAACTGTCGCCGCTGATGCGCCAGACGCTCGCGCACCCGGCCGTAGTGGCCGCGCTCACCCGGGTGATCGGGCCCGATGTGAAGGCGATGCAGTCAATGATGTTCACCAAGGGGGAGGGCAAGCCGGGACAGGCCTGGCACCAGGACGAGTTCTTCATCCCCACCAGGGACCGGTCGCTGACCGCGGCGTGGATCGCGCTGGACGACGCTACCACCGACAACGGCTGCCTGTGGGTGCTGCCCGGCTCGCACCGCCCCGGAGTGATTTACCCGGATCGCGATCAAGACGATCCGCGCTTCGACTGCACGGTCGAGGCCTACGACTTCCCTTACCAGGACGCCGACGCGGTCCCGGTCCAGGTCGCCGCCGGGTCAGTGGTGATGTTCAACGGCTACCTGCTGCACCGCTCGCTTCCCAACACCGCGCGCAGCGGGCTGCGCCGGGCGCTCGTCAACCACTACATGAGCGCTCAGTCACTGCTGCCGTGGACCCGCCCCCCGGCCGACGTGCACGTCGCCAAATGGGACTGCCGCGACATCGTCATGGTCGCCGGCAACGACCCCTACGCCTGGCGCGGCACCACCGACACCTCCCGGCCCCACATCCGGCCGGACAAAGACGGCGGCTGCCACCGGTAACCCCGTAGTCACAGGTGCCGGGGACTGTTCACGTTAATCGGGTGACCCTCAGGCCCCGGCGGCGATGCCCGGCCACAGCACCGCGACGACCTGTTCGGGAATCTGCTTGCTGTCCTCGCCCCGGTAGAACGCGGCGAAGTACGAGCCGAAGCACATGGTCGCGATCGTGCGGGCGTCGATGCCGGCCTTAACCGCGCCGCTTTCCCGTAGCTGGCCCAGCGTCCTTTCGACCAGCGCCACGCGGGGCTCGACGGCATGCCTGCGCAGGATGTCCAGCAGCTCGGGTGTGCGGATCGCCTCGCCG
>Ga0335075_10016472_pt1 | contig 11037 bp, 10 predicted proteins | sample Lox_Sample_24_FD_206723 | JGI IMG/M metagenome (GOLD analysis project Ga0335075, IMG submission 206723) | Soil microbial communities from Loxahatchee National Wildlife Refuge, Florida, United States - Lox_Sample_2.4 | ecosystem: Environmental > Terrestrial > Soil > Wetlands | place: USA... | reverse complement strand
AAGGAGATGCTGGTCACGGAGGCCTTGGCGGGCCAGATGCGCGCATGCCGTGCCGTCGTGGACGAGGCGCTCGCCGACCCCGATCCGTGGCACGGGTTCTGCCTCGTGATTCAGAAAACCTGCGAGCTGCACGCACGCAACGGAGACCTCACCAAAGCCCTGATGTCCGCCTACCCCAAGGCGATGGATTTCGCCACAGACCGCGAGTACGCGCTGCGCTCGACCGCGCGACTGGCCCGTCGCGCCCAGGACGCCGGCCACCTGCGCCGCGATTTCGTCTTGGACGACCTGATCCTCATGCTTACGGCCGGCCGCGGCATCCGCGCCGTCCGCGCCGCATCACCGGCCGCCGCGGTCGCGGCCTCCCGCCGTTTTGCGGCGCTCACGATCCAGGCCTTTCAAGCCTCCCCAGATGCCTAGCCAAGGGCGTCCCGGCTGAGTTGCGGAAAGACTTTCGAGACCTTGCCCAGCAGATAGTCCCCGTAGCTGCCGGTGATAGCGCGCAGATCCTGGCCATCCCAGCGGCGCCGTGCGCGTTGACCGACCTCGCCACGGGGCCGCTGCCCCCAGCGGAGAACCACCTGCAGGTAGCGGTCGAGGCCGGTGAGAAGATCCCCTACGAGCGCGCGGAAACGGCCCGTGATTTTGGGCTCCTCGGCAGGGCAGGTCCTGATCGCCGTCAACCCGCGGACGGCTACCCTGCCAGGGTGGCGACGAGCAATTCCAAGACCGGCACCCAGGCGAGTGCAGGCACGGCCAAGAGCAACTCGGTCCAGATCGAGACCGGCGCGGGACCTGCGCGCGTCGTAGTCGACCGGCCGGGGGAGCCCGCGTTCCTGGTCGTTATGACGCATGGCGCCGGTGGCGGTGTCGATACAAAGGACCTGCTGGCGGTGCGGGACGTGGCTCTCGCCAGGGGCGGCGTCGTGGCGCGCGTCCTGCAACCCTACCGGGTCCGGGGCGTCAGGGCGCCCGGTGCGCCAGGCCCGCAGGATGCCGCGTGGCTGGAGATCATCGGAGCCCTGCGCGAGGAGTTTCCGGGCCTGCCGCTGGTGCAGGGCGGGCGCAGCAACGGCGCCAGGGTTGCCTGCCGGACGGCGGCGCAGGCGGGAGCGCGGGGTGTGATTGCCCTGGCGTTCCCGCTGCATCCGCCTGGCCGGCCGGAGCAGAGCCGGGCTGACGAACTGCGCGCGGCGGGCACACAGGTGCTCGTCGTCAACGGCGACCGTGATCCGTTCGGGGTTCCGGCCGCGGGCGATGCCAGCCAGGTGGTCGTGCTGCCGGGGGAGACGCACTCGCTCGGCAAGCGTCCCGCCGCGGTTGGTGAGGCGGTCGCCAACTGGCTCGACGAACTTGCGGGGCTCGCTAGCTGTCGCTGACCGGCGCCTGGCAGCGCTGGGCTGCCATAATCACGCACTGCGGGATTGGCGGCGCATGTGCCCGGCACAGAATCCGGGCACTGATTGGCCGACGTGCCCTCGGGGTCAGGCAGCCGAACTGCGGGACTGTGCCGGGGGAATTTCCGTGGGCAGGTGAGCGGTCGTCGCGAAAGCGGTGAGGTCCGTCGGGCGGTGCGGCGCGATGGCCGTACCACCGGGAAGCAGTTCTCCGGTGTCCTCGAATATAACGATGCCATTACAGAGCAGGCTCCAGCCCTGCTCGGGGTGGCTGACAACGGTACGGGCCGCCTCGCGGTCCGGCCCGCTCGGGTCCGGACACCGTGGCGTGTGCGGGCACATGCTCGTGCCTCCTGGGGGGTTCGGTGCTGTGCTGTTGATCACACCACACTACTGTGCCAGCACAGTGCTCAGTCACGGGATGGCCCGTTCTGACTGTTTTTCGCACCGGAGTTTGTAGGTTTCGGGTAGTCAGCTTTACCCAGCACGGCTTGCCCCGGCGATGACTGCAGAGAGTAACCGCCGTCCGGCGGACCGTAGGTTAGAACAGCGGGAACGCCCGGTGTCAGGCGTGATTGTTAACCGGCACGTGAGCTATTTCCAGACCCAGAGCGGCGGCCTCGGGGCGGGCCGGGAATCCGGTCAGCCGGTGTGTCTCCCGGAGCGTCAGCAGCCGCTCGGCCTCGTCCGTCCAGCGGTGCACGGCCGAGGTCGCCTTGGCCTTGCGCCGGTAGATCCGGTCCGCGTATCCGGCGGGGCCGATCTCTGCCCGCTGCGCCGCGTACGCCGCTCTGGTGGCGTCGGTCAGCGCCTTGTCCAGGTCACGGGCACGCGCGTACTGCACGGCGAGCGGTGCGCCGGTCGCCTGTGCGTGCCGGAACTCCTGGTCGGCGGCCTGCGCCTCGCCCAGCAGCTGGTCGAAGTTCGCGGCCAGGGCTACGTCGGCGAGGTAGTCCGCTTCATTGGCGGAGCTGAGCTTGATACGACCCCTTTTCACGCCCCATAGCTTAGCGAAAGCACCTGACTGCGAGCGCTCAGGCCAGGCTCTCCTGCCAGCTCGCATGGAGCGAGGAGTACTCGCCGGCAGCCGACAGCAGTTCTTCGGGCGAGCCGTCCTCTACGATCCGGCCATGGTCCAGCACGAGCACGCGGTCGGCGATCGCGACAGTCGAGAGCCGGTGCGCGATGATCACTGCGGTCCGCCCGGCCAGGATCGTGAGCAGGGCTTCCTGGACCAGCCGCTCGCTCGGAATGTCGAGGAGCGATGTTGCCTCGTCCAGCACCAGCACGGCTGGCGCGGCGAGGAAGGCGCGGGCGAACGAGATCAGCTGCCGCTGTCCGGCTGACAGCCGGCCGCCGCTCTTGCCCACCTGCTCGTCGTATCCGTGCGGCAGCGCTTCGATGAACGAGTGCGCGCCGATCGCGGCCGCGGCCGCGACGATCTCGCTGCGGCTCGCGCCCGGCTTACCGAGTTCGATGTTGTCCGCGATGGACCCGGTGAACAGGAAATTCTCCTGCGTTATCAGGACCACCTCGTGGCGCAGCGACCGGTCAGCAAGCTGCCGCACGTCGACGCCGTCGAGCAGCACGCTGCCCTCGAGCGGATCGTAGATCCGGGCGAGCAGGCGGGCGATCGTGGTCTTGCCCGCGCCGGTGGCACCGACCAGCGCGACGGTCTGCCCGGCAGGAACGGTCAGGTCCAGGTCCGGCAGCACCGTCGTCTTGCGGTAGCCGAACGTCACCCTGTCGAAGCGGACCTCTCTGCCCTCCGCCGCTGGCCCGGCCGCATCCGGCAGCGAGACAGGACGCTCGGGTTCTGCTACCTTCGGTGCCTCGTCCAGGACGCCGGAGATCTTCTCCAGTGCGGCCCCTGCTGACTGGAACGCGCTGTAGAACTGCGACAGGTCGATCAGCGGGTCGAAGAAACGCTGAAGGTACAGCAGGAATGTGACCAGTACTCCGACCAGCATCTGGTGGTCAATAACGCGCAGGCCGCCGTAGAGCAGGACTGCGCCGATAGCCAGGTTCCCGACGAGCGTGACACCAGGGAAGTAGATGGCCAGCAGCCGTTGCGACCGCAGGTTGGCGTTCGCGTTGGACTGGTTCAGCTCGTCAAAGATGTCTTCGTTACGGCCCTCGCGGCGGAACGCCTGGACCGCCCTGATGCCTCCGAAGGTCTCCACGAACTGCACGATGACCTGCGCGATCCGGGTCCGGGTCTGCCGGTAGGCGACCGCCGACTCGCGCCGGAACCAGATCGACAACCAGACCAGCGGCGGGAGGCCAGCCATGACCACGAGGGCCAGCCGCCAGTCGAGGAGCAGCATTCCGCCGCCGACCAGCAGCAGCGACAACACTGCCGACACCAGGGAGGCCAGGCTCTCGTCGAACATGTCAGAGATCGAGTCCATGTCGGAGACCTGCCGCGAGATGACCCGACCCGAGGTGTAGGACTCGTGGAAAGCGACGGGCAGCAGCTGGAAGTGCCAGAACAACCGGCGCCGCAACTCCAGCACGACTCGCCCGCCAAGCTGCCCGATCCCGGCGATGTAGTAGCGCGTCGTCACTGCCTGCACGGCTACCGAGATCGTGAACGCGATGATGACCAGTGCGATCGGGCCAGCGTCGTGCGTCCGGGTCAGCGCCGGGATCTCGTCGATGCCGATGCCGATCAGCCACGGCCCGGCCAGAGCCGCGAGCTGGGCTGCGACGATCAGCAGGAAGATGACTAGGACCAGGCGCTTGTAAGGCCCGAGCAGGTCGCTGAGCAGCCGCCGCGAGCGCTGCCGAAGCAGAGTGCCCAGCTTGCCCGTTATCTCGTCTTCCTGCTGCTCAGCCGCGACGCCGCGCCATGCCTCGGCCGGTGCCGCGCTCATCTGCTCACGCCCGCTCGCAGGCCCGGAGCGGCGCGACCGTCGTCGCCGCCGTCGCGATCGTCTCCGCTCATCAGGTGGCGGTACCTGCGCTCGGTGGCCAGCAGTTCGGAGTGCGTGCCGACGGCGACGATGGTGCCACCAGCCAGCAACGCCACCCGGTCCGCGAGCAGCACTGTCGACGGCCTGTGCGCTACGACCAGCGCCGTCGAGGTGGTCAGCACGTCAGCGAGAGCGGCGGTCACCTTGGCCTCGGTGTGCACGTCGAGGGCGGACAGCGGGTCATCGAGCAGCAGCACCTGCGGCTTGGCCAGGATGGCCCGTGCCAGCGCAACCCGCTGCCGCTGGCCGCCGGACAGCGCCATGCCCTGCTCGCCGATCCTGGTATCGAGGCCCCAGGGGAGGTCGGCCACGAACTCTGCCTGCGCCGCGTCCAGGGCGGCCTGGATGTCTTCCTCGGTGGCGTCCTGGACGCCGAACGCAACGTTCTCGCGGACGCTGGCCGAGAACAGAGTCGGGTCCTCGAACGCGCAGCCGACGCGGCTGCGCAGTTCAGTCAGCGGCAGTTGACGGATGTCTGTGCCGTCCAGGGTGATACGGCCGGCCGTGACGTCGGCAAGCCTCGGCACCAGGTGCAGGAGCGTGGTCTTGCCGGATCCGGTCGCACCGACCAGTGCGACCGTTTCGCCTGGCTCCAGCTCCAGGCTGACACCGCGAAGCACCCGCGCGGGTGCCTCGGGATAGCTGAAGGCCACTTTTTCGAAGACGAGCCGGCCAGCACTGTGGTGGCCAGCACTGTGGTGGCCAGCACTGTGGTGGCCAGCACTGTGGCCGTCAGTGCCGCGTCCGCCCGCCCGTAGGCTCGTCCCGCCGGGCAGCGCTGCGCCGGATCGCTGTGCCGCGCCCGTCAGCTGTGCTGCGGCCGGGGTCGTAGCTCGCGGCGCGGCCTTGCCGCCCGGCTTCCATCGCCCGGCGGTCAGGCCTGGCCGGTCGTGACGAGCGCCGCTTCCGGTCGCGGCCGGGTCGGTGATGGTCGGCGCGGTATCGAAGATCTCGTAGATGCGCTGCGCGGCCGTTGCTGCTTCCTGGCCGGTTGCAATGATGAAACCCATTGCCTCGACGGGCCAGATCAGCAGCAGCGTGAGCGTCACGAACGCCACCAGGCCACCCAGGGTCAGCTCGTGCCGGCTGACGGCAAGCGCGCCGAGCAGGAGTAGCAGCCCTATCACGGCGTTCGGCACCACATCCAGGCCCGCCCAGAAGGTGCCGCGCAAGCCGGCCTTGTCCACCTGAGTCCGGTAGACGAGCTTGGCCTCCGCGAGGTGCCGGGCGGCGGCCTCGTCCTTGCGGCCCAGCGACTTGAGTACGCGGATGCCGGCTGCCGCTTCCTCCACGTAGGTGGCCAGGTCGCCGGTCTCGTCCTGGTACCGCCGGGACAGCACCCGGTACCGCTTCTCGAAGCGCAGGCAGAGGATGGCGACCGGGGAGAACAGCACTCCGGTCAGCAACCCGAGCCACCAGTTCAGCCTGATGAGCAGCGCGACGATCAGCAGGAACGTCCAGGTGTTGGTGATGAAGAAGACGATGCCGAAACCTGCGAAGCGGCGGATCGTGGACAGGTCGTTGACGGCGCGGGAGAGCAGCTGACCTGACTGCCAGGAGTCGTGGAAGGCGGGCTCGAGACGCTGCAGGTGATGGTAGAGATCGTCGCGGATAGTTTTCTCCATGCCGGTCACCGCACCGGACACCGACCACCGGCGGAAGAAATTGAGGCCTGCCTGGATCGTGCCGAGGCCCATCGCGGCAAGGCTCAGCGGCAACAGCTCTGACCTGATGCCCTTCACCACCACGTTGTCGATGACCGACTTGGTGATGAGCGGAATCGCGATCTCGGAGCTCACCGCGAGTATTGCCGCCGTGACCATCAGGAACAGGTACAGGTAGTACGGCCGCATGTACTCGCGCATCCGCCACAAGGCCTGAGCCGGCGTCTGCGCGCGCGCGGAGTCGGCCGCCCGCTCTTGGGCATGCGGCCGCGAACTGGCGATAGTGGGGGGCATTATCCGCAGGCTAACCGGAGAGCGGTAGTCCTGTCATCAGGGTTTCCCTGCCGCGCGCTGTCAGGCCTCGTCTGCGTAGTTTGGCTGTCGTACGCCTGTCAGCCGCGATCCCGCCGCCGTGTCGTCTGCTCGTGGTAGCGATTGCATTGATACGGTGCAGGGTGGCGAACAGCGGGTAACTCTGGCACTCTGGCCAGACGACGGCGCGTACTGATGCCGGAGTTCGGCTTGGAGGGGGCCCAGTGGAGCGCACCCATTCCCGTTCCTGGGGCATGTCTGCGCCGGCGCAAGCGCCCGTTCCGGCCTTAAGCACTTATAACGCGGGAGTCGAGGCCGTCTGCCAGATCGCCGGGCTGTTCGATGACCTGACCTGGTCTGCTCAGACGCCGTGCCCGGAGTGGCGGGCGTTCGAGGTGGCCGGACATCTGCGGTGCGTCGCCGACGACTTCAACGAGTACCTCGACGAGGCTCCGGTAAGCCGGTACGCCCGGCTGATGGCCACCGGAGCCCATCCGGACACCCTGGGCCGGAAGCTCGCCCGGCAGAACGCCGCCGAACTGGCCGCGCTTGCTGACGCGACGCCTGCTGAGCACATCGCCGCGTTCGCCTTCTCTGCTCGCAACTACGCGCACCGGCTGACCGCTGTGTGGGATCTGCCACATCACCAGTACCGAGACACGGTGGTCACGGTCGGCGGGATGGCCGGCGCCGCCTGCGCCGAATGGCACTTGCACGCCTGGGACCTGGCCAGGGCGCTGGGCACCGACTATCGCCCGGCCGATCCCGCCGCGGTCCTGGCGGGATGGCGGGCCGGGATGCCGCACTTGCCGGTGCCGTCCGCTTCGCTGGGAGCCAGGGCGGTGCGCCATTACGATCCCTGGCATGCTGTGCTTGCGGTATCGGGTCGGCTGATGGTCGGCACGGGGGCTGGGCCGGCCGAGGCACGGGCGCTGCGGTCATCACTGGTCGCGTGGCCCGCGCGATTGCGCCGCAGACGAAGGGACTGACTTGTGAAGCTGAACGTTGCCGCGGTACGGGCGTGCTACCCGGCGCTGGCGGATGGCTACGCCTACCTGGACGGTGCTGCGGGCACTCAGGTGCCGACCGCGGTGATCGATGCGATCGGCGGAGCGCAGGCGGCCGGGCTCGGGAACTCCGGCGGAGCGTTTCCGGCGAGTCACCGCGCTGACGCGATCACTGCCGGATGCCGGGCCGCTGTCGCGGCGCTGACCGGCGGCCATCCGGACGGCGTTGTTCTCGGCCCGAATATGACGACGCTGACCTACCGGTTCGCCCAGACGCTGGCCAAGGGCTGGCGGCCCGGTGACGAGGTCGTCGTGTCGCGGCTGGACCACGACGCGAACGTCCGCCCGTGGGTTCAGGCGGCGGAGCGCGCTGGCGCCACGGTGCGCTGGGCGCAGGTCGATCCCGAGACCGGGGAGCTACCCGTCGGCCAGTACCACGACCTGATCACTCAGCGGACCCGGCTCGTCGCGGTGACCGCAGCGAGCAACATCATCGGCACCCGGCCTGCCGTGCCGACGATCACCGGGCTGGCCAGAGCGGCCGGAGCGCTCAGCTACGTGGATGGCGTGCACGCCACGCCGCATATTCCGGTTGACGTGCAGGCGCTGGGTGCTGATTTCTATGCGACGAGTGCCTACAAGTGGTCCGGTCCGCACATCGGAGCCGTCGTGGCGGATCCTGATCTGCTCGCCGGGCTGTGGCCGGACAAGCTGAAGCCGTCACCTAACGAGGTGCCGGACCGATTCGAACTGGGCACTCTGCCGTTTGCGAGCCTCGCGGGAGTCTCCGCTGCCGTCGCGCACCTGGCCTCGCTCACCGAACTGCCGGAGGCTGCGGCGTCAGACGTCGGGGCCGACGCCGACCCGGCCAGCCTCCGTGGCCGGGTGCTGGCTTCGATGGCCGCTGTTCACCAGCATGAGCAGGAGCTTTTCGAAGTGCTGCTGGCCGGGCTGGACAGCATGGCTCATGTCCGAACCTACGGCCGCGCCGCCAGCCGGACCGCGACCGCGTACTTCAACGTCGACGGGCTCGGCCCGCTGGAGGTGGCCCAGCACCTGGCCAGCCGCAAGGTTAACGTCTGGGACGGCGACAACTACGCCTGGGAATTGACCGGCGTGCTCGGCATCAGGGAGACGGGCTGCGCTGTCCGGGCGGGTCTTGTGCATTACAACGACGCCTCGGACGTGGACCGGTTGCTCGATGCCGTGGCTGAACTAGCCAGCTAGCCAGCGGCGATACGCCAAGTTAGCGCGAAGACTTTCCGTTGCCGGCGACGGAAAGTCTTCGCGATCATGAGACAGAGCCCCTACTCGAAGGCGTACCGGTACATGCGCGTGTCGCGCTGCTTAAATCCTTCTCGTTCGTACAGCCGGCCGGCGGCAACCCTGGACGGCCGGGTAGACAAGTCGACAGTGCGCACGCCGGCTTCCCTGGCCAGCCGTATCGCTTCCCGGGTGAGGATGGCGCCGGTGCCCTGGCCCCTGGCCTCCTCGTCGACCACGACGTCCTCGATCCAGGCGCGCAACCCGGTCGGGATCCGGAAGATCACCAGGCTCAGCGATCCGGTAATCCGGCCGTCGCTGCGCGCCAGCAGCACAGTTGTCGCCGGGGAGGAGGCCAGAGCGGCGATGGCGGCTGCATCGAGCGGCTTCGCCGAGCTAGACAGCTGCGGCAGCAGCCGGGCGAAGGCCTCGACTACCTCGTCGGTCACCTCGTCGAGAATTTCCACCTCGGTTGTCACCCGGCGCACTCTACCCGGCCCGCGAATGGCGCCTTGCGCAAGCCCGCCACGCGGACGTCAGGAGACCCCGGCTGCTCGTAGTGCCGCCGCTGTGGCGGCCGCAGTAACGATCACGACCAGGAAGGGCGCCCGCAGCGCGAGCGCTACCACCGCCGCGCCGAGCCCGGCCAGCCGGGCCGGATCGACGTCAAACGCCTGACCGTTGGTTGCGGCCTGGACGGCCGACAATGCCGCGAGCAACGCGACGGGGACCAGTTCTGCGAACCGGCGTACTCGCGGGCCGGCCAGTATCCGCTGCGGCACCGTCAGGCCGGCGAGCTTGAGCACGTAGCAGCCGGCGGCGGTCGCGAGCACCGCGATCCAGGTTGCGGTCACTTCGCTGGGTCCTCAGGTGAGGTGCAGTCCGCGACTTCTGGAGAACCCTCTGCAGCAGGGGCAGCCAGCGCTCCGGCGAGTGCTGCGGTTGCTGCCAGGATGACGGGCACGCCCACCGGCAGCACCGTGGTCGTTGCCAGCGCGAGTGCCACCCCGGCGAGCGCCACGAGCCGCTCGGTGCGCCCGGATTTCAGCCGCGGCCAGATCAATGCCAGGAACGCCGCAGGCCCGACCACATCAAGCCCGAACGCCTGCGGTGAACCGATTCGCCCGGCACCGAGTGCTCCGCCCAGAGTGGCCAGGTTCCAGGTCAGGTACAGGCACCAGAACGTGGTGGTGAATGCCTTCGTTGCCGCGGCCGGGTCGGGCTGGGCGAGCGTGATGGCAGTGGTTTCGTCGATTACGCCGAGCGCGACGGGCACTCTCCTCAGACCGCGCGGGCGCAGGACTTCCGCGAGCCGCAGGCCGTACAGCGTGTTCCGGCTGCCGAGCAGGATCGCCCCGGCAGTTCCGGCCAGCAGGCTGCCGCCGCTGGCGATGACGCCCGCGAGCGCGAACTGCGAGGCGCCAGTGAAGGCCAGCACGCTGAGCGCGCATGACTGCCAGACCGTCAGACCGGAGCTGACAGCCGCCGCGCCGAAGGCGACCCCGGATACCCCCACCGCCAGGCCGAGGCCGATTCCATCGCGGACCGGACGGGGCTGGCGGTCCGCTCGCGGGCCGCCAACTGGTGCGGCCCTCTCGCAGCCCGGCACCGCGGCTGACTCAGTTTGCTGCGCTGGCATGCGAGTCACCGTAAGCCCGGCCCGGCCGGCCGGTCTTGTACGTTCTTGATCTGAGGGCCGCGAGGCGCTGCGCGGCCCGTCGCGTCCCCCGTGGTCAGGCCGGCCAGCTCACGAGGCCGGAGCTAGCTCCCCGTGCACTGCGGGCTGGTCTTCACCAGCGCCACGTATAGCTGGAAGTTGTCTGCCGCTCCCGGGGCTCCTGAAGTCCAGATCTGCAGGCCGTCGCCGGGCGGCAGCGCCGAGGGGTGGATCACCAGAGCGTCCTGAGTGTGGTCAAAGGCATCCTGTGCGTGGCGAAAGGCGTCCTGCGGGTGGCGAAAGGCGTCCTGCGGGTGGTCGTAGGCGTTCTTCAGGTGGCCGAAGGGTCCGTACCCCGCCACGTTGCCCAGCGGCCCGTTGCTGCCGTGGCATGCTGGGTTCCGCCGGCCGGTGAAAGTGACGCTGACCGGTACGCCGTCGGCCCGCAACGTGCGCTGAAGCCCCGCCGGGTCGGTCGCTTCGCGGACAGTGACCCGGATGGTGCCGTCAGCCTGCCGGGCGACGGTCCAGGCCGCCAGCTGGACAGCGGGCCCGCTGGCCCGGTGGCTGGCGGCCGGGTAGCTCGCCGGCACTGCCACGCCCACGGCCACAGCCGCCGCACCTGTCGCTCCGAGGGCTGCGGCCACCTGGGGGACGCGGCGCCGGGCACGCACCGCGCGGCCGCGGCTGATGATCTGTTCCACCGGTGTGGTCATCGGGACTTTGCCGCGCTGCTCCCGCAGTGCCGTGATCAGCTCGTCG
>Ga0335075_10016471_pt1 | contig 11038 bp, 12 predicted proteins | sample Lox_Sample_24_FD_206723 | JGI IMG/M metagenome (GOLD analysis project Ga0335075, IMG submission 206723) | Soil microbial communities from Loxahatchee National Wildlife Refuge, Florida, United States - Lox_Sample_2.4 | ecosystem: Environmental > Terrestrial > Soil > Wetlands | place: USA... | reverse complement strand
GGATGGCCCCGGCTGTGAGGTCTTCGGCCACCTGGTCCAGGTTGGCCAGGATGATTGCCGCCTGCTCGGCTGCGCGGCGCCCGGCCAGCCGCCGGATCAGGATCACTGATGGCGTGCTAGCACCGGACCGAGCGGGCAGGCCGCCGAAATCGGTGTCAGCCAGACCACGATGCGCTCGTTAGCCCTGGCGTGCTCTAGAACAACACGGTCCGTCGCTGCCTGCATTCCGAGATCCCGCAGGTGGACCGCATCATGTCCGGCCGCTTTCAACGCGTCGGCCAGGAGCGGCGACAAGTTGTTGTCGATGAGGAACTTCACGCCGTCCGCCGAAGCGGCAGCTCCCGTTCCTGGAGTGCCTCGGCGGCGTACAGGAGGGACTCGTGGATGTCTGCCGGAGTCAGGTCCGGGTGCTCGGCGAGGATCTCGTCGGTCGTCATCCCGTCCGCGACCATCGCCACGACCGTGGCGACTGGAAAGCGCAGCCCCCGGATGCAAGGCAGCCCGCCCATGACGGCGGGGTCGGTGGTGATGCGTTCGTAGGTCACGCGTTCATGCTAGCCGCGGGTGGCGTCGCGGCGCAGACTGCTCCCTACGGGGTTGCAGCGGCCCGGCTGCGGCGCGGCTTCGGGAACCTGATCGCGCTGCCGCTGGAGGGCCGGCCGGGAGAACGCGGAGGCGAGCCCGACCGTCACCGGCGCCGGCAAGCCCAGCCGTCCGGCCAGACGGTACGCCACCGCGCCGCGGCCGGCCCGCGGTGCCTGCCCGGCCGCGATGGCCTCGACGACGGGAAGCCGCCCGGCGCGAACCGCCGGCACCGCCGCCGCCAGGGCGGCCAGGGCGAGCATGCCGAGGGGCGCGGTGACGTTGATCCACAGCGGGATGAACACTTTCACCCCGTCGACCGGGAACGGGTCGATCACCGGCAGCACCCACCAGTTCCCCAGCAAGGTCCCGGCCACTGGAGCCACCGATCAGCGACACCACCGAGGCGGCCACGGTTCCCGGCACCAGTGCCAGGTCGACGTGCCCGGCATGCAGCTCGGCGAACACGCCGGGAATCTCCCCGGGCAGACGGGTGAGGCGCCGCAGCAGACCAACCACAACGCCTGCCGCCGCAGTGACCGCCACCCACCACCAGTGCCCGCCGAACCAGCCCGGATGGGAATCGGTGTACCACTTGCCCCCGAACTTGATCACTCCTATGAGGACCAGGCCGGCGAACGCGCCGAATACCCCGAGGGCGACCGCGTACCCGATGAGAACCCAGAACTCGCGCTTCTCGATGACCGGCGCAGCCCCGGCCGGCCCGGGCATGACCGTCACGACGCGAACCTCGCCGAAGCGGAGCTGGAGTCGCCGCCGGGCAGGACGCCGGTGATGCAGGCGACCGCCCCGTGGTACCTGGCCTGGACTTTCCCCAGCTGAGGCCAGTTCTTCCCGGCGTGGTCCAGCAGCCGCAGGATGACCGAGCCGCGGGCGGATTCCTGGATAACGGGCATGTGCCCCATTGTGCCGTCCGGCAGTATCCGCTGGTGACCGCAAGGAGGAGAGGATCATGATTATGCCGCAGTCCGGGCCATGGGCTATGGTCCTCAGCCACCAGGCAGACCTCTGGTCAAAGACCGGCGCAAGGAGATTACCCAGCGCGACTTGCGCACAAGATCACGGGAGATCATGGATGCTGTCGAACACGGACAGTCCTTCACCGTCACCCGAGACGGCCACCGGATCGCAGAGTTGATCCCGCTGCGGCAGCGCCGCAGGTTCGTCCCCAGGCAGGAGTTCGCGGCCATGTCACGCAATGCTCCTGCCGTTGACCTGGAGGCATTCCGGGCTGATCAAGATGCTGCGCTGGATCATGAGGCTGGCAGCGCATATGAGCGATGAGCAGCCCCGGCAGGGCATGCTCGACACCAACATCCTGGTCTTGCGGAAATGGATCGACCCTGCCGAGTTGCCCGATGAGATGGCGATCAGCGCTATTACCCTGGCAGAACTGTCCGCACGCCCGCACGAAGTCCGCGGCCAGCCACTGCGATCGCCGAGGGCCTGCCGCTGTACACGACCAACCCCGCCGACTTCACCGGCCTGGACACCCTCATCCGCGTCATTCCAGTCGCCAGGCCGCCCGTCCCGCAGGAACGTCCAGCTCGCTGACGCAAGGAGCCAGGCGGGCAATGTGTGTCATTACCGTTTGCACCAAGATTAGGGCTACCACACGCCCTGGCCAGGGTCGGCTTCCCCTCGTTGCCGCTACCGAACGCGCTCAGATTGCCCGGTTCCACGTGCCGGCGCGGCCTGCTGCCCGGCCAGGGACATGGCCGCCTAGGTCTCAGGGGACGGTGTGGTCCAGGTCACAGCGGGCCGCAGGGCGGGGGGTGTCGACCTGACAGGCAGGCGTGAGCGGCGGCGGTCCCGTCGGGGTTCAGCGCAGTGACGCACCAGCGGGTCCGCGGATGCCGGGCCGCGGCGGCCAGCAGGTCACGGGCGTCGTCGCCGTCCAGGGCGCCGAATCCGTCGGCTTCGCCGAGGACGTCGGACCGGCCTTGGACGGTGGCCAGGGGGACGGTGATGGTGACCAGCGCGGCCAGCCTCGGCCCGGCGCCCCGGCCCGAGGCGGGGCTGGAACCACGGCCACCCGGAGCGCCGGGGCCGTTCCGGCCAGGCCCGCCGGGGTGGTCTGGGCCGGCGCTTGGGCCGGGTGGGTCGCTATCGGGCGGGGGCTGGTCCGGGTCGCTATCGGGCGGGGGCTGGTCCGGGTCGCTATCGGGCGGGGGCTGGTCCGGGTCGCTGTCCGGCGAGGGCTGGTCCGGGTCGCTGTCCGGCGAGGGCTGGTCCGGGTCGCGGCTGTCGCGTTCCTGCAGCAAGTCGAGGTAGGCACGGACGCGGAGCTCCTGCAGGGTGCCGGGCAGGCCGGCGGCACGCAGGTCCAGCGCGCGCTGCTCGACGTGCTGCCACGAGGCCAGCACCTCATCGGAGGGCAGTTCCCGGGCGACCATACCCGCGTTGCCTGAGTCCTCCCGGAACCGGCGCACATGCGCCTCCCGCTTCGCGGCCTCCTTGCGCTTGCGGGCCGTCTCCGGATCCAGCTTCAGGACCAGCTTGTGCGCGGCGTACCGCAGCTCGCCGTACGTCATCCCCGGCGCGGCCTCGGCCAGGATCTTGTCCGCCTTCGCGGCATCTTCCTCCGACAAGAACCTGGTCTCGTCCTCAACGATCCGGACGTGAACCGGATGAATCCGCCCGGCGGCCAGCGCCGCGAACGTCTGGGGTAGCCGCGTCGCCACAGTGCCCGCATAGTGCATCTGGTCCCCGGCGGACTGCGGGGAAAGGTGCAGCTCGTAGCCCAGCTCGTCGGCGGCGAACTCGTCGGCCGGGCGGGACCCGTCGCGGCGTCGCGCGAACTCGGCGATCGCGGCCATCTGCGTCCACTCGGCGCGGGCGACCATCCGCCGCGCCGCGGAGATGATGCCCATCAGCTGGTCATCGGAGCATCCGGAAAGGCCTTTGCCGTCTTCGCCGGTCACCGTGTGGACGACCATGGCCAGCAGCGGGCCGGGAGCCATCGTGTCGGCCTCGCCGTTCTGGGCGAACCCGGCCAGGGTCAGCTGCTCGGCCGGGGCGCACACATAAAGACCCTGCTCGGCAGGGCCGTCCCAGTCACCGTCCCAGCCGTCTCCCTCGGCCGCTGGCGGCATCGGGGAGCTGTCCGGCTCCTCGCCGTCGGGCCCGGGATCGGGGAACGGGTGCGTGGGCATGAACCACCGTCCGTTCGGAAGAAGATTGAAACAGCCCCGTGCGAACAGTATAGCGCATCGATTGCGCGATGGGTAGATTATACGAACCTTTGTTTCTATATTTCTGAGGGGCCCGGGGGATCAGGCGAGCCCCCCGCGTTCAGCTTGGTCATGATGCGGGCGCTGAGATAATGGCGCGGGTTTGCAGGATGAGAGGAAGGTGCCGGTGAGCGGCTATCTGGACTATTCCGGCCGGGAGGACGCGCTGAGCGGGGGCGCGCGGAAGATCCCGGTGACGACCCCGAAGGGCGCGTATCAGGTCTGGGTGAAGCGGGTCGGCAACGATCCCGATCTGCGGCTGCTGCTACTGCACGGCGGACCCGGATCTACCCACGAGTACTTCGAGGCCTGCGACAGCTACCTGCCGGCGGCGGGCATCGAGTACTACTACTACGACCAGCTAGGATCCGGGTTCAGCGACCAGCCCGACGAGCCGTCGCTGTGGGACCTCGACCGGTTCGTCGCCGAGGTGGAGCAGGTCCGCCGGGCGCTCGGGCTGAACCGGGACGATTTCGTCCTGCTCGGCCACTCGTGGGGCGGGATCTTGGCCATCGAGTACGCGCTGGCCCACCAGCAGCACCTGCGCGGGCTGGTCATCTCCAACATGATGTCCAGCGTCCCGGCCTACAACGCCTACGCCGAGCAGGTGCTGATGCCGCAGATGGACCAGGCGGCGCTGGCCGAGATCAAGGCGTTCGAGGCGAACGGGGACACCGAGAACCCCAGGTACATGGAACTGTTGATCGACCAGCACTACGTGCACCACGTGCTGCGCATGCCGCCCGCCGACTGGCCCGACCCGGTACAGCGCGCGTTCGCGCACATCAACCCGGCCATCTACGTGTCCATGCAGGGCCCAAGCGAGCTGGGCATCAGCCCCGGCGCCAGCCTGGCCCACTGGGAGCGGACCGCCGAACTGGCCACGATCGAGGTGCCGGCGCTGGTCATCGGCGCCCGCCACGACACCATGGACCCGGCGTACATGGAGATGATGGCCGGCCGCCTGCCCCGCGGCCGCTTCCTGCACTGCCCGGACGGCAGCCACATGGCCATGTACGACGACCAGCAGGTGTACTTCGCCGGCCTCATCGACTTCCTGCGCGGCCTTTAGGGAGCGGGCCGGTGGCCGCCGTGTTCGAGCGCGTCGTGCCCGTCAGGTGGCGCGACACCGATGCCCAGGGCCACGTCAACCACGCCGTATTCTTCACCTACCTAGAGGAGGCCAGGGACGCGTTCTACGTGCAGGTCCTTGGCGCTGATCCCAACTACGTGGTGGCCCGGGTCGAGGCGGACCTGCGCGCCGAGGTCCGCCACCCGGACCAGCAGGTGACGGTGCGGATAGAGGCGGAACGGCTGGGCACGACGAGCCTGACCACCCGCGAGACGATCCTCACCCCGTCCGGGGAAGTGGCGGCCGAGGCGCGCGTGGTCTCGGTCCGCTGGGATCCGGGCCGGCGGGAGCCGGTCCCGTTCACCGAGGCCGAACGCACGAGGCTGGCAGCGGCGGGATTATGCTGACAGCCGTGGAAAAGCCCAACCTCCCCGGCTGGCTGAAATTGGTCAACCCGGTGGTTATGTTCCTCAATAGAACTGGATTGCCGGTCGGCCCGACGGAGGCGCTCACGACGACCGGCCGGCGCAGCGGGAAGCCCATCAGCAATCCGATCTCGGTCCTGACCCTCGACGGCGAACGGTATATCTGCACGGTGGGGGACACGAATTGGGTGCTGAACGCTCGCGCGAACCCCCGCGTCACGCTCCAGCGCCGCCGGCACAGGTACACGGCGAGCCTGGCCGAGGTGCCCGAGGCCGATCGGGCCGCGATCCTGCGTGAATTCCCGGTCAAGATACCCGGCGGAGTTTCCTTCTTCCGACGCTCGCTCGGCATTAGCGGGACCCCGGAGTCGTTCGAGCAATCCGCGGACCGCTGCCGGGTGTTCCGGATCGTTTCGTCATAAACCTTTTGTGCCGCCGCGACGCCCACGCCGCCCTTTTCCTGTAGCGGCACGCGGTATCGGCCGCCGGCGATACCGGCCGACAATGAGCCCATGGCAGTTGAGTCCACGGCGGTGCTCCCGCACGTGCGCCGGACCGGCGGGCTGATCGGGGCGGAGATCCGCGGGCTTGACCTGACCCGTGACTACCCGGACGAGACGTACCAGGCGGTGCGGCAGGCGTGGGCCGAGCACGGCGTCATCTTCTTCCGCGACCAGCACCTGACCGCGGAGCAGCGGGAGGGTTTCGCCCGGAGGTTCGGCGAGATCAGGACGACGCAGCAACTGCGGAAGGAACCCGAGCAGACCAGGAACGTCGGCGAGAGCTGGCATGTGGACATGACCTGTTTCGACGAACCTCCGGTCGCCACGATCTTGTTCGCCCAGGAGGTCCCGGCGTACGGCGGCGATACCCTGTGGGCCGGGATGGGCCCGGCCTTCGAGGGTCTGTCCGAGGGGCTGCGGCGCACTCTGCTCGGCCTGCGGGCCGTGCACGCGAACGTGCGCAAGCTCGGCCCGAGCTACGAGCAGACCTCGCCGCCTGAGCCCTCGGTCGCCGAGTACGACGCGGCCTCCGGACCGCTGCACCCGGTGGTCACCGTGATCCCGGAGACCGGGCGCCGGATCCTGTACGTCAACCCGGAGTACACCGCCCGGTTCGAGGGCTGGACCCGCCGGGAGAGCCTGCCGCTGCTGCGCTACCTGTTCGAGCACGGAGGCAAGCCGGAGTTCGTCACCAGGTTCCGCTGGGAACCAGGCTCGATCGCGTTCTGGGACAACCGCCAGGTATGGCACCTGGCGGTGAACGACTACCACGGCATGCGCCGCGTGATGAATCGCATCCTGCTGACCGGCGCCAAACCCCTGCCCGCTGCCTGACGTTGCGGTCGCAGCAGCAGCGCGCAGCTTGCTGCGCACAGCAGGAGCAGGATGACAGGGATGAGGAGGGTCCACCGCATGGCGTGGACGTAGCTGGTGGTGAAGATGGTGTGGGTGAGGTGCTGGAGTTGCGCGCGGAGCGGGTGCGGCACGCTGGCCGGGATGGTGGCGCCGCCCGACTGGCCGCGGCCGACCGAAAGCCCGGTCTGGGCCAGGTGGGCGAAGCTGCCGAGGAACTCCGGACGGGCCGCTACGGGGAGTCCGCGGGCCGCGACGATGGCCCTGGCCCGCATGCCGCTGGCCAGGAGCGTGGCGAGTACACCGCCGGTGACCGCGCTGCCGACCGATGACCCGAGCTGTCGTGCGGTGTTCAGCGTTCCGGCCAGGGCGCCGGTGAGCTCTCGCGGTGCACGCCGGAGCGCTTCTGTGGTCAGCGGCGCGAACAAGCAGCTCAGGCCCAGCCCGGTCAGCGCGTAGGGCACGATGAAGGTGACCGGTGTCGCGCGGGTCGACAGCACCAGGATGAGGACGGTGAGGCCAGCCGCGTAGATCGTGAACCCGGCCATGAGGATCATCTTGGACCCGATGCGATCGGACAGGCGGCCGGCCAGCGGCGCGAGCGTGGCCAGCACGATGGTCAGCGGCAGCCCGGTGAGGCCGGAGATGACGGCGCTGTAGCCGAGGACCGACTGCACGTTGATCGCGCCGAGGATCATGATGCTGATCAGGCCGAACTGGACGGCGGCGGTAAGCACGCACAGCAGCACGATCGTCTTGTCGCCAAACAGCGCGGGCGGCAGCAGGGGCTCGCGGGCGCGCTGGCTCCGTTCCCAGAGACCGAACGCGGCCAGCAGCACGACTCCGGCGATCATGACCTCGGGAATGGTGACCGGGCCCCCGGCGATATTCCCCCAGTCATAGCGCTGGCCTTCGATCAGGCCGAACACCACGCAAGCCAGCCCGACCGTGGCCAGCGCCACGCCGACGGTGTCCAGCCTGTGCCGGCGGCCGGGCCGGAGGCTCGGCACTACGCGGAGGGTCATCACGATGCCGGCGATCGTGATGGGCAGGTTGATGTAGAAGATCCAGCGCCAGCCGACATAGGTGACCAGGACGCCGCCGAGGGTAGGCCCGATCACGGCGGCGAGCATGATCATGCTGTTGTATACGCCCAGAGCGGCGCCCCGTCGCTGCGGCGGAAGGATCGCCGAGATGATGACCAGGGGCTGGGGCGCAAGCATCGCCGCGCCCAGCCCCTGGAAGGCGCGCGCCGCGATGAGTTCGGCCGGGCTCTGCGCGGCCCCGCACAGCGCGGAAAACACCGTGAAGGTGGCGAGCCCGAGTACGAACAGCCGCCGCTGCCCGAAGATGTCACCCAGCCGGCTCATGGTGATCAGCAGCGAGCCGAACACCAGCAGGTACGCGTTGCTGATCCACAGCACCTGGTCGAGACCGGCATGCAGGGTGTCGATCAGGCTGGGCACCGCGACGTTGACGATCGTGGTGTCCATCAAGATCGCGAACGAGCCGACGCACAAAACGGCCAGGATCCGCCACGGACTGGCCGTCTGCTCTTGCCCGCGCCTGTCGCTCCTGCTCGCAAGCTGCTGAGCTGCAGGGCTTCCCGGCTTCAGTTCGGGCAGCTCACTCATTGCGCGAGGGTTTTCCTGACCATGCCCGCAACGGCAGCTGGCTGGTCCCACTGCGGCCAGTGCCCGGCACCATCGATCAAGTGCAGCCTGGCCTGGCCGAACAGCCCGGCCAGGTGACGGGCGAGGTCCGGGTTCAGGTACCGGTCGCCGGTCCCGAACGCGACCGTGACCGGTACCTGGAGGGTCGCGAGTTGCCCGGCGGCGATGCGCCGGTCCTGACGGTCAAGGGCGCGGGGAAGGTCGGCGGTCCAGGCGCGGATCTCGGCGAGGGCGTCTGGAGCGGCGGCGGAGCCGAAGAACTGCGGCACGATGGACACCGCAGCGATCCCGGTCGGGTCTCCTGGTTCCATCCCCATCTGAGTTGCGGAGTGCTGCAGCAGCCACAGCCGCTGCAACTCGTCGCCAAGCAACGCGTCCGTTAGCGCCTGGTAGGCGGGATCAGCCATGAGCGCGATCATCTCCGGGAAGCGCAGCGTTGGGCTCCGGCCGAAGTACGTGTTCAGGAGGATGACCGCCCGCACCCGGCCCGGGTGATCCAGGGTGAAATCCACCGCTTCGGGTCCGGAGGAGTCGTGGCCGATCAAGACGACCTGGTCCAGGGTGAGGCCGTCGAGGACGGCAGCCAGTTCCCGCTGCCGGGCGGGCGAGTCAGCCGCCTGGGTGGTACGCCGACCCGAGCGGCCGTAACCGAGCCAGTCGAACGCGATAACCCGCCGCGGGGCTAGGTGGCTGACCAGGCGGTCGTAGATGTGTGAGTCGTCGGGGAATCCGTGCATGGCCACGACCGCGGGCTCGGTGCCGGGGTGGTCGGCCACGTGCAGCGATCCGCCCGGGAAGGTCAACTGCCGGCTGGTACCGCCCGGTACTGGAGCTGCGGTCATGACTGGACTCCTCCGGCGACGCTACATGACTTGTTTTACTTAACTTAGCACTTGTTTTTTTATATCATCAAGTACTAGCTTCGCACCAGAGGACGTACAGTGATCGGGTGAAGAGATACAGTCAGGCCTGTCCGCTCGCCCGCGCGCTCGATGTGGTGGGCGAGCGCTGGAGCCTGCTGGTGATCCGGGAGCTCTTGCTCGGTCCGCGCCGCTACCGCGACCTCCTCGACGGGCTGCCGGGCATCGGGACCAACGTCCTGGCCGACCGTCTGCGCACGCTGCACGACCACGCGATCGTGACGAAGCGAAACCTGCCACCGCCCGCGGCGGTGACCGTCTATGAACTCACTGAAGCCGGACGCCAGCTGGGCCCGAGCCTCATCGCGCTGCGGCGGTGGGGAGCACGCTATGCACCGCCGTCCGAACCCGCCGACGCCAAACGTCCCGCCTGGGCGCTCCTTAGCGCCACCGCCGGCACCCGCGCGCCAGCCCCGGCCGGGACGTGCGAGCTGCGCGTCGGTCCTGAGGCGTTCCGCCTCGCCGGCACTGACACCGGCCTTTCAGTCCGCGGGGGCGCAGCGGACGACCCGGATGCCGTCATCACCCTCGAGACGGAAGCCCTCTACGATATCACCGCCGGCGACCTGACACCCCAGGATGCTGGCGACAAAGCCCTGATAGAGGGCGACCGCGACATTGCCGTAGGTTTCCTGGCCGCTCTCCACGGAACGCTGGCCAGCCCGGGGCGGGGCGATTAGTTCCCGGGACTCGGTCCGTCTCGTTCCACACCTACTCGACCTACAGCCGCGGCACCGAGTATCTCGGCAACGCCTACACGCTGCTCGACCTGGCCGCGTACGGCCGGTCGGAGGACTGGGAGCAGCCGGCCGGGACGACGATGTCCCCGTCTGTCTGCTGCTTCAGCGTCGAAACCTGGTTGAGCACCTCGCCCCGCAGGACGGTCGAGTTGTTCCAGGCGGGATGTTCGAGGGTCGAGGACACCACGTACTTGGGCAGGCTGTTCAGCCTGCCCGGGTCCTGGATAACTCCGTCCAGCGTGACGTTGTCGCTCACGACGATCTTTCCCATTTTCGGTTTCCTCTCGCGGGTGTTGTCAGCTTCCGGTGATGCATACACCGCGGTGTCGCGAAACTGGGCGCCCGCGAGCCGCCCAGTTCGTCCCCCGGGCGGTGTACATACGGAGTGGAAGTGTCGCGAGGTGCGGGAGGCGGTGGTGAGCGTGGTGGAGGCCGACCTGATCGCGCGGGCGCGGGCCGGGGACGGCGAGGCGTTCCGGGAGCTGGCCGAGCCATACCGGCGGGAGCTGCAGGTGCACTGCTACCGGATGCTCGGATCGTTCCAGGACGCCGAGGACGCGCTGCAGGACACGCTGCTGGCTCCATGGCAAGCCTGGCCGGGTTCACCGAGGAACGCGCCTCGCTGCGCACCTGGATGTACAAGATAGCCACCAACCGGTGCCTCAACGCGCTCCGCTCGGCCCGCCGGCGAACCGCCATGGAGTGGAACGTGCCCAAGGTTGAACCGCCCGAGCCGACCCGGCTCGGCGAGGTGGTCTGGCTGCAGCCGTATCCCGACGCGCTCGGGGAGGGTGCGGCCGGCGCGCCGGCCGGCCCGGAGGCCCGATACGAACAGACCGAAGCCATCTCGCTGGCCTTCGTGACCGCCCTGCAGGTGCTACCACCGCGCCAGGTCGCCGTGCTCATCCTGCGCGACGTCCTCGGATTCCATGCCAGCGAGGTGGCCGGCATGCTGGAGGTGAGCGTCGAATCGGTCACCAGCGCGCTCAAGCGGGCCCGCGCCGGCCTGCAGCGCCG
>Ga0335075_10016470_pt1 | contig 11038 bp, 8 predicted proteins | sample Lox_Sample_24_FD_206723 | JGI IMG/M metagenome (GOLD analysis project Ga0335075, IMG submission 206723) | Soil microbial communities from Loxahatchee National Wildlife Refuge, Florida, United States - Lox_Sample_2.4 | ecosystem: Environmental > Terrestrial > Soil > Wetlands | place: USA: Florida... | reverse complement strand
CGCCGCGGCCGGAACCGGATGCTGCCACGACCGACGAGGACCCGGGGTACCTCATCGAAGCGGGCGAAGCCGTCGCCGACGACGGCTCGGTCGCCCCGATCATCGGCGGCCTGCCCGCCGTCGAGGGATCATCCTGGGACATCGGCGCCTCGGCGGAAGACCGCGGCGCGAACCTGGCGGAGACTCTCGACCGCCCGGCCGACACGTCCGGCCCCGAGGACGCATAGCCTGTTCATTCGATGAACGAGTCAAGCTTCCCGGCCTGGCTGGCGGCGCAGGCGGCCGATCGCGCCGCTCGCGGGCTGGCCAGGCACCTCGTGGAGTCCGACGGCGAGCGCCTGCTCGACTTCGCGGGCAACGACTACCTCGGGCTCGCCCGCGATCCCCGGGTCGTGGCCGGGGCGGTGGCGGCCGTCCGGTCCTACGGCGCCGGGGCCGGCGCCTCGCGGCTGGTGACGGGGACGCTGCCGATTCACACCGAACTCGAGCGCGCGGCGGCCGCGTTCACCGGTTTTCCGGCCGCGCTGGCGTTCTCCAGCGGCTATCACGCGAACCTCTCCGTCGTCCAGGCGCTCGCCGACCCCGGCACGCTGGTCGTGTCTGACGCGCACATTCACGCGTCGATGATCGACGCGTGCCGGCTCGCCCGCGCGGCCGTGACCGTGACGCCGCACAACGACGTCGCCGCCGTCGCCCGGGCGCTGGCGGGCCGCGGCCGGCGCCGGGCACTGGTGCTGGCCGAGACGGTCTACTCCGTCCTTGGTGACGCCGCGCCCATCGCCGAGCTGGCCGAGGTGGCCGCGGCCGGCGACGCGGTGCTCATCGCCGACGAGGCCCACGCGCTTGGCGTCGCCGGGCCAGGCGGCAGGGGACTGCTCGCCGCGCACGGCCTGGCCGGCCGGCCCGACGTGGTGGCGACGGGAACGCTGTCGAAGTCGCTCGGCTCACAGGGCGGCCTGGTGCTCGGCTCGCCCGCGGTCCGTGACCACCTCGTCAACCGGGCCCGGCCGTTCATCTACGACACCGGGCTCGCGCCGGGCGCCGCGGGTGCGGCCGTCGCGGCGCTGCGCGTCATCGAGGCCGCACCCGGGCTGGCGGGCAGGGTGCGGGCCAATGCCGCGATCCTGGCCGGCGCCCTGGGTGTCGCCGCCCCGGCCGGCGCGGTCCTCTCCGTTCCCGTGGCCGGGCCTGGCGAGGCGCTCGCCGCCGTGGCGGCGGCCGCGGAACAGGGCCTGCGGATCGGTTGCTTCCGGCCGCCGTCTACCCCGGACGGCGTCTCCCGGCTGCGGCTGACCGCGCACGCGCACCACAGCGACGAGACGATGACGCTGGCCGCCAAGATCCTCCGCCAGGTCGTGTCCGCGCCCTAGCTGGCTCCTGGCTGGCTCCTGGCTGGCTTCTGGCTGGCTTCCTGGCCGGCTCCTGGCTGGCTTCCTGGCCGGCTCCTAGCTGGCCAGGGCCCGCGAGATTCCCCTGGCGGTCGCCCGCAGGTGGGCCAGCCTCGGCCCGTAGGGCTCGGCGAGCGGCAGGATCAGCGACAGCGCCGCCACGACGGCGCCGCCCGGGCCGTGGATGGGCGCCGCGACGGACCGGTGCTCGTCGCGAATCGGCGTGGTCGCGTAGCCGGACAGCCGGACGTGGGCCAGCGTCTGGCGCAGCTCGCGCTCGGTGACCGGCGGGTGCCAGCGCGGCGACACCAGCGGCCCGGTGACCACTTCCTCCTGCAGGGCGTGCGGCGCGTGCGCGAGCAGCACCAGGCCGATCGCGGTCACGTGCAGTTCGTAGTGCGCGCCCACCTGGGCCCGGTCGGTGACCGTTTCCGGCGAAAGGAAGCGCTCAACGAACACCACCTGGTCCTTCTCCCTGATGGCCAGGTGCACCCCGCGGTGCGTCGTCTCGAACAGGTCCCGCATGAACGGCAGGGCCGCGCGCTGCAGGCCCACCGACCGGGGGGCGACCGTTGCCAGCTCCCACAGCCGCAGCCCGATCTGGTAGCGGCCGGCCGCGTCGCGCTCAAGCGCGCCCCATTCGTGCAGCTCGCTCGCGATCCGGTGCGCCGTGGTGAGCGGTAGCGCGCTGCGCCGGCTGATCTCCGACAGGTTCAGCCCGCCCGCGCCGTCCTTGACGACGTCGAGGATCCGCAGCGCCCGGCCGAGCACGGAACGCCGGTCGGACGGCTCCGTCATGGTGAGCGCTCCTTCCGATATCCGGAAAGGTGGGTGGTCATCCCGGGAATGTAGCGCGATTTTTACCCACATGACAGTGCGTGAGAAGCTACTCAACCCCACGGGATCCGACGCGGCGGCGGGCGGCAACAGCCTCGCCCCGCGGCCCGCCAGCCTGCGCGGGCTCACCGTCGGGCTCCTTGGCAACACCAAGCCCAACGCGGAGGTGCTCCTGGCGGAGATCGCCGCGGAGCTCAAGAGCCGCTACGACATCGGCGAGTTCCGTACCTACACCAAGGACTACTTCGGCACCCCGGTGAAGCCGGACCTGCTCGCGCAGGTTGTCGCCGACTGCGACATGGTCATCACCGCGGTGGGGGACTGCGGCTCGTGCAGCGCCGCGACCGTGGCCGACGGGATCTTGCTCGAGCGGGCCGGGGTACCCGCCGTCAGCGTCGTCTCGGATTCCTTCCTGCTTTCCGCCCGTGCCATGGCCCGGGTGCAGGGCTTCCCCGGCTTCGAGTTCATCGCGGTGCACCATCCCGTGGCCAGCCTCAGCGTTGACGAGCTGCGGGAACGGGTCCAGGGCGTGCTGCCGGACGTGCTGCGCGTCATCGGCGCGGAAGCCTGAGGAGGAAGCCATGAGCGCAATCATCGACGAGCCGCTGGCCGACGCCGCGGAGATCCGCTCGGCCATGGAGTTCTACGCCGAGCAGGAGTGGACCGACGGGCTGCCCGTGGTCCCGGTCACCGAGTCGTACCTGAACGAGTTTCTCTCGGCCACGAGCCGCGGCCCGCAGGAGGTGCTCTTCGCCGTGTCGCACCTCAACCGGGAGTGCACCGTCCGGCTCGCGGCCATCAACGCGGCCATGGCCGGCTGCCGCCCTGAGTACTTCCCCGTCGTGGTCGCCGCCTGGGACGCCATCGCCAAGGAGCCCTACCCGAAGCGGGGAATCTGGCAGTCCACCACCGGCACGGCGCCGCTGCTGATCGTCAACGGCCCGGTGCGCGGGCGGATCGGCCTCAACAGCCAGGGCAACGTCTTCGGCTCCGGCTTCCGCGCCAACGCCACCATCGGCCGGGCGATCAGGCTCACCTGCATCAACGTCTTCGGCCTGCAGCCGCACCAACTCGACCAGGCCACCCAGGGCACGCTGGCCAAGTACTCGGCCTGCATCGCGGAGAACGAGGAAGAGTCCCCCTGGGCGCCGCTGCACGTCGAGTACGGCCTCGACCCGGCCGACAGCGCGGTGACCGCGCTGGTCATCAGGTCCTGCCTGCACATCGAGGCCCGCCACACCCGGGCACCGGAGCAGCTGGCGCTCGACCTGGCGAACACGATCCGCCGGACCGGCGCCCTGATCCACGAGACGACCAGCGCGCTCGTGGTCCTCGGCCCGGAGCACGCCCAGGCCTTCGCCGAGGCCGGCTGGGGCAAGGACGACGTCCGCCAGGCCATCTACGATCGCGCCGTGAACTCCCGCGCCGACCTCGTCGCCGTCGGCAAGGAGGCGATCTCGAGGCACACCCGCTGGCGGGTACCCGCCGACCACCCGGACGCCATACCCGACCGGGCCAGCCAGGGGGCGACCCCGGACCAGGTGCCGGCCCTGATCTCGCCGAACGCCATCCTGGTCGCGGTCGCCGGCGCGAGGAACGCCGGCGTCTCCACGGTCATGGAGACCTTTGGCGTGCGCGGCGACGCCCCCTCGTCCATCGCCCGGGTGGAGCAACCCGGTCGGTAGGCGCGCGGACCGGCAGGGCCCGCCGTCCCGCCAGCCGGCTGGCTTGGGACGGCGGGCGAACGCCCCCGCCAACCGGAAGCCGCGGGCTCTCGTCCAGCTGCGCGCCTTCGGGTCATGCGTCTTCTAGCCCACTGAGGAACTCAAGAACGGCCTTGTTCACCTCATCCGGATGCGTCACGTTCGAGGCGTGCGCCGCGCCCTCGACCGCGATCAGCGTGACCGGGCCGCCGAGGCCGTCACCGACCGCTTGCGCCCGCGCCAGGGGGATCGCGGCGTCGGCCGTCCCGTGCAGGATCAGCGTGGGACACGCGATCTCCGTGAGCCGGCCGGTTATGTCGTCCCTGTCCATCAGGCACCGGAACGGCCAGCTCAGCTGGCCAAGGTCGTCCGGCGCCCACTGCGCGTACTGCTCGCTCCACTTGGCGTACCAGTCGTCCCACTGGCCGGGGCCAAGGATGATCGAGGCGACCGTCTCCTGCACGGGCCCGGGGCCGTGGTCCAGCCAGGCCTGATGGATCGCCTCATAGCCCGGCGCGATGGCCGGGTCCTCCTGCCCGGCCTGGCTGTCGATCAGCACCAGCGCCCGCACCCGGTCCGGCGCGGTGAGCGCGGCGCGCAGCGACAGGAACCCGCCCTGGGACATGCCGGCCAGTACCGCCCGCTCGACACCGAGGTGATCGAGCAGCGCGAGGACGTCGGCCGCGGAATCCCAGTAGGTGAACGCGCCGGTCGCCCGGGTACCGCCGTGCCCCCGCTGGTCCCAGGTGATCACCCGGTACCGCGTCGCGAGGGCGGCGACCTGCGGTTCGAACATCGAATGGTCCATCAGGAACCCATGGCTGAGCACCACGGCCTGACCGTGGCCGCCTGTGTCCGTGTAGCTGATCTCGACCCCGTTGGCAAGCGCTGCTGGCATACGCGGAAGCTAGCGCACCGGGGCGCGCCGCGCCAGGGGTTGACGGGCGCCCGGCGTGGCCGGGACGCCCGTCGCCGGCCCCAGAGTTCACCGGCTGTCGTACTCGTCGTGCCGCCGGAACCACGACACGTCGCCCTCGTTGCGGCCGAGCGGAGCCCGGTCGAGCCACTGCCACATGCCCCACAGCGCGTCCAGGCCACGCGAATAGGCGGAGTACGTGTGGTAGACGACGCCGTCGTCGAGGGCGAACGAGCTCATCCCTGGCTGCTCGCCCGACCAGTTGCGCCAGGCGGCGTCCGCCTGCTCGAGCTGGCCCTGGTCACGGAAGTTGTACTCGACGGGCGCGATCGACTGGTCGATCGTGACGTGGAAGTCGTAGTTGAAGTCGCTTCGCGCCGACGACGCCCAGGGGAAGCTCCATCCCATCCGGTCCCGGTAGGCGAGCAGCTTCTCCAACGGCGCACGCGACACGGCGGTGAAAGCGACGTCGTGATTGGCCAGGTGGACGACCGAGCCGTTAACGCCGTCGGCAATCGCCGAGCAGCTCGGGCAGCCTTCGTCCCACTCGGGGTCGAACATGAAGTGGTACACCAGAAGCTGTGACCGGCCGCGGAACAGGTCGGCGATCGCGGCCTCACCGCCCTCGGTGTCGAAGCGGTAGTCCTTGCCGAGGCGGACCCAGGGCAGCCTCCGCCGCCGCCGGGCGACGTCGTCGCTGAGACGCGTCAGCTCCTTCTCGGCCTGGAGGAGCTCAAGCCGGGCGGCCTGCCACTCGTGTCGTGTTCCGGTCGTGCGCGCTGTCATCGCTTCCTCCTTGCGACGGTGCCGGGTGTTCGCAGACGGCCGCGTCGCGGTCATCGTCCGCTCCCGGCCTCATCTGCAACCAACGGTAGCGCGCCCGCCGACAACATGCAACCGGTGGTTGCAGATTGGGAGGTGCCCGGTGAGGCCCGAGGACGCGTGTTAGCTTGAGCGGGGAGAGAGAATGACACCAAGCGAATGGCCGCCGTTGGCGCCGGTAATGGGCTACAACACCTGGTACCAATTCAGGACCGGCATCACGGAATCGGTCGTTGTCAGGCAAGCGGAACTGCTGGTCAGCTCCGGGCTGGCCGCGGCGGGATACCGGTGCGTCAACCTCGATGACGGCTGGATGGCCGGTGAGCGAGCCGCCAACGGCGAACTCACGGGAAACGCCGCGAAGTTCCCGCACGGGATTTCCTGGCTGGCCGGCCGGATTCACGAACTCGGCCTGAGGTTCGGTCTGTACACGGCGATCGGGGACCGGACCTGCCAGTCCCTGCCAGGTAGCTGGGGGCATTACGACCAGGACGCGGAGACGTTCGCGTCGTGGGGGGTCGACTTCGTCAAGGTCGATGACTGCGGCGGGCTGCCCAAGTCCACGACGGCGGACATGCTGGCTGAGCACTTCCGTCAGTTCGGTGCGTCCCTGCGGCGGCACAATCCGGAGCTGGTGTACTCCCAGGAGCTGCCCATCCACCAGATCGGCAAGCCCGGCTTCCGCGCGGCTGTCCGGGCTTCGGCTGAGTTCGCGCACATGTGGCGCGTCGCCCACGACGAATACCCGCTGAGTCACGACAACGCGTATCCGATGATCCTGGGCCACCTGGCGGCCGACCTGGATTTGCATCCTTTCGCGGGGCCGGGTCACTGGAATGACCTGGACATGGTTGCCCCGGGTTTTCCCGCGAGCGGCTGGACGCTCGCCGACCTGCGCAACCAGCTCTCCGTATGGGCGATGGAAGCCAGCCCGCTGCTTATCTCGGCGGATATCGGCGCGCTGCCGCCGGCCGCGCTGGAAGCCATGAAGAACCCGCACATGATCGCGATCGACCAGAGTGGAGAGCAGTGCTCCACGGTGCTCATGAACGGGGAGATCGAGGCGCTCATGAAGCCGCATCCCGACGGGGGGATGGCGGTTCTGTTCGTCAACCTGGGGACCGGCGCGGTCGCGGGGAACTTCGCGCTTTCCCAGCTGGGAATCGCCTCGGCCAAGGCGAGTAGCCATAACGTGTGGACCGCGGCGACGACGACCCTCAGCGCGGTGTCCGTCACGCTTGAGGCGGGAGAGACAATGCTCGTGCAACTCAAGGGCCTGTGACCATGGGTGAGATAAGCGCCGTCACGCGGCTAGCGGACTGCTTTACCGCCGACCGGCTCGCGGAGCATCTGGGTGCCTGGCGCCCGTACCCGCCGGTCACCGACCGCGCCTACTGGGGTCGCGTGCCACGGGAAACGCGCGAGCATCTCCTGGCCCAGGCCGCGCCCGTCACCCAGCGGCCGTGGCCGCTGCTGACCGCCACCGGCTACGCCAGGTTCGGCGTCGACGGCAACCGCCAGGCGTACGAGCGCCCGTACTTCGCCCGCCGCGACAAGCTGATCGCCGCCGTCATCACCGCGGTCCTCACCGGGGATACCGACCGCGTCGACGTCAGGGACGGCGCATGGCTCCTGTGCGAGGAGACCAGTTGGTGCCTGCCCGCGCACCAGCCCGGGGCCGGGCTGCCCGACCCGGACGCGCCCCACGTCGACCTGTTCGCGGCCGAGACCGCCGGGCTGCTCGCCTGGACCACCCTGCTGACCGGCGAGCATGAGGCGCGCGTCCGTCGCGAGGTAAAGAAGCGCGTCCTTGATCCGTACCGGACGCGCGACGACTGGGGGTGGCTTGGCCTCCGCGACCGGGACCGCGCGCACCTGAACAACTGGACTCCGTGGATCCACTCGAACCTGCTCATCGCCAGCCTTCTCCTCGACGACGAGCCGCAGAGCGTGGCGAACCGCGCTGTCGGTGCCCTCGACCGCTACCTTGACGTGGTTCCCGATGACGGCGGCTGTGACGAGGGCGCCAGCTACTGGTGGCGGGCCGGCGCCTCCCTGTTCGAGTGCCTGCAGACGCTAGCGGAGGCCTGTGGTGACGACTTCGGCGCCTTCCAGTTGCCCAAGGTCAGGGCCGTCGCCCGGTACCCGATGGCCGCGCACATCGGCGGCGACGTGCACGTCAACTTCGCGGACGGCCCGATCCGCCCGCCGGGCACCGTTCCCCATCTGCTTTACCGCTTCGCCGGCCGTACCGGCGATCCCCAGGTGCGCCAGCACGCCCTGGCGATGCGCCCAGGGCACGCGGTCGGCCTGGTCTTCGGCCCCAACGGCGCCCTGGGGCGCACGCTCGCCGCGATCGTCGACGACGGGTGGTCCGCGGCGCCGCCGGTTCGGTTCCCCGCCCCGCTCCACTCCTGGCTGCCCGACACCGGCGTCCTCACCGCCCGGGAGCGAGCAGGCGACACGACGGGCCTGTTCCTCGCCGCGAAAGCCGGCCACAACGACGAATCGCACAACCACAACGACGTCGGCTCGTTCATCATCGCGCGTAACGGCCGCCCGCTGCTGGTCGACCCCGGGGCCGGCACCTACACCCGGCAGACGTTCGGCCCCAACCGCTACCAGATCTGGACCATGCAGAGCGCCTGGCACAACACCCCCGCCCCGGCCGGCCACCACCAGGCCGCCGGCCGCGCGTACCACGCCACCGACGTCGCCGCATCCCTGACCGCGGCCGCCGCCGAGCTGGCGATGGACCTGGCCGCCGCCTACCCGGCCGCGGCCGGCGTCCGCTCCTGGCGCCGCACGCTGCGGATGGACCGTTCCGTGCCGCTCATCACGATCCGCGATAGCTGGGAGCTCACCCAGGCGTCACAGCGGACCGTGTGCTATCTCATCACGCCCGAGGAGCCCCGCGTGGCCGGCGCCACGATCACGCTGCCGTCCGGCCTGGCGATCGACGTCGATGCCGGGGCGGATGACGCGATCGCCGACCGCATCGGCGTCGAGCGCCGTGACCTGGACGACCCCGTGCTCGCGGCCATCTGGGGCGGGCCGCTGTACCGGATCACCCTCGCGCTGCCCGGGCAGCGCGGCTCGCTCAGCACGCTGATAAGGCATTACGACAGGTAGGCCGCGAGCGTGAGTGCCTGGCGGCGGAGCGCGGGCGTCGGTGTCCCGTGGCGGCGAGCCGGGCCTGGCCTCCGCGGCCGGCCGAAATTGACTGGGAGGGGAGCGGGCGCCCGTTTTACGATCGGAGGCATGCCGGGCTATGAGGCGCTAGACCTGTCCGCCGCGTGCAACGCGGGCCTTGACGTTCTTGGCGATGACGCGGGCGATGTCCCGCTCGGACGGGTGAACCTGCGCGGCCTGCCGTTCCTCATCGGGTCGCAGGCGCCGTCGGCGCGGCGATGCTTTCTGCTGCCCGCTGCCCCGGTGTCGATCGGGGTCGGCCGGCCAGCCCGGCGGGTAATCGTCGCGCACCGGCTGCTCGAGCCGGGCGCGCCCGCCGGCCACGCCGCCGGGCAGGTCGTCGCCGAGTACGTATTCCACCTGGCCGGCGGCGAGGCGGTCACCGCGCCGATCCGGGAGCGGTTCGAGATTCAGGTGGTGCCGCCGGGCTGGGGCCGGCTACCGTTCCTCGCCGTCACCGACACCAGCGACCACAACCTGCCGCGTTTCGAGGGCAGCTGGGGCGAGTCCGGTGTCCGCCTGGTGGAGCACGCCATGGGCTGGCCCGCCGGGTACTACCTGTGGTGCTGGGAGAATCCGCATCCGCAGGCGGCGGTCGAACGGATCGAGTTCGTCCCGCGCGGCCCCCGGTTCGTCGTGGCCGGCATCACGACCAGCGACGTCGACGAGCATCCGTTCGTCCGCGCGCCCGCGCGCCCGGTGCGGCTCGTGGCGAAGGACGGGTGCGACGGCCCCCTCGATATCGACGTAGACCGAGGGGTGGCGACCTATCCGCAACCGCTGCCCGGCGAGGACGACCGGGCCGGCTGGGGAGCGACAGAAGGCACGTCCGCGTACGCGTCGATCGCCGCGCTGCCGTCGGCCACCGTCACGGTCCGGCGGGGCGGCGAAGAAGCCGGCCGGGTGCGCTGGGGCGACATGGAACGCGACGGGCGGGCGGACGCCGGCCAGGTCACCCTGGAACTGGTGGAAGGCGGCCGCAACTGGGTGCACGTCACGGTCGTCGACGACGCGACCGGGCGGCCGGTGCCGTGCCGGGTTCACTTCCGTTCGGCGCAGGGGATTCCCTACCAGCCGCACGGGCACCACAACCACGTCACCCAGAACCTCAGCAGCTGGCACTACGACGTGGGCGGCGACGTCCGCCTTGGGCAGCGCAGCTACGCGTACATCGACGGCACCTGCCAGGGATGGCTGCCACGCGGCGACGTCGTCGTGGACGTCGCGCGCGGGTTCGAGTACGAGCCGCTCCGCCAGACCGTGCGCATCGAGCCCGGTCAGCGGGAACTGACGTTGCGCATCGGGCGCGTCGCCGACCTGGCCGCGCAGGGATGGTGGTCCGGGGACTCGCACGTCCACTTCCTCTCCACCCCCGGCGCGCAGCTTGAGCAAAGGGGAGAGGACCTGCGCGTGGTGAATCTGCTGCAGACGCAGTGGGGCGCGCTGTTCACCAACACCGAGGACTTCTCCGGCCGGCCAAGCGTCGTCGACGGCGGCGGCTACGTAACGTACGTCGGCCAGGAGAACCGGCAGCACGTGCTCGGCCACACGGTCCTGTGGGGGCTGAAGGAACCAGTCATGCCGTGGTGCAGCGACGGTCCCGACGAGGCCGAACTCGGCGGCGCGCTCGACGCGACGCTGAGCGACTGGGCCGACCGCGCCCACGCCCAGGGCGGCACCGTCGTCGCCGCGCATTTCCCGAATCCGAACGGCGAGCCTGCCGTGCTCGTCGCGACCGGCCGGGCCGACGCCGTTGAGATGCTGGCACAGTCGGACGACGGGATGCTCGAGTACTACCGCTACCTGAACAGCGGCTACCGGCTGCCGCTGGTCGGCGGCACGGACAAGATGTCAAGCGCCGTGCCGGTCGGCCTGTACCGCACGTACGCGCGGCTGGACGAGGAGTTCAGCTATGCGGCCTGGTGCCGGGCGGTGCGGTCGGGGCGCACGTTCCTCTCCGGCGGGCCGCTCGTGACGCTCTCGGTCGACGGGCACGAGCCGGGCGGCACCGTCGAGCTCTCCGGTCCGGGAACGGTCACCGTCCGTGCGACGGTGGGCGGCATCTTCCCGCTGCGCTCGCTCGAAGTCGTTCGCAACGGCGAGGTCGTCATGAGGTCGGATATCGGCGGCGGACGGCAGGCAGAGATCAGCGAGGAACTGCGGATCGACGGCAACTCGTG
>Ga0335075_10016469_pt1 | contig 11039 bp, 7 predicted proteins | sample Lox_Sample_24_FD_206723 | JGI IMG/M metagenome (GOLD analysis project Ga0335075, IMG submission 206723) | Soil microbial communities from Loxahatchee National Wildlife Refuge, Florida, United States - Lox_Sample_2.4 | ecosystem: Environmental > Terrestrial > Soil > Wetlands | place: USA: Florida... | reverse complement strand
ATTGCGTACTGCTTCTACGATCTGAAAAGGTGAGCTTGCAGCCAGCCCGGCGATCCAGCCGAAGAGCGACGCCCGCAGCGCCGCGCGAATGCGTACCAGGAGACTCATGCTTCTCCGCTTACCAGGCAGCGCGCAACCTCGACATACAGATCGATTGCCTCGAGCAACTCGCGTTTTGCCAGCTTTTCGTGCGGAGTATGCGCCACGTGGATTGACCCGGGTCCGAGCAGCAGAGGCTCGCCCCATGCGCTCAACCAGGGGACATCAGTGGTGAACTTGGCCACCATCGACGGCACGCCTTCGATGTGCCGGAATTCCATGAAGGGGATCTCCAGCCGGTAATCGACCGCAGCCAACCCTTCGCAAGCTTCTTCGATCGCCTTGCGCGTCTCCGTTGAAGGGCCTACGAGGCGAATCATCAGCTGTGCCGTTGCATGATCGGCAATGACGTTGGGAGCGCGCCCTCCTTCGATCAGGCCGATGTTCAGCGTGCTCGGTCCAATTTCCGGATTGACAGGGAGCTGGAGCGCCAACACTCTGTCGAGTGCCTCAATCAGCTTGTGGATCGCGCTCTCGCCGAGTTCGGGGTACGCCGAATGCGCCATCTTGCCGGTTGCGCGAATCTCCGCCCGCAGCGTGCCCTTCGAGGCCAGAGCCACACGATTTTCCGTTGGCTCGCCATTGATGAGAAAGCGGCTCCCGCGCGGACTTTTGTTCGCCACCTTCGCCCCGGCGGAATCGCGCTCCTCTCCGGCAACGAAAAGCAGCGCTACTTTTATGCCTTGGTCACGCAAACGCTCCGCTGCCGCAATCTGCGCGGCAATGATCCCCTTTGCATCGCAGGCGCCGCGTCCGTAGATAAATTCATCATCTTCACTCGATGCGATGAAGGGCGGAACGGTGTCCATGTGCGTCGAGAAGACGACATCGGGCGTTTCGCCGGCCGTATGCGCATAGACATTGAAACGCTCGCCTGCGGCGCGGCTCTCGTTGTCCTGCTCCACGGGCATGATCTCGACTTCAAAGCCCCGGCCGGCTAAGAACTCTGCCAGGAATCGTCCCACTGCGCCCTCGTTGTACGTGATCGATTCAATGTCAATGAGTCGGCGCGTGAATTCGATCGGGTCGAAAGCGGCAACGGGGGCGGGGGGATTCATCGGATTCGCGCTCATGGAAACTTCAGCATACCTGACAGGCGCCTGAGAACGCGGCAACGAGGACCCATTGCGATCTTCCATACAATATTCTGAGCAATGGACACACCACGAAGCAGCTCCTATTCCGTGAAGACGATCGAGAACCTGCGTGGCCCCGAAGGCCGCCTCGAAGCTCTTCTCAACACCGGCTCTCCCGATGCGCCATACGCCGCGCTGGTCTGCCATCCTCACCCGCTTGGCGGCGGCACCATGCACAACAAAGTGGTCTACCACGCGATGAAGACCTTTCAAGGCTTCGGACTGTCCGTGCTGCGGTTCAACTTTCGTGGAACCGGACTCAGCGAGGGCGAGCATGACCACGGTCGCGGCGAGCAGGACGATGTGCGTGCTGCGCTCGATTGGCTGGACAGCGAATTTCATCTGCCCATCCTGTTCGCCGGTTTTTCTTTCGGATCCTACGTCGGTATGAGCGTCTGCTGCGCCGATTCGCGCGTGAAAGGCCTTGTTGCATTGGGGTTGCCCGTCCACGCCGAAGGACGCGACTATCGCTATGAGTTTCTTTCCGGCTGCGGCAAACCAAAGCTCTTCATCAGCGGCACGCGTGACCAGTACGGTCCGCAAGCGAAAGTCGAGGAAGTGAAAGCCAGTGCTGCCTCTCCCAAAGAGATTGTGTGGATTGAGGGAGCCGATCATTTTTTCGCAGGTAAACTGGATCACGTGCAACACGCCATTCGCGAGTGGTGTGTTGCGCAATTTTCCCTTGCGGCCCCTCGATGACCACTCTTGACGCGCTCCACGCAGATGCTTCCGCAATCTTCGAGCACGCACTCAAGGCATGCGATATCCCTCATGCTTTCGACCGTCACCTGCGCTTCGAGGGCAAGACACTGCATCTGCAGCCGTCTCCTCACCTGAAATCCCTCGAGATTCCGCTCGATCCTTATCGGCGAATCCTGATCGTCTCCTTTGGCAAAGCCGGGCTGACGATGCTCAATGCGCTACTCGAGCGCCTGCCGCCCAGGATACCTTTTCGTGGTGTCTGCTCCGCATCGCAGAAACCAAAAAAGCGCACCTGGCGTATCCACTATTTCGAAGGTGGTCATCCCCTGCCCAACGAAGACTCCTTCGAAGCTGCGCGCGAAGCACTGAAGCTGCTGAAGCGAGCCCGCAAAAACACCTTTGTCTTCTTCCTGATCAGTGGAGGCGGATCGGCGATGCTGGAACTTCCTCTCGACACGAAGATTTCGCTTGAAGACACGATCGCGTTTCACGAAACCCTCGTTGCCTCCGGCGCAACGATCACGGAGATCAATACCGTGCGGAAATATTTCTCCGCAGTGAAGGGTGGACGTCTCGCCATTGCCGCGCCGGAAGCCGAAAAACTCTCATTGCTGGTTGCGGACGTCCCGCTCAAAGATCTCGGGGCAGTTGCGTCATCGCCCACCCTGCCTGATAAATCGACACCGCAGGACTGCTTTGCCATCCTCGAGCGCTTTCATCTGCTTGAAAAGTTTCCTCAGAGCGTTCGCGAATATTTCGAAGAGCTCGTGAAGCACCCGCCGGCACCAAATCCGGCAAAACAGGAGGCATTCGCGCATGCTCAATTCGATACCTTGCTGTCAAATCACGATTTCGTGAATGCCGCTCGCGATCATGCCCAGTCGCTCGGTTACAAGGTTGTTATCGACAACTCCTGCGATGACTGGGACTACCGTGATGCTGCGCAGTATCTTCTCAAGCGCTTCCACGAGCTGCGGCGCGAACATCCGCGCCTCTGCCTGCTCTCAAGCGGCGAAGTGACGGTGACAATCGACGGTCCCTCCGGGTGCGGCGGCCGCAATCAGCAATTTGCTCTCTTCGCGGCCCTGGATCTGGCGAGATATCCGGAGATGCCGCTTGTCGTCCATAGCGCGGGATCGGATGGTATCGATGGCAACAGCCCGGCTGCGGGAGCCATCGTGGACTCCTCTACCATCGCGCGGGCTCGAGCCTTTCACTTCGATCCGGAAGCCACACTCAAGGAATTCGATGCCTGCCCGCTGTTCACGGCGCTCGGCGATACCGTCGTAACCGGGCCGACCGGCAATAACCTCCGCGACCTGCGCATTCTGCTATCGTCGGACTGATTGTTTTGCTGAACACTGAACCGGCGCTACCCGTCTTACGTAAGCAGTGAGTGACGGGAAGGAGGCGCCGTGATTCTTTTTATCGAGCATTGGATCGGCTACACCTGGCTCGCGCTTTTCATTATCTGGGTTCTTGCCGGAGTCCTTTCCAAGCGCACTGCGCAGGCGCAAACCGGAACGTCACGCCTATTCCAGGCCGGACTTGCCTTCATCGGCCTCATGCTCATCTTTAACTTCAACAACTGGTTCGTGAGCGGCTGGCTGACCAGCCGCATCACTCCGCGTGAAGCTCCTTATGTGCTCGGAGGAGCCATCCTCACCATCGCGGGCATCCTCTTCAGCCTCTGGGCGCGAGCGATCCTCGGAAGCAACTGGAGCGCTGCCGTCACGATCAAGGAGAACCACACGCTCGTGCGCCGCGGACCTTACCAGATCGTCCGTCACCCCATCTACACGGGTTTCCTGCTCGGGCTGCTCGGGACGTCTTTCGTCTATGGCTTTGCCCGCTGCTTCATCGGCGTCCTGGTGACCGGTTCTGGCATTCTGGCTCAAGTCGCAGATCGAAGAGCAATTTATGGTGCAGCACTTCGGCCAGCAATATCTGGAATACCGCCGGCAGGTGCGTGCGCTCATTCCCTACGTTTTGTGACAGCGGCAGTTACTTAACCGCCGCGCGCTCCGCATGAAGATACTGCAGCGGATACACATTCGTCTCGTGCTCCTGCAGCGCTTCGATTCCTTCGGCGGCAGCCCGCGCCGCGGCAATGGTTGTGATCGTCGGGATGCGCTGCGCTACGGCAGCGCGCCGGATTGCCTTCTCATCAAAGAACGTATCCTGCCCGTGCGGCGTGTTCACAATCAGATGGATGCGCTCACCCTTGATCAGATCGACGACGTTGGGACGCCCTTCCTTGACCTTATAAACTCGCTCGACGACGAGTCCGGCGCGCTCAAGAACACCCGCTGTACCCTCGGTGGCGACGATATGGAAGCCCAGCTCGACATACTGCTTCGCAAGGTCGACAAGCTGAGTCTTGTCACGGTCGTTGACGCTGAAGAAGACCGTACCCTTGAGGGGAAGGCTTTGCCCGGCGGAAAGCTGCGCTTTGGCAAAGGCCTCACCAAAGTTGTCGGCGACACCCATCACCTCACCTGTCGATTTCATCTCCGGACCGAGGACCGTGTCGACGCCCTGGAATTTGTTCCACGGAAAGACCGGCGACTTCACATAGTAGTATGTGCCTGTCTCGAGATCCCGGCCGGAAGCGACCTGCTCGTGCAGCAGATCGCGCAAGGTACGCCCGGTCATCAGACGCGAAGCGATCTTTGCCAGCGGCACGCCGGTGGCTTTGGAGACATACGGCACAGTACGCGATGCGCGCGGATTCACTTCAATGACATAGACCTTGTCCGGCTGTCCTGGCTTACGCTGAATCGCGAATTGCAGATTCACCAGGCCGATGACGTTCAGCGACAGCGCCAGTTTGCGCGTGTAGGCACGAATCGTATCGAGGGTCGCCGGGGCAATATCGACTGCCGGCAGGACGCAGGATGAGTCGCCGGAGTGGATGCCTGCCTCTTCGATGTGCTGCATGATGCCGGCGATCAGGACATCTTTGCCATCGCAAAGCGCGTCGACGTCAACTTCGATCGCGTCTTCGAGGAAGTGATCGATGAGAATCGGCCGGTCATGGGAATACTCGACGGCCTCTTTCATGTAGCGTGAGACCGCGGCATTATCGTAGGCGATGACCATGGCCCGCCCGCCCAGCACGTACGAGGGCCGCACCAGCACGGGGTAGCCGATACGCTCTGCACCGGCGAGAGCTTCGTCAATGCTTGTGGCCATGACCCCGGGGGGCTGCGGGATGTCCAGGTCTTCGAGCAGTTTGCCGAAGCGCTTGCGATCTTCAGCAAGGTCGATGGATTCCGGCGAGGTTCCGATGATGGGCACTCCGGCTGCCTTCAGCCGCAGCGCCAGGTTCAGAGGCGTCTGACCTCCGAACTGAACGATCATCCCGATCTGGGCTCCGCTCGAAGCCTCGTGCTCATAGACAGCAAGCACATCTTCCAGAGTGAGAGGCTCGAAATAGAGCCGGTCACTGGTGTCATAGTCGGTCGAGACGGTCTCCGGGTTGCAGTTGACCATGATCGTCTCGTAACCATCTTCTTTGAGAGCAAAGGCGGCATGGCAGCAGCAGTAGTCGAACTCGATTCCCTGCCCGATGCGGTTCGGACCGCTACCGAGAATGATGACCTTGCGCTTATCAGTTGGCGGCGCCTCATCTTCCTCGTCGTAAGTCGAGTAAAGGTACGGCGTCATGCTTTCGAACTCGGCCGCGCACGTGTCGACCAGCTTGAAGACGGGCCTGATGCCATGTTTCGTGCGCAGAGCGCGAACTTGCGCCACTCCTTCATGGGTCGGCACGCCGGAGACTTCGGCAATGCGCTCGTCCGAGACACCCATACGCTTGGCTTTTCGTAACTGATCGGATGACAAATTGTCGAGACTCTGCTCGCCCACCCTGGCGATCATGTCCGTTACTTCCTTGATGTGATACAGAAACCAGGGATCGATCGAAGTCATGCGCGCCACCTCGCGCACCGTCATTCCCTGGCGGAAGGCGAAGCGGATATAGTTGAGCCGTTCCGGCTGCGGCGTGACGAGGCGCTGTGTCAGGCGCTTCGGTTCAATCTCCTCTGCGCCGACTTTCTTACCAGTCTCGAGGGAGCGGAGCGCCTTCATCAGGGACTCTTTGAAGGTGCGTCCGATTGCCATCACTTCGCCGACAGATTTCATCTGCGGGCTCAGAGTTTCATCGGCTCCGGGGAATTTCTCAAACTGCCACTTTGGAATTTTTGTGACGACGTAATCAATGCTTGGCTCAAAACAGGCCGGCGTCTTCCTCGTGATGTCGTTGGGAATCTCGTCGAGCGTGTATCCGACGGCAAGCTTGGCTGCGATCTTCGCGATCGGAAATCCCGTCGCCTTCGACGCCAGCGCAGACGATCGCGAGACACGAGGATTCATCTCGATCACCGTCATACGGCCGGTGTTGGGATGGACCGCAAACTGCACGTTGGAGCCGCCGGTTTCGACGCCGATCTCGCGGATGACGGCGATGGCGGCGGTGCGCATCGCCTGGTACTCGCGGTCGGTGAGCGTCTGCGCGGGCGCAACCGTGATCGAGTCGCCCGTATGAACGCCCATCGGGTCCACGTTTTCGATTGAGCAGATGATGATGACGTTGTCGGCGAGGTCGCGCATCACCTCCAGCTCGTATTCCTTCCAACCGAGGACGGACTCCTCGATGAGGCATTCATGCACCGGCGAGAGATCGAGGCCACGGGAGAGAATCTCCATCATCTCTTCGCGGTTGTAGGCGATGCCTCCGCCCGATCCGCCCAGCGTGAATGAAGGACGGATGATGACGGGGAAGCCGATCTTGTTGGCGAAATCAGTGCCGTCGCGCAGGTTGTTGACGAGCGCCGAGCGGGGCACGTCGAGGCCGATGCGGGTCATCGCGTCCTTGAAGAGCAGACGGTCCTCGGCCTTCTTGATGGCCTCGAGCTTCGCGCCAATCAGCTCCACGCCGTACTTGTCGAGAATCCCGGCGTCGGAAAGATCGACGGCAAGATTCAGCGCCGTCTGCCCGCCAACGGTCGGCAGCAGAGCGAACTTGCCGGTGCGGCCTTCGTTGCGCAGCATCTCCGCCTCGACGCGGATGATCTCTTCGACGTACTGCGGGGTGAGCGGCTCGATGTAGGTGCGGTCGGCGAGCTCGGGATCGGTCATGATGGTGGCCGGGTTCGAGTTCACCAGCACGACCTCGTAGCCCTCGGCTCTGAGAGCCTTGCAGGCCTGCGTGCCGGAGTAGTCGAACTCGGCCGACTGTCCGATAACGATCGGCCCGGAGCCGATCACGAGAATCTTGGTGATGTCATTTCTGCGTGGCATTCGTTTTCTTGTGCCTGATTCCTAATCTGTCATAGAAAAGCACGGCCTCAGCCGTGCTTTGTTAACTCTTCCACTCCTCCATCATCTTCCGGAAGTCGCGGAAGAGATAATTCGAGTCGTGTGGACCGGGGCTGGCCTCGGGATGGTACTGCACGCTGAAGAGCGGCATGGTGCGGTGGCGCAGGCCCTCGAGGGTGTTGTCGTTCAGATCGATGTGCGTCAGGTCTACATCGCTCGTCTTCAGCGAATCGGGATCGACAGCGAAGTTGTGGTTGTGGCAGGTGATCTCCACCTTGCCCGAATCCATCTGCTGCACGGGATGGTTGCCGCCGTGGTGGCCGAACTTCAGCTTGTAGGTCTTGCCGCCAAGCGCCAGCCCGATCAGTTGATGCCCGAGGCAGATGCCGAAAATCGGCGTGCGTCCAGCCAGCTTGCGGATGTTCTCCTGCGCGTAAGTCACCGGCTCGGGATCGCCCGGCCCATTCGACAGAAACACTCCGTCAGGATTCAGGGCCAGCACATCCTCAGCCGAGGTCTCCGCCGGAACCACGGTTACGCGAGCGCCCTCATTGGACAGCATGCGCAGAATGTTCTTCTTGATGCCGAAGTCATACGCGACAACGTGCAGGCGGGGCCGGTCTTGTTCTACCTGCTCCTCATCCCGCTGAAGCGGGTCAGGACCATCCTGCTCCCACTCGTATCGCGCCTTGGTGGAAACGACTTTTGCCAGATCAGTCCCATCCATCTTGCGAATGGAGCGCGCTTTCTCGACGAGCACATCGGGATTCGTCTCGATCGAGGAGATCACGCCGCGCATCACGCCGTGGGTGCGCAGATGCCGTACCAGGGCCCGCGTATCGATTTCAGAAATCACAGGGACCTGAAAGCGCTCCAGATACTCGTCGGCAACCTGCTGCGAGCGCCAGTTTGACGAGATCGGCGAGAATTCGCGCACCACCAGCCCTTCGATGTAAGGCTTGTTAGCCTCATTGTCGCTGTTGTTGGTGCCGTAGTTGCCGATCTGCGGATTCGTCAGGACGACGATCTGCCCCGCATACGATGGATCAGTGAAGATTTCCTGGTAGCCGGTGAGAGAAGTATTAAAAACGACTTCGCCGTAGCACTCGCCCTTAGCGCCGTAGCCCTCACCGCGGAAGATACGCCCGTCTTCGAGCGCAAGGATAGCCTGCATCGCTTCTCCCACTCCCCATCGCGCCAACGCTGGGCGCGTGTGGGGGGAACCCTGTGCTCACACCCCATCGGGCCATGACAGGCGCGATAGGGACCCCGTTTCCTGGAGTGGATTCAATAGATTTTATCAGGACGGGACCGCTCAGGTAACCGCGCTACGCGCAAATTAACAGAAAGATTTTCGGCAAAGAGACTCGCCGTCACGAGTGGCGCGCTTCGCGCAAGGTTCACCGAAGAAAAAGCCCCGGCTCGCGGCCGGGGCTGATCGGACAAAAAGCAGCTTTACTGCTGCGGAGGCACAGGCGGCTGTTGTGGAGGCGCTGGCGGCTGCTGCGGCATCGGCTGCGCCTCAGGAGCAGGCCTCTGCTCCTGCTCCTGCAGCCTCTCCTGCTGCGCGGGAATCGTCACCTCGGGCTCCTGCTTGGCCGGCTGGAGTCCGGGAATGACAGGCGCCGTCCTCACGTTGCCCGTCGCCGCATCGGTGATCGAGATGCCGTAGCGGTCCAGCGTGCTGGCCAGAATCTGCGAGAGCGATGCCCTGTCGATCGCATACTTCGCCGTCGCAGAGATCAGATTGCCCTCCGCGATTGCCAGGGCGCGCTGCTGCTGCAGTACAAGCGCAGTTGTCGACGCCCCCAGATGCAGCTTCTTGATCTCCGCATCCAGGCTCTGTCGATCATAGTCACGCGTGGCGTCCGCGGACTGTACCGAGGCGCGATCGTTCGTGAGCGCGTACTGCGCGTTAACGACCTGCATGCGCGTCTGCACGTAAAGCTGCTGCAGACGCATCTGCGCCTGGCGATACTCAAGTTCAGACCGAGCCTGTGCGGACTGCGCCTGGCGGTTGCGGATGGGGACATTGATGTTGAAGCCCACCCCCTTGTTCGGGCCGCTGCTATTGAACAGATTGGAGAAGGCACTTCCATACGTCACCGCAGGATAGGTGTTGGGGGAACAAGCCTCGCCGTTGTCGAAATTGACACAGTACGGGCTCTGCACACCGCCGAGGGCCGAAGCCCCATAGAATGCGTAGACGTCGACTGTGGGCAACAAGCCATTTCTCTCACCCTTGAGCGTAATCTCGTCGTTCTTGAGGGTAATGACCTGCTGCTCGATGGTTGGGCTGTTGGCGTCGGCCTGGCGCACCAGCTCATCGGCTGTTTCCCGCTCCTCCGGTACTTCCACCAGACTCACGCGATCGGTAGGAATCACCGGCGCATTTGCCAGCGTTGGGTCTTCCAGACTGCGGGCGATCGCCTGCTTCATGAGCAACTGTTGGTACTCGAGGTTGCTCTGGGACGCAATCACCGCCTGCTTATCCGTCTCCACCTGGCTATTCGCGCTCACCACGTCAAGCGGGGCCATCGTGCCGATTTCGAGCGACTTCTTGTCGTCTTCAAGCAGACGTGTGGATTGCTCAAGCGAGCGCTGCTTGGCCTGGAGGTCTTCGTAGGCACTCACAAGACCCCAGTAGATCTGCTCCACCTGGTTGATGGTGTAGAGGAGCTGCTGGCGGAAGGCGGAATCGGCGATACGGCGATCGTTTTTCGCCTGAATAATGAAGCGGCCGTTGATTCCCCACCCAAAGCCTTGCAATAAGTGCTGGGTGATCTGCGCGTTGAATGACGTCAGATACTGGGGGCTGTAGGAATTGAAGAGAAAATTCGAGGTGGTGTAGGAATTATTGAATCCGACCTGAAGGTTGGTGCCGGTGATAAATCCCTGGTTGTAAGTGAAATTGTAGATATTCGTGTTCTGGCTAAGTCTTCCCGAGGGATAGAAAAGAGAGTTGGACTCGGGCGTTTCCTGGCGCTGGAGCTGGATGTTGCCAGTGAACGAGGGGTCCATGGCTTCCGGCTGGGGACCGCCACCGTTTGTGGTCAAGCCCTGACCGCCAACGCCAGTGCCTGCGCCGCCCGCAGCCACGCTGGTGCCACCAGGCCCACCGCCGCCTGTCACCGTCGTGCCCGAACCGCCCAGCGTGCCCGTCACCAAACCGCTGTTCACGCCGAGAAACAATGCGCCCGACCTGGTACGCAGAATATCGGTATCGGCGATGTTCAGATTGAAGCGCTGGATCGCGATGTCGTAGTTGTTCTCGAGCGCGAGAAGAATGGCGTCGCTCAGGCTCAGGTAGATCTTGCCGTTCTTGATGAGGTCATCAAGGCGCGGCGAGTTCAGAAAGCTCGCCGGCGGCGCGGTGGTTGGCTTGTAAGGTGCGATAGGATTCGGCCAGTAACCGCGCTCCTTGCTGAAATCGCGTGGCTGCGGCCTCATGTAGAGAGGCTGGGTTAAGTTAGGAGGCGGCTCCGTGGGCAATCCCGGTGTACCGGGCGCAACGGCTGGGTTTTGCGCCTGCTGCGGCGTCTGTCCAGCCTGGGCAAAGCCCGGCGCCGTGCCTGCCAGCAGGCAGCTGATCGCCGCCGCTGATTTCAATTTCAGGAAAATCTTTGAACTACGAACAGATGTTGCGCCTGGCACACCTTGGCGTTCACCACCAAACAAATGCATTCGCCCTCTCCATAAATTACCGGGAAGTCGTAACAGACCTGCCCGTCCTCATTGCCTATGTTTATGCCAGCAATCTGTGTGCGTCTGCCCCTGAGC
>Ga0335075_10016468_pt1 | contig 11040 bp, 10 predicted proteins | sample Lox_Sample_24_FD_206723 | JGI IMG/M metagenome (GOLD analysis project Ga0335075, IMG submission 206723) | Soil microbial communities from Loxahatchee National Wildlife Refuge, Florida, United States - Lox_Sample_2.4 | ecosystem: Environmental > Terrestrial > Soil > Wetlands | place: USA... | reverse complement strand
GCATACCAGTCGAAGATCTCCGCGGACATGCCCAGCTCGATGCGCGCCTCGGTGAGGCTCTTGCCCTCCTCCTGCGTGGCGATGCGGGCGATATGGTCGGCGCGCTCACGCAGCAGCTGCGCGGCCCCCTTGAGGATGCGGCCCCGCTCGTGCGGCATCATGGCCCGCCAGGCCGGGAAGGCCTCGCGCGCGGCGGCGAGCGCCCGGTCCAGGTCGGCCTTCGTGGCCAGCGGCAGCTGACCCAGCACCTCTTCGGTGGCCGGATTGACCACCGCAATGTGTTCGCGACCGTCGCCGGCGACCCATTCCCCGCCAATGAGCAGATTCAGATCGGTATAACGGGTTCGCAGCATGGAGGATTCCTCGCAGGACCGCGGCGAAATGCGCGGCGCATCGGTAAAAAGAGGGTCCGCATCCTAACAAACCCCCGTGCCGCCGACCACAGCGGGCGGAACTGACATATACTTGCCGGCGCGCCGCCGGGCGCGATGGAGGATGCGCGCCTTGTTGTGGCTGAAGGCCTTCCACGTGGTGTTTCTCGTGACCTGGTTTGCCGGGCTCTTCTATCTGCCGCGGCTGTTCGTGTATCACGTCGCCGCAACCGATGAGATCAGTCGCGCACGCTTCGTGGTCATGGAGCGGCGCCTGTTCACCATGACCACCATCGGCGGCGTCCTCACGGTCCTGTTCGGCGTCCTGATGGTGATGGCGGCGCCCGCCTACCTGCAGCAGGCGTGGCTGCATGCCAAGCTGACCCTGGTGCTGCTGGTCATCGCCTACCAGGTCTGGTGCCGTCTGCTGATGGGGGCACTGCGCGAAGGCCGCAACCGGCACTCCGAACGCTGGTACCGGATGTTCAACGAAGTGCCCGGACTGCTGCTGATCGGTATCGTCATTCTGGCGGTGGTGAAACCCGGCCTGGGCTGAGGGCCCGCCCCACTTGCGTGCGCCACGCGCACCATGGACGTGCGCCGCCCGGGCGGCGCGGCCTACGGCTTCAATAATTTCAGCCAGGCGGCGGATCCGGCCATCATTTCTGTGACCTGCGGCGACCGACTGCGAGGGATGCGTTGCTAACGTGATCCCTCGGTTTCGGAACGTCGAGCATGACTGTAAACAAGGCGCAATTGCGGGACGCGGGCTGCACCGGGCGAGGCGACACGGACCCGTGCGGACAGCAGTACCCGGGCATGCTGGGCCGCCTGCTCGGCCAGCTCGATGGCCTCGCCTACCGGTGTCGTGACGACGTGCATCACAGCTTCGAGTACGCGAGCGGGGGTTGCCGCGCCGTCACCGGCTACGACTCAGCGCACCTGGTGCACGACCGTCGCCTCGGCCTCGCGGCGCTCGGACACCCGGACGATCAGTTGTGGGTGACGGAGGCGAAGCGGCTGGCGCTCCAGGAGCGGCGCGCCTTCGAACTGGAATACCGGCTGCTGCACGCCGACGGCAGCGTGCGCTGGGTGCGGGATCGTGGCCAGGGTCACTATGGCCCCGCGGGCGGCCTGCTCGCCATCGAGGGCCTGCTTCACGATGGCACCTCCGGCAGGGAGCTGGAACAACGCCTGCGCGAGGCGGAACGGCGCTATCGCGGTCTGTTCGACAACGCCCTCGAGGGGATCTTCCGCACGACGATGGAGGGTCGCTACCTCGGTGCGAATCCCGCCCTGGCGGGGATCTATGGCTTCGAGTCACCCGCCGAACTCATGGCTTCGCTGCAGAACATCGGCAGCCAGTTGTACGTCGACCCGCAGCGACGCGCGGAATTCATGCGCATCATCACCTCGCGCGGCTCCATTTCCGGATTCGAGTCGCAGGTGTACCGCAAGAACGGCGATGTCATCTGGATCTCGGAGAACGCGCGGATCATCACCGATGAGGCCGGCGGGCTGCCGTGCTACGAAGGCACCGTGGAGGACATCACCGAGCGCAAGCTGTACCAGTCGCACATCGAGCAGCAGGCCAACTTCGATCCGCTGACGGGGCTCGCGAACCGCGCGCTGCTGCAGGACCGGTTGCGCGAGGCGATCCTCGCCACCGCGACGTCCTGCACGCGTCTGGCCGTCGCCTTCATCGACCTGGACGGCTTCAAGTTCATCAACGACAGCCTGGGACACCATATCGGCGATGAACTGCTCAAGACCATGGCCGAGCGCTTCAACGCCTGTGCGCACGAGGGTGACACGGTGGCCCGTCTGGGCGGCGACGAATTCGTGCTGCTGGTGAACGGTACCGGTTCGGCCGAGGAACTGCGCTCGTTGCTCGAGCGCGTTTTGAGGACGGTCACCCGGCCGTGGATGACCGAGCACGGTGAGTATCAGATCACCTGCAGCATCGGGGTCGCCCTGTATCCGGACGATGGCGGCGATGCGCAGACACTGCTCAAGCATGCCGACTCGGCCATGTACCGCGCCAAGGACTGCGGACGCAACAATTTCCAGTTCTTCACCCGCGAAATCAGTGCGCTGATGAGCGGGCGGCTGGAACTGGAGGGCAAGCTGCGGCGCGCCCTGGAGCGTAACCAGTTCCAGCTTCACTACCAGCCGCGGGTGGATCTGGCCACCGGTCGGATCCTGGGCGCCGAGGCCCTGATCCGCTGGCAGATTCCCGGAGAAGAGCCGATCCTGCCGCAGCGGTTCATCCCCCTCGCCGAGGAGACCGGACTCATCACGCCGATCGGCCGGTGGGTGTTGCATACGGCGTGCGCGCAGAACAAGGACTGGCAGGATCGCGGCCTGCCGCCGATCGTGGTCTCCGTCAACGTGTCGGCGCGGCAATTCCGGGCCAACAATTTCGTGCGCTGCGTGGTCGAGACGCTCCAGGAGACGGGGCTCGAGCCGCGCTACCTGGAGATCGAACTCACCGAAAGCGTCATCCACGATGCGCCGCAGCTGGTCGGGATGCTCGGCGAGCTCAAGCGCCTCGGGGTGCAGGTCGCCATCGATGACTTCGGGACGGGCTATTCGAGCCTGAATTCGCTGAAGCGCTTCCCGGTGGACCGGCTGAAGGTCGACCGCTCGTTCGTGGAACACCTCGTCGTCGATACTGACGATGCCGCCATCGTGCGCACCATCATCACCCTCGGCCGCAATATGGGCCTGAGGGTGGTGGCCGAGGGCGTGGAGACGGCTGAACAGCTGCAGTTCCTGCGCGAGCACGCCTGTGACGAAGTGCAGGGTTATTTCTTCAGCCGGCCGCTCGCCACGCCGATGTTTGAAGGCTTGCTGCGCGCCACGATGGACAAATACTCATCATATATCAAGGAGTTACCGGTACCGCACCTTGGTTGTGCATAGAAGTGCACCAAAATGGCCACGCTTCGGGGATAATCGCCGGCCGCCGCCACCACCGCGGCGCGATATCCAGGAGTGATTGCGTTGCACGCCACGAAGACGCCCGCCGACGTCCTGTTCATCCTCATGGGCGCCATCCTGATTCTGGCGATGCACGCCGGGTTTGCATTCCTGGAGTTGGGGACCGTCCGCAGCAAGAACCAGGTGAATGCCCTGGTCAAGATCCTCTGCGACTTCGCGGTCTCCACCGTCGCCTACTTCCTGCTCGGCTACGGCTTTTCCTACGGCGTGCATTTCTTCGACTCCGCCGCGACCCTGTCCGCCGATCACGGCTTCGAGCTCACGCGCTTCTTCTTCCTGCTGACTTTCGCCGGGGCGGTGCCCGCCATCGTCTCCGGAGGCGTCGCCGAGCGGGTGCGGTTCTATCCGCAACTGCTCGCCACCTTCCTGGTGGTCGGCTTTCTCTATCCGCTGTTCGAGCGGCTGGCATGGAACGACGGCTGGGGCTGGCAGGACTGGCTGCAGGGCCATTTCGGCGCGCAGTTCCACGATTTCGCGGGTTCCGTGGTCGTGCACGCCGTGGGCGGCTGGATCGCGCTGGCCGCGGTGCTGCTGCTGGGTGCGCGTCGCGATCGCTACGCGCGACCGGGGCATCTGGCCGTTCATCCGCCCAGCAGCATTCCCTTCCTGGCACTCGGGGCCTGGATCCTGGTGGTCGGCTGGTTCGGCTTCAATGTCATGAGCGCGCAGACCCTGGACCGCATCTCGGGGCTGGTGGCCATGAACTCGCTGATGGCGATGGCCGGCGGCACGCTCGCGGCGCTGGTCGTCGGGCGCAACGATCCGGGTTTCGTGCACAACGGACCGCTCGCCGGCCTGGTCGCGATCTGCGCCGGTTCGGACGTGATGCATCCCATCGGGGCCTTCATCACCGGTGCGCTCGCCGCCGTGCTGTTCGTGCGCATCTTCACGCTCACCCAGAACCGCTGGCGCATCGATGACGTGCTCGGCGTGTGGCCGCTGCACGGGCTGTGCGGTGCATGGGGAGGGCTCGCGGCGGGAATCTTCGGCAGCACGGCGCTGGGCGGCATCGGCGGCGTGAGCTTTGCTGCGCAGCTGCTCGGCACCGGCCTGGGCATCCTCATCGCACTGCTCGGGGGGGCACTGATCTATGGTGCCCTGAAGTTCACGCTGGGACTGCGGCTGAGCCAGGAAGAGGAATTCAACGGCGCCGATCTGTCCATCCACCGCATCGGGGCGACGCCGGAGCCGGAAACGCGCTGAGGGCGCCCAGGCCGGCTGCACGCCAGGCCCGGCTGCTCACGCAACCGGGCCTCGCCGCCAAGGACCGTCGGACGGTCGGAACGTCAGAACAGACCGACGATCTTCCCGGACTCGTCCACGTCGATGGCATTCGACGAGGGCACCTTCGGCAGGCCCGGCATGGTCATGATGTCGCCGCAGATCATGACGATGAACTCGGCGCCGGCGTTGAGGCGCACCTCGCGGATGGTGACCACGTGGCCGGAAGGGGCGCCGCGCAGCTTCGGATCCGTCGAGAACGAATACTGCGTCTTGGCGACGCAGATCGGGTAGCTGCCGTACCCGGCTTCCTGCAGCTGCTTGATCTGGTTGCGCACCTTGGCATCGGCGGTGATGTCGGAGGCACCATAGATCTTGGTCGCGATGGTCTTCATCTTCTGCCACAGCGGCTCGCTGTCTTCATAGACGAACCTGAAGGTGCTCGGCTGCTCGGCCATCTTCACCACCTCCTCGGCCACGGCGATGGCGCCCTTGCCGCCCTCGGCATAGTGGCGCGCGAGGATGACCTTGGCGCCGCGGCTGCCGGCCCGCTCGATCAGCACCTTCACTTCCGCGTCGGTGTCCTCGCTGCGGTGATTGATCGCCACCAGGCATGGCAGGCCGTAGTTGTTGCGGACGTTGTCGATGTGGCGCTCGAGGTTGACGATGCCCTTCTCCAGGGCCGCGACGTTCTCCTTGCCCACGTCCGCGACTTCCACGCCGCCGTGGTACTTCAGCGCGCGCACCGTGGCGACGATGACCGCGGCCGCCGGCTTCAGTCCGCCCTTGCGGCACTTGATGTCGACGAACTTCTCGGCGCCGAGGTCGGCACCGAACCCGGCCTCGGTGACCACGTAGTCGGCGAGGCGCAGCGCCGTCTGGGTAGCCATCACCGAGTTGCAGCCGTGCGCAATGTTCGCGAACGGGCCGCCGTGGATGAAGGCCGGATTGTTCTCCAGCGTCTGCACCAGGTTCGGCGCCATGGCATCGCGCAGCAGGGCCGTCATGGCGCCCTGGGCGTTCAGGTCGCGCGCCAGGATCGGCTTCTGCGCCGCCGTATAGCCGACCACGATCTTGCCGAGACGCTCCTTCAGATCCTTGATGCTGGTTGCGAGGCAGAAGATGGCCATGACCTCGGAGGCGACCACGATGTCGAAGCCGTCCTGGCGCGGATAGCCATTGCCGGGTCCGCCCAGGCCGATGACGATGTCGCGCAGCGCGCGGTCGTTGCAGTCCACCACGCGACGCCACGCGATGCGGCGCACGTCGAAGCCGAGCTGGTTGCCCTGGTGGATGTGGTTGTCGATGAGCGCGGCCAGCAGGTTGTTCGCCAGCGCGATCGCGGCGAAGTCGCCCGTGAAGTGCAGGTTGATGTCCTCCATCGGTACGACCTGCGAATAGCCGCCGCCGGCGGCGCCGCCCTTCATGCCGAACACGGGCCCCAGGGCCGGTTCGCGCAGGCAGATGATGGTCTTCTTGCCGATGCGGTTGAGCGCATCGCCCAGACCCACGGTGGTGGTGGTCTTGCCTTCACCGGCGGGCGTCGGCGAAATCGCCGTGACCAGGATCAGCTTGCCCTGCGGACGGTCCTTCAGGGTGGCGATGTAGTCGAGGGAAATCTTGGCCTTGAAGCGGCCGTACGGCTCGAGGGATTCCTCGGGAATGCCGAGGCGCTCCTTCGCGAGTCCGACGATCGGACGCATCTTGGCCTGTTGGGCAATTTCGATGTTGGAAGCTGGAGGTGCCATGCAGATTCTCGGTCAGGTGTGGCGAAAAGGGCCGTAAATGTAGCACGACCGCTGCCGCGCATTGCGGCGGGCGGTGTGACCCCGCGATCCATTATCATTGCCATCTATGACTCAAATAGCTGGCACGGATCTGCGGCCGTACATCCGCACCATTCCCGACTACCCCCGCCCCGGGGTCCAGTTCCGAGACATCACGACGCTCCTGGGCAATGCCCGGGCGCTGGACATCACCCTCACGGAACTGACGGCGCCCTGGCAGGAGGCGGGGGTGACCCACGTCGCCGGCATCGAGGCCCGGGGCTTCATCCTGGGGGGTGCGATGGCCTGCCGCCTGCAGGCCGGATTCGTGCCGCTGCGCAAGAAGGGCAAGCTGCCGCATGCCACCATCGGGGTGCAGTACTCCCTGGAATACGGCTTCGACCACCTCGAGATGCACGCCGATGGCGTCAAACCCGGAGACCGTGTATTGCTGGTGGACGATCTGATCGCGACGGGGGGCAGCGCCGCCGCCGGGATCCGGCTGCTGCAGTCGCTGGATGCGACCGTGGTCGGCGCCGCCTTCGTCATCGACCTGCCCGAGCTCGGCGGGACGGCCCGGCTGGAGCAGGCGGGTTTGAAGACGGTATCGCTGGTCAGCTTTGGCGGCCACTGACGGCCCCATACTTGCAAGGTGATTGGACAATGCGAGGAGCATCGGCATGATCGACCAGGACACGGGCACCACGGATGCCATGGCCGCTGAACTGCGGCGGATCATCGAGCAGGCGGAGCAGCTCATGCGCGCGGCCGGCGCCGACAACGCGACGCTTGGGGACCTCAAGGACCGGGTCAACCAGACCATCGGGGCGGCACGCGAGAAGCTCGCCGACCTGGAACAGGAGGCGCGCCAGCGCGGCCGCCGGGCCGCCGCCGCCACCGAATCCTGGGTACGCAGCAACCCCTGGGCGGCGCTGGCGATCGGCGCGGGCATCGGCCTGATCGTGGGCGCGCTGATCATGCGCACCTATCCGTCGGCCGAGGCGGACGATCCGGAACCCTACGTTTGATGGCAGGCTCGCCCACCTTAGCCGAGCGGACCAAATCGCTGCTGCGGCAGATCCTGGCGATGGGCCAGACGCGGCTGGAGATGATCGGTCTCGCCGTCGAACAGGAAGTGGCGGCGCTCGGCCGGGAGCTGCGGCTGGCGGCGGTGTGCATCATCTCGGCGTGGCTGGCGGGCACCTCCCTGGTGCTGTGGATCGCGGTGATGTTTCCCCGCGAGGTGGGTCTGTGGATCCTCGGGATCCTGTGCGTGCTGTTCACCTTCACCAGTCTCATGACGTGGCAGGTGCTCAAGCGGGTGTCGATCCGCGAGCGGCTGTTCACGCGGCTGGCGGAGCAGTTGCGCAAGGATGCCCGGGCGCTGGAAGAATTCGCCGAAGGCGAGCATGACTGAGCCCCTGACCGCCGGCTCGCCTGCTCACCTGCCGCGCTCGGTGGTGATCGAGCAGCGATTGCAGGTGCTGGAAATGGAGGCCGCGGTTCAGCGCACGACGCTCGCGGCGACCCTCGGGCAGTGGCAGCAGCGACGGACCCTGACCTGGGTCATGGATGCGGCCAAGATGGCAGGCGGCGTGCTCAGCGGCCCGACCGCCCGCTACGTGATTACCGCCGTGCTGATGCGACTGCTGCGCGGCCGGCTGGGCTAGCTCCAGCGATCCTCTTCCGGCAGCCGCTCGGCGCCTGCAGGCAGCGTCACGGCGGCCGTCTCCGCGGCCTCGGATTCCACGGCGCGGCCGTTATAGGCCTCCAGGCGGTTGTACAGGGTCTTCAGGCTGACCCCGAGGATGTCCGCGGCCTTGCGCTTGACCTGCCCGCATTGGGCAAGCGTCGCGAGCGTCACGCGGCGCTCCACTTCCTCGAGCGGCGTCCCGACGCGGATGGTCACGGTCGCGCCATCGTCGGATGCGGCCGGAGCGATGGGCAGCGGCGGCCCGCATTCGACCACGTCGTCGGCCATGATGTAGGCGCGCTGCACGTGGTTGCGCAACTCGCGCACGTTCCCGGGCCAGCCGTACTGATAGAGTTTGGCCAGACTGTCCGCCGAGAAGGTCTTGGCCGTGCCTTCGACGCGATTGAGCTCCGCCAGGAAGTGGCGCGCCAGCAGTTCCAGGTCCGCGCCGCGCTGGCGCAGCGGCGGCAGCCGGATCGGAAATACGTTGAGCCGGTGAAACAGGTCTTCGCGCAGCTTGCCCTCGCCGAGCGCCCGTTCGGGCTCCCGGTTGCTCGCGGCGATGATGCGCACGTCGCAGACGATGGGCGTGATGCCGCCCACGCGACTGAAGCTGCCGGTCTCCAGTACCCGCAGCAACTTCACCTGCAGCTCCATCGGCATTTCGGTGACCTCGTCGAGGAACACCGTGCCACCGTGGGCCCGTTCGAAGAATCCCTTGTGTTGCCGGTCGGCGCCCGTGAAGCTGCCCCGCTCGTGGCCGAACAGTTCACTCTCGATGAGCTGTGCCGACACGGCGCCGCAGTTGAGCGGCAGGAAGGGTGCTTCGCGACGGCGGCTGAGTTCGTGCAACGTCAGGGCGGCCAGTTCCTTGCCGGTGCCACTCTCCCCCAGCAGCAGCACGGTCGCCGAGGTCGGCGCGACCCGCCCGAGCTGGTCGTACAGCAGCTGCATGGCCGGAGCACTGCCCAGCAGCCGTCCGAACCGACCGAGCCGTCGCAGCTCATGCCGCAATGCACCGATTTCGCTGCGCAGCGCGGCGGTCTTGCGCGCATGGCGCAGCACCGCCTGCACGCGGTCGAGTTCGGCCGGCTTGACCAGATAGTCGGTGGCGCCCGCACGCAGCGCGGCAATGGCGCTGTCGACCGTGGCATGCCCGGTGACGACGATCAGTTCAGGAGCATCCGCCGGCGGCATGTCCCGGGCGAGTTCGATGCCTTCCCCGTCCGGCAGCCGCAGGTCCGTCAGGACCACGTCCGGGCGCTTGCTGCTCAGCTGTTCGCGGGCGGCCTGCAGGGTCTGGGCGGCGCTGGAGGTGAAGCCCTCGAGCCGCACCACTTCCTGCAGCCAGCCGACCATGTCCGGGTCGTCGTCGACTATGAGCGCGTGGGGCATATTTGCAGACTATCACGGAAGCGCAGCCGTTAATTACAGTAGATTTTGCAACTGCTGTATTTCTTACAGCAGCCCCACAGCTGGAAAAAATGTGAGCAGCCGCCGCATGATAGCGTCGCAGCAGGGCCACAAAGCGGCATCTGGGCGCAGCGGCTGCAGGCGCAGACTTACAAACGAGTGGCAGTTTTGCCTACAGACGTGCACCGCTTCCCTCGCGCCGCTGCCGCGGATGCGCCGGAGCGTGTGGCATGTCAATTGCAAAGTAGCTGCCGGTTGACCCCCCGATTAGGCGGGCCGTCGAACCGGCCCGCCATTTTCTCGCGCGATGTCGTGCTTCAGGCCTTCGCCGCAAGATCCGCCAGGGCCGCGCCGCTGAGCCGGTAGATGGTCCAGTCGTCCGCGGCGCGCGCGCCCAGCCCGCGATAGACCCGCAGCGCGGGTTCGTTCCAGTCGAGCACCGCCCATTCGAAACGGCCACAGCCGCGCTCCAGGGCGAGCCGGGCCAGCCACGCCAGCATGTGGCTTGCGAGCCCGCGGCCCCGCGCCGCCGGACGCACGTACAGGTCCTCGAGGTACAGTCCGGGCTTGCCGAGGAAGGTCGAGAAGTTGTGGAAGAACAGCGCGAAGCCACAGGGCTCGCCGTCGATGCAGCCGAACACCGCCTCGGCGCAGGGTCGCGGACCGAACAACGCCCGCGCGATCGCCTCGGGAGTGGCGCTCACCTGATCCGCGAGCCGTTCGTACTGCGCCAGTTCGCGGATGAAGGCGAGCACCAGATCGACCTCGGGCTCGCGTACGGGACGGATGCTCAATGCAGCGGCTGGCATGAGTTCAACCGGTGCTCTGCAGGCCCTGCGCTATGCCGCTGATGCTCGCGAGCAGCGCCTCAAACAGGTCGCGGTCCTGGCGCCCGGTCGCGCGCCAGCGCCGCAGCAGGTCCACCTGCATCAGATTCATGGGGTCCACGTAGGGATTGCGCAGCTGGATGGAGCGCTGCAGCTGCGCCTCCCCGTCCAGCAGCGCGGCGTACCCCTTGACCGCCAGGACGTGCCGGCGCGCCAGTTCGTACTCGGCGCGGATGGCATCGAAATGTCGCCGCAGGGGTTCATCCACCAGTTCCTGGTAGGCATAGGAGATCTCCAGATCGGCCCGTGCCAGCATGGCCTCGACGTCATCCAGCAGATTACGCAGGAACGGCCACTGCGCATAGGCCGCCTGCACCGCCGGCAGGCCCTGGGCGCCGATCGCCGCATCCAGCCCTGCGCCAGCGCCGTACCACCCGGGCAGCATGTGCCGTGACTGGATCCAGGCGAATGCCCACGGCACGGGCCGCAGCGACTCGAGGGTCGCGACGGCGTCCCGGTAGGCGGCGCGGGAGCCGATCTGCATGCGTTCGATCACGTCGATGGGCGTGACCTGGCGGAAATAGTCCCCGAAATCCGCTTCCCCGAACACCAGACGGCGGTAGGCCTCGAGACTCGCCTGCGCCACGGCGGCCGCGCAGGCCTGGTGGGCCTGGGGCACCTCGGCGGTGAGGCCGCGGCGGGCGAGGCCCGAGGCAATGGCGAGCGCGCTGAAGGCCCGCTCCAGC
>Ga0335075_10016467_pt1 | contig 11040 bp, 7 predicted proteins | sample Lox_Sample_24_FD_206723 | JGI IMG/M metagenome (GOLD analysis project Ga0335075, IMG submission 206723) | Soil microbial communities from Loxahatchee National Wildlife Refuge, Florida, United States - Lox_Sample_2.4 | ecosystem: Environmental > Terrestrial > Soil > Wetlands | place: USA: Florida... | reverse complement strand
CGCCACCGACGAGGACGTCACCGAGTTCGCCAAGGAAGCGGCCGCCTACGAAGCGCCGCGCCACGTAGTCGCGCTGCGCTCGGCACAGGGCAAGCTCGCGCTCTACTCCAACTGGCGCCCCGGCACGATGGAGGCGGAAGCGTACGGCAGGGAAAGCGAGTTCTACGACTACTCCAGCGAAGAGGGCCGCCTCGAGCTCTCCAGCCAGCTTCGCTCCGGCTCGGCGCTCGAAGAGCAGCTGTGGCAGACGCTCGAGGACACCGCCGTTCCCGACGAGCTGCATGCGCCGCTGCCCTACGCGCTGCACCGCGCGCGCCGCGAAGGGCTGAACAAGTACCTCAACTTCGAAGAACGCGAGGCGCTGCGGGTCTACGAAGCCCACCGCCCGCGGGGCTTCGAACCGCCGCCCGAAGCGCTGTAGGCGCGCGCCGCAGCCGCTTACGGCTCGTGCGCGTCCCCCAGCAGCTCCAGCCGCGGGCCGTGGCCGGGGCCTGCCGCCACGAAGCGGGCGGTGGCGGGGCTGAGCTCGAAGGCCAGCAGCTCGCCCTGCTCGCAGCGCACCTCCAGGCGCCGGCCGCCGTCGTGCACGGCCACCACCACCGCCCCCTCGAAGCCGCCGCCGAAGTGCGCGATGCGGGCAGGCGCGCCCACGCGCGGCAGCGGGCGCGAGGGCCCCGGCCGCCCGCGGCGGGGACGCGGGCCGGGCTTTTGCTCCATGGCGGCTGATGGTAGAGAGCGCCCCCGCCCCACCCGCCGCTCCGCCGCCCCGGCGACCGCTACCTTGGGCGCATGCGTCGCACCAAGATCGTGGCCACCATCGGCCCCGCCTCGCGGGAGATCGACACGCTGATGCGCATGGTCGAGGCCGGCATGGACGTGGCGCGGCTGAACTACTCGCACGGCACGCTCGAGGAGCACGCGGAGACGGTGCGCAGGGTGCGCGACGCGGCCGGACGGGTGGGCCGCCCGGTGGCGATCCTGCAGGACCTGCCGGGGCCGAAGCTGCGCATCGGCCCGCTGAGCGAGGACGTGGTCGAGCTCACCCCCGGCGAGCGGCTGACGTTCGCGTGCGGCGAGCAGGAGCTGAACGGCGACGCGCACAGCATGAGCGTGTCGTGGGCGGGCCTGCCGGAGGCCGTGGAGGAGGGCTCGATCCTGTACCTCGCCGACGGCTCGGTGCGCCTGCGCGTGGTGTCGGTGCGCACCGGCGCGCACGAGGTGGACGTCGAGATCGAGGTGGGCGGGGCGGTGGCCTCCCGCCAGGGCCTCAACATCCCCGGCCCGGTGGCGGCGCTGCCGGCGGTGCCCGAGGAGGACCTGCACCTGCTGCGCCACGGCGAGTCGATCGGTGTGGACGTGGTGGCGCTGTCGTTCGTGCAGTCGCCCGAGGACGTGGAATTCGTACGCGAGCACACGCGGCTGCCGCTGGTGGCGAAGATGGAGAAGCCGCAGGCGGTGAAGCGCGCGGCCGAGATCTTCGAGGCGGCCGACTACGTGATGGTGGCGCGGGGCGACCTCGGCATCGAGCTGCCGATCGCGCAGGTGCCGATCGTGCAGAAGCAGCTGCTGGAGCTGGCCGGCTGGATGGCGCGGCCCTCGATCACCGCCACGCAGATGCTCGACTCGATGGTCAACTCCTCGCGCCCCACGCGCGCGGAGGTCGCCGACGTGGCCAACGCGATCCTCGACGGCACCGACGCGGTGATGCTCTCGCAGGAGACCGCCGTGGGCGCCTATCCGGTGGAGGCGGTGGGCACGATGGCGGCGGTGGCCGAGCAGGCGGAGTCGATCGCGCCGTACGAGCGCTGGAACCAGTCGCGCGTGCGCCGCACGCTGTCGGACCCCGCCTACACGATCGCGCACAACCTCTGCGACGCCGCCCGCGAGCTGCGCCTGGACGCGCTCGTGATCCCCACGCTGTCGGGGCGCTCCGCGCGGCTGGTGTCCGCGCACCGCCCCACGGTGCCGATCTACGCGCTCTCGCCGGGACGCGAGACGGTCAGGCGCTGCGGCATGATGTGGGGCGTGCAGGCCGCCTCGATGCCCCGCCACGAGACCACCGAGGCGCTGATCGCCGACGCCGCGCGGCGCGTGGTGGAGCTCGGCTGGTGCGAGCGCGGCAAGCGCGTGGGCATCACCGCGGGACTGCCCTCGGGCCGCCCCGGCACCACCAGCCTGTTCCAGGTGCAGGTGCTGTGAGCGCCAGCGGCAGGGCGAGCGGCTGATGGCCGGCGCGCAGGACAGCGCCAGCGCGGACGTGCTGGTGATCTTCGGCATCACCGGCGACCTCGCCAAGGTGATGACGTTCCGCTCGCTCTACCGGCTGGAGCGCCGCGAGCTGCTGCGGTGCCCGATCGTGGGCGTGGCGGTGGACGACTGGAGCGTGGAGCGGCTGCGCGAGCACGCGCGCGAAGCGATCCAGGCGAGCGGCGAGCAGCTCGACGACGAGGTGTTCGCGCGGCTCGCAGCGCGCCTGTCCTACGTCAGCGGGGACTTCACCGACGCCTCCACCTACGAGCGGGTGGGCAAGGCGATCGGCGCCGCGCGCACGCCGGTGTTCTACCTGGAGATCCCGCCCTCGCTGTTCGGCAAGGTGGTCGCGCAGCTGGCGGGCGCGGGGCTGACCAAGACGGCGCGCGTGGTGGTGGAGAAGCCGTTCGGCCACGACCTGCCCTCGGCGCGCGCGCTGGCCGCGGAAATCCACGAGCACATCGAAGAGTCACAGCTCTACCGCATCGACCACTTCCTCGGCAAGATGGGCACCGACGAGCTCCTCTACCTGCGGTTCGCCAACACCATGATCGAGCCGATCTGGAACCGCAACCACATCGCCTACGTGCAGATCACGATGGCGGAGAGCTTCGGCGTGCAGGACCGCGGCCACTTCTACGACCCGGTGGGGGCGCTGCGCGACGTGGTGGTCAACCACATCATGCAGATGGTGGCGCTGGCCGCGATGGAGGCGCCGGCGGCGCGCGACGAGGAAACGCTGAACGACGCCAAGGTGGCGGTCTTCCGCTCGATCGCCGACGCCGACCCCGCGCACTACGTGCGCGGGCAGTACGAAGGCTACCTCGACGTGGACGGCGTGGCCAAGGACTCCACCACCGAGACCTATGCGGCGCTGCGCCTGGTGATCGACAACTGGCGCTGGGCGGGCGTGCCGTGGTTCATCCGCGCCGGCAAGGAGCTGCCGCTCACGCAGACGGAGCTGCGCGCGGTCTTCCGCGATCCGCCGCGCCTCGGCTTCATGGGCGAAGGCCATCGCCGGCCCGAACCGGACCAGTTCGTGGTCAAGCTCGACCCCTCCACCGGCACACGCGTGGTGCTGGACGCGCACCGCGCCGACCTCGCCGGCCCCGAGCCGGTGCGATTGGACGTGGAGTTCGCCGAGCAGGGCGGCGAGGCACCCACGCCGTACGAGGTGCTGCTGCTCGACGCGATGCGCGGCGAGGCGAAGCGCTTCACCCGCCAGGACGGCGTCGAAGAGACGTGGCGCATCTTCGAACCGCTGCTGCGCGAGCCGCCGCCGGTGCACCGCTACGCCCCCGGCTCGTGGGGCCCGCCCGAGGCCGCGCGCCTGCTGAGCGGGATCGGCTCCTGGCACGAGCCGTGGACGCGGTGAGCGCCCGCGCCTGACCGCGCGAACCTGAGCGCTCGCCTCAGCCGGCGCCCACCTCCGCCTCAGCCGGCGCCCGCCTCCGCGCCCGCGCCCGCCTCCGCCTCCGCCTCCGCGTCCGCGTCCGCGTCCGCGTCCGCGACGACGATCGCGAAGCGCGCCGCGAAGCGCTCGCCGGGTTCGAGCAGGCGCAGCCCCACGCCGCTGCGCAGCGCGTCGGCGGGCGCGCACATCGGCTCGAAGCAGACCGTCTGCGCGCCACCCGGCGCGAACACCTGGGCGTGCGTGAAGCCGCGCCGCAGGCGCACTTCGATCCGCCGCCCGCCCCCGCTCACCGCGAAGCGGGCATCCTCATCAACGTCCGCATAGGCGTCGTCGAGCTCGCGGGCGTCCAGCTCGAAGCGCTGCGCGGGCAGCGCGCGCGAGGCGCCCGTGGGGATCTGACGCGAGTCGAGCGCCAGCGCGCTCATCGCCGGCAGCTCGATGCGCCAGCGCTCGCGCGCCGCGCCGGGGAGCACGAGATAGGGGTGAAAGCCGAAGCACAGCGGCACCTGCTCGCCGCCGCACGCGTGCACCGACAGCTCGATCTCGAGCGCTCCCCCGCGCAGGCGCGCCACGTAGCGCAGCTCGTGCTCGAACGGGAACGCCTCGAACAGCTCCCGCTGCGCCGCCTCGCTCCAGCGCAGCGAGGCGGCCAGCGCGTCCTCGCCGGCGGCCCGCTCGGCCTGTGCGGCTGCGCGCTCGGCCTGTGCGGCGGTCTCGCCGGCGACGGGTGCCGCCTCGCGCTGCCAGGCGATGCGCCCGCCGACCACGCCGTGGATCGGCAGCCCGTTGCCGTCGACGCGCACGCGGCTGGGGTCGTGCGGCAGGCGCACGGTGCGCCCGGCGACGCGGTAGTCGAACGCGGACAGCCGGTTGGCCCAGGGGTAGAGCAGCGGCATCGCCATCGTCTTGCCGGTGGCGGCATAGGCGGCGAGGCCGGCGTTCTGGGCGAGCAGCTGCTCGCTCCGGTGCGTGAGCGAGCGGCACAGCATGCCGGCGCCCGGCACGAACTCGGCCTCTAGCGCGGACGCCTCGTGGCGCAGCACGACCGGCTCGAGCTCAGCCTTCTGCATCGCGCGAGCCACAGTACCTGCGAGGATTGCGCGATGAGCCGCCCCGAGCCCGAGCGCCAGCGATGAGCCGCCCCGAGCCCACGCGCGCGCAGATCGAAAAGCTGGAGGGCATGTACGGCAACCGCTACCTGCTGGAGCCGGCGCCGGACCACAAGCTGCCGGCGACCGGCATGAGCGCGCAGGAAGCGAAGGGGCTGGTGGAAGAGGAGATCCTGCTGGACGGGCTGCCGGGCCGCAACCTGGCGACGTTCGTGACGACGTGGATGGAGCCGGAGGCGGACGAGCTGATCGGGCAGACGCTGCGCGTGAACTTCATCGACCACGCGGAGTACCCGCAGTCGGCGGAAATCGAGCAGCGCTGCATCCGCATGCTGGCGAACCTCTTCCACGCGCCGGGGAAGACCGTCGGCGCGCGCACGCAGGGCTCCTCCGAGGCGATCATGCTGGGGGCGCTGTCGCAGAAGTGGAAGTGGCGCGCGCGCCGCGAGGCGGCGGGCAAGGCCACCGACCGCCCCAACCTGGTGTTCGGCGGCGACGTGCACGTGGTGTGGGAGAAGTTCTGCCGCTACTTCGACGTGGAGCCGCGGATCGTGCCGCTGAAGCCCGACAAGTACACGATCGGCCCCGATGACGTGGAGGGGCGCGTGGACGAGAACACGATCGGGGTGGCGGCGGTGCTCGGCACCACCTTCACCGGTCACGCGGACGACATCCGCGGCATCGACGAGCTGCTGGTGTCGCTCAAGCACGAGCGCGGCCTGGACGTGCCGCTGCACGTGGACGCGGCCAGCGGCGGCTTCGTGTGGCCGTTCCTGTACCCCGACTCGGCGTGGGACTTCCGCCTCGAGCAGGTGCGCTCGATCAACGTGTCGGGGCACAAGTTCGGCCTGGTCTACCCCGGCATCGGCTGGCTGGTGTTCCGCGAGCAGCAGGACCTGCCGCAGGAGCTGGTGTTCTACGAGAACTACCTGGGCAAGCGCGACGCGACCTTCACGCTGAACTTCTCCACGGGCTCCTCGATGGTGCTGGCGCAGTACTACAACTTCGTGCGCCTGGGCCACGCGGGCTACCGCTACGTGATGGAGATCATGAAGTACAACGCGCGCCAGCTGGCAAAGGAGATCGTGGACTGCGAGCTCGAGCTGGTGGGCTCCGAGGACGAGGAGCAGCTGCCGCTGGTGGCGTTCAAACTCAGCGGCGAGCGCTCCTACGACGAGTTCGACCTGGCGGCGCAGCTGGCGGCGGAGCGCGGCTGGATGGTGCCGGCCTACACGCTGCCGCCGCAAGCCGAACACGTGAAGATCATGCGCGTGCTGGTCAAGGAGACGCTCGGCAACACGCTGATCCAGACGCTGGGCGCGGACGTCAAGCAGGCGTGCGAGACGCTGGCGGCCAAGGGCGGCATGCACCCGGCGGAGCGCAGGCGCAAAGTGAAGACCAACACCGGGTTCTGAGCGGCGGTCGCATCGCGAGCGCCCACACGGCTCCGGCGCGCGACCGCCCGCAAGACCTAGAGCTCCACATGGCTCAGCGCGAGCACCACGATCGTGAGATCCCTCGGATCGCCGAGCCGCAGCCGCGTCAGCTCCTCGACGCGTCGCAGCCGATAGTCGAGCGTGTTGGGATGGATATGCAAGGCGGCGGCGCTCGCGCGGCGATCCATCCGGGAGGCGATGAACGCGCGCAGCGTCGCCTCGAGCCCCGCACGGCGCCCGGTGGCACAGCGCAAAGGCCCGAGCACTCGCGCCACCAGCGACCCGGCCGTTTCGGGGCTGTCCGCGAGCAGCATCTCGAGCGCGATGTCCTCGGCACTCAGATATCCGCTGCGATGCAGCCGCCGGCCGAGGTCGATGACCGTGCGCGCCCGCTCCAGGACGCCTGCGAGCACGCCGCGCGGGGTGGGTGCTTCGGCCACCAGCAGCGCTCCGGGATACGGGTGCAGTTCCTGCCCCTCTACCAACAGCCCGCTGATGCGGTCGCCCTCCGTCAGCGCGAGAACGCCCTGCGAGCGCAGCTCGGCGGCCAGCTGGCCGTGGCGGATCGCGCCCTCGCCCGGGATCGCCAACGCGAACGGCCGATAGTGCGTCGCCACCGGGATCCCAACCCGCGCGGCCAGGCTGGAGGTGTCGGCGGTGAGGGGGCCGTCGTCCTCGCAGAGGGCATGCAGCAGCGCCCGCAGCCGGCGCTCCTCCTCGGAGACCACGTGCTGGCGCGCGTCGAGGTACGCCTGCGCAACCGTCGCCGAAACGAGGTCGACGTAGCGCATCAGGATCTCGGCACCGACCAGCAGACCGTCGCGCTCGTCGGGCGCGGCCAGCTCGACGATCTCCTTCCAGGCCAGGCGACCGCCGAGGCGATAGGCGTGCAGCAGATCCTCCAACGGCATCCCCTCGCCCGCCCGCGTGCGGGCCGACTCGCGAAAGGGCTCGAGCTCTACGTCCGCCGGCTCGCGTCCGGCCAGCGCGCTGGCGCGAAAGACCTCCAGGTTGTGCTCGACCATGTCGACGATCTCGCCCTCGATCAGCACCTCCGGCAGGCGGCGATAGCCGTTGATGCTGGCGCGAAACGCCATCACTATGCGCTGCGTGACGGGCACGAGGTCCAGGCGGCGGACGATCATGCTGAAGCTCTCGTGATCGCCCACGGCGGCTTGCTCCTGCTGCGCTGCGACAGACATCACCGGCAACTGTAGGCGCACCGCGCCGCGGCGGCGCCCGAAGGAGCCCTGTGGACACGCACCTCAGGGCCCCCTCGGCAGCTGCGCCCGGCGCTTGCTATGGCCCTGTGAAGCTCCCCGCGTAGCAGGGCCCGCGTTTGCAGTCGTCCCTCTTGAGCACCGCTCCTTCGAAGAAGTCGGACACGAGCTGCTGCTCGGCGGGCGCGTTGCGCGGCGCTTCGTGTGGATCTTCGCCGCTGCGATCCGGGAGGTTTTCGTAGGGAGGCGGTTCCACGCCGATCTGCGTGCCCGGGTCGAGCGGGTTTTCGCGCACGGGCCCGATGTCCCAGTAGTAGACCGCCGAGCCCGTGTATGGGTAGTGGTGGATCCTGGGCACGTCCCACAGAACCTGCGTGTTGGGCCAGCGCCCGTTGTACAGCGCCGGCTCGTGCGCGGACGCGCCCACTGTGCGCGCCTCCACTTCGGCCTCGTAGTCGGTGACCTGGTGGTCGCCGAAGGCGAGGTCCATCAGCACCTGGTGCGCAGGCGTGTCCGGCAGCGGATCGCTGGTCATGCGTTCGGCGTAGCCGTCGGGATCGGCCCGGTCCCACAGCATCTGCATCAGGTCGAGCACCAGCGGCCTGGCTGTTTCGTTGGGGTAGGACGGGTAGAAGACCGCGGCGAATTCGTCGAAGTCGACCGAGCGCGGCATCAGCACCTCGTAGTTCATTCCCGGCACGCCGAGCGACGCGCGCGTGAAGTCGGTGGAGACCGCGGTCAGCGCGCCGCCCATGATCCCGCCCTGGCTGTTGCCGTTGTAGAACAGTTCATGTGTGTCGAGCACCGAGCCGGTGGCGAGCGTGCCGTCCTGGTGGAAGGCGGCGTTGGTGGTGAAGCCGGTGGAGCTGATCATCGCCCGCCCGAGGAACAGCTCGTCCAGCAGGCCCTGCTGCAGCCGGTCGGGGACCGTGGGGAAATTCGACACGTTCTCCAGCGAGGCGACCACGATCGGCGTGTCCGCTTCGGCCATGCCGATCTCGTTGGTGGCGCACTGGACGATCTTGTGCGCCTCCGACAGGCTCCGCTGCGCGCCGGACTTGACCTCGTTGGCGCTGCCGAGCAGGCCGTGCCCGTACAGCGACGGGCGCCCCGCTTCGGCCGGGCCGCTGGTCACCGAGTCAGGCACGATGCAGATGAAGTTCGCCGTCCACGTCCCGTTCTGAATCGGTTCGTCGCTGCTGTTGAGGTGGAAGGTGCCACCCGGTTCGCAGCTGGGGAACAGGTAGCACGGCACCTCGAAGGTGCCTTCGACGTCGCGCGCGATCTGCCCCGGGTTGGGATCTGAGACGACGTTGGTGACCTGGAAGCTCGGGGACACGCCTTCGGGCTTGCCGTTGCCGAGGTCGGTGTCGCCGAGCTGTGCGAAGGCGGCGTTGCGCATCGCCAGCATGCGCCCCGTGGTGTTGGCCACGCTGGCGACGGTGAAGTCCCAGGCCAGGTAGAGGTGCTTGCGCGAGATGCCCGCGCTTTCCAGTTCCGAGAAGAGTTCTTCGTAGTGCTGGCGGTGCGCGTTGATCACTTCCTGGTCGGAGGGGACGTCGTCGCGGTAGTAGCGGAACGCGGCAGGCGCTTCCAGCTGCTGGCCGGCGGCGTTCTTCACCCCTCGCAGCGCCACGATGTAGCGCTGGCCGGCCCGGAAGTTGACGGCTGGGTGGATCTCCAGCACGCGCTTGGACGGTTCTGAGGCGGTCGAGTCGATCTCCGTCCAGATGGGCCAGCGCTTGCCGGTCTGCGCATCGATCACCACGACCGGCGCGTTGTGCTTCCTGTACGCGCTCAAATGCCAGATCGGCACGGCGCCCATCGCGCGCACGTCGGCTTCGGTTTCGATGCCCGGGATCTTGACGAGGATGGTGGAGCCGGGGCTGAAGCCGTCGGCTTCGTCGTAGGGGCCGGCTTCGATGTGGTCGCCCGCCACGTTGGCCGGCATCCCGGCGGTCTTGAAGTCCACACGCACCCCGGTGGCGCTCGTCGGGTCGGGGACCGTGTAGTAGTCGTCCGGGAACGGCAGCATGCACAGCCCGTTGTCGGGCTGGTCGATGAAGTCGCAGCTTTCCGCTTCGCTGGTGTCGATCGGCGGCAGGCTTTCGTGCGAATGCCGGGCCGTCTGCCCCGTCTCACGGCGCGCTCCCGCCGGCAGCATCGCCATCGCGCTGGCGCTGAACAGCAACGTTGCAACAGCCATCGCAACGACGGTGACGGATGCCTTCAAGTGGTTGCTCATCATCGACCTCCCCTTGTCCTTGGCGGGCAAGCGCCGGCCCCCCTTGACCGCGCCCGGTACGAGTCACCTGTCCGTCTTCGTGACGGCCAGCATAACCGCGGCATACCGGCCGATCATTGTGACGAGTCACAATTCCCACAGCGTTTGTTGTGGCCATGCCCCAACTTCCGCCCGGGCCGGCTGCGCTGCGAGGTCAGCCGCGCACGCCCACCCCGCTGCGACCGTAGAAGCCGGCCTCCTCGCGCCCCAGCTCGGTCACGGGCTCCTCGCCGTACATCCACTCGCGCGCGATCCGGTGCCAGTTGGCGCGCGCATGCAGCTGCGCGAGCACGGCGAGCGTGAGCAGCTCCATGCGCCGGCCGAACAGGTGCTCGGGGCGGATCGTCTGGTGGCGCATCTCGCGGAAGTGGCTCGAGCGCGGGTCGGAGCTCTCGATCATCACCTGCGTGGCGATCTCCGGCGTGAGCTTGACCGGTTCGTCGGCGGTGGTGTACCACCAGATCGCGTCGCGCACGAACGCGAGCAGGTGCTCGGGGTCTACGCGCTCTGGTTCGGGCAGGAAGCCGGAGGAGCCGAGCAGCCGGTGCAGGGTGGCCGCGTCGCCCTCGCTGACCGCGCGCTGCGCGGCCAGCTCCAGTTCCACCGGCTCCGCGTCGAGGCGCTTGAACAGCCCGAAGTCGAGGAAGGCGACGCGCCCGTCGTCGAGCAGCAGGAAGTTGCCGGGGTGCGGGTCGCCGGAGAACTGGCGGTGGCGGTACAGGCAGCCGAGGAAGAAGCGGAACACGATCTCGCCGATGCGGTCGCGCTCGGCCTGGGGGCGGCGCTTGAGCTCCTCGAAGCCGGTGCCCTCCACGTAGTCGCTGACGAGCACGCGCTCGCGCGAGAGGGTGGTGACGACGTCGGGCACGACGATGAAGGGGTGGCCGGCGAAGATGCGCGCCAGCGAGCGCTGGTTCTGCGCCTCGAGCTCGTAGTCGAGCTCCTCCACGATCCGCTCCTTGATCTCTTCGGCGATCGCCTTCACGTCGAGCGCCGGTGTCATGCGCTTGAGCAGCCGCAGGATCATGTCCAGGTTCTGCATGTCGGCGCGCACCGCGCCGGCCACGCCGGGGTACTGCACCTTGACCGCCACCTCGCGCCCGTCGTGCAGGCGCGCGCGGTACACCTGTCCGATCGACGCGGCCGCGATCGGCTCCTGCTCGAAGGACTCGAACACCTCCGCGATCGGCTCTTCGAGGTCCTCCTCGATCACGCGGCGCATCTGCTTGAAGGACACCGTGGGCGCGGCGTCGCGCAGCTTGGCGAGCTCGCGCTGGAACTCCTCGCGGTGCTGCTCGGGCACGAGCCCGACGTCCAGGAAGGACAT
>Ga0335075_10016466_pt1 | contig 11040 bp, 12 predicted proteins | sample Lox_Sample_24_FD_206723 | JGI IMG/M metagenome (GOLD analysis project Ga0335075, IMG submission 206723) | Soil microbial communities from Loxahatchee National Wildlife Refuge, Florida, United States - Lox_Sample_2.4 | ecosystem: Environmental > Terrestrial > Soil > Wetlands | place: USA... | reverse complement strand
GACCAAACCTTGCAACCGCGCCAACCATGACGAGAAGGGCGATGCCAATGATGCCGACACCAGCAATGCCCCACATCGTCGACGTCGTCACCGTGACGCGGAAGTCGGTGGAGGCCGTTTCGCCGCGCGCGGCCGCGGTGATCGTCGTGACATAGTCGCCGGCGATCGCCTTGTCGGTCGGCGTGATCAGCGCCTGCACTTCCTTGTTTTCGTTCGGCGCGATGCGGTCGACCGAGGTCGGGTTGAACTCGACTTTCCAGCCGCTCGGCGCCGAACCAGAAAGTTCGACATCTTCCGCCGGCGCCGTGCCGGTATTGGTGATGACGATCGGCACCGGTGTCTGCTTGCCGGCCGAGGCCCGCGTGGACACGAGACCCTCGCGGCCACTCACTTGGAGCTTCGGCTGGCCGGTAATGTCGAGGCCGAGATCGGCTGTGGCCGAGGTATCCTCGGCGCTCACGCGGGCGACGACCTTATAGTCGCCGGCCGCCGCCGTATTGGGCGGGGTCACCTTGAGCTTGACGTCCTTGCTCTGGCCGGCGTCGATCGGGACCGCGTTGAGCTCCTGGGTGCCATATTGCTCGGTGTAGGAAACGTCGAAGTTACGCGGGGCTTGAGCGGCGAGGCTGACAGTGAGCTTCTTGCCGCTGTCGTTCTTGATGCTCAGCGTATATTCGAAACTCGATTTCGAGTTGCCGCGCAATTCAGGCAGCTGCGGCGTCAGCGACAGCTTGGCCGGCAGGTCCTTGGCCAGCGTCACCGCGATCGGCAGCTGCAGCGGCGGGTTTGATGCGTCGCCGGCGGCGGTCACCGTGAGCGTTTGCGTGCCGATCGGGGCGTCCTTCGGTACGTCAAGCCGCAGTTGGAGCGAGACGTTGGAATCGCTCGACGGCATGACCGCGCCGATAGGCTGGCCGCCGCCCATCAAGGTAGCCGTCCAGCCAGTCGGGACCCCCGTAACGCTCAGCTTGAGCAACTGCGGCGCCACGTCGTAATTGCGTAGCTGCATGTTGATCGTCGAGGTCTCGCCCGGCCGCACCGTAACCGCCGGATAGTCGCTGGTCAGATAAAGGCCCTTGACGTCCTTGGGCGTGTCCTGGGCCAAAGCCGCGGAGGCCAGCACAGCCGACAAAGCGGCTACCGCGGCGATAAAACCATATCGCATTGACGTTAGCTCCCGTGCACAGAATTGGTTCGGTTGCCCCGATGCGCGCTATATCATCCCATAGTCAACGGCGCGATCCTAGCGGGCGGCATCTTCGGGGTAATCGTGACAAAATCATGCAGAGATGGGCCCCTTTAGCAAGACCTGCGCTAGAGAGCCGCAGATTTGCGACGGGCTGCGCGCATGCGCCGCACCGCCACTCAAGCCCCGGTTGTACCAGCCAGGCCGCCTGCCGACGATGAGTACCGCCAACATCAGCGCCGGCCTGCTGGCGTTTCGCCGCCGGAACCAAGTCGAGGTCCTGCTGGCGCATCCGGGTGGCCCGTTCTGGGCGAGAAAGGATGATGGCGCGTGGTCGATCCCCAAGGGCCTCGCCGAACCCGGTGCCGATTTGTTTGGCACAGCGCGGCGCGAGTTCGCCGAGGAGACCAATTTCTCCGTCCCTGCCCGTTTCGAGGCTTTCATTCCACTCACCCCGGTCAAGCAGAAAAGCGGCAAGATCGTCCACGCCTGGGCGTTCGAAGCCGATTTCGATCTGTCGTCGTTCGCGAGCAATACTTTCGAAATCGAGTGGCCGCCGAAATCGGGGCAGCGGCGGAGCTTTCCGGAAGTCGACCGCGTCGCCTATTTCGCGCTGCCGGCGGCGACGCTCAAAATTCTTCCTTATCAGCTGCCGCTTGTGCGCGAACTTGAACGGCGGGTGACCTAAGCGCTTTCACTCGCGCAGCACCTGTGGCCAATCCACTTCGTCATGCGCAAGCACCCAGGGCTCAATGCGCGCGGCTTCACGCCATTGCAGCGATGCCGGCAGCGCCAGCACAGCGCGCATATAGTCGCGCGCGGATGCGCTCACTTCCACCGCGTAGGTGTGAAAGCGCCAGACGACCGGCGCATACATGGCATCGGCTGCGCCGAATGTGCCGTAGAGGAACGGGCCAGCACTGCCATAGCGGCTGCGGCACTCGCTCCAGAGCGCGTCGATACGCGCCACGTCGGCCGCGACCGCAGCGTCGAGCGAGCGCGGCTTGACCGGCCGCCGGATATTCATCGGCAGGTGCCGGCGCAGCGCGGCGAAGCCAGAATGCATCTCGGCGGCAACCGCGCGCGCGTGCGCGCGGGCGGCCTCCGGTGACGGCCACAAGCCAGTCTGCGGAAACTTCTCGGCTGCGTATTCGAGGATCGCGAGCGATTCCCAGACGCAAATATCCCCGTCGATCAATACCGGAACCCGGCTCGCGGCCCCATTGCTCAATGCCGCGACCTGCGCCTTGAACTCCGGCGTGTCGAGACAAACCTGCTTTTCCTCGAACGCGATGCCGACAACCTTGAGAGCAAGCCATGGCCGCAGCGACCACGAGGAATAGTTCTTATTGCCGATGATGAGACGCAGCCCCATGCTCGCTCCGTGGTCGCCCTGTCTGCAATTTCCGCCGCCAGGATCGAATCTCGGCGTCGCGCACACAAGCAAATTTTATACGCCCAGGCGCCAAAACAGGCAGCTTCGGCGCAAGAGTTAAGGCCAAGAGCGGGCGTAACGCTGGCGTTGTTATGCGACGGCCTGGAGGACGGCGACCAAGGAGACCAGCAGGACCGAAGCGGCGACGAACAACACGGTCAGCGCCGTCTCGATCCACGCCCGCCGAGCCAAATCCGTCTCGGCCGCTTCCGCCTCCGCTCGGCCATCAAGCGCGGCAGGCAAATCAATGGACATGACGATTCTTCCCCCCAGAAGCGTCGCGCGAAAGTTCGCCGCAAAGCCCCTGACGGTGAAGACTTCTCACCGAAAAGACTTAGCGGCAGGATCACGCGCACGGCCATTGCCCACGGCCGAATCACTCAGCCCGGCGGTGAGAGTATCCCGGTAAGGTAGTGAAAGGGCGGTGAACACGCATAGTTAAGCGCATAATCCACAGCGGTCGGCGAATCGAGCCCGCATTCCCCTTATGGCGCCGGAAATATTTCCTTGGTCATGCCGGTAAGGCGATAAGCCAGAAGCCCGATCCATTCGTGCGCGGCGGTATCGGTGCGCGCCAGCCCCTCGCTCAGCGAGCCGAACGGCCGCGTCGCATCGACCGGGCCGCGGGTGCGCCAATCGACCGGATAGGCCTCGACCGCAAAGCCGGCGGCACGGAACGCGCCGATGGCGCGCGGCATGTGAAACGCCGAGGTCACCAAGAGCCAGCGTTCGCCCGGTTTTGGCTGGGCGATCAGGCGAGAGAACACCGCATTTTCGATGGTGTTGCGCGACTGCTCCTCGGCGGTGATGCGATCGTGCGCGACGCCGAGCGCTTCCAGTTCTTCGACGGCGAACGGCGCTTCGGAGATCCGATCGGCAAGCACGGCATTGCTTCCGCCGCTGTAAATGATGCGCGCATTTGGATAGCGGCGTGCAAGCGCCGCCGCCGCGGTGATGCGCTCAGCCGCCTCGTTAAGCGCAACCGCGCCGCGCGCAGCCGAAACATCCGGCGAGATCGCCCCTCCAAGCACGACGATGCCGTCGGGTGGCCCTTGCGAAGGATCCCACGGCGGAAAGCGCTGCTCGAGCGGCAGGATCAAAATATTGCCGAGCGGCGACCAGCCGACCACGGCGGTCAGCACGATGCTGGTCACGACAAGCCAGCTGGCAAGCCGCCTGAACTTTGTGAATAGCAACAAAACCCCGACGATGCCGATCTCGATCAACAGATTGGACGGCAGTGCCACGAAGCCGACGATTTTGGACAGGACGAACAGCATTCCCCTCCCCGGCGAAACCGCGTTCCATCCCACGATAGCGCTGATTGATGATCAGGCGAGAGTCACGATCGCGTTTTGCGCCACGCCGCGTAACGCGCCTTGGCATCCTCGTTTGGTGGATAGAGTCCGGGAAGCTTCACGCCTTTTTCGACTTCGCCGAACACCCAGCTCTCGTAGAGCTCGTGCTCGGCGCCCTCGTGGGCGACGAACTCGACCAACGCTGGCGGAATGACGACCGCGCCGTCGTCGTCGGCCACGATCACGTCGCCCGGGAAAATGGCACAGCCACCGCAGCCGACCGGCTGCTGCCAGCCGACGAAGGTCAGGCCGTTCACCGAGGCCGGCGCGGCGACGCCGGCACACCACACCGGCAATGCGCTGGTGAGCACACCCGCGCGATCACGCAGCACTCCGTCAGTCACCAGTGCGGCCACGTTCCGCTTTCGCATGCGCGCACACAGGATGTCGCCGAAAATTCCAGCGCTCTGCACGCCCATGGCGTCGGCGACCGCTATGGCGCCCTCGGGCATTTCCTCGATCGCTGCTCGCGTCGAAATCGGATGCGCCCAGCTTTCGGGAGTCGCGAGATCTTCGCGCACCGGCACGAAACGTAACGTGAAGGCCGGCCCGACGATGCGCTCGCCGGTGGCAACGAGCGGCTTCGGCCCGTCCATCCAACACCGGCGGATGCCCTTTTTCAAAAGCATCGTCGTGATGGTTGCGGTGGTGACCTTGCGCAGAATGTCGAAGACAGCAGTGCTCATCGTCAGCCCCAATCGAATCTCACGCCGGTTTCATGCCGAGCCGCTCGTCGCGGCGGCGCAGCCAGGCGACGAACGGTATGGACAGCAGCACCATCCAGGCCTTGCCGACGACCTGCCCGGGCAGGAATTCGAGCGAACCGAATGCGAGCCACAGGAACACGATCGAGTCGACGATGAGACCGGCGCCACTCGAGGCCACCACGGCGGCGACGAGTCGCCGCCGCGAAAGCGGCGTGTAGACCGCAAGATCAGCGAATTCAGAAAGCAGGAAGGCGGCCGCCGAGGCGAAAATAAGCGCCGGCGGCGCAACCAGAGCCGACAGGCCGGCGCCGGCGAGGATCGCTAGCGCCGACAATCCGGTACCGAGCCGCCGCTGCACCAGATCGCGCAGGACCAGCGCGACGCCGACCATGATCACCCCAGACGGCGCCATGACGCCCGGCGCGACCGGCACCACGCAAGGTCCGGTAGGCGCAATGCAGGCGGTGCCGACGTGACCGATCAGCCAATTCGCGGCCGGAATGGTCAGCGCGAACAGGACCAGAAATATCACGCCTTCGCGCCTACGTTGGCGTTGGGAGGCGGAATTCATGATGCGGCCTTCCACTTGGCGTAGCCCTCAGAGCGCAACCGGCAGGCCGGGCATTGGCCGCAGCCATAGCCCCAGTCGTGCCGATGCGTGCGGTCGCCGAGATAGCAGGTGTGAGTATCGGCGAGAAGCAGATCGATCAGTCTTTTGCCGCCGATCTCGTGAGCGAGCGCGAAGGTGGCCGCCTTGTCGATCCACATCAACGGCGTGTGGATCACGAAGCGTCGGTCCATGCCGAGCGTAAGCGCGACCTGCATCGCCTTGACGGTGTCGTCGCGGCAATCCGGATAGCCGGAAAAGTCGGTCTCGCACATGCCGGCGACGAGATGTTTGATGCCGCGTCGATAGGCGAGCGCCGCGGCAAATGACAGAAAGATCAGGTTGCGGCCCGGCACGAACGTGGTCGGCAGACCCGTAGTGGAGATTTCAATAGCGACGTCGCGGGTCAGCGCCGTCTCCGAAATCTCCGCGAGCGCGTCGACGCGCACAACGTGGTCTTCGCCGAGCCGCTCGCGCCAGCGCGCAAGGAGTTCCGGCATGCGTTCGCGGATGCGCGGGCGCACCTCCAGTTCAACCTCGTGCCGTTGTCCATAAGCGAAGCCGACGGTCTCGACGCGAGCAAAGCGCTCAAGCGCCCAGGCAAGGCAAACCGTCGAATCCTGGCCGCCAGAGAACAGCACGAGCGCGCTGTCGAGCAAACTCACCGTGTTATCCCTTCAGCCAGGCACCGATCCGCTCGACCGCCTCGGCCATGTCGTGGCGTGCGCCGGCGTAGCACAAGCGCACGAACGCGCCGCCGCGCAGTGGATCGAAATCGATCCCTGGCGTGACGGCCACGCCGGCCTCCTCCAGCATGCGCGAGGCGAAAGCGAAACTGTCGGTCGAAAAACGCGAAACGTCGGCATAGAGATAGAATGCACCGTCGACGGGCAGGAACGACTCGAGGCCGGCGCGCGGCAAGCCGTCGAGCAGGATACGGCGGTTATCCTGATATCCGTGCTTGATCTCTTCGAGCTCGGCGCGTCCATCGAAAGCGGCCTCGGCCGCGATCTGCGAGAGCGTCGGCACCGAGATCGCTAGATTCTGCTGCAGCCGTTCGAGCGCGCGCACCAGCGCGGGCGGCACCACCATCCAACCGATCCGCCAGCCGGTCATGCAGTAGTATTTGGAGAAGGAATTTATGATGATCGTATCGGACGAGATGCGCGCGGCGCTCTCAGCCGGGAAGGCGTAGTCGAGGCCGTGGTAGATCTCATCGGAGATGACGGCGATGCCGGCGGCTTCGGCGCAGCCGATCAGGCCGGCGAGCGCCTGCGCGCCCATCATCGTTCCCGTCGGATTGTTCGGCGAGGCCACGACCAGACCCTTGAGCGGGCGCGCTCGATGCTCTGCCAGAAGGGCTTCTCCCGTGATCGACCAACGGGTCTGCGCGTTCGTCTCAATTCCGACGGGCTCGCAGCCGAGCGCGGTAAGGATGTGGCGATAAGGCGGATAGCCCGGCAACGGTACCGCTACCCGATCGCCGGGCTCGAAGGCGGCGAGGAAGGCCAGGATAAACCCGGCCGAGGAGCCGGTGGTGACCACGATCCGCTGCGGATCGATCTCAAGGCCGTGACATTCGCGATAGGCGCGCGCGATACGCGCCCGCAGCGACGCGATCCCGAGCGTCTCGGTGTAGCCGAGGGCGCCGTTGGATAGCGCCGCCCTCGCCGCCGCGATCGCAGCCGCCGGCGCTCCCGCCGCCGGTTGGCCGACCTCCATGTGGATGATCCGGCGTCCTTGCGCCTCAAGCCGTGCCGCGGCCGCCATGACGTCCATGACCATGAAGGGCGGGACCGCGCTGCGGGCAGACGGTTGCAGCAGACTCCTTGCCGAGCTTCTCGCCTTGTCGAGCATTACTTTGCCTTTGCGTGGCGAGCGGGAACGACGGGCCGCCCACCAACGCCCCGCCCCTGTGCTGCCGTATTCACCGGGTTTTGTGGCAGTCGCGTCGCCGCAGCGAACGCTCCGGCGTTGTGTTGACCGCGACCGGTTCCATCCATAGCTTGGGTCCCGCAACGAGGGATCGCGTATTGCCGCAGATGAACGCTGCCGAACCTCCTATCAAGGCGCGGCGCGCGAGGCCAGTTTCTCGCGCCGTGGCGTTCGCGACCGCCGCCCTGGCGGCATTGGGAAGCATCCCCGCGCGAGCACAGGAATCGCCTCCGGCCCCAGGCATCCCGATCATCCGCGATGCCGAAATCGAACAGCTTCTGCGCGATTACACGAAACCGATCCTCAAGGTCGCGGGTCTTGGCGACCAGAACATCCACGTCGTCATCATCAACGACCGGTCGTTCAACGCCTTCGTGATGGACGCGCATCACATTTTCGTCAATGCCGGCGCGCTGATGGAATCGAAGACGCCTAATCAGATCATCGGCGTCTTCGCCCACGAAACCGGGCACATCGTCGGCGGCCACCTTTCGAAAATGCGCCAGGAGCTCGCCAACGCGCAAACCGCCTCGATCGTCGCCCTGCTCGTTGGCGTGGGCACGGTGGCGGCAGCCGCCCACTCCGGCAATGTCAATGTTGGCAATGTCGGCGGCGCCCTCGTTCAGGCTCCGCAATCCTATATTGAGCACTCGCTCCTTGCCTATCAGCGCGCCCAGGAGGAATACGCAGACCGCGCCGGGGTGCGTTTCCTGACCGAGACGGGCCAGTCGGCGAAGGGCATGTATGACACGTTCAAACGTTTCGCCGACGAAATGATGTTCCAGTCGAACATCGACCCCTACGTGCAAAACCATCCGCTGCCTGCGGAGCGCATGCAGGAACTGGCGAACCTGGTGCACAATCAGTATTGGGACAAGAAGGATCCGCCCGAACTGCAATTCCGCCACGACATGATGCGGGCAAAGCTTTATGGCTTCATGGACGCTCCCAACGTGGTGTTGCGGCGTTATCCAATGACCGACAGCAGCCTGCCCGCGCGCTACGCCCGCGCAATTTCCGCCTACCGCTTCGGCGATCTGCGCGACGCCATTACTCAGATCGACGGCTTGATCCGCGCGATGCCGAACAATCCGTATTTCTACGAGCTTAAGGGTCAGGCGCTTTTGGAGGCCGGCCATGCAGCCGAGGCCATTCCGCCGCTGCAGCGCGCGGTGCAGCTTGCGCCCGATCCTGCGCTCATTCAGATCACGCTCGCGCAGGCGCTCGTCGCCACCAATAACACCAAGCTCGCCGACCAGGCGATCCCGCTATTGCACGCAGCGCTGATCAAGGAGCCTGAATCGGCGGACGCCTATGACCAGCTCGCCATGGCTTATGGGCGCAAGAACGACCTCGCCGATGCCGATCTCGCTTCGGCGCAGGCCGCTTTCGCCCGGGGCGATAGCAAGACCGCACGCGAACTGGCGGAGAGGGCCAAGCAGCGATTCCCCATCGGCTCGCCCGGCTGGGTCCGCGCCGACGACATCGTCGCTTTTAACAGGAATACGAGCAGGAACCCGCTCGGAATCGGTAACTGACAACAAAAGGACAACACCAATGGCATTTTTCCCGCGCACATTTTTTGCCGTTGCGGCCGCCACCCTGTTGGCGATGCCGGCGGCATTTGCGCAGTCGTTCTCCCCGGATCAACGGCACGAGATCGAAAACATCGTCAAGGAGTACCTGATCGCCCATCCGGAGGTGCTGCAAGACGCACAGGCCGCGCTCGACAAGCAGCAACAGCAAGCCCAGGCGCAGAAGGCGCACGAGGCGATCAGCAAGGACAGCGCAACCCTCTTTAATTCCTCTCACCAGGTCGTGCTCGGGAACCCGAACGGCAAGGTCACAATGGTTGAGTTCTTCGATTACAACTGCCCGCACTGCAAGGATGCCGTTCCCGACATGATGAAATTGCTGAAGACCGATCACAACTTGAAATTCGTTCTCAAGGAGTTCCCTATTTTGGCCCAGGGCTCCGTGGACGCAGCCCATGTCGCGGTCGCCGTGCGCATGCAGGATCCAAGCGGCGAGAAATACCTCGCTTTTCATCAGAAGCTGTTCAGCAGCCGTGGCATGGTCGATCAGGATCGGGCGCTGGCCGCCGCCAAAGACGCTGGTTGTGATATGGCGCGGCTCGAAAAGGACATGAAAAGCCCCGAGGTGCAGGCGACCATCGACGAGGACATGAAGCTCGCCGACGCAATCGGCGTCGACGGCACGCCAAGCTACGTGATCGGTGATCAGCTCATCGTCGGGGCCATCGGCTTCGACAAGCTGCAGGAGAAGATCGCCGCTCTAGAGAAATAGGAACGTTCCTGTCTGCGCTGGCATTGGCACTTCCCCGGCCGTGGGAAGGGCCTTTGTTGGGGAGGACCGATCGCCTGACGCAGCAATTGCGCCACCGTCGCGCGCTGGCCGCTTCCCCTTTGGGGGGCCGTTCCCTATAACGAATTCGGCGCGGCGGCAGCGGCCCGCGCCGGCGTCAACAATGGCGGTGCAGCGCGGGCGATGTCGAACACGATCTACGTCCTCAACGGACCCAACCTCAATCTGCTCGGCACGCGCGAACCGGAGCTTTACGGCAGCGCCACGCTTGCCGACGTCGAAAAGCTGTGCCGCGCGACGGCGCAGCGGTTCGCCCTCACGGTGGAATTCCGTCAATCCAATCACGAGGGCGAGTTGGTCGATTGGATTCAGCAGGCGCTCGCGGAAAATGCCGCAGGCCTGATCCTTAATCCGGCTGGCTATACGACGACCTCGATCGCCATTCTCGATGCCCTCTACACTTTGAAGGCGCCCGTCATCGAGGTGCATATCACCAACATTCATGCCCGCGAATCATTTCGCCAGCACTCATACGTGTCGCTGGCGGCACGCGCGGTGGTGTGCGGATTCGGTATCGAAGGCTACGCGCTGGCGATCGCCGGTCTTGCATCGCTGATCGGCGCCAAAGCGTGATTAATGGCATGATCAAGTCATCATGCTTGCTAGTGGTCCTCCGATTCCATCATTCGCATGACAGACTGCCGCACCGGATGCGAATGTTAGATTCGGACCAGTAGCCGGGAAGCCCACCGATGCCCAAGAGTCCTGAGAAGAGTCCTGACAAGAATCCTCCGAAGCCCTCGATCGATCACGAGGTGATCCGCGAACTCGCGCGGCTGCTTGAGGAAACCGGGCTCACCGAGATTGCGATCGAACAGGGCGGCGTCTCCATACGCGTTGCCCGCAATGTGATTGTCGGGACCTCGCGCGGCCGCCAAGCCGAGCTGCCCGCAGCCCCGCCGGCGGTGGCGACGACGCCCGCCCCGCCTGATCCCACCCAGCATCCCGGGCTCGTCGCCTCGCCGATGGTCGGAACGGCTTATCGCTCCGCCGAGCCAGGCGCCCGGCCCTTCGTCGATATCGGCAGCCAGGTGAAGGCCGGCGAGACGCTGATCATCATCGAGGCGATGAAAACGATGAACCAGATACCGGCGCCGCGTGCCGGGACGGTAATCCAGATTCTGGTCGAAGACGGCCAGCCGGTCGAGTACGGCGAGCCGCTGATGATCATTGAATAAGAGCGAATAACGACTGACGAGAAGTGAATGGGGATATGAAGCAATGACCTCCCCTGCTCGCCATTCGCCATTCGGGTCCAAGGCCGGTGATGTTCGATAAAATCCTCATTGCCAATCGCGGCGAAATCGCATTGCGCGTGCTGCGCGCCTGCAAGGAGCTCGGCATTGCTACCGTTGCGGTACATTCGACCGCGGACGAGGACGCCATGCACGTGCGGCTCGCCGACGAGAGCGTCTGCATTGGTCCGC
>Ga0335075_10016465_pt1 | contig 11040 bp, 8 predicted proteins | sample Lox_Sample_24_FD_206723 | JGI IMG/M metagenome (GOLD analysis project Ga0335075, IMG submission 206723) | Soil microbial communities from Loxahatchee National Wildlife Refuge, Florida, United States - Lox_Sample_2.4 | ecosystem: Environmental > Terrestrial > Soil > Wetlands | place: USA: Florida... | reverse complement strand
CGATGGCCGGCCTCACCTATCCGGCGTGGCTGCTGCTGCATCCGCATTTCAATTTCCCCTTCCACCGCATCGGGGAGCGGATCGGAATGCTGGCCTTCCTGGTCGGATTCCTGCTGGTCGCGCGCCGGCTGCGGCTGGCGGATCGCGCGAGCCTCGGATACGCTGCGCCGCGCCGCGTCTTCCTGCGTGAGCTGTCGATCGGCCTGGCGCTCGGGGTGATCACCATGGCCGCCGTGGCCGCCTCCATGGCGGCCCTGGGATTGCTCGACTTTCGCCAGGCGGCGGGCTACGGCACCACGCGGCTGGCCGGCCTGGTCGCCAGCCGGCTCGCGAGCGGGCTTGCCGTGGCGCTCATCGAGGAGTCGGCACTGCGCGGCGCAATGTTCGCCGGCATCCAGCGGGAGTCCGGAACCGCAGCCGCGATCGTGCTGACGTCAATCGTGTACGCCTGGACGCATTTCCTCGGCAGCTTCCATATCGCCGCCGCGCAGGTCACGGCCTGGAGCGGCCTCGCGCTGTTACATGGCACGCTGCAGTCCTTCGACCACCCGCTCGGCATCGCCGATGCGTTTCTCTGCCTGACTGCGGTCGGAGCCGTGCTGGCGCTGGTGCGCGCGATCACCGGCAACGTCGCCGCGGGAATGGGGCTGCACGCCGGCTGGGTGTGGGTGATGTTGGTCGTGCACGGACTGGCGCAGCCCGATCGCGCCTCGCCGCTCGGCTTCCTGCTGAGCAGGCACGACGGCTTCACCGGATGGCTGGTGCTCGCGTGGACCGTGGTGTTGGGTGTCGGCCTGTCGCAGTTCTATCGCCGGCGCTGCAGCCCGAAAGCAAGTCAATGAGCCGCCCGGCGCCGCGGACCCAGGGTCACCCAGGGTCACTCAGGGTCACCGCCGCAGCTCGTCCAACAGCTTGTCGTGCAGCCCGCCGAAGCCGCCATTGCTCATGATCAGGGCGTGGTCGCCCGGCCGTAGCGACTGCGCCAGATCCCGCGCGAGCACGCCCACATCGCCGCGCCCATGGCCGCGCGTGCCCAGCTCCGCCAGCACCTGAGCCGAATCCCAGCCGAGATCGGCGGGGGTGTACAACCAGACTTCGTCCGCACCGGCCAGGGAGGCCGCGAGCAGCTCGCGGTGCACCCCCATGCGCATGGTGTTGGAGCGCGGCTCCAGCACCGCGACGATCCGCGCCGATCCCACCCGGCGCCGCAATCCGTCGACGGTGGCCGCGATCGCCGTGGGATGGTGGGCGAAGTCGTCGTACACACGCACACCACGCACCTCGCCCCGAAGTTGCATCCGACGCGCCACCCCGGCAAAGGAGCTCAGAGCCTCGATTGCACGCTCGACGGCGACACCCGCGTGCCGGGCCGCCGCGATCGCCGCCAGCGCGTTCTCCATGTTGTGCATACCGATGAGTCCCCACCGCACGGTACCCCGCGGCCGCCCCTGCTCCAGCACCTCGAAGCAGGAGAAATCCTCGACTCCGCCGGCGGCGCGACCCGTCCACTGGGCCTCCGGAACGGAATGGCCGGCAAAGCCCTCGCGTGGCGTCCAGCACCCCATCGCAAGCGTCTCCTTCAGACGCTCGTCGGCGGCGTTCCAAAGAATGCGGCCGCCACCAGGCACCGTTCTCACCAGGTGATGGAACTGCCGCTCGATGGAGGCGACATCCGGATAGATATCGGCGTGGTCATACTCCAGGTTATTCAGGATCAGGGTGCGCGGGCGGTAATGCACGAACTTTGCCCGCTTGTCGAAGAACGCGGTGTCGTATTCGTCCGCCTCGATGACGAAGAAAGGCGCGGCGCCCAGCCGCGCGCTGGTGTCGAAGTTCGCGGGCACGCCGCCGATCAGGAACGCGGGCTCGAGGCCCGCGTGCTCGAGTATCCAGGCGAGGATCGAGGAGGTCGTGGTCTTGCCGTGGGTCCCCGCCACTGCGAGCACCCAGCGGTCGCGCAGCACCTCGCGTGCCAGCCACTCCGGACCCGAAGCGTAGGGAATGCCGCGATCGAGCAGAGCCTCGATGACCGGCTGGCCACGCGTCATGACATTGCCGACGACCACCACATCGGGCGCGGGATCCAGCTGCGCGGCGTCATAGCCCTCGATCAGCTCTATGCCGAGCGCCCGCAGCTGCGTGCTCATCGGCGGATAGACGTTGCGGTCGGAGCCGGTGACGCGGTGGCCCGCGGTGCGCGCAATGGCGGCGATGCCGCCCATGAAGGTCCCGCAAACTCCCAGGATGTGTACGTGCATAATGAGCGCGGATTCTACAGATCATCCTCCGCCCTGTTGCAGCACATCGCCGACACTGCCGACGCCGTCACCGATCTCGTCGCTCGCCTCGCGGCGCACACGAGCATCGGTCTGGATACTGAATTTCTGCGTGAGCGCACCTATCGCGCGGAGCTCTGCCTGATACAGGTATCGTCGGGGGACGACGCGGCCTGCGTCGATCCCATCGCCGTGACCGATCTCGGCCCGCTGGCCGGGCCGCTCACTGCGGCGGGCGTAGTCAAGGTGATGCATGCGTCGCGGCAGGATCTCGAGGTTCTCCTGCCGGCCGTCGGTCTGGTGCAACCCGTGTTTGATACGCAGATCGCGGCCGCGCTCGCGGGATTCGCGGCTCAGGTGGGCTATGCGGAGCTGGTGCGCCGGCTGCTCGGCGTCGACCTGCCGAAGGCCCATACCCGCACGGACTGGTCGCGCCGGCCGCTGTCGCCGGAGCAGATCGAGTATGCCCTCGACGACGTGCGTCATCTGATACCGCTCAAACTGACGCTCGAGGAGCAGCTCGCGAAGCTCGGCAGATTGACCTGGCTCGGCGAGGAGCTCTCAGCTCTGTCGGACGCCAGTGCCCTGGCGACGGACCCGGAGGAAGCGTGGCGGCGTATCAAGGGACTGCAGGGCCTCGATCCCGCGCGCGAGCGGCTGGCGCGCGCACTGGCCGCATGGCGCGAGCGCCGCGCCATGGAGCGGAATCGGCCGCGCGGCTGGATTCTCGATGACGCGGCGCTGCGGCAAATGATCGTGCGCGTACCGCGCTCCCAGGCGGCGCTGGAAGCGATCGAGGACGTTCCCGCGGGGGTCCTGCGCCATTGCGGCGGGGAACTGCTGGAGTGCATAGCCGCGGCAAAGGTACCGGATCCGGCGCCACCGTTGGATATGCGACGGCGGCCGGACCCGGCGAGAAGCGCGCTGGTGAAGAAGCTTGGCGCCGTGGTTCAGGCGGCCGCGACCGAGCTCAGTGTCAGTCCCGAGGTGCTGGCCACGCGCCGCGAGCTCGAGCGCCTGGCCGAGGGGGCCGAAGATATCGCGGCGCTGCGCGGTTGGCGTCGCGCGGCGATCGGCGACAAGCTGCTGGCCGCGCTCTAGGCTGCGGACCGTCAGGCATCTCACGCGCTGCCCTGCCGACAGCCCCAGCGAGGGCGGCCGCGGTCAGGCGCGCTGCAACGCGGCTTCGAGCCGCTTCTCGACCTCGTTCACCGGGCCTTCGGCGTCGATCGTGCGCAGGAGCCCCTGCTTGCGGTAATAATCCACCAGCGGGCTGGTCTGCTCTTCGTACACCTTCAAACGCTGCGCGACCGTAGCCTCGTTGTCGTCGGGCCGCTGAAACAGCCGATGGGGCTTGCCCGTCTTCGGGCACGTTTCGCGCTCGGCCTCGCCGGGCGCTGCGGTCAGGAGGTTGACGACGCGGCCGCAGTCGCTGCAGGTGCGCCGGCCGGAGATGCGGCGGGAAAGCTCGCCATAGTCGACCTGCATCTGCACGACGGCATCGAGCGGCTGGCCGATCTCGCCGAGCAGCGCATCGAGGGCGCGCGCCTGCGCGATATTGCGCGGGAAGCCGTCCAGGATGAAACCGCCGCGAGTATCCGGCTCCGCCAGCCGCTCGCGGATCATGCCCAGCACGATCTCGTCGGCGACCAGTTGGCCGGCGGCCATGGCCTCCTTGGCCTTGAGGCCCAGAGGCGTGCCCTTGGCCACGGCAGCACGCAGCAGGTCCCCGGTGGAGACCTGTGGAATGCCGTGACGCTCGACCAGAAGCTGAGACTGCGTGCCCTTCCCCGACCCCGGGGCCCCCAACAGGACGATGCGCATGAGACTTATATCGAGACCTGACTGACGCGAAAGGCTGGCCACGTTACCGGCGCCGCGAGGCAAGGTCAAACGGACGACCGTGCGGTATGCTGCGCCCCCGCTCCGTTGCTCACCTTTGGCCCACCTGTAGGACCCTGCGACGCCATGAAAAAAGCGACGTCCAAGAAGAACGCGTTCTATGCCCAATCCGGCGGCGTGTCCGCCGTGATCAATGCCTCCGCCTGCGGAGTCATCGAGACTGCGCTGCGACAGTCACGCCATATCGGCAAGATCTATGCGGGCCGCGACGGCATCGTCGGCGCGCTCACGGAGGATCTGATCGACGTCGGCCGCGAGAGTCCCGCCGTCATCCGCGGATTGAAGCACACGCCGGCCGGCGCGTTCGGCTCGGCGCGGTTCAAGCTGAAAGGCCTCGAGCAGAACCGCGCGGAGTACGAGCGGCTGATCGAGGTCTTTCGCGCGCACGATATCGGATATTTCTTCTACAACGGCGGCAACGACTCGATGGATACGGCCCTGAAGGTCTCGCAGATCGGCGAGTCGCTGGGCTATCCCATCACCTGTGTCGGGGTACCGAAGACGGTCGACAACGATCTGCCGCACACCGATTGCTGCCCGGGCTTCGGCTCCGTGGCCAAGTACGTCGCGGTCTCCACGCGCGAGGCGGCGCTCGATGTCGCTTCCATGGCCCGGACCTCCACCAAGGTATTCGTATTCGAGGTGATGGGCCGGCACGCCGGCTGGATCGCGGCAGCGGCGGGATTGGCCGGCCGCAAGGCGGGAGAGCCGCCGCACATCATCCTGCTTCCCGAGATCGCGTTCGACCGGGAGCGCTTCCTGGAAAAGGTAAAGCAGTGCGTCACCGCATACGGCTACTGTGTCGTGGTGGTCTCGGAAGGTACCGCGGACGCCAATGGCAAGTTCCTGGCCGATGCCGGCACGCGCGACGCTTTCGGGCACACGCAGCTCGGGGGCGTGGCGCCCGTGGTCACTGACATGATCCGCCAGGCGCATGGCTACAAGTTCCATTGGGCGGTGGCCGACTATCTGCAGCGCTCCGCCCGCCACATCGCTTCCAAGGTGGACGTGGAACAGGCTTACGCCGTGGGCAAGGCGGCGGTGGAGCTGGCTGTCAAAGGCATGAACGCGGTGATGCCGACCATCGTCCGCAAGGCCTCCAGACCCTACAAATGGACCATCGGCCACGTAGCCCTGAGCGAGGTGGCCAACGTCGAGAAAAAGTTGCCGCGGGACTACATCAGCGAGGATGGCTTCGGCATCACGGAGGCCTGCCGTCGCTACCTCGAGCCGCTCGTGGCCGGCGAGGCCTACCCGCCCTACCGCGACGGCCTGCCGGAATATGTCCGGATCAAGGGCGTTCCGGTCCGCAGACGCCTGAAGACCGAGTTCAAGCTGTGAGTCCCCGCGTTTAGCCCAGAGCCAATCTGGTACACTTCGCGCCCTTTTTTGTAAGCCCTTCAGTATTCCGGGGGAGATATCCTGATGGATGCCACCACGTGGCTGTGGGCCGCGATCGCGGCCGGTGTTCTCGCCGTCCTCTACGGTATCGTATCCACGACCGCCATCCTGCGACTGCCCGCGGGCAACGCCCGCATGCAGGAAATCGCCGCAGCCGTTCAGGCGGGCGCCAAGGCGTACCTCAACCGCCAATACAGCACGATTCTCATCGTCGGCATCGTGCTGTTCCTGATCCTCGGCTTCTTCCTGCACTGGCCCACCGCGGGCGGATTCGCCATCGGCGCGGTGCTCTCCGGTGCAACCGGGTATATCGGGATGAACATCTCGGTGCGTGCCAACGTGCGCACGGCCGAGGCCGCCACCAGGGGGCTCAATGCCGCCCTCGCGGTTGCATTTCGCGGAGGCGCCATCACGGGCATGCTGGTCGTCGGGCTGGCGCTCCTCGGGGTGTCCGGCTACTTCGCGTTCCTGAACCACCTCATCGGCACGGAGCCGGCGCTGCACGCGCTGGTGGGCCTCGCCTTCGGCGGCTCGCTGATCTCGATCTTCGCGCGCCTCGGTGGCGGCATCTTCACGAAGGGCGCCGACGTCGGCGCGGATCTCGTGGGCAAGGTGGAGGCGGGCATTCCGGAGGACGATCCGCGCAATCCGGCGGTTATCGCCGATAACGTCGGTGACAACGTCGGCGACTGCGCCGGCATGGCAGCCGATCTCTTCGAGACGTACGCCGTGACGGTGGTGGCCACCATGCTGCTCGGCGGCCTCCTGTTCGCGAAGCAGAGCGCCGCGGCCGGCTTCAACGCCGCCATCTATCCGCTGGCGCTCGGCGCGGTGTCGATCGTCTCCTCGATCATCGGCACTTTCTTCGTCTCGACGCGCGAAGGCGGCAAGATCATGAACGCCCTCTACAAGGGCGTGATCGTCGCCGGCATCGTCTCCGCAATCGGCTTCTACTTCATCACTCATGCGCTCATGCCCGCGGAGGGCAACTCGCTGTTCGGCTGCGCGCTCATCGGCCTCGGCCTCACCGGCGCGCTCATCGTCATCACGGAGTACTACACCGCCACCGAGTACAGTCCGGTGCGCAAGGTCGCCGCCGCCTCGCAGACGGGACATGCCACCAACATCATCGCCGGACTCGGCGTCTCCATGAAAGCGACCGCGCTGCCGGTGATCGCGATCTGCTTCGCCATCTGGGGCTCGTTCAAGCTGGGTGAGGCGAGCGGCGCCGGCCTCTACGGCATCGCCATCGCGGCCACTGCAATGCTGTCGATGACGGGAATGATCGTGGCGCTCGATGCGTACGGCCCGATCACCGACAACGCGGGCGGCATCGCGGAGATGGCCGGCCTGCCGCGGCAGGTGCGCGACATCACCGACCCGCTCGATGCGGTTGGCAACACGACCAAGGCGGTGACCAAGGGCTATGCCATCGGCTCGGCGGCTCTCGCCGCTCTGGTGCTCTTCGCCGACTACACTCACAACCTCGAGGCAGCCGGCAAACTGCTGGCGTTCTCGCTGTCGGATCCTGCGGTGATCATCGGGCTCTTCATCGGTGGCCTGGTGCCTTATCTCTTCGGCGCGCTCGCCATGGAGGCAGTGGGACGCGCGGCCGGCTCGGTGGTCACCGAAGTGCGCCGCCAGTTCCGCGAGATCAAGGGCATCATGGAAGGCACCGCGAAGCCCGACTATTCGCGCGCAGTCGACCTGCTGACGCGTGCGGCCATCGGCGAGATGATCATCCCGTCGCTGCTGCCGATCGTGGTGCCCATCATCCTGGTGGTGGTGATGAACTACCTGCTCGGCCCCGGCGCCGGCATCAAGGCACTGGGCGGTCTTCTCATCGGCACGATCGTGACCGGCCTCTTCGTCGCGGTATCCATGACCACGGGCGGCGGCGCGTGGGACAACGCCAAGAAGTACATCGAGGAAGGCAACTACGGCGGCAAGGGCTCCGATGCCCACAAGGCCGCGGTGACCGGCGATACCGTCGGCGACCCTTACAAGGACACCGCAGGGCCGGCCATCAACCCGCTGATCAAGATCATCAATATCGTCGCGCTGCTCATGATCCCGCTGCTTTGATTGGCGCAAATCGCTCCCGGCGATTTGCGCAGCCAGCCGACTTACAGGGATCGATCTCGCGGCCCAGGGAACGGCCCTGGGCCGCTTACTGACTTGCTTTCGGACGGCGCACAGATAGAGCGCCGTCTGGCCGAGCGTCAGGCGTGGCGGACGGCGCACAGATTGAGCGCCGTGTGCCGAGCGTCAGGCGTGGCGGACGGTGCACAGATTACGCGCCGTGTGCCGAGCGTCAGGTGTGGCGGACGGCGCACAGATAGAGCGCCGTCTGACGAGCCTCAGGCGTGGTGGATCGCGCTCAGGAGGCGATGCAGGATCGCCGGCGACGCCGGCTTCACCACGTGATGGTCGATGCTCGCCTCGCGAGAGCGGCGGCGGTCGGCCTCGTGGCCGAGGCCGGTGAGCGCGATGATGGTGGTCGAGGTGCCTTCCGGCATGGAGCGGATACGGGCGGCGGTCTCCAGCCCGCTCAGCTCCGGCATGCTGATATCCATGAAGACGACCTCGGGATGCACCTGCCGGTACTTCTCCAGAGCCTCGTGCGGTCCGTAGGCCGTGTGTACCTCATGGCCCATCATCGAGAGGAGACAGGCCACCGCGTCGGCGGAATCCACCTGATCGTCGACCACCAGCACTTTGAGCGGCACGTCTGCGTGCGGCAAGTCCTCCACGACGGTCTCTCCTGCAAGCGAGCATCCCACAGCAGTGTGCTCCTGGACACTTACCCAGCCCAAGCTGAGCAAGAATCGTGCGAGGAGATGCAGCAGGCCTCAGGCGAGGAGGTGGCTCAGGCTCTACCGGAGCGGGATTCGGTGAGCATGGCTCCGACGAGCCGGTTGAGCCGCGCGCAGTAGTCGGCGACCGGCGCCTCGGACTGCGCCTGCTTGTCCGTCAGCGCCTCGCGGATTTCGGAGAGCCGACGCTCGATGCGCTCGTCCACGGTCATGGATCTGCAAATGAGCGCGCTGACGCACGCGGTGATTTCTGCATCGAGAGTACGCGCGTCGCTGCCGGCGATCTCGACGCCGGTGAGCTCGCGGGGACAACCCGCGGCGAGGTGTTCACGCCATAACCGGGCAAGCTGCATAAGCTGGGCGCCTCCCTGCTGCTCGCTCCCGTGCATGAATTGGGCGCCCTTCTTACCACGCCTGCGGCCAACTTGCACCGTTGGTTTGCAGGCGCAGCCGCCTGTTGGTTGTTGGGGCGAGCCGACACTGGCGCGGAGAGACGGCGGCGCTGCATCGCAAGCTATTGATTCGGCAGGCACTAGCGGCACGCCGATTGCTGTTGCTTTCTCGCCGGCAGGGGGCACGGAGCGACTTCGTGCATCGTATCGCGATGGGCCGCAGGAGCCGGTGCTTGACGAGCCCGCGGCGAACCTGTTGGACTCGGGGCGAGACATCGCGCAGTGCGGGAGGTGGGCGTGGAATCCAAAGAGCAGTTTCCGGTCGAGAAGACCGATGAAGAGTGGCGCGCCGGACTCACCTCCGAGCAATATCGCGTGCTTCGGCGCCACGGCACGGAGCGCGCCGGCACCAGCCCGCTCAACGATGAGCATCGCGCCGGCGTGTTCCGCTGCGCAGGCTGCGGTCAGCCGCTCTACGAATCCCAGGCGAAGTTCGAAAGCGGCACCGGCTGGCCCAGCTTCCTCCAGCCTATCGCCGGCGCGGTCGCCACGCGCGAAGACCATGGCCACTTGATGAAACGCACCGAGGTGCATTGCTCGGGCTGCGGCGGTCATCTCGGCCACGTCTTTCCGGATGGTCCCAAGCCCACCGGCCTGCGCTACTGCATGAACGGCGCCGCCCTGAAGTTCGAGCCGAAGTAGTCCGACAGCAGGTCATCGGGCGGCTCGGGGCCGCTCAAGCCGCCAGCGGCAGCGGCTGCGGCCGCGAGATCGCATAACCCTGCAGGAAATCGACTCCCATGCGCCGTGCCGCGTCCAGGGCGGCACTGTCCTCGACCTGCTCGGCGATCACCTTGAAGTTGAGCGTGCGCGCCAGCTTGATCATCGCGGTGACCATCGCCTGGTTGACGGAGTCCCGCCCCAGGTTGCGGATGAACGAGCCGTCGATCTTGAGGTAATCCATCGGCAGGCTCTTCAGGTTGGAGAACGACCCGACCCCGGAGCCGAAGTCGTCCAGCGCGAACTGACATCCCATGCCGTGCAGCACGCCCACGAAGCGGCGCGCGTGCTCGAGGTTGGCGACCACCGCCGTCTCGCTGATCTCGAAACACACCTGCGCCGGGCTCACCCCGGTGCTGTCGAGACATTCGACCACGAACTCGAGGAACTGCGAATCCGCGAGCGTCTGGCCGGAAATGTTGATGGCGACGCAACGATCGCTGGACACCGGAATGGCGCCCCGCCCCAGCGCCGCAAGGGTCGTCTGCACGACCCAGCGATCGACCAGACCCATCAGGCGATAGCGCTCCGCGGCGCGCACCAACTCCGCCGGCGGTACCTGGTGGCCATCCTCGTCCTGCAGCCGGACCAGCACCTCCATCGCGGGGCCGCCGCCATCGGTGCCGTAGGCCGGCACGATGGTCTGATGGAAGAGCTGGAAGCGGTTTTCCTTGAGCGCGCTCTGCAGCTTCTGCAGCCACTGGATCTCGCCCGTGTGGCGCGCCAGCGCCTCATCGCGCGCCGAGTACACCGCCACGCGCCCGGAGCCCTGCTTCTTGGCGACATAACAGGCCGAATCGGCCGCGGTGAGCAGCTCCTCGATGGTGCCGCTCTCGCGCGAGATCTCCACCAGGCCCACCGACACGCCGATGTTGAAAATCCTGTCGCGCCATACGAAGCGGTGGTCGCCCACCGCGCGGCAGACATCGTCCGCGATCTGGCGCGCCTTCTCCAGCGGACAGCCGACGAGCAGCATGCCGAACTCATCGCCTCCCAGGCGCCCGACCGTGTCGCTGTCGCGCACCGCGTCGCGCAGCAGCTTGGCCACTTCGCGCAGCATGCTGTCGCCGGCGAGGTGGCCGCTGGTGTCGTTGACCACCTTGAAGCGGTCGAGATCGAGATAACACAACACGTGCTGCCCGTCGCCGCGGTGGCCGCTCTCGATCGACTCCTCCAGGCGGCGCTCGAACTCGCGCCGGTTGACCAGCCCGGTGAGGGCATCGTGAGTCGCCTGATAGGACATCTGGCGCGCGAGGCCGCGCTGCTCGGAGACGTCGTGCAGCAGGACCACGGCGCCAACCTGCGCGCCGGCGGCATCGCGCATGGGCGTCGCAGACAGCTCGATCGAGCGCTCGCCGGCGTCGGCGCGCGAGATCAATAGCGCGCGGCGGACCAGAGTCACGGGGCCGCCGCTGGTGAGCGCGTGGTGCACCGGGTCGGCGAGCGGGCGCCGGTCGGTCTCGTCGACCAGTC
>Ga0335075_10016462_pt1 | contig 11041 bp, 9 predicted proteins | sample Lox_Sample_24_FD_206723 | JGI IMG/M metagenome (GOLD analysis project Ga0335075, IMG submission 206723) | Soil microbial communities from Loxahatchee National Wildlife Refuge, Florida, United States - Lox_Sample_2.4 | ecosystem: Environmental > Terrestrial > Soil > Wetlands | place: USA: Florida... | reverse complement strand
GCTTTCATGCAATTCTCGTGTCACAAAGCGTACTTTTCAGCGAACGTCCGGGAAGCGGCCAATAACCTATCCGAGGCTGAAGCGTGAGCGAAGGCTCTTCGCTTACGCTTCAGCCTCGGACATTCGAACCTATGTTGTGGAACAATCGCCGCGTCGTAGGGAGTGCGGTAGGTCTCAAGCTGTTGCACGAGCAGCAAGAGCTGATGGTGTCCTAAATTCCATCACGAAAGCACGAAAGTCCGAAAACTCGAAAGAAGAAAGAGAAGAAGTCAGATTCAGCAGCCAATCATGGCCCTTTTTTTGCTCCCCTGTTGTGTTTTTCGTCTTTTCGTACTTTCGTGTTTCCGTGTTTCTATTGAGGAAAGTCTCTACAGCCTCGGCTCAGCATTGTCGGCAAGTCCCGGCAAGAGAGGCTGGTTCGGCCTGGCTCGCGCCGCGCGACCTCTCGATGAGCGCCGCGATTTGCGGGTACGAGGAGCGGCTCTCAAATGCAGCGTGGCCCCCGGCACGTCTTGCTTCGCCGTGTACACGGTGATACACAGACCCATTTCCTCCCGCAGCGATCGCAGCGCCTCGCGCGCCAGGACCGGTCGATTGCAGTCGCGGCTCAGATGCAGCTGCACCAGATGACGCAACCGGCCGGGCGTCGAGCGCGCCAGCACCGCCCGCACCAGGGCAACGGCCTGAACATTGGAGAGATGCCCTTCCTCGCCGAGGACTCGCTCGATCAGCCGCGGCGTCCGGCCGCTGGCGTGCTGCATGGTCACGTCATGGTTAAACTCGACAGCCAGCAAATCCACGTCGGCCAGCTGCGCCGCCAGCTCGTCGTCCCAGGATCCCAGGTCGGCAACGTAGCCGATCGCTCCGCGCTGGCCGAATAGGTCGCCGTCGCCCTCCAGGCGAAAGCCGAAGGTCGCTCCGCCATCGTGCCGCACCGGCAGCGCCCGACACAGCAAGTGCGGCGATAGCTCGAAAGCGTTTTGCGGCTCGAAACAGCGAACCAGGCCCGCATCGAGCAGGGCCAAAAATCCGTCCGAGTAGGTGCGCAACACCGTATGATGGCCATCATGACACCACAGGGGGATCTTGTGGCGATGCAGGTGTTGAAGCGTGGAGCCCTTCCAGTGATCGGAGTGGGTATGGGTCAACAGGACGGCATGCACGGCCGACCAGGAGAGGCCGACTTGTCCCAGGCGCGTGCCGATCTGCCGCGGTCCCAGGCCCACGTCGAGGAGCACGCCGAAACCCTCGGACTCCACGAGGCTGGTATTGCCGCCGCTGCCGCTGGCGAGCACAGTGAAACGCAAGCCGATCTCCTTGCTGTTGCCGCGGGTGGGCCTCGAAGACTCGGCCCACCCTACGGCTATCGTCCTTATGGTAATTCATTCTCGCGGATTGACCAACATTCGTAAACGCGAGAAAAATTGTTGACGAGCGACAGACGATGCTCGTTAATAGCACGATAGACCATTTCGCGCGTGCGGGGATTGCTCATCCGGTTGGGAGTATCGCACATGGCTGTTTTGCGTTTGGATTCGTACGATCGCAACGAGGTGGATCTGCCGGAGGTGTGCATGCAATGCGGAGCGCCGGCCGCGCTGCGCAAAAGCAAGACCTTTTCCTGGTTCCCGCCGTGGGTCTACATCGTCCTTGTCGTGTGTAACATTCTGATCTTCGCCATCGTGGCCATGATTATGACCAAGCGCCGCACCGTGGACGTTCCCCTTTGCGAGCAACACAAAAATCACTGGCTGCGGCGGCAGCTGTTGGTACTCGGCAGCTTTCTGGGCGTCCTCGCGATCGGCTTTGTGGCCATGATGGTCAGCAGCGACAACGGGGGCGGCAACGACAATCCGCTCGGCGGTATCATGTGCGTCGGATCGGTGATCCTTCTGGTTGCCTGGGTCATCCTGGCAGTTATCGTGCAATCCACCTCCATCCGACCGAAGGAGATTACGGATCAGGGCATTGCCTTACAGGGCGTCTCGAAGGCGTTCGTCGAGGCGTATGAGGAAGAATGGCGCGTTGCGCCCGAGCGCCTGGACGAGGTGGCGCGGGAGCGTTGGAACAAGGGCGGCCGTGCGCCGCGTCCCGGCCGGCGCGTCATCGAGGACGACGGCCGCATTCAGCCCGCTGAGGAAGACGAGGGCAGGAAACCGTCTCCCGACACATTTCAAGAAGGAGCCCCATGATTGTTCTCGCCCTGCTCGCTCCTGCTCGTTATGCTGCATGAGGGAAGAGCTGGACGGCATCAAAGCGAGGTCAAACCATGAAAAGCTTCCTGTCTCTACTGAGTATCTCCCTACTCTTCCTGGTCTGGACCGGTGCGGCGTCCGCTGTCGAGAAGAAAAAGGACAATAAGAATCCTCTTCCCGGCCATGCCTCCTGGGAGCTGAAGCCGTTGCAATCCCTGTTTCGCGTCGTTACGACGGAGTACGACGGCGAGGGGCGGAAGATCAAGTGGACGGTCGAAACGCGCGACGGCTACCGGACGGCGGATTTCATCCGCGACATCACGCGGCGGCCTTTCACGTTTCGGTTTCTCGACGACGGCGGCAACGAGCTGGCCCTCATCCAGCTCGCCAAGAGCGACTTCGGCGGCCTGCCTCGCGAGCGAATCATGAAGCCGCGCACGCGACTGACGATCACCCTCGATGTGCCGCGCGTCATACCGAAAACCAAGAAAGTCGTCCTCCAGCGCGGCGGCCTGAATTGAGGCTCAGACTGCAACGACCTCGAACAGGTGATAGCCCCAGGCCGCCAGGTCCAGGTACAGACCGCGCGACGCCAGCTCGTCGCCGGAACGCTCGTACTGCGCGGTGCTGAGCAGGTCGCGGAGCAGCACTCGCTTGCCCCGCAGCTCCGGGTACACCAGGCCGACATAGCACTGCCCGCGCGCCGGCCCGAAGTTGACGGTCGCCAGGAGGCGAGGCTCCGGACCCGCCTCCCAGCCGAAGGCGACGAATTGATCGACGGTCGAATTGCCTCCCCACGCCGAGCGGCAGGTGTGCAAGCACCAGCGACCCTGGCGCACCTGCTTGCGGTGTAGACAGTCGAACAGCCGCTCGTAAAACGCCTGCACTGTGGAATCGACCGGCTCGGCGCGACGGCGGGCGAGGTGAATCGAGGCGTGCGCGCGACGGCCTTCGAGCTGGCCCTCGTGGAAAAACCGCAGCCCCGGCGTCAGGTACGTCAGCAGCGCGGCGGGCTGATGTGCTTCCCACGCAAACATGGCGGCCGCCCGCTTCTCATCGTGGTTCTCCAAAAACCGCGCACAGTGATTCTGGAACGACAGCGGGGCGCTGAGGTGGCCGCGCACCGGCCCAGCCTTGCATTCGCGCAGCCGATCGTACAGGCGTTTATCGTAGGTGTAGGCAAAGCCGTGCTGTTGCAAGACCCATTCCAGGTCCCAGTACACCTCGGCCAGGAACACAAAATCGGCGTGCCGTTCTCGTACCGCCGCGATGGCGTCCGGCCAGAACAGCTCATCGACCGGCGCGCTGCCGTCGGCGGGCCAGGCCTTGTCGCCCCAGGTTTTCAGAAACACGTCGGGCAACAGCAGCATGGCCATGTCGCAGCGGACGCCGTCGCAGCGCTCGGCGATGCGCAGCAGCTCGGCCCGCATGGCGGCGCGCAGCCCGGCGTAGCGATAGTTGAGCTGCAAGCTGTCCGGCCAGCCGGGGAAATAGGGATCGCGGCCGTGCGCCAGAATGAGCGAGCGAGGGCCGCTGGGAATGCGTCGCCAGTTGTGCGGCTCGCGTGCCAGGTCTTCTTCGTCGCCGACAACATAGAACTCCGGATGGCTTTGTGTCCACGGATGATCGAGCGCGGTGTGATTGGGCACGAAATCAAGCAACAATCGCAGGCCGCGCTGATGCAGCCGCTGCCGCAAGCGGGCCAGCGCCGCCTCGCCGCCGAAATCGCGGTGGACGATGTATTCCTGGACGGCGAACGGCGAGCCGCAAATGTCCTCTTCCTTCACGTCCGGAAGATCCTGTGCGTAGCCGCGCCGCCAGCTCGGGTGCGTCCGCGAAACCTGCCGGCCCGCCGCTCCCGTCTGCCAGACGCCGAGCATCCAAACCATGTCGATGCCGCGCTTCGCCAGGCAATCAAGCAGGGCGTCGGGGATGTCGTCGAGGGTGGCTCGCAGACCGACCTCGCCGAGGAGGATGCGTGTATTGATCTGGTACAGGCTGGGATACAGCGGAAGAGGCGTCACGAGGCGCTCCGGAGAGTAGTTAGAGGCTATCGCAAAATGTGGCGGCACGTTTCTAACGTGCCGGGGTGTCGGCACGTTTCTAACGTGCCGGGGTGTCGGCACGTTGGAAACGTGCTGCCACATTTTCACCGGCGAGCTTACGGCAATCCAACGCCGTCTCTAACTCGTCGTTACAGTGAATTGTAGCACAATTGTTTCAAGCGTGAACCTTTGTCAAGGGAGAGTGGATCATGGGTCGCAGATGCTATTTGATGTGTGGAGGCGGCATCGCCCTGCTGGCGCTGGGCGCGTTTGTCTTCCTGTCGCCCCGCTCGTCCACCGCTGAGCCGAACAAGCAGGCCGCCCAGGAAGCACCGACCTTCCAGGCAATCCAGCTGCCCATCGGCCAGGTCGTACTCTTCAGTAGCGGCGTCGGCTACTTCCAACGCGAAGGCCGCGTCGAGGGCAAGGCCCGCGTCGATCTCTCCTTCCCCGTGCAAGACATCAACGACCTGCTCAAATCGATGGTCATCCGCGATCTCGACGGCGGAAGCGTCTCGACCGTCTCCTATGACTCCAACGCACCGATCGAACGCACTCTCAAGAGCTTCGCCGTCAACCTGACCGCGAATCCGTCGTTTGCCCAGATTCTCGATCAGGCTCGCGGCGAGAAAGTTGAAGTGGTGCTCCAGCAGACCAACGCCACGCAGCCGGGAACGCTGAACGGCACGCTCATCGGCTGCGAGAAAAAGAAGCAGGCCGTCGGCGGCAAGGACGCCGTCGAGGTGGAGCTGCTCAACCTGTGGTGCGCCGACGGCATGCGCAGCCTGAAGCTGCCGGAAGTGCAGCGCGTGCGCTTCCTCAATCCCATCCTGGACAGCGAGCTCAAGAAGGCGTTGGAGACTCTGGCCCTGTCGCATGATACGCAGAAGAAGTCCGTCTCGATCAATTTTCTCGGCGAGGGCAAGCGGGAAGTCCGTGTCAGCTATGTGGTGGAGAACCCGATCTGGAAGACCAGCTATCGTTTGGTTCTGAACAAGGATGAGCACAAGCCGTTTTTGCAGGGCTGGGCGGTGGTGGAGAACCCGACCGATGAGGATTGGAAGGATGTCCGCATGGCGTTGGTGAGCGGCCGGCCCATCTCGTTCCAGATGGATCTCTATCAGCCGTTGTACGTGCCGCGTCCGGTTGTCGAGATGGAGCTGTTTGCCTCGCTGCGGCCGGTCGCCTACAGCGGCAGCTTGAATCAGGATCACGATCGCTTGGCGTTCGGACCGCCGGCGCTAGGCAAAATCCCGTATACGCAGCAGCTATTCGACAAGAGGGCCAAGGGCGACGGCAAGGCTCGTGCGCTGCGTGAACCGCAGAGCGGAGCCTTCCGTGGATATGCGGGCAAAACGAAAGAGGCGCTCGATGATCGCATGAATTTGGCTGCTGGCGTATCGAGCGTGGCATCCGCGGCGAAGCTGGGCGACTTTTTCCAGTATGCCATCGACAAGCCCGTCACCCTCAACCGGCAAAAGTCGGCACTATTGCCCATCATCAACAAGGACGTGGAAGGCACGCGGGTTTCCATCTACAACGAACGCACGCAGGCCAAGTTCCCGCTCCTGGGACTGCGCTTCAAGAACACCTCCGGCCTGCATCTGATGCAGGGACCGATCACCGTCTTTGAAGGCTCCAACTACGCTGGCGACGCTCGCATCCTCGATCTCCAGCCCAACGAGGAACGTCTGCTCTCCTACGCCGTCGATCTGGGCACCGAGGTCAACCCCGTGCCGAGTACGGACAACGGGAAGCTCACACACGTCAAGGCGGTCAAGGGTCTCTTGCACACCACCACCAAGCTGCGCGAAAGCAAGACCTACACCATCAAGAACCGCAATGACCAGGAACGCACCGTCCTGATCGAGCATCCGGTCCGCAACAATTTCAAGCTGGTCTCGACGGACAAGCCGCTGGAAACGGCCGGCGATGTCTATCGTTTCCAGGTCAAGGTGGCGCCCGGCAAGACGGCCAAGCAAGTCGTCGCCGAGGAGCGCATCATGCAGCAGACGGTGCAGCTGACCAATCTCAATGACGACAGCATCCGCCACTTTATCCAGCAGACCATCACCAGCGACAAGGTGAAGGCCGGCTTGCAGAAAGCCATGCAATTGCGCTGGGCGATGCAGCAGACGCAGCGTGAGATCGCCGAGCTGGAGCGTCAGCTGAACACGATCCGCAACGATCAGCCGCGTCTTCGCTCGAACCTGAAGGAGCTGCCGCAAACGTCGGAGGCGTACAAGCGCATCGTCAAGAAGTTCAACGACCAGGAGACGCAGATCGAGCAGTATCAAGCGGACATCAAGAAGCTGCAAGGTGTCGAGCACCGACAAAAGAAGGCGTTCGAGAACTTCCTCGCCGGATTTACCGCCGAGTGAGCGTCTCTCCTTGTCGCAAGCGTACACGGTCTGTCATGTAGCTTGTCCTTCTTTTGGAGAGAAGGACAACATTGAGGGGCATGACAGACCGTTTTTTTTCAGTGCTTCAGGCAAACAGGTTGCGTACGGTCTCCGCCGAGACCTGTTCGAGCGTCTCGGCCACCATATCAGCACCGGCCTGGCGCAGGCTGTCCTCGGAATGATGACCGACGCATCGGACGGCGACGCATTTCATGCCGCCGGCGCGGGCCGCCTGCACGCCTGCAACCGCATCCTCGAAAACCACGCAACGCGCCGGCGGCACCCCGAGGCGCTCGGCCGCGTTCAGAAACACTTGCGGGTCGGGCTTGCCGCGCTGCGTGTCCTCGCTGCCGACCACCGCGGCAAAAAAGGAGGCGAGGCCGGTCAGACGCAGGATCAATTGGAGATTGGCGTGCGGAGCGCTGGAGCCGATGGCCTGAGCAAAGCCGTCGCGGTGCAGATCCTCCACCAGAGCGCGGACGCCCGGCAGCAGGACCACGCCATTGCCGGCCGCGGCGCGATAGAGGACTTCCTTGCGCTCGCCGAGGGCGGCGATCTCCTCGGCATTGAAGCGATCGCCGAACAGCTTGCGAATGATCTCCGGATTGCGCTGACCAAAGGTCGCGGCGAAGTCGGCACGGGTGAAGTCCCTGCCCTGCTCCCGACACACCGCCTCCCAGGCCTGAAAGTGCAGCTTGGCCGTATCGACCAGCGTGCCATCCACGTCCCAGATCGCGGCTTTTGCGTTGCTGTCAGCCATTGTGCGTCCTCCTGGGCGTCCAGGTACAACTTATCCGAGCCTGAAGCGTAAGCGAAGACGTGTCCATCCCTTCGCTTACGCTTCAGGCTCGGATAGCCGTTGCCGCACTTGCTTCTTGCGGCACTGGGTATCGTTCGCATAGTATAGGAAAAGAATTGGAGGAGATTGTATGCTGAGCATCCTGGGATCCCCACAGCGCTTGTGTAACGGCTGGACGCGCCGGGAGATGCTACGTGCCGGCGGACTGGGAATGCTTGGCATCAGCCTGGCGGATTACCTGCGTCTGAGTCAGGCGCAAGCGGCGCGGTCGGCGGATGGGCGGCATCGCAGCTTTGGCCGGGCGAAGGCGTGCATCTTGCTTTACCTCTATGGCGCGCCAAGCCAGCTTGAAACCTTCGATATGAAGCCGGATGCGCCGGTGGAGATTCGCGGTGAGCTTAAGCCGATTCGGTCGCGTCTGCCCGGCCTGGACGTGTGCGAGCTGCTGCCCAACGCGGCCCGCATCATGGATCGCGTCACGGTAGTGCGCTCGCTCACCCACCCCTATCCCCTGCATGGTGTCGCCTACGCGCTGACCGGCGTGCCGCAGATCGACGTGCCGATGGAGCTGAATCCGCGCGATCCACGGCACTGGCCGTTCATCGGCTCGGTGGTGGACTACCTCCATCGACGCAAGCCGGGTCGCAAGCCTCGTCCGGTGCCGGACAACATCGCGTTGCCCTTTCCTTTCAGCACGCAACGCGTCGGCGAAGTTGCTCGCGCCGGCCCTTACGCAGCCTTCCTCGGCGGTGCCTACAACCCGGTGTGGACCTCGTTTCACGGCCAGGCCACCCGGCACATGGTCAAGACGCTGCAACAGCAGACGCTCAACGTCGCCGAACCGTACATGGGCATCACGTCGGACAGCCGCTTCGAGCTGGCCACGGCCACCGAGCTGCCCAGCGACATCACGCTGGATCGGCTCGACACGCGCCGCTCGCTGGTTGAGCAATTCGATCGCGCCCGCCGCGACCTGTGCGCGACCGACGCCGGCCGCGGCTTCGATCGCTATCGCGACATGGCATACAGCCTCATCGGCTCCGAGAAAATCCGCACCGCTCTCGATCTGCGCCGCGAGCCGCGCCGTCTGCGCGAATCCTACGGCATGACCATCTTCGGCCAGGCCGCCCTTACGGCGCGGCGGTTGGTCGAAGCCGGTTCGCGCTTCGTCAGTGTTTTCTGGGACGAATTTGGCCTCGCCGGCTCGGCCTGGGACACGCACTGGGACCATTATCCGCGTATGAAGCAGGAGCTGATGCCCGGTTTCGACATGGCCCTGGCGGGATTGATCGAGGACCTGGACGCGCGCGGGCTTCTCGACGAGACGCTGGTTTTGTGCCTGAGCGAGCATGGACGAACGCCGAAGCTGCACAACGTCAAGGGCGGCGGACGCGATCACTGGTCGCGCGCCTACTGCGGCTTGCTGGCCGGCGGCGGCGTGGCGCGCGGCAAGATGGTCGGCAAAACCGACAAGATCGCCGGCGACGTGATCGAGCGGCCGACCTCGCCGAAGGACATCCTCGCCACCGTTTATCATCTTCTCGGCATCGATCCCGAAACCACTCTCCGCGACCGCGCCGGCCGGCCCGTGCCGCTGGTTTATGACGGCTCTGTCCTTTCCGACGTGCTGGCCTGAGGGGCGGCGTCGATTGGCTCTACCACCAACAGCAGTGGTATACTAGATGACGAGGTAAATTCATCGTCGTCGAGGAGACACACCATGGGAGTCAATTACACGGCCGTGGTGCAACAGGATGGTCCGTGGTGGATTGGATGGATCGAGGAGATCCCAGGGGTCAATTCGCAAGGTCAAACCCGAGAGGAGCTATTGGAGAACCTCCGCGATGCCCTCGCGGAAGCGCTGGAGATGAACCGAGCCGAGGCGCGGGCGGCCGCGAATGGCCCGTTCGAGGAAGTGAGCATTCTAGCGCGGCCGCCGAGGACCGGAGAGGGGTAGAGGATGAATGAGTCGAGGAGAGACGGCCTCGTTACTACTTTCCGAGACGATGGCTCCTTGCTCGCCGAAATCACCTACGAACAGGGCGTTCGACACGGACACTACCGGGATTATTGGTCCAATGGCCGGGTGTCTCTTGAGGGCCAATATGTCCGGGGACTTCAGGAAGGAGAGTGGCGGTTCTACAATGCTGACGGCAGCCTGCGAGAGATTCTCCGCTTTGAGCTGGGCCGGGAGATTGTTGATTGGGATGATTTCTTTCGTTCCTCTCACGAGAGCCTTAACGACGAGGGGTCGTGAAGCTCGGAAGGAGAACAGTTGGTACATCCCGCTTTTTCGCCTGCTCGTTGAGAGCCGCTAATTCCTTCGCTACCAGCTCCCGCCATTCCACCTGATATTTTCCCAGCAGGTCGCTTTGCTCCGTGTACATCTCACGAATGCCCTGCGTCGGCGCGCCGTCGCTGTCTTTCATCAGCTCAAACAGCCACACCAGCTGCGAATACAGCCGCGCCCCGCCCTTCTGCGCGAGGATGTCATAAGCGATTTTCGCCTTCGGATTGTGCAATTTCTCCTCCAGCACATCGAGGCGCGCCAGCACGTCCCGCGATGCCTGCACCAGCGATTTGGTGCGAGCATTGTCCTTGAGCAGCTCGTTGCGCGCGACGAGCTGTCCCTTGACCTTGCGGATCTGCTCGACGGTGCGCGCCAGGCTGGCGAGGTCGTCGCGGATTTTCAGGGCAAGCTCGATCTGTTCCTTCAGCTCCACGGCCTGGGAGGGCCATTCGACGCGCTGCAAGATCGCTTCGGGCGTCAGCGGCTGATCCGTGCCGGCCAGCTTCGCTGCCGTTCGCGCCCACACCGCCGGCGAGAGGGTGCGCGGATCGGGCAACACTTGCAGCTTCGTCGTCCGCGTTTGGCCCGCAGCCGTCAGCTTCAGTGTGTAGGTGCCGGGATTGACCAGCGGTCCTTCTCTCGGCTCGCCGCTATCGACCTTCGCGCCCTTGATGGCCTCGGCCCCTTCGTAACGGAGGTCCCAGACGATGCGATGCAGACCCGGCTCACGGGGCAGCAGCGGCTTCTTGTACGGCTCCTCGGAGTCATCGCCGGGATCGGGCTTCTCCTCCGGCTCCTTCTTGCTCGTCAGCAGCGTCACGCGCTGGCCCTTGTCATCGAGGATTTCCAGGGCGATGTCGTCTTTCGTCGTGGTTTTCAGGGAGTAGTGAAGGATCGCTCCGGCCGGCGGATTCTGGCCGGCGCCGAGCGGCTTCTTGGCGCCCAGAGGCGTGTGATAGCGATAGCGGACCGCCGGGGCGGCAGGGAACAGGAACACGTCTCGCTCCTTGATGGCCGGCTTCCAATGACGCAGCGGGGTCAGATCGTCGAGGATCCAGATCGAGCGGCCATTGGTGCCGACGACGAGATCGTTGTGCTTGACGACCAGATCGGTGACGGCGACCGTCGGGAGATTCAGCCGCAGCGGCGTCCAGCTGTCGCCGTCGTCCCAGGAGACGAACAGGCCGCGCTCGCCTCCCAGATAGAGCAATCCCCGTCGTCGCGGATCTTCGCGGAGGACGTGGAAATACCCCTTGGCGAGCGAGGTCGCGTCAGCGCCCCGAGGGGTAGGCGCACTCGGGGCGCTGACG
>Ga0335075_10016460_pt1 | contig 11041 bp, 7 predicted proteins | sample Lox_Sample_24_FD_206723 | JGI IMG/M metagenome (GOLD analysis project Ga0335075, IMG submission 206723) | Soil microbial communities from Loxahatchee National Wildlife Refuge, Florida, United States - Lox_Sample_2.4 | ecosystem: Environmental > Terrestrial > Soil > Wetlands | place: USA: Florida... | reverse complement strand
GCGTGGCGCGCGGGAGCTCGTACTGCGCGAGGGCGTTGCGGAGTTGTTCGTCGCCGGACGTTGCGGGACCAGCACCGACGGGCGTGCGGTGTGGGCTGGAGGGCCATTGCGTGCTATTGTGGCCGCTAGCGTAGGGCGAGTGGGACGGTTGTTGAGAGGACCCTCCTCCTGTGGCGGTGCCGGCGCCGGCGCTGGGCGGATTGCCGGGGCCTTGCCAACCGTGGAGTCGGATGTCGGCGGATGTGTGACGACGAGAGAGGTTGGTGGTGGGGGACGTGGCGGTCACGGTGGCGAGGGGGTGTTGGGGTGTGGAGTTGATGGAGATGGCGGGTGGTGGGGGTGGTGGGTGGGCGGGTGTTCGGGAGGAGGATGGGGAGTAGCAGTTGCTGTTGCTGCCTATGGAACCGTAGCGACGAGGGGAGATGGCTAGGTGCGGTGCTACGGGGGGGCGGAATGGAGGTCGCGGTTCGGATAGGAGTGAGGGTTGGGAAGGACGGCGGTCGGTGGCAGGTACTTGGCGAGGAGAGAGAGGCGCGCCGGTGTCGTTAAGCGTGGAGAAGTATTGCTCGCGGCCGGGGTAGGGTTGTGCGGGCGGCAGTTCATCGATGGAGCGGAGGATGTCGGTTTGGCGAGCGATTTCGCGTTGCATCATGGCAACTATAAAAAAAAAAAAAGCTTGTGAGTGTTTGACGGTCAAACGTAAGAAGAGGGTTTCTGACCGTCTTTGTGGACCTGACTGTCAGGATCTGGGACCATCGCCATGAGGTATGTGGCAAGATCTTGGTTCCACTATTTTCATCGCAAGTAAGCATCCGCTCCTGGGCAAAAGCATTTATCGTGCCAGAATGTACCTGATGACACCGCATCAATCCTTCCGACAACATCTGACACTTGGTGTGTAGGTATGCCGTCGTATCCTCTGACCGTGCCAACCGCGCATGCATATCAAAGTAATTATGCTCAAGAACGCCCAATCGGGCCTCCATGGAATTCGGCATCGGTTCCGTGGGAACTTCCGGTTGAGTTATGCCGCCCTTGGGTCCTGTAGAGAACGAGTCTCGGTGGATCAGCGCGTGTCTTGACGCACGCCGCTTGATCTCCCTGAGGCCGACGAGGTCTCCCCTCTTGAAGCTTCCATTGCCGTGTTTGAACTCCCAGAGTGGAGAATCTGGGGCCCCGGTATGAAAGACGTCGCTAACTGTTTGAAATCCGTCAGACTGCGCCGCTAAACGAATGCCTCTCATTATATCTTGTACCTTTGTGAAACCCATACATGTTCAATTGCCGCACGAAGGATGAGATGTTGGTATGTTTGAAGTAAGATCTACTTTAGTGAGCAATTGGAATGCTAAGAAAATGGGGGGATATCGCATACGATAGAACTTTTGAAAACTCCGTGGATGGTGACATGACAAAACTCTCGTTTGAACTCGACCATGATATCAGATGCTGAATGCTCTGGTCTTCTAACATACTAATACAACCCGTCAGCTCAAGCATTCCTGCGCCTCCTGGTCGATAGCACCTACTTGTACAATTTATGAATGAAAGCGGTCTGCACAACCTTAGGCTGCTGGGCCGCAGCTGCCGCACCCATGGCAGCACCGCTGGTGCCATTTGCCGTCGGCTCGGGATCCGGATTCGAATGCTGCGAGTTGGCATTGCGGTCCGCGACCGGACTGCTTGACTGGGGTGGGCCCATTGAGTTCGAGGGTGTGACGTCCATGGGATCTGGGCTATGGTTGATGGTGGATGAGGATGATGAGGAGAGGATGGGAATGGACCGGTGGATGCCAGCGGAGAGATGGTCAGCGGCGAAGGGACTGCGCTGGATGGATTCGGTCGCCGACGCCATAGGACCGTCGTTCGTTGATGTCAAATGGAGTGACCTGTTGGACGAACTGCTGGACAGAGTAGCGACGCGGTGGTGAGATGTTCGGTAAGGACTGGGATGGACACGACGTGCGCAAGACCGAGCCGCAGACCCAAGTTGCAACGACGTCTCTTGCCCGCTACTCTGTCACTCTGTTCATTGTCCGACAAACTGGCGCTGCTGCCACGGCCAGAAAGGGTTTTGCGTCTCGCTCGCTGGGGGGGAAATACCAAAAGGAGCAAAGTCGCAATTCGGCGCAAGGTTCCAGATGCCGGTCGTTCGGTAAAGGTTGAGATTGAGATTTGAGATGGCAAGAAACGTGGTGGCACTCGATCGGCACCTGCCTCCGGAGGCGGCGTCGTCTAGGGATGATGGTGAGGGTTGATTAATGGTTGCCGGCCAGGGATGTCGCAGGGCAAATTGGGGGTGCAGCACTGCAGACAGACACGATCACCGTGGATGGTGGTCAACGTCGGAGGCAAATGACGCTCGTGGAAGGTGCAGCGTCGCGACGTCAAAGAGGAGACTGGATTGGAGGCGTGATGTCGCAGCTGCGGAGGAAGGTCGTCAATCCGAGGTGTGATTCTAGAAGTCCCTTTCACTCGCGATTCATGTGCATGTGCAAAGCCTGGGCGACCAGCATGCGACCGGAGCACCGCAGCGGCCACCACCACCACCAGCAGCGAAAAGCAGCGGCGAAAGAAGCAGCGGAAAGCAGCAGAAACCGGCGGCAGCGGCGGCGGCGGCTGCAGAGCAGAAAGCAGAGAGCAGCAAAACTTTGGCTCGCGAAAGGCGGATCGGCCGGGGGCGCAGAAAAGAAAAAACTGACCAGGCGGCCGGATTGGCTCCAAAAATCACTCCTGGCCGTCGCTTTCTCCCCACGGCGTCCAAGACGGGGGGGGGGAACGAATCAAGGAAGCGCCAATGGCGGCTCTGCCACTCTCCCGGCTGCTAACTGAGCCGAACGATTTCCTCCTTTTGCTGATTCATGCCCGGCGCCCTGTCAGTACAGACCGCCATGGCCGCAACGCCTGCCGCAATCTGCCCCGACGACCGCAGTGATCGCCGCTGCTCCGTAGAGTGCGCAATCCATTTTCGGCCGGCCCGCTCGCTTGGCTGGCTCGGGCGCAGCAAATTTAACGATCATAAACCCGTATTTTATACTGATCCATTTCCCACCACCGAACGAAAATCGTACATCTTGCCTTGTCCGACCTGGCCCGAGGCAGCCACCGGAACACGTTATCGGTTGCCGGTGCTTCGCGAAAGCCAAATCTGGGGTTCGGGATTCGATTTTCGATCTATTACCACACGATCGGTTGACAAGGCCTGTAAAGGGGCGAACGGCAACCCAGTATTAATAGGCGTCGAATACGAACTGTGCTTGCACCTTTTGAGGCCTGCCACCTTATAGACTATCCGAAGCAAAAACGTCATCAGGTCCCATCTCAAATCATGCTAGGTTTGCCTTGTTTGCTCGATTCCGGTTTGCCATTGGCCAAACATGAGCATTCGCCATCAGCATCCCTCTTGAGTTGATTGTTAACCATTCCTCAAATCTCCTCCATTGGATCCCTTGTTGTGATCAGCGCACGGGCGCATCACGAGAAGATACAATCCTCTGCCAGCGGTTAAATATCGAAGGCCTTGGAAAGGGCTTTATAGTACATGGACCTCTGGGGATTTCTCTTCGTTTCCAACTGTCAATTAACAGCATCTAGAAAGCTGCTGGTTTTGAAATTGGTCTACTCTAAATCATAGCCAAGTGCAGAGATAACAGATTACTGTTTAACGTGCGACTCCAAGGTTCTTAATCTCACGTTTCGGTGCAAATTCCGACGTCTTGATAGCAACCCAATCGATGTTGAAGCCAACAAGCTGAGAGAGGGGGACAAACGATCCAATATTTGAAGCTCCTCTAGAACTTTTATCAGGGTCTTCGCCGACGATATGTCCTCTGATCTTGTCACTTCGTGTACTACGATCCAACCGTTGGTGAAAATTCTACAGTCAGAGCTACAGGAATCCGCCAGAAGATTACTCGATGATCCGAGTGGGCGGCACTTCCATCCTCTTTGGAGTAACGAATTTCTCGCTTAGTTAACATTCTCGCACGGCTACCAAGTAGGATAAGAGTCCGGATACAAACCTCATAGGGACGTGGGAAAAACAAGACGTTTCTCGCAATACACTGGTCGGGCGTATTTCACGACGGGAGGTTACCTCTTGCGCTGCTTCGAGAGATTGATTGCTGGCAGTGAGTGTTCGACTTTTAATTTTCTTTTGTGCTTGGATTCTGAATCTAGTGCGGTAAGCATATCTGCACTCATTTATTATACACGTTGCTCCGTTTCCAGACATATGCAATAGCTTTTGGCGGACTGCTCAGGAGAAAAGTAGAATGAATCAAGCCTTTTGTCCTCCTTGCATGCTTCCTAGGCGAAACTGGGTGCTGTTCTGCCGTATCAAAGAGGTGTTGATCCAACTCAAAATCACTCCAAATTACATTAGTCCAGTTTGCTTGAGGGACGAAATTACAGTTCATCATTTGATTCAGAAGTCAACAGGAACATTGATCGGGCAATAATGACTGCTAAGTTCTCCAAATCGTGGCTATCGGTGTCGACGCATACGCATAATTAGGCTATTAATCATAAGCTCAAACCCATGTTAGCAGATATTCTAGCTATCGTTGAAGAAATACACTCCGAAGGGGCTCGGAGACAGGTTAAGATGACGACACCAGAGGTGGCGGTGTGACCGTGTGGCGGTGTTCGTTGATGCGCGTCTAGCCGATACTCATTCTTTGCATGATCTCCTGCGAAAGCATGAGCTGACGGCCGGCATTCCCGCTGAGATCAGGTGTCCACACCAGCAAGATAGGCGGTGACTGACTGCGTCTAACCATATAGGTTAATCGATTGATCCCAGGCACCCGCTTCGGTGGCGGTGCGAGATTAAAGTTTCTATCACAAGCTTGTCTAAAATGATGCTGACTAGGGTTCTTCCCGCCTGGCAGGCATTAACGGCAGCAATTAGCTTACATATCCTAACCTGCCCTGAGTGAACGGACCCGTGGACAAGCTGAAGATCTGGGGCTATGTTGTAACCAGGCAACGACGTGTTACTCAGAAGATCTTAAAAGTTGCCTTCTTTGATCTACAATTATCTTTCATTTTTCCCAATCTTTACTCACCTCTCCAAAACCAACAGTGACGAAGGTAGAATAATTTCCAACACCTTCTCAAATGGCCGATCTTAAGACTGTGAATGTCGGCAAACCGATACCGCCAGTCTTCGATTACCTCTATCCAGTGGTTGTCGTGTTTTACTTCTTCCTCGCCGTTACCATCAGCACATGCACACTACAGAAAGCCAAGCAAGGCAGGAAGATCGACAAACTTCGATTAGCAGCCCTCATCATACTCCTAGCGGCCGTACTTGCATATGTAGGACAAGGAATCATATACCTTGCCCGGACGCTCATTCAGCGAGGATGGTTGGCACCGCAACATAATATAATTGAGGTCCTCGCCTCAATTTTGGTATGGGGTTGTCTTTACATCCATCTTCTAGGAAAGCGTAATCCCATTTGGCACCCATTTCTTGGTTGCTGGATCACTGGATTAGGATTCGAAACCATCCTGTTCGTGCTTGCTTCGATGAAAGAGACGGCTTCACCCTTCGACAAGGCAGTTCTTTCGTTACAAGCTTTTCGAATCACTTGTTACTTTGCGCTCTCAATCATTGGCCTTTTGCTTTGTACAGCTGGAGGCGATGACAAGACACCGGACGAAGAGCGCCAGTCACTTCTCAAGAGTCCCTCATCGGCCGCTCCAGGGACAGACCAAGCCAACTATGGGGCAGTGTCGGACGACGACTCAGGATTGAATGAGGAGGAACCAAGTGATCGTAACAAAGAAATCAAAGAGCAACAACGCAAACGCTTGGAAGAAGAAGGCGGTTGGTGGGGATACCTGAAGGGTTTCGGCATTTTCTTGCCATATCTTTGGCCGTCCAACAACTGGTATCTACAGGGTTGTCTGGTAGTTATGGTACTCGGTATTGTTGCTGACCGACTTGTAAATGTGCTCACGCCACGCCAAGTTGGCATCCTGACAGACAAACTCGCCGAATACACTGGCACGGGTAAACTTCCTTGGAAGGAGTTTCTAATATGGCAGGGCCTGCGCGTGCTTGGGGGGCGTTCTGGATACACGATCATCACAGACCTCGCCAAATATCAAGTTCAGCTTTATTCTAGCGTTCGAATTTCGGAGCTTGCCTTCAAACACGTCATGGGCCTATCCATGGCTTTCCACAGCAATAAGGATACCGGCGAAATCCTGCGGTCCGTGCAACAAGCTCAGGCACTGACAGATCTTATCGACCTGGCACTTTTCAGCATTGCCCCGGTTGTATTTGACCTTGCGATCGCTCTTGGTTTTACCACTTACCTTTTTAACGCTTATGCCGCGTTTATCCTGGTTTTCGCTGGTGTCGTCTATGTCTATCTCGGCATTCGGTTCACCGAATGGATTCGACCCAAGCGGCAAAATTATCGAGATAAGGACCGTACTCAATTCAACACTCTCACCAGGTCGGTTGGAAACTGGGAAACTGTGTCCTACTTCAACAGAGGCCAATACGAAGAAAAGCGTTTCCAGGATACGAACAAGGCGAGTGTCAATGCGGAAACCGAGTACATGGTTTGTAGTGAACTCTCATGGGCTGCCCAGTCACTCGTCATGACTCTAAGCATGATGGCGGCGTCATTCCTCGCAGTCTACCAGATTTCGATGGGAGAGAAACCAGTCGGCCATTTCGTCACACTTCTATTTTACTGGGAAGAGTTAATGTGGCCGCTGCATGTCGTTGCTACCTCTTATCGTAGATTATCATCGACACTCATCGATGCGGAGCGCTTGCTACAATTGCTGAGAACGAAGCCATCTGTCGAAGACGCGCCTGATGCGGAAGATTTGAAAATCACAAAAGGCCGAGTCGAGTTTGAGAATGTCGACTTTTCCTATGATGCTCGAAAACAAACATTGAAGAACATTAGCTTTGTCGCCGAGCCTGGAAAGACGGTCGCATTTGTCGGAGAGACCGGTGGCGGCAAATCTACGATGCTGAAACTGATTTTTCGATTTTACGATGTCACCGGTGGCAGCATTAAAATTGATGGCCAAGATATTCGAAAGGTTACTCTTGACAGTTTACGCGATGCTCTTGGAGTCGTCCCTCAGGATCCATCACTCTTCAACGAATCAATCATAGATAACATTAAATACGCGCGGTTGGATGCCAATGAAGGGGATGTTCAGGAAGTTTGCAAAGCAGCCGCAGTCCACGAAAAGATTATGACATTCCCAGACAAATACAAGTCAAAAGTCGGCGAACGAGGCATCAAGCTCTCAGGCGGAGAAAAGCAGCGTATTGCGATTGCTCGCGTCTTGTTGAAGAATCCGCAAATCGTTCTTCTGGATGAGGCCACATCGGCCGTTGATTCATCGACAGAGGAACAGATCCAGGAAGCGTTCCGAAAGCTTAGCACTGGCAGAACCACATTCGTTATCGCGCATCGTTTGTCAACCATCATGGACGCTGACCTTATCCTTGTGGTTGATCATGGTGAAATCGTTGAGCGTGGGACCCATGACGAGTTGTTGCAAAAAGGTGGGAAATACCTTGAGCTTTGGACCAAGCAGACCGAAGGCAGACGCTCAAAGGCGCCATCGATCGCACCAACCCCACCCGAGGGGAATCAGCCCTTGATACTTATCAACGATCTTCCGCCTGAGACGTATAGCTCTGAATTGGCCAAGAGCTTGATTGTGAAAGACACCGAGGAAAATCCGCTTGACCAGATTGATGGATCGAGTGACAACAAGACAATACAAGAAGAGCATGGAAAGGGAAGTAACATTTGATTCAAGGCAATTCCTGAATCAAACCATACAGAACGGTAAACATGACAGTAGTGAGGCAGGCAAAGAGTCGATCAAGGAGTCATTTGCACGTCCAACTGGTAAACAAGGCACAACATAAAAGACTAAGAATGCATTTCGGGTTAGGCATTGGGAGAGCAAGTTGATCACTTCGAACCAATTTCCAAAAGTTAGCGTTACATGCATGGAGGCTTCTATCGTTCATGATCATAGATCTTCTTCCACTTTGAACAAAAAGTCACATTAGCCTACGGAGTAGAGGATGGTATTATATAGAATAAGGATCGGGGAATTTGTGGTCAATCTTTCTATAAAGATGATGCATTTGGAGTGAAGCTTTTTACTTTTACTGCGTAAAATTACATTCTAAAAGTTTTTCAAAAGATTTCATGAAAACTGTCTTTTCTGTATCCTAAATGGCGTGGTCTTGTTCGTCGGATTTGGACAACCCTTGTGCATGGAAACGTCACCGACTAAAACATTCGACATTTGTCCCTTCTCCAAGCAATGGCCGCAACTTCACCCCCTCAAACCTAACCATGACCAAACCTTTACAAAAGCGCCTCCAGAAGGCGTCAAATTCCTCAACCTCAACAATCCCTCCTCCCTTCACTCCCGCGCCGCCCTCCCTTTCCCCATTCGTCTCCACTCTTCGCAAAAATCAAGTCTACATCACGCACATTGACACCCACCCCGCCTGGTTCAAACGCCGCATCTTCACTGTGCCAGTCCTCCTCAACCTTTGCATCCTCGCCCTCCTCCTATGGCGCGCCTTGACCATTCTCCCCTGGTACATGGAAATTCTCACTGCAATGGTGCGCCTCCCGACCAACACCGCTCAAACCCTCTCATCCACGCCTCCGGACCCATCGTGGAAATCCCTCGCTTCAACCGTAGGCCTCCGTGCGCTCACCTTCCTCCTCGATTACCTCCTCCTCACCGTCGTGTGGCCGTGGCCCGTCTCTTTTATCCTCGAGCGGCCGCATTCCCCCGTGTCCTGGCGGTGGAAGATTGGGTTTCGGGGGCAGGAGGTTGTGGTGCGGGTGTCGCGGGGGTGGGGCGCGGAGGAGCTTGTTGGGGGGACGAAGAGAGGGGAGGAGTCGCCGTTTTTTAAGACGAGGGTTGTGCCGGCCGTTGGGAGAGAAAGAATGATCAAGACGGGGTATTTGTTGATGGATCAGGATTGGGATTTAGATTTTGCGGCCATGGTGAAGGCACATGAGTTGGTTGAGAAGGAGGAGGTTGGGCTAGGGACGTTGCATGGGAGGGTTATTGTTTGGGTTGGCGGGGATGAGGATGGACGGTGGTGCGTGTGGGACGTGGAGGGGAAGAGGGATGAGGAGATGCGGAGTGAGGGTACGGAGGAGGTGAGAAAGAAGATTTTTGAGTTTAGAGATCGGTTGGCCGCGATGGGCAAGGAAGAGTTGTTCTTCAAGTGGATAGAGTTGGTGCAGGAAGAGACGTCGAAGGCGGGCGGGTTCACCAAAGAGAGACAATTTGAGGCAGGCTTAAAGGTTCAGGCACTTTTCGAAGAGTATGGGGTCAATTTCGCAGAGTTTGCTAAGATTACTGGACTCGCTGAGGGACATATCTGATGGATTCGAAGGGAAGACCTGACTCTCAGCGTCGACAGACTTTGAACAAAGTGGCCCTTTGGGACGTGACATATTCACCGCATAGTTGAATGATGGTGAAGTACTACCAGCGAACTCTTATCGTACCGGTACAAAATACATCAAGTAGATTAGGGAACATTTAAAGAATGCGTTGTAAATCGCGCATAGTTACAGTGATGTGAAGGCGTCGACCATGATTCTTGCGTGAAGGATAGTGAAATATTGTCATGCGTTGCTGCCCACGTCAGGCAATATAAAGGGGTACTTCCACTGATAGAGTTTAAGCTGAAAGACCCAGGCTTACGGATCGGTAGATGACGACATCTACAGCAAAATGAGAGCTAAGAGTCAGTGGTGGCACTTGCTTGCACATGGAAATGTGGAACGAATGATGGTGATGGAAATTACTTGGCCCGAATTCAACACAACACTTCTTGAAATGGAAGACTCGAATTGCGTGACAAGCTCGGGGAGGAAACTTTTGATGAAAGCTTTAGGGTATCGTACACACTGTAGTCCGCAGAATTAAGGAACTTCAGAAATGGAGCAATATCTTGGTAATGGTACATAGCCATCGCTCTTCGTAAACAAGCCTATAGTTGAGGCTGTCTGCAACATGAAAGATTACCGCCACCGGTCGATCTCTGCTTCTATCGCGCCCACCAGGAGCGAGAACAAGGGGAGCGCCAGTAGCGGCACTGGCAAGTAGTGGTCAGAACCACTTTCCATCTATCTCGACGCCATTCGCAGCAGATAACAACAAGAACACCCGAAAGCCGATTCATTTAGACGCGCTGACTTGACTGCGAAAACCCACCCTTCATCATCTCCATCCGGTAATAGTTAAACTCCTGCTGCTCCTTCTCGTAGTCTGCGTCGGCAATGGCCTTTTCCCTGCGGCCCTTGATGCCCTGGCTGATGCAGTAGTAAGTCAGGAAGGAAACGAGTAGGACGAGACCGGCAATGGAGCAGGCGACAATGACGACACGGGTGGTGTGCGACAGCGCGTCCCAATGCTGTTTGAGGGTGTGGGGCTTGTTGAGTTCTTTGACGACATTGGATTCACCTCTTTGCATCACATTGTTAGCAAGGTCTGTTTTTGTGGGAAAAGAAGTGGAGAGGTTGAGGGACGTACTCGGTGATTTTGATGCTCTGCCATGATCCACTCATGTCGCCGTACGTGTAGTACTCGGCACCGGTCGAGAAGTCCTGAGCGTACACTTGCTGGACAAACATGGAGAAGGGCGCTTCCTTGAAGTTGGTCTCACCGCCGGCCCACTGGATGATGCCTGGTGACTCCTTCGGATCGCCGCCAGCCCAGATGCCGAGTCGGATGGTGCAGGGCGTCTGGGGATAGTTCTTGCCGCCGAGAGCGAGAGGATCGTCGTAGTTGACGGTGCGCGCGAGATTACCGTCAATCCACCACTCAAGCTTCTCGCTGGTCCAGTAGGTGGTGTAGTTGTGCCAGCCGTCTTGAGGAGCCGTGCCGTTGCCATTGTCGGCCGCGTATTCGGCCATGGGATAGTAGATGGAGCGGTCGTACAGCGTGGTGTTGCCTTTTCCGAAGAAGTTGGTTTCGACGTGGGTGGTGTTACCGCCCA
>Ga0335075_10016459_pt1 | contig 11042 bp, 4 predicted proteins | sample Lox_Sample_24_FD_206723 | JGI IMG/M metagenome (GOLD analysis project Ga0335075, IMG submission 206723) | Soil microbial communities from Loxahatchee National Wildlife Refuge, Florida, United States - Lox_Sample_2.4 | ecosystem: Environmental > Terrestrial > Soil > Wetlands | place: USA: Florida... | reverse complement strand
CTCCACAGCAAGAAGGACGGCTTTTATCAACACGCCTGTGGAAGCCCGGAAAGTGCCCAGCAACGACTTTCCGGTTGACCCAACATTGTTACTTGCGCCAATGGTGCAGACGGCGCGGGTGAGGCGATGGCAGGTCCTGCCGGGCAGGACGCATCCGCTGATGATGGGACGGGGAGGAGCGGAGGGCTACGTGTTTATTGGAACAAGAGTGTTGCCGGCGGAGGGGAAGGTTGAGGCAAGAGGGAAGGTAGGGAAGAAGAGGAAAATTGAAGTTGAAAGGAAGGGAGACGGTAACACCAAGGATGCATCAGTCCATGATGAGACTGCCGGTGCTGACGGAAATGGGGAAGCTATGATGGAAGATGTATTACCATCATTGCCTCAGGCGACTACATGAGGGTAATGCAGCACGGAAACTTGAATAGGTCAATTTAACTCCACGGCATGAAATACTTTTCATTGGGCCTTCTCGCAGATAAGAGCCACGCTCGATGAGAATATTGAGTCGAGCAACATTCATGATGTGCTGACACAAGTCCGCCCGCAACAATTCCACTGTCCATAGAGTTAATATGCCTCGACCCTTGTGAATGTGCCTGTGCGAGCCCACAGTTGGCGGGTAGGTTGTGTGATCATGCCCCATCATAACTTCATCCCCATCGTCTCCACAACTTATGGGTAACATAGGACTCTTTCCAACGTCGATTGTGCCACCCGTTCAAGCCGATGAGATGCTTCGCGGCCAGTCCCATCTACCACTCCTTTTCTCTCACAAACTCTTCCCCATAAACTTCCTCTTCGCAAAGCTCAGCCACCACTTACTCGGCACCTGGCTACCCCCTTCATACAACCTCGCATGCAACCTACTCGCCAACTCCTGCCTGACCTGCCCTACATATCCCCTCAGCGTCTCCGCCTCATTCCGATCCCGCGGCCCTTCAAACGCCTGGTTCAGCGGAAACCCTGGCTCCCCCGGTAGGCTAAACTGCTCCAACGCCAAGTTGGTCAGGAATTTCGACCCGGCGGAGGAATCCATATTTGGTTTGAGTTTGGAGAGGCAGTCGGAGAGGAAGAGGATGCCATAGATGAGGAGGCGGTCGGCAGGGCCTTTGATCTCGAAGTTGCGGAAGAAGGTATTGGCGCGGAATAGCGAGAGGACTTCGTCGAGGATGTCATAGGATTCCGAGTCTGGGTCGACGTCGAGGGCAGAGGTGTTGGGCGGGAGAGGGGGGAGGGTGTAGGCGGGGCCGCGGGTTTTGGTGCGGAGGGGGAGAAGGGGGAAGTTGCCTGTAAAGGGTGAAGAGTCAGAGGTCGATTTGACAGAGAGGAGAAGGAGGAGCTGATTAATGAAGGTAGTAGTGAGGTACCTATTAATTGGACGCCGGTATCACCGAGGAATATCGAGTGGTAGGCCTGCGGGGATGTAAGCAATAAGAGATTTTAGGGTACTTTGGCAAGACTCACGGGCATGCTGGGCGAGGAAGCTTGCAATGACTTCTAGGTCTTTGAGTGTACAAGACCGTTATAAGGTCATCATCAGAAGCTTGCGTTCCTCAGGTGGAATTTCGAAGTTGGCATCGTCAATTCGCCAAGATAACAGAAATTCTCCGGTTCTAGGGTGACGCCGCCCTGAGCCGTATGAGCGCCGGGTGAAGTCTTGGGTGAGGCTCACCCAGGGAAACATCTTCGGTGTCAGTGATTTAGCCCCCATGTGACCTCATTAGCAGGGGCGTCCTGGATAGCAATTGGGGCCCACTTTGCCTGCAGCAGTGCCAGGGGTATGTTTTGCACCGAGCGAAGCCGGGGATAGCCTAGAAGCAGGGTGGGTTGCCACCTAATTTGCCCGCAAATGTCCACTCCGGGCACCCCTAGGTATAGCCAAATCTCACTGCACAGGCTAGAATTCTACATATAGGCTTTGACCTCAAAAGATTGAGCTTCTGCTGTGTAGATATAGCAGTTCAGCGTTCGATCTAGTCGTATTTATTTCCCAACCCTATTCTAGAGCACATTCCTCTGTGTGGGTTTTGAAAGCTGCAAGACTTGTAATGCTCGCTGTTGCTAACAAGCCGTGTTATTTTAGGCCTTACACCGGCAAGTGTAGCCAACTATCTAGTCTGATAAGATGCACGTAATCGATAGTACGAAATGAGTCCTCGCCTTTCTCGGGACAATTCTCTCTTATGGGGATGATGTGTTCTCAGTTTTGTCTAAGCCTTAGGTCATACAAGGCGATGCTCCAGCTACCTTATTTTGCCCAGAGAATTTTCCCTATGACGTAGGTAATAGATGTGGAAAGGTGGCAGAAAACGGCGGCCCTGCGGGGTTGTTTTCGGCACCCTTTCCACCAGAGCCCAACCCGCAGTCTGGCCGCTTTAACCATTTTTTAGGTTCTAGCGCGCCAAGCGCCCAGAGAGCCTCCAGCGCACCGTTGCTCACCTTTTTTGACATCCACTCTCACTCAACCTCCCCCTTCCCCCCCTTCTTCAGAGGGGCCTATTTTGGGTCCACGAGCTCTGTCCCCAAAATGGACCTCTCTCCATCTACCCTGCGCATCATGGCTCGCGGTATATATAGGACTGTATTACCAACTGGCCTTCGCCCTCGCCTCCCTATCGATTGTCGCCCTCTAAGCTCAGGCGTCTACTCTCTTTTCAGCGGGACGCAGGCTTCAAGTCATGAACTTACCACCGTTGTAGCCCTGTCCTGTCCCTCCTCATCCATACTGGACCGAACCCGTGTCCCGTGAGGAAACATTGCCAAGACGGGAGAAATTTCAGAAGATTGGTTGGTTTGCACCGAACCATAAATCTAAGACGAAGAAGGTCATCGCAACGATTAAGAGGCTCTGGGATAAGTACGTAATTCATGGCTACTGCCTTTGCCTACATGGTGTCACGGTGCGTATGGCTGACGGTGTGTTATCAGGTATTATGAGCATATTGGTGTGGATGCCGATTCACACCTTTTAGAAGGCCAGCATCACGACTTTGAATCCTGGATTGATTGGATCCACCGTACAACCAAGAAGAAGACGCACCATAATATTAGTCAATACTGGAATGGCAGTGCCAAGTCTACAGCGAGCAGCTAATGGACTGCTTCACCACCGAACAAGTACGAAGGGTACGGCGTGTCCCGTTCTATCCCGCAATAGATGACACCCTCAGGGCTGACTCTTGTTCTTTAGTATCTTAACGGGCAGATGCACGAAGACCACGACGTCAACCGCCAGACTTGACAAAAGAATACTTTAAGCGCTGAAGACCTCGGCATCCTACTATAATAGCATTGGAAATACAGCATGTCTACCTTCATGAACGAGCGTCAGCGGGTTTAGTTAAGCCTGCTTATGCTCTTCTCTATCTTTACCGGCAGCCGGCCAGATACTGTCGACAAATAACAAGGTGAGCACTCAATGCTTAGCCCTGGTCGAGAAGCGAGGTAAAACTTCCGGCAGCTACACACGACACAGATTTGAGCGGGTTTGTCGTTGAAGATGATGCGGAATTAAGTGTTCATGGCTCAGAGTCAGGGTTGGAAGAAAATCTCCAGCAAATCACAGATAGCCTTCGGAGGTCAAGAGTGGGAATTGGGAAGTCATCTCATAGACTATCCAACGTTGTTGAACAGACATTGGCGTGTTTAAAAGGTTCAAACAGCTTCGGAAGACATGGCTCGAACATGGGGTGGACTATTTTGGTTCCTGCATATGGGCTTGGGCGAGCATCAGGGGCAAGCGTAGGTGCGGAGCCAGGGGGCGGACTCGCACTGGACGCCACACCCCTTAGGGCTGCGTTGTGGCTCGTGTCGCGAAACCGGATCACATAAGCGCTCTGTGACCCCCGCCATCCCGTAATTGATGGAGCTCGGAGAATCACAAGCTCCAAATCGATCTTTTGCTTTCCGAACGTGAAAAAATGTCCCGGTCCCGTACGTCGTGTGGCTTGAGCTTCTTTCAACATTTCGTTCTTCTAAGGTCTACAGTCTGGTTGATAATCTACAATTTGTTTCTCCTAGGACATTTCCCACCACACTGATCCCACTTCCCGCCACAGCTATAGCAAAACTCGTGCCCACACGTACAGGTCATATGCAGACAACCTTCGTCCCGCTCCACGACCGCCTTGCATCGTGTACACTGGATCCAATTTTTGTTGCCAGCCAGGTTCATCAACTTCAGCCCAAGTTGGTCTGGCGGACACACGCCCTTGTGCTCAGGGTTCTTGCATAGACTGCAACTCACGAACCCGCATTTGCCGCATGTCGCCATCGGTCCCTTGAGATTTGAGGGCGGGATGAACGCCGCGCAGCCAGGCTTGGCGCAGTATATCGGGTTTAGCGTCGCACGCTCCTCCATCTTGACTCGGTACTGTGTGACAAAGTCAAAGGGCAGGAATTGCGTCGCAACCTCAATGGGCGCGGGTGTCTTGTTGCAGCAGATAAATACCTTACCCGCCGCAAGGGCGTGCTTGAACGCGTCGGCGACGCAGATGCTACAGTACGCGTGGCCGCATGGGAGGACGGCCATGGCAGATGCGGAGTCTTTATCACCACACGCCGTGCATTCGAGTTGATTTGAATGCGAGTTGGCTTTTGCAGCAGCTTGGGCTGCTTTCACTTTATCGAGGGCGGACTGTTTTGCGGATTCTTCTAGAGCGCGCTGGGTGGCTTCGTACTTCGCGATTTCCTCTGCTGCGGCATTTGCGGCGTCGAAGGTGCCGTTAGTCTGCTTTGTGAGTTGAGGGTTGGAAGTGCGTTGCGGTTCGGGTTGGGATGCGGAGGTTGAGGCAGTGATCATTGGCGGCTTCACAACGACACCGGGATGGATGTCGTCCTCCAGCGCTGGAGCGAATTGGACATCATCATCCCCGGTGTCCAGTTGTGATGGACGCCATTGCGGAGGATTCCTCCCCTGAACGGCGGTGGCAGGTTTCGTAAATCGATCTGACCGAGACGAAGGTTGATGTTGGAAATGAAGGGAAAGGCCCTGTTGCCAATCAAGGCTAGAGTTCGCTGCGGAAGGAGCATTCCATGAATCTTGTACGCGGCGCGCGAACGCCTCTTGCTCCGCCAGCTCGATCTCGTCTTGACGGTTAAATTCGTCCTGCATGCGCTGGAGAGCTGCGATTTCGTTGTGGTCTGCGCGTTCTGCTATCGATTGCGCTATCTGGAAGTCGTCCTGTTGTGACGTGGGCTGGGTGCTTGTAGATCTGTCCTTGGGCTGTTTCCAGTCGTGCTCCATCGGCTGGCCTTCATGGTGATCTACTGAGATAGGTCTCCGCGCCTTGGGACCGCTCGGCCTTAGTTGGTTGGGAATGATACCATTCTGGCCCCCAAACGATGCAGAGTTGTGCTGAGACCGCGATTCCGTACTCGGAGCACTTGTTCCTGCATCAAGGTGGCTTCGCGTCTCGAAGACGCTTGGCATCAATTGATTGGGGACTGTTCCATTCGGGCTGCCTAGCGGGTTGAAGGAATGCGGGGCTTGTGACGACATGCTTGATTGGCGTTGGCCTGCATCAAAGTGGTTGTCTGGCTTAGAGCCGCCTTGCTTTAGCTCGTTAGGCATTATAACATTCTGGCCTCCGGATGGACCAAAAGCCTGACGTTCTTGTGGCATAGTCTTCGGAAGACCCCAACCGGTATCGACAGATTGCGCAGCTTGCACAGATAGCCAGCTGGGAAGTTCCGTCTTGGACGGGATATAATAGCCTTGAGAGACGTCCTTGGTGGGCTTCGTTGGGTTAGACTGGTGCTCATGGAATGGGAGCAAATCTGTTGCAAACGGGGCTGAATAACTGGTGACAATGGGAGAGGTGCTAGTATTAGGCCCAGACGCTTCACCGAAGCTGGTGGATTGCTGTACAGGTCTAGATGCCAGACCCATCGCGTTGTCTCCTATGCCATAAATTTTTTTCGCCTGGGTATTTTGATTGGGGTTCCCGTTGAAGCCTGGAAATTGACCGGCATAATTGGGTCGAACAGGGTCGGAGAACGCCTGCCTTGGATCATTCGGCATCACATTAGCTGGTGAAAATGATTGCTGGGGGACTGAATCGCTAGCGAATCGAGGAAGGGAGAGGAAGCTGGAGGCATTAGACAATTCTGCGCGTGAGGGCCGAGGCCGTAATCCGAGCTCACCACGGCCTGCTGGAGAGGCGGGTCCTCTCCCATTGCCTTGGTCGTTGGGGAATCTTCCTGGCACTGATGTATAAAATTGTGGTTGTCGACTTCCATCCGACGGGAAAGTCCTTCCGCTCCCTTGATCGTTAGGGAATTTGCTAAGCTCCCGGGTACTGAGCATTGGCTGTGGGCGTCCTTCTGAGCTGAAGCTTACCACACTGCCATTTGCGCTCGGAAACCTACTGGACACTGCATCGCTAAAGACATGCAGTGGTGGGGAAGACTTTCCTCCTCCAAATTCACCAAATTTGCCGAATCCTGCGGTGTTGAACGTCGGCTGCGTGCGAAAGCGGACCTCGGGGTTGGTCACCGCAGGAGCCTGGTGCGTCGAAGACCACGATGGTTGCGAGCGATGCTGTATGTCAGACGAGTCTGAACATTTGAGCTCTTCTGCTGACACGGACGACCTTGATGCATTATGATACTGCTGAGAGAAGACAGTGTTGTCAGAATCCGTCACTTTAGGAAGTTGCATTGGAGGTACTTGGTTCCATGTTGCCTCTCGACTCTGTTGTGAACGAAGTGAAATCGGAGTCGCAGGCTTCTGGCTAGTTGACATAATATGAGTCCAAGTTGCTGATTGCCATGAAGTTTCACGGCTTGGTGGGGTCGGGGGCTGCATTGGGGGACATGGACAGCGAGGAGCTGTTTCCGTAGGGTTTGTCACGAAAGCCCATGGTGTTTCTTGATCATTGAACGATCCGCCACGTCTTTGTATTTGCCCCTCAGTGAGCATTGTGCCCGTTGAGTCGAGTGATGTTGAATTCACGACCGCCTCCATAGAAGCAGCTTGTCCTGGCATCGACAATGCTAAGCTTCGAGCACTGGGACCCTCCTTTGACTCCTTTTTGACGTCGTTTACCAATGGTGTGGATGCGGTCGCTTGCTTGCTTGATAAGAGGGGGGTTGCGAATGCATCGGCAGAGACAGGTGCTTTGGTAGGATGTAGCCACGGCCCAGGTGGCGGTGGGACAGAACATCTTTTGATATGCTGCGTGGAGTTCACTGGTTTTCGTTTGATCAATGAAGACTTTGAGCCCTTTGATTGAGTCCCGGTCATGGGTGCATCATCTCTTGCGCCTTCAGGCTTGAGTGTCGCGCTTGGAGCGTCTAGTTCAGTAGCTTTGAATGAAGGTGCATCGTCAGTAATTGCCAATGACTTTGCAACGTCCACCAGTCCCCATTCGTCCGAGAGTGAAGTTGACTTCGAAGGTCCCGGGGTGAACTTCGTCTCCGGGAATATCCATTGGCCTGTGATTGGATTAATATAGGGTTCAGTGTCGGGCTCCTGTCGTTTAAACAGCGGCGAAACGGAAAATGTTGACTTGGCCATCGCTTCGGCTTCCAGGGCAGGCATTGCATCGCCCTGTCGAGTCTCCAGTAGAGCCGTAATGGTCTGAAGCTCACGCTCGTAGGTATTCTCCCTAGCGACATCTTCTGGGGTGACGGCCAATTTTCCATTTCTTGGAAGATGACTCTCGTGCTTCTGGCGTTCTGCAACTAGATGCTGTTGATAAAAGACAAGAGCTTGTTGGATTGTCGCATTCTCGATGTCTGTCCTAGCCATTTTGCAAGGAAGAATCCAAGAAACCCTCTCGGCCTTTGTTCTCGAAATTGAGGTGTAAAGCTGTAGATCGAGATAGCGTCAATGGAATAGCGAGAGGTACCGTCTTCAAGCTACTCCTTCCACATGAAGTGCTGCTGGTCCGAAGTAACACACCGTATCCCACGGGCGATTCTTAGAAGCTTCGAACAAAAGAAACGGAGTAAGCAGCTCGCAACGTGAGTTGGTGACGCCAAGAATCTGGTAGAAATACATGGGGGCACAAAGTCAAGACACCCATGTGCTTGAAAGTTCTGCAGATTCGACAATCTGGATGCAAGAGTGCCGAGGGGCAGTGCTGGGCATTTTCGTTTTTTATGGGAAAGAACCCGTTTTTGGGTAAATAGCGTATGTTTTTTACGATAAAATACGAAACGCGGCGTATAGTTATTCCGGGGCTTGGCGGCCTTGGATGAGGATGAAGATGCTGCATTTGTTAGGCCAGTCCATACAGAAGGGCCAGGATTGGACAGCCTTGCCGAGGGCTCACAGGACGCATTGATGTAGATTGCTGTGCACCAGAGCATTTGTCGACATTTCGTCATTGTAGGTTTTTTACTCGGCTTTCTATTTTAGAAAACGTGTTTTTAACGTCTTTTTTTCCATACAAAACGGCCGTTTGTTTCGAATCGCACAGCACTGCCGAGGGGAAGCGAGGAGACATGTCGGGGCTCTTGGAAAGGCGTGTCAATTAATGGAAAGGCGCCATTTGACGGGGCTCCGGAGAGAACGAGTCAACCACTAGGTAACTTCTGGAATGTGGCGCATCGCTAAGTGCATCTATTGGACTCAGCCCCCACCACTTGCCATGGGAAGGGCAATAGCCTCTCTCGCTGCTATTTTCGCCCTCGAGAGACAGGGATGCCAGCGCAGAGCGACGTGCAGCTAGCTGGTCGGCCCAGGCAAAAGGGGGAGGCCGGCCATAGCACGTGATTAACGCGATCTAGTCTTCGCCTTTCTCTTGTCACATTCTTAATGTGATACAGCAGAGATGAATCGAGACTACTTCGAGATCAGCAGAAAAAGACCGGGAGATGCAGCTCTCATCCACGCTAATGCAGGTCTCAGCCTAAATTGGAAAAGGCAATTTAACGCGTCACGTGCAGGTCTAGATCAGACTCTCTGGTCAAATAACATCGGTAAGGGGGTATGTGCCCCGTCCTGTTTCGCGCTAGTGCAGTTGACAGATTTGGAAGCAGCTTCAGCCTGTTTCACGCATTTCGAACAAGCTCCGGGACTCAATCTCAGAAATCAAGAAAATGTGCTCGAGAGACAAGTTCGTAATCGGAGGACTCAGCACGTCGAGATGCTTGAATGAGACCTTTTGCGAATACTGTGCGGTTGAAGCGCAATTTCGAGCTAAAACGAGATCAGGCTTGAAGCCCGGTTCGCCCTCTCCGGGCGCAGCGTAACTTTCGTGCGTCTGCATCGAGCGCTGGAAAAGTATTACCAGGCAACGGAAATAGATCTGGGAGCAACCCGTCCTGAAGGCCACCACTCAAGCCACCACTCAAGCCACATCCTCGCTTGACCGTATTGGGGCCATCTCGCGCTAACGAAGCCATGGCATTTTTTGGGAAGATTCTCGATCATGGACATTGTTGGTTTAAAATAAGGCACGCAGGCGCCTGCTGCCACTCAACCATCCTTTGAGCGAACTACCGAGGCATCTTCCGATCTAGCTGAGGTGCTCCAAGCCAGCCCATTTGGTCACAGGACTTGAGAACGACAGTGCGTCCTGCAGTTTCTGCTACCCAGAACGCTCATCATTCTTCCGCTAGCCTTCCGTTCCTTCCTCCGCCTGCAGGCTAGCTACGCAGTTCCAATCACTGCAACACTTTCTGAAACGGGGAGGACAGTTCACTACTTCCAGTGCCGCCAGCCATCAGGTGTGTATTACTCAAACCCTGCTCTGATGGCGCAGAACCAAATGCAGCGCCCGGTACTGGGCCAGTGGGCAGACCTCGGTTCCCTCTACGATGCCAGGACCGATACCTTCGTGTCAAGATCTTTGTTGAGAGGCCCGGTACCAGAGACAGCCATCAGCACAGCAAGGAATCAAACAGGCCATATTCAGCTCCTGGTCAACGACAGCTACAAAGCCAAATTGAGCAATATGAAGGTCGGCACTGAGCTGGGCGCAAGCTTTTTGTCAGGCATGATCAATGTGGCTGGCGCTGCTGAATATCTCAAAGTCACCCGCAGCAGCAACTTGGTCGAACAAGCCTCGATTCACTACGCAATCACGACTGTGGAAGAACGGCTGGGCATTGCTAGTCCTGAGTTGAGACCATACCTGACTTTGGACTCCGTGCAAGGCTCAGGTGCCACTCACGTTCTGGCGGCCATCGTCTGGGGTGGTCAGACAATTGTGACCGTCAAACACCAGCTGGTCCACGAGAGTGAGCGAGACAAAGTAAAGCGTCACGTCGAGGACGAGTTCAAGCGGATTGAATACGCTACCACGTCTGGGCTTAGTGCTGGCTCTGGATATCATGACAGCCAGAGTGATCGAAGCATGTCTTTCGATATCGCGGTCTGTAGCGACGTGATATCCGAAGTTGGCCATACCACCGACCTCAAGCGGGCATCTGACTTCATTCTAGAATTGCCCAGTCGGACAGCGGCTATAGAAGGCGGCAAAGGAATGCCACTTACATACACGCTGGTCCCTCTCGAATTGCTATCCTTCATGCTCGAGGTTGATATAAGAGCTGACGGAGCCTTTCATCAGCCCAGCTTCAACTGTCTTGAAGATTTTGTGGTCTTTTTCGATGAACTACGCGATTCTGGCCAAAAGCTCAATGATTACTACCAGGAGCTGACACGCCACAAGCACTGCGTACCGCCCCAGTTCATTGACACTGTTGCCGGTTGTGGGCAAAGCTTGGCAGCGGCCGAATCAAATCTCAAATTGAACTACGGTCGTCTTCTGAAAGACGTCAGATGTGGTTATGCTGATCAGTCGCAACTGATACAACTGTTAGAAGCAGCCCGGCGTGGAGTCGCATCTTCAAGAGACATCTCTGACATGACGAGCCAATACCGTGACAAGATGATTTTTGTTAGCCGCGTAATGGCCAGTGGTATTAATTACTTGGGCTATGGGGCTAGTCCGATTGAAGTGGAGCTTCAGAAGCATAATATTGAGGATGCCTACGTGCTCTACTTCACCGAAAAGATCAGGTATGAGTCCAAGTCTTGGAATGAGAACTACAAGCTTCTCCAACAGCTACTCGAAAGCGGAACGCCG
>Ga0335075_10016458_pt1 | contig 11043 bp, 11 predicted proteins | sample Lox_Sample_24_FD_206723 | JGI IMG/M metagenome (GOLD analysis project Ga0335075, IMG submission 206723) | Soil microbial communities from Loxahatchee National Wildlife Refuge, Florida, United States - Lox_Sample_2.4 | ecosystem: Environmental > Terrestrial > Soil > Wetlands | place: USA... | reverse complement strand
GCCTCCCCGCACACACCACCGGGGTCGCGGACATTGTCTGCCCGTTCACCGGCGAGACGCTCACCGCGGTGAGTGCTCTGCGCCCCGACGTGGCGGTGATCCACGCTCAGCGCGCCGACCGGCAGGGCAACGTCCAGTACTGGGGCATCAGCGGAGTTCAGAAAGAGGCCGTGCTCGCATCGGCCCGATCAGTCGTAACGGTTGAGGAAATCGTCGACTCGCTGGATCCGCGCCCCGGTGCTGTGGTGCTGCCGTCCTGGGCCGTTACCTATGTCGCGGCCGTTCCCGGTGGCGCTCATCCGTCCTATGCCCTTGGCTACTCGGCTCGGGACAATGATTTCTACCTGGCCTGGGACGAAATCAGCCGGGACCGGAAGAAGTTTGCCGCCTGGCTGGATGACCATGTTCACAGCCGCGGCGGGGCCGGCACGGCTGACAAGGAAACAGTCGCATGCTGAGCTACACAGCTGACGAGATGATGACCATCACCGCCGCGCGCTCGCTCCGGGACGGGATGACGTGCTTCGTAGGCATCGGGCTGCCGAGCGAAGCAGCCAACCTGGCCCGCGCGACGCACGCGCCCGGCCTGGTGCTGATTTATGAGTCGGGCACGATCGGGTCCAAACCGGACCAGGTTCCGCTGTCGATCGGCGACGGGATCCTGGCCGAGACCGCTGACTCGGTCGTCAGCGTGCCAGAGATCTTTAACTACTGGCTGCAGCCGGGCCGGATCGACATCGGCTTCCTTGGTGCTGCGCAGCTCGACCGGTATGGCAACATCAACACGACCGTCATCGGCCCAAGCTACGACAGTCCGGCCGTGCGGTTGCCCGGAGCAGGCGGTGCACCTGAGATCGCCGCGGCGTGCAAGGAGGTGGCGGTCGTGCTGCGCCAGTCCAGGCGGACTTTCGCCGAGCGGCTGGACTTTGTCACCTCGGTCGGGTTCGGCGCCGGCCGCGAAACCAGGCGGCAGCTCGGCCTGACCGGCGGCGGCCCGCAACTGGTGATTACCGATCTGGGCGTGCTTCGCCCGGATCCTCGCACCTGCGAACTCGTGCTGACCGGAATCTATGCCGGGGTCTCGCCGCAGCGGGTGCGCGACAACACCGGCTGGGACCTGCTGATCTCGCCCGATCTGACAGATATCTCGCCGCCGTCGGAGGCGGAGCTCACCGCGCTGCGAGACCTGCGGTCAGGCGGCATTCCGCCGCCTGGGACCAACGTAGGCGACAACGCGGCGGCTCCACGTTCCGCCGTACCCGGCCCAGCCGTACCCGGCCCAGCCGTACCCGGCCCAGCCGTAAGCAGCCCTGCCGTGTCTAGCTCAGCCGTATCCATTAGCGAAGGAGCCTCGTCATGACCGCGAGCGAGCCGCTGGCCGTGGGCGAGCGGGCACTGCCGCATTACCATTCGGCCGCAGGCGTCCATCCACCGCTGGACACGCCAGCCTACGGGTCCTCCAGGCTGCGGGCACCGCACCAGCCGCTGGTGCCACTGCCGCAGCGGCTGACTGAGATAACCGGTCCGTTGCTCGGGCCGGAACGGGTTAGCGCAAGCGACGCCGACCTGACGATCGGGCCTGCAGGCGAACCCCTTGGGGAGCGCATCATCGTCAGCGGGCGCGTTCTCGACTCTGACGGCAGGCCGGTGCCTAACACGTTGATCGAGATCTGGCAGGCAAACGCATCCGGTCGTTATGCGCATGCAGTTGACGATCACCCGGCGCCACTCGACCCGAACTTCACTGGCGCCGGACGCTGCGTCACCGATTCGCTTGGCCGGTACCGATTCATCACCATCAAGCCCGGTGCGTATCCATGGCGCAATCACCACAACGCGTGGCGGCCGGCCCACATTCATTTCTCGCTGTTCGGCCGGGCATTCACCCAGCGCCTTGTCACCCAGATGTACTTCCCGTCCGATCCGCTGTTCCCCCTGGACCCGATCTTCAACTCGATTCCTGATGCCGCCGCACGCCAACGCCTGATTTCTGCCTTCGACATCGACCTGACGGAGCCCGACTGGGCGCTCGGATACCGATGGGACATCGTGCTCCGTGGCCGCACGGCGACTGTTTTCGAGGAGGGCATGTGAGCCCGGGCATTACTCCGTCCCAGACAGTGGGGCCGTTCCTGGCCATCGGGCTGCCGTGGCCGGACGGGCCGTACGTGGTGCCGCTCGGCACGCCCGAGGCGATCGTCATCGAGGGATGCGTGTACGACGGCGCCGGCCAGCCTGTGCCGGACGCGCTAGTCGAGACCTGGCAGGCGGACCCTGCCTCCCGGTTCGACCATCCCGATGACCCTCGGGGGCCGGCCGTGCCGCCGGCCGGGTTCCGCGGGTTCGGGCGGTCCGCGACTGACCCTGCGGGGAACTACCGCATCGTCACGCTCCGGCCTGGCCCGCTGCCCTGCCCGGACGGCGGGATGGAGGCACCACACCTCGACGTCTCCGTCTTCGCCCGCGGTCTGCTGGACCGTGTCGTGACCAGGATCTACTTTTCCGACGAGACGCAGGCGAACACGGCCGACCCGGTCCTGGCGTCCATCGCAGACGCCGAGCGGCGGGCGACCCTGATTGCAGCGGCCGTCCCTGGCCTGAGCGGAGCCGACCGTCACTTCAGGTTCGACGTGCGGCTCCAGGGCGAGGGCGAGACCGTCTTCTTCGATGTCTGACCTGCCTTCTTCGAGGTCTGACCAGTCGTCGCCGATATCTGGCCCGGTGCAGCCGGCGCCTGTGCCGCTCGCGCTGGCGGCACCGCTATCCGGCCCGCTGGGTGCGCCGGTCCTGGTGCTGGGTAACTCGCTCGGCACCAGCGCTGCGGTCTGGGAGGGGCAGGTCGGCGAGCTCGGCAAGAGCTTCCGGCTGCTGCGATACGAGTTTCCCGGTCACGGCGGCTCAGCCGCCGCAGCCGGCCCGTACACGATCGCCGGCCTCGGCGCGGGCGTGCTTGCCCTGCTTGACTCGCTTGGCATTCGTCGGGCAGGCTACTGCGGCATTTCTCTCGGCGGCATGGTCGGCATGTGGCTGGCCAGTCATGCTCCTGACCGTATTGCCGCGCTAGGCCTGGTGTGCACGTCTGCCTACCTGCCGCCCGCTGATGGCTGGTACACCCGCGCCGCCCGGGTGCGGACGGCTGGCCTGACGGCCATCTCAGCCGCGGTCATCAGTCGCTGGTTCACCCCGGCCTACGCGGCCGCGGCTCCGTCGGTGATCGAGCAGTTCCGGGTCGGCCTGGAGGACACCGATCCCGAGGGCTACGCATGCTGCTGCGAGGCCATCGCCGGAATGGACCAGCGAGCGGACCTGGCGGCCATAACGGCGCCAGCGCTGGTGATCGCCGGCGCCGATGATCCGGCTACTCCGCCCGAGCACGGTGCGGCAATCGCGGCAAGAATTGGTGGCGCCCGCCTCGAAGTCATCCCGGACGCGGCCCACCTCGCCGCGGTATCCGCGCCGGACGCAGTGACCGACGCGCTCAGCGCTCACCTGTCCGCCGCGGCCGCAGGTGACGCCATCTGGCGGGACGGGCGCTAGCATGCGCTTTGATGACACCATCTGGGCGCACAGCGAACACGACCGATACCGCCGGAAAGCGGTCGGCTGCGGGCATGCACCCGGCCGCTGACCAGAGCGTGACCGGAGACGCCGCAGACACCGCTGGGCGTGACAGCGACTTCGTTCAGTCGCTCGACCGCGGGCTTGCTGTAATCAGGGCCTTCGGCCCCGGCCGGGAACGACTGAGCCTGAGCGACGTTGCCAGGGAGACGGGCCTGACCAGGGCCGCCGCCCGGCGGTTCCTGCTGACCCTGGTGAAGCTCGGGTACGTGCGCAGCGACGGGCGGGAGTTCTCACTCCGCCCGCGGGTGCTTGAGCTCGGCTACGCCTACCTGTCGGGGCTGGCCATGCCCGAGATCGCGGCTCCGCACCTGGAAGAGCTCGTCGCGAAGGTGCGGGAGTCATCCTCGATCTCGGTGCTTGATGGCGATCACATCGTGTACGTGGCGAGAGTGCCGACCAAGCGGATCATGACGGTAGCTATCTCGGTCGGCACCAGGTTCCCGGCACACGCCACCTCGATGGGCCGGGTGCTGCTGGCCGGGATGAGCCAGAGCGAGTTCGATCGGTACCTGGCCGAGGCAGATTTCGAGGCGTTCACTGGGCGGACGGTTACTGAGCCGGACCGGCTGACTGAAATCGTCCGCGAGGTCGGCCGGCAGGGCTACGCGATCGTAGACCAGGAACTTGAGGAGGGGCTGCGCGCGATAGCAGCACCCATCCACGGCAGAGCGGGCGCCGTGATCGCTGCGGTCAACCTGTCCGCGCACGCCAGCCGTGTCAGCCTGGCCGCCATGCGAGCCGAGCTGCTGCCTGCGCTGCTGGAGACTGCGGGGCGGATTGAGGCGGACCTGAGGTCGCAGGGCGCCACCTGACCCAGGCTCGTCCCGGACGATGGGCCGTCAGCGGGGGCCGGGGCCAGACTCGCGGACGAGCTGCTCGAGCCATTCCTGGCTTGCCCGCGTGATCCGAGGGGGCACTTCTAGCTCGTCAAGCAGGTCACCGGCAGCAGCCATCTCGTCCATCCGTCGGCGTGCATGCCGGATGCTGCCTTGCTCAAGCCGATCCACGGTGGCTGCCGAAGCCTTGGCCAGCACTTGGGCGATGTCGTTTCTGAGCCAGTCTTCGCAGCCTGCCACGCGGCCACCGCGAAGCGCCTCGGTGACAGCGGCGGCTAGGCCCTTGTAAAACACGCTGCGGAGTAGCTTGCGGGTCGCCGCCGTGCCAGGCGGTCCGTCGAGGACCGTGACGGTCGCGCCGAGTGCGCCAAGAACCGAGCCGTATTCCGCTGCAGCCGGGCCGCTCACGAGCATGGGCGTTCGCAGTCCGAGCTCAGGCACAGGCGCCATCAGCGCGACGTCAGCGAACGCGGCGCCAGCTCTGGCTGCAATCGCAGCGAGCGTCGTCTTGAGACCGGCCGACGCAGTATTGAGGTCTGCGTAGATCGTCCCTTCAGCCATGCCTGGCAGTGCCAGCTCGAGCGTCTCGACCGCCTCGTGCGCGCTCGTCAGTGCCATGACGATGGACGCGCCGCTGGCAGCATCGGCGTCACTGGAGAAACCCTCGACGTCGGCCGGCGGCGCCACCTTCGGGTCGAAAGCGCGCACGATGGCACCGGCCGCGGCCAGGCCGGGTGCGATCTGCGAACCAGCCTCACCGAGGCCGAGGACGCAGATCACCGGGGGAGCTGAACTGCTCATCGGCTGCGGTTACCTCCTGACTGGCGGGCACGCGCCGGCGACGGCTGCCTCGGGGCCGCGGAAAGCGCCTGGAACGCCTCGACAACGCTTTGCAAATGCTCACCCATGACACGCTGGGCCGCGTCTGGGTCGTGCGCGGCTATCGCCGCAACGATGGCCTCATGCTGAGGCAGCGACACCATTGGGCGCCCCGGGACCAGCGATAGCGAGAACTGGTGCCGCACGGTCAGATCACGCAGCTGGCGGAGTAGGCGTGCTGTAGTCTCGTGGGCCGCGATATCGCGGATTGCCTGGTGCAGCATCGCGTTCAGCTCACTGTAGGTCAGGAGCTCCGACTTCTGAACGGCGGTGCGCATGTCCCTGACGATCCTACGCAGCATGGCGACGTCCGCCTTGGTCGCTCGATTCGCGGCACGTCCGGCCAGGTGGCCTTCGAGCAGGATGCGGACCTCCGTGATCTCGACAGCCTCGTCGAGGGAGATTTCACGAACGCGAGCGCCTCTGTTGCGCTGGAACTCGACCAGCCCTTGCGCGGACAGCTCCTGCAGCGCCGCCCGGAGGATGAACCGGGAAGTGCCGAACCTCTCGCACAGGTCGATCTCGACCAGACGCTGCCGTGGCGCGTATTCGCCCGCCAAGATTGCGGCGCGCAGCGCCTCAGTCACGGCCGGCCTGGAATCCTCCGGCATTCCTGGATGTCCTTTCGGCTGGTCAGGGGACTGGGGGGGTGCCGTGAGTATGGAACGAGGCGATCGTGGCGAGCCCCCATGCTTGTCCCTTCGCGCGCTCCGCCTCCGTCCACGAGATAGGTTCCCAATCTGGCGCGAAGATCAGCCGGGCGCACGGGTTACACAACTCGATCCGGTTGCCTCCTGGCTCCCAGACATACAGGAAGAAGGTTTGCTGGATAGCGTGCTTGTGCGGGCCGGTCTCGATGAAGACCTGCCTGTCGAGGCAGATGTCGGCGGCCCTGAGCACGTCCTCCCTGGTGTCAGTGGCGAAGGCGATGTGGTGCAGCCGCCCGCTCGCCCCGGTCCAGTCGTTGGTGTAGACGAGGTCGTAGGACTTCTGCGCGAAGTGTGTCCACTGCGCCGAGATGGTGCCATTGTCGAGCACGATCTGCTCGGTGACCCGGCCGCCGAGTGCAGAGCAGACGAACCTGCCATTGGGCTCGCTCTGCGCCGCCAGGAAGTTGACGTGATCGAGGCGCCGCACGCACACGCCGCGGGCCGGGTAGGCCTGTGCCTGGTTCTTCAGTGCCGGCTTGAGCTCGCCCGTCGGCCGATACCGTTCGGTCTCCCAGTACAGCTCAAACTCATGACCATCGGGATCGCGGAAGTGGTAGCTCGGGCCGATGCCGACGTCGCCGTCCCGCCAGCCCACACCTAGGCCCTGCGCCTCGATCGCGGCTACCCGGCTGCGCAGGGCCTCCTCGCTTGCCGCCCGGAGTCCAGTGCGGCCGATCCCTGACGTGGCCGCTGCTGTCAGCTTGAGGCTGTGGTGCTCGTAGTCGTCCCAGGTTCGCAGGTAGACCGAGTCGCCGCTGGAGCCGTTCTCGGTCAGGCCGAGCACCTGGGTGAAGAACCACAGGCTCTTCTCCGGCTCCGGGGTCAGCAGCTCAGCGTGCCCGAGGTGAGCTATCTCGTGCAGCAGGCGCGTCATCGCGCCATTCCCCTCATAGGTCGAGTCCCCTCATAAGTCGCGGTCCGGCCGGCGCGGGTAGACGGTGCCGTCAAAGATCTTGCGCGCAGTGCGAACGAGGCCCGCGCTGACCACGTGCGGTGGCTGGGCCGAGGTGTCGAGCTCGACCGTTACCTCCATGTGTCCGGTGGGATGCTCGACGTCGACGAGATGGCCGACCTGCGGGAACGCCGCAAGCTCGGCGCCGACGCCGCCCGGCAAGCGCAGTGCCGTGGCCACGGTAACAGCGCCGAGCACGCCTATGGAGGTGTGCAGCTGCTCGGGAATGAAGGTGCGAGTGCAAATCGTGCCGCCGTCGCGCGGCGCGCTGACCAGCGTCGTCTTCGGTACGGACAGGCCGCTGACGTCGCCGAGTCCCATCAGCTTGCCCGCCGCCACCCGCAGCGAGCGGATCCGCTCGATCAGCGCTGCGTCGCTGGCCAGCTCGTCGACTGATTCGTAACCGGTGATGCCAAGATCGGCGGCACGGGCGACGACGACGGGCATGCCATTGTCGACGCAGCTCACCTCGATCCCGTCGATCTGCTCACGGATGCTGCCGGTCGGCAACAGGGTTCCGGTGGTCGAGCCCGCTGTGTCGGCGAACCTGAGGGTGATCGGCGCTGCTGTCCCTGGCACGCCCGCGATAGCGGTGTCACCCGCGTACTCAGGGATCCCGCCCGGCGTCCGGAAGTCGGCGACGACCACGCTGTTCGAGTTCACCATCCTGATCCGGGTGCTGGTCGCCTCAGGGCCGGCCGCGATCAACCCGCGCTCGACGGCAAACGGGCCGACCCCGGCGAGGATGTTCCCGCAGTTCTGCTGGTCGGTGATCGTCGCGTACTCGACTCCGAGCTGAAGGAACAGGTAGTCGACGTCGGCATCGTCGCCCTCGGACCGGGACACGACGGCGACCTTGGAGGTCAGCGGGTGCATGCCACCGAGACCATCAATCTGTAGCGGGTGACCGCTGCCCATGATGCGCAGCAGCAGGGAATCGCGCTCGGCTGGCTGCTCCGGCAGGTCGGCCGCGACGAAGTAGAGCCCGCGGGAGGTGCCGCCGCGCATCATCATGCAGCGGACACCGCCTGCTGCTGATTGTGCGGCCGCGTTCGGTTGGGTCATGACTGATCCGGTACGGCGTGGTAGTCGACGTACTCGACGCCAAGCTCGGACAGCAGCGCCCGCAAGCCGTAGCGATCGAGGCCGAGCTCACCGCGCTGGAACGCGGCCCGGCTCGCCTTTTCCCTCTCGGCGCGCGCACGGGCGGCGGCAACCGCGCTCGCCGTAGCTGACCGGGGCACGACAACCACTCCGTCGTCGTCGGCGACGATGGCGTCACCTGGCGCTATCCGCTGGCCCCCGATGCTGACGGGGACATTCACCGAGCCGGCCGTCGCCTTCACTGTGCCTTGCGCCGATACTGCCGCGCAGAACACAGGGAAGTTCATCGCATGCAGCTCCGCCACATCACGCACTCCGCCGGTCGTGACCAGCCCTCGCACGCCCCGGTGCTGCGCGGACGTGGCTAGCAGGTCGCCGAACGCTCCGTCGGTGGACGCGGAGGTGGTCGTCACCACCAGGACATCGCCGGGCTGGCATTGCTCCACTGCGGCGTGGATCATCAGGTTGTCGCCAGGCCAGCAGACGACTGTTACGGCCGTGCCGCTGATGCGGGATCCCAGGTAGACCGGCCGGATTGACGGCCCGAGATAGCCGGTGCGGCCGGCCGCCTCGTGGACCGTGGCCACGCCGTGCTCGGCTAGCGCCGCGACGTCGCCCGCGTCGGCCCGCGGGCATCCGGTGACGACAACCGTCCTCACTGCAGCACCCTGGCCGTCTGCGGGTAGAGCCGCATGTACGCCTCGGCCATGGTGGAGCGCAACAGGCCAAGATTCGGGCCGGCGTTGCGCTCGAACTGAACGCCGCGCCGCCGCGCTAGCTCGGTGTAGTAGTCCCACATGTGCGGCTGAGCCTTCAGGCACTCCATGGCCTTGCGCTTGATGTCGAAAACCTCCGTGATGTCCAGGAGCACCTGGGGCTTGAAATCACACTGCTCGGGCTGATGGGGCTCGAACAAGAAGACCGGCGGCGCGCCGAGCGGCTCGCCAGGCGCGTCGTAGCCGATTGCCTGGGCCAGGACACGTGCCTGCAAGGCCATCCGGGCTGCGGCGGGATGATCGGGGTTGTAAGGATCAGACAGTGCATGCGTCAACACCACAGCTGGTTCCACCCTCCGGAAACAGCGCACGATCGCATCGACGAGCTCGTCAGACTCACGCAGCGGATAATCGCCCGCGTCGAGGAAATCCACTGCGGCGCCGAGCGCCTCGGCGGCCCGGCTGGCCTCCTCGCGCCTGATCGCCTTGATCTCGTCGAGCTGCTTGCCCTCACGCCAGGCCTTGGCCGACTCGCCTCGCTCGCCGTAGCTCAGGCACAGCACGGTAACGGTCGCGCCGCGCGAAGCAGCGAGGGCCATCGCGCCTCCGGCCCGCCAGACGAAGTCTCCGGCGTGCGCACTGATCACCAAGAGCGGATCGCTGAGTCCTTGGTCGCTCAGTGCCTGGTTGCTCAGCGCCTGGTCGCTGAGTCCTTGGTCGCTCACCTGCATGTGCTCTTCCCGTCGGCAGTGCCCAGTTCCGGAAGCTACTTGTTGCCAGCGATATTGTCAACGATCTCTCGAATAACGGTGCCGGACGTGAAGCCACCGCATCACGCTGCGGTCTCGTTGAGGTTAAAAGGCAGCAAGATTGTTGACATTAATGGGCGGCGAAGTCTAGCTTCTCCGCCAAGACCGGCCCCGCATTTCGCGTACCGCAGCAGTTCGGCGGAAGGGGAGTGGTGCATGACGACGACCGTGTGGCCGCAATGAACTGGCCCGCAGGCAACACCCGTAAGTCCAACCGCGAGGACACCATCGTAGGCCGCCGCGCCAGCGTCCGTCCTAGTTTCCTGGCGGCGGACAACCGGTGGCGAAATTAGAAAGTTCTGCATTGCGCATGGCCGTACGCTAGGCGCACACTAGATCCCATCGTTCCGCGGTGCCTGACCACAGCAGAACGTTGCTTCGAGGCGAAGCCCGAATGCAGGGGCGACGCGGGCGTGAACGTCGAGGAGACGGAATGGAATGTCAGGAAGCGCGCAGCGTGGCCAGCTAGCACATGCAGCCACGTCGCTATGCGCTTTCTGCCTAACGGGACAGGCTTCGGCGGTCGCCGCGGCTACGATCCCGACCGCTGCGAACCGACCTCATGAGGAGATCGATTAAAGATGAGTGACCAGACTGTGCAAACCGGCACCCCTGGCCCCGCGGTCGGCATCAGCCGGCGGGGCATGCTGCGCGCGGTCGGCGCAGGGGCAGCCATCGTGGGGACAGGCGGATTGCTCGAGGCCTGCAGCTCCGCCATCAAGGGAGCCGGCTCGGGCAGCACCAAGGCGATCACAATCGGCTGGATCCACCCGCTCACCGGAGACCTGGCCGGGTTCGGAGCCGCCGACAACTGGGTGATCTCGAAGATCAAGCAGACCACGCCGTTCAAGAACGGGTTCAAGATCGGCGGTAAGACCTACCCCGTCACGATCAAGTCCTATGACTCGCAATCCAGCGTCACCCGCGCCGGCGACCTTGCCCGGACGGCCATCCTGAGTGACAACGTCGACATGCTGTTCGCGTCGTCGACACCGGAGACCGTCAACGCGGTGTCCAGCCAGGCCGAGACGCTCCACACGCCGCTGATCTGCTCGAACGTCCCGTGGGAGTCGTGGTACCTGAACCTGTTCCCGAAGGGCAACCCGACCGCAGCCACCGAGCGGGCTAAGTACGTGGTCATGTACTTCCTCGGCGCTGAGCACCTGGCCGCGTGTTTCATCCCGATGTGGAACCGCATCCACTCCCAGCTCCACACCGACAAGGTCGTCGCGGCGGCGTTCCCCAACGACCCGGACGGTGACGCGTTCCGCCAGGTGTTCCCGCTGATCGTCAAGGGGGCCGGCTACACCTTCGACATGTCGTCTGCGTACCCGGACGGCACCACGAACTACTCCTCGATGATCTCGCAGTTCAAGTCGGACAAGGCTGACTTCTTCACTAACGTGCCGCTGCCGC
>Ga0335075_10016457_pt1 | contig 11043 bp, 10 predicted proteins | sample Lox_Sample_24_FD_206723 | JGI IMG/M metagenome (GOLD analysis project Ga0335075, IMG submission 206723) | Soil microbial communities from Loxahatchee National Wildlife Refuge, Florida, United States - Lox_Sample_2.4 | ecosystem: Environmental > Terrestrial > Soil > Wetlands | place: USA... | reverse complement strand
TGCTTTGCCGGGAACGCGTCGGTCAGGATCGCCGCCGAGTTCGCCATCAGCATCGCGCCGCCGAAGGCCTGGACGACTCGCCAGAGGATCAGCCAGAGCGCGCCGTGACCCCCGGTCATCGGGTCCAGCGACAAGGCGATCGAGGCTAGCGTGAAGACGACGAACCCGAGGTTGTAGATCTTGACGCGCCCGAACATGTCGCCAAGCCGGCCCAGCGTGACCACGAGCACCGCCTGCACTAGCAGGTAGCCCATGATCATCCACAACACGTAAGTGATGTTGCCGGGCGCTAGCGGGCTGAGGTGGATGCCGCGGAAGATCGCGGGCATGGCGATGATCACGATCGAACCGTCGATCGTCGCCATCGTGATGCTCAGGGTCGTGTTCGAGAGGGCGATCCACTTGTACTTGTCGGGTTGGCCGTCAGATGTCTGCAGTTCCGGGTCTGGCTGCCGTCTCGAAATCACGCCCACGTTGATCGAGCCTACCCCGGAAAGGTTGCTTGATCACAACTACCTACCTGCCAGGCGCGCTGGCATGGGCGCCAGCCACCCAGCCATAGCCGAACGAGTGCCGCCAAATGCCCGCGACACGCGCGATCTCAATTACTCCGTGCAATTAGTCAGTCACAATTCGCAGTCAATCCGTCTCTGGCATCATCGCGGGCGTTGCCCGGCGACGTGTCCGCTCCGTCAGGCTGACGGACTCGTCCTCATGACGATTGGACCGCGGTCTTGCAGCACCGAGCTCACGCACTCGACACCCGCGCTGGCCGCGTCGCCGTGCCGCGCATAGCCGGCTTGATTGCCCTCGTGCTGGCAGTCGCCTGCATTGCCGTCGGGGCCGCTGTCGCGATCACCGGGTCGAGGGGCCCGGGCGTGGCCGTGCGGACCCGCCAGCCAGCGTCGCCAGCCTCGGTGCTGTCCGGATCACCCGCGGCGGTCAGCTCCGGGCTCGCGCGCCTGCTGCTGTCCTCAGCGCCGTCCGCCGTGGTGGCCGACGCCGCCAGCGCTGCCGACGTGAGCGCCGCATCGGCCATCGCCAGACGGGTCCACGCGCCGATGCTGCTGATGTCGAGCCGCGGCAATGCCGCAGCCCAGCAGGGCCCGATCCGGTCGGCCATGAAGGCACTTAACCCGCGGGCGCTGCTTGCGGTCGGCATCTCCGGGACCGCCTTGACGGCCGCGCTGCCCGGCATCAACGTCGTGACCACCGCAAGCGCACTGCCATCCGCCACGGCAGCAGTGCCCTTACGACGGCTGACGGTTCTGGTGCACCAGACTCATTCGGGCGCTGGCGCCGCCCTGGCCACGGCGGCCGCGACGACTGCACGAGCAGCCGGCGCCAAGGTCATCTATCTGAGCGGATTCGACCCTCGGCTCGACCCCGCGGCGATCAGGGAACTCGCCGCCACCCGGCCGTCGCGCATCATCGGGGTCGGCGCCCAGTTCGGATCAGCCAGTCTGCTTGCGTCCAGAGTGGCCGTCGCGGAGACCGGCGTGCAGCTGCCCGGGGGCGGCCAGGTCTTGTTCCCCGCGCGCAGGATCGTGGCCCTTTACGGCTGTCCGGGCATTCGTTCCCTGGGCGCGCTTGGCCAGCAAGGCCTGGCCGCCAGCATCGCCCGCGCAAAGGCTGCGGCAGCCCAGTATTCGCCGCTCAGCGACGTCCCGGTGGTCCCGGCCTTCGAGATCATCGCGACGGTCGCGCTGGGATCACCCGGCCCGAGCGGAACATATTCCTACGAGACCAGCGTCGCAGCGCTCCGGCCGTGGATCCAGGCCGCCACGAAGGCGGGTTTGTACGTGACGCTGGACTTGCAGCCGGGCCGCGCAAACTTGTTGTCCCAGGCCGAGCAGTACCAGTCGCTGCTGAAACTGCCCAACGTCGGCCTGGCTTTGGACCCGGAGTGGAAACTCGGCCCCCGCCAGCTCCCGCTGCGGCAGATCGGCAGCGTGAGCATCGGCGAGGTGAACAGCGTGGTGAGCTGGCTAGCCCGGCTGACCGCCCGGTACCGCTTGCCGCAGAAACTGCTGGAGCTGCACGAATTCCGGCTGACCATGATCCAGGACATCCAGCAGCTGGACACCAGGCACAGCGACCTGGCCCTGGTGATCAACATGGACGGGCAGGGCGCTCCGCGCAGCAAGCAGCTGACCTGGGCGGCCGTTGTCGCGCACGCGCCGAAGGGAGTCTTCTTCGGGTGGAAGGACTTCTACCTCAAGGACAGGCCGATGCTCGGCCCGAGGTCGACCCTCAACCATCAGCCTGAGCCGGTTCTCATCTCTTACCAGTAACGCCGCGAAGCTCACCAGCCATGAAAAGGGCCAGGAACGGGCATTACCGGGGAAGATCTTGAGCGGCAGCGACTCCGGCCGCGACGGCAAAGCGGGGGAGGGCGCGTGCGCTTGAGGCGGCCGGCTGCGGGCGGCGACACAGAGGTCTTCCAGATGCCGGGCGCAGCAGAATTGCGCCTGCTGGCAGACGCCCTGAGAGCCGAAACGGTCGGCGGCGGCCTGCTCATCGCGGCCATGGTCGTCGCCCTGATCCTGGCTAACACCGGTGCTCATGACTGGTACGTGCACATGCAGCACCTCGCCATCGGCCCGGCCGCGCTGCTGCTGCACATGAGCCTGGAATCGTGGGCCGCCGACGGGTTGCTCGCCATCTTCTTCTTCGTGGCCGGCCTTGAGCTCAAGCGCGAGCTGGTCGCCGGCGAGATGCGCCGCCCGGCCGCCGCGGCGGTGCCGGTCGCGGCCGCGATCGGCGGCATGGCCCTGCCCGCATTCATCTACCTGGGCATCAATCTCGGCCGCCCGGCCATGGCCGGCTGGGCCATTCCCTCGAACAGCGATCTGGCACTGGCTCTCGCCGTGCTAGCGGCCAGCGGACGGTTTCTGCCTGCCGCGCTGCGGGCGTTCCTGCTCACGCTGGTCGTGGTGGGGGACATCGGAGCGATCATCGTGATCGCGGTCGTGTACACCGGCAGCGTCAGAGTGCCGGCCCTCGCGGGCGCGGCCGTCCTGCTTGTGGCGTTCTGGCTGCTGCAGCGGCGCCGGCTGACCGCGTGGTGGCTCACCGTGCCGCTGGCCGTCGTCATCTGGGCGCTGGTGCACGCCGCCGCAGTGCATGCGACCGTGGCTGGCGTGGTCCTCGGACTGCTTATCCCGGTGACCGACGACAACGGCGGCTCGCCGGCGGAGCGTCTTGAACACCTGATCCGGCCGATCTCGGCCGGGCTGGCAGTGCCCGCCTTCGCTCTGCTGTCGGCGGGCGTCGTTATCTCCGGTAGCTCGCTCCGGGAAGCTGTGACTGGCCGGCTCGGCATCGGCGTGATCGTCGGCCTGGTCATCGGGAAATCAGTCGGCATCTTCGGGACTGCCTACCTGACTGCCCGGTACACCAGGGCGCACCTTAGCCCGGGGCTGGACTGGGCCGACATCCTCGCTGTCGCCGTCCTGTCCGGCATCGGCTTCACCGTGTCGCTGCTGATCAGCGACTTTGCATTCGGTGCGTACTCGGCTGCGGCGAACACTGCCAAGATCGCCGTGCTGGTGGCGTCCGTCGTTGCCAGCGTGTTCGCCTGCGCGCTGCTGATGGCGCGCAACTCGCACTACCGGCGGCTGCGCATGGCGGAGACAAAGCCAGCCGGCCAGCTGCGGGTAAAGCCCAGGCCGTGACCGCGTAACGAACAGTCCGGCGACACGATCCTTAGGTGATCACGGCCGGCTGGCGCGATCGCCTATCAGGTCAGGCTCAGCGCGCGCGACAGTGGCGCAATCCGCCGCGAAGGTGATCACCGCGTCCACATGCTCGCCCGCCAGCACCAGCGGCAGCCAGTACTTTGCGTCATCCCACATCAGCGTCAGCGGCAGCGCATGCTCACCGAACCACTTCGGCGCGACTTCGTCGGACTCCTCGGGCTCGCCCTGGTAGACAGACGTGACGAAGACCTCAGCGGTCTGATCCCAGGAGGGCCGGGACGGGAACCGGAACTCGATACTGGCCATGTGCTGAACCGAGTCGGCGGGCACGATGAGGCCCGATTCTTCCTGCACCTCGCGCACGGCTGCGGCCTCGGCCTTCTCGCCGTCCTCGATATGCCCGCCGAGGCCGACCCACTTGCCCGCCCCGAAGCCGGACTTTTTCAGCCCGAGCAGCACCTCGGGACCGGGCGGCGTGCGGCGCCTGATCAGGCACAGGCAGGTCTTAGTAATGGTCGGCATCGGCTCAGCGTAGCTGCTGCGCGTAACGGACCCGGCACTGGCAGCCACGCGTCGTCCTCACGCGCCGCCGCGGGCGAGCGTGATCAGCCGGTCCAGCACAGCGCCGTCGCTGACCCGCAGCCCGTCGTGCTCGTACTCGCTGGTGACCCACGGCAGCAGGCCCCGGATGGAGGCCGCGGTCTGCAGTGACAGTTCCCGCGGCACGTACATGTCGTTGAAGTACACCGCGGCAGCAGCGGGCACCTCAGTCCGTGCCAGCTGCCCGGCGTCGTACAGGCCCGGCCAGTCGTCCCGCTCCGCCAGCAGCCCGGCCGCCTCGGCTAGCGGCTCCAGCGCCGGGTCGAGGAGGAACGCCCACGGGTAGACCATCTCGCCGGTGAACAGCAGCGGCTCGTCCCCGTCGACCGCGGCAGCCGGCGAGAACTCGGCGAACTCCGCCCGAACCCGCTGTGCCGCCCACCGGGTCGCTGCGCCCTGCGCGTAACACGCTTCGTGCACCACGGCGTACAGCGGCCCTGATGCGTAGGACAGCAGCTGCGCGGCGCGGTGCAGGAAGTCATCGCTCAATTCCTGGCCGGGGCCGCCTGCCGCAGTGCCGCCCGCCGCAGTGCCGCCCGCCGCAGCGAACGGGTCTTCCAGCAGGTAATGCAGCGTGTGCGAGCCGGTGCTCGAGCCCAATAGGTGACCGAGCGACTGGAATCGCTCTACGGTGAGCGGGCCGGCACCGGGCAGCAGCACCGGGTCACCGCTGCGGGCCTGGCGGTCCAGTTCCCTGGCGACCCGGCGGGCGGCGTCAACGTCCTGCGGGTACCGCTCGTAGTGTTCCCGGCAGTTCGCCGCCACCTTCTGGTAAGTAAGCCGGTAGACCTCGTCCGCAGTGGCTGACAGGCCAGGCAGCCCGCCGGTTATCAGGGCCTCGCTGATGCCATCGGGCGCCATCGACAGGTAGCTGACCGTGCAGAAGCCGCCGAAGCTCTGGCCGAGGACGGCCCACGGACCACCACCGGTGACCTGGGGCCTGATCAGCTCAGCGTCCGCCACGATCGAGTCGGCCCGGAAGTGAGCCAGGTAATCAGCTTGCGCTTTGGCGTTGCCGAGGCGCGCCAGGGTCTGCCGGGTGGCCGGCGTCGAGCGACCGGTCCCGCGCTGGTCGAGCAGCAGCACGCGGAAGTCCCGCAGCGCCCGGTCGAGCCAGCTGTCCCTGCCGACCGGCCGCGGCGCGCCCATGCCGGGCCCGCCTTGCAAGAACAACAGCCAGGGCAGTTCAGCCGAACCGCCTGGGGCTGCCGGGTTATCGGCCGCGACGACCTCTCGACCGAAGATCTCGAGCTGCTCGCCGCCGGGCTTGTCGTGGTCGAGCGGAACCGCAAATGTGCGCTCGGTAATGACGGTGCCTGGCTGACGGTAGGTCAACATGATCAGCACACTAGCGCCCCTGATGCCGCTGCCCGAATTACCATAACCGCCAGGGAAACCCGCCATTGGCGCGCGCCAGTCGACCCAAAGGAGCCGCATGCTGGAACTGCCGTCCGCGGAGGAGCAAGGCCGGCCGGCGCCGCGCGGCCCGGCCGCAGCGTTGTTCGCTGCCGACCAGGCCTCCCGCGGCCTCGGCATGGAACTGCTGCATGTCGGGCGCGGCACCGCTGTGGTGCAGATGCGGGTCGCACTGCAAATGCTCAACGGGCACTCGATCGGCCACGGCGGTTTTGTCTTCACGCTCGCCGACACCGCGTTCGCCTGCGCGTGCAATAGCGACGGCTCAGTGACGGTCGCGTCTGGCGCGGACATCAACTTCATCACGCCGGTGCACGAAGGGGACGTCCTGGTGGCGACGGCGGCCGAGCGGGTCCGCTATGGCCGGAGTGGTATCTACGACGTCACCGTCCGCCGCGGCGACGAGGTCGTGGCAGACTTCCGTGGCCGGAGCCGAACGATCGGCTAGCGCCGCCGACGGGGCGGCCCAGCCGCGCAGCCGGCAATTTCCTGCCGGGAACGAGCAACTTGCGGGCCGCTCCGGACATAAGCAGTACGTGACCATGGCTGCGAATACAGGCTACGGAGACGCAGCGCTCTGGCAGGCCGCGGCGGCCGGAGAGCACGCGGCATTCGGGCAGCTGTTCGACCGGCACGCAACCGCTGTCTACAACTACCTTTACCGGCGCACTGCTGACTGGTCGGCCGCTGAGGATCTCACCGCGGCGGTGTTCCTGCAGGCCTGGCGCCGTCGCGGTGACGTGGTATTCGACCGCGACTCAGCACTGCCTTGGCTGCTCGGCGTCGCCAGGCTCCAGCTACGGAACGCGACGCGCTCCCGTGCGCGCTATTTAGCTGCGCTCAGCCGGCTCGGCTGCGAGAGCGCAACCGACGCCGCCCTCGCCGATCCGGCAGACCTGGTCGCCCGTCGCCTCGATGACGCGCAGCAGGTCAGGCAGCTGCGCGCGGCCATCGCCCGGCTGCCCCGGCAGCAGCGCGAGGCCATCGAATTGTGCGTCTATGCCGGTCTTGATCAGCAGGCTGCCGCGCTGTCGCTCGGCATCTCGGTCAGCACCGTCAAGTCCCGGCTGCACCGGGCACGGCAGCGGCTGGCGAGCGAGCTGCGGTCCGCACTGCCGGTTCCGCAGCCAGCCACAGGGAGGAACTGTGAACCCGATCGATGAGCTGGCCAGCCTGCTGCCGCCCGCACCGGCGAGCAGGGATCTGCCGCACCGCGACGAGCACCTGGCGAATCTGCTAACGGTTATCGAGGCCGACCGGACCGCTGGCACGCGCTTGTCATCCGGGCGCTTGTCAGTCCGGCGCCTGTCATTCGGGCGCCTGTCATTCAGGCGCCAGCCAGGACGGCCAAAGTCGTTGCGGCCGGTGTCATCGTGGCACTTGCCATCATCCCGGGCGGTAACTGGCCGGCGATGGCTGGCTCCGACGGCGGCGGCCATCGCCGTTGCCTGTGCCGTGGTCATTGTTGCCGTAGCAGCTGTCGCGTTGCGCAGTCTCTCCGGCCCGGGCACTGCGCCAGGCTCGCACCGGGCCAGGTACCCGATGGCCAGGACCAGCGGGCCTGCCGGGCCGCGATCCGGCAGTCAGCTGACCGCCGCCAGGCACTGGACCGTGCCGGCCGCTGCGATCGGCACCATCGTGGCGACCAGCGACGACGGCACCGTGGTAGTGACCGGCGCGGCCACCAGCACTGCGTCTGTGACGGCTATCCCGACCTACCACGGCAGGCCGCCGACCATCTGGTCGCACGTCTCGGCCGGGACGCTCACCGTCACTGCCAGGTGCCCCAATCAGGAGCAGAACTGCTGGGTGACGCTCCATCTGACAGTGCCCTCGCGCGAGCACGTGGTAGCTGACTCAGGTCAGGCGGACGTGCGGCTCACCGGCCTCTCCGGTGGCGGCACCGCTACCGCGGACCAGGGCAATGTCAGCCTGAGAAGCGTCAGCGGCGGGATGACCGCCATCGCAGGCCAAGGCAACATCACCGCGAGCCGGGTCAGCGGCACGCTGACCGCGCGCGCGGCCCAGGGCAACATCAACGCGAACCGGATCAGCGGCACGCTGACCGCGCGCGCCGCTCAGGGCAACATTGACGTCACCAGCCTGACCGGGCAGCTGCAGGCCGACGCTGGCCAAGGCAGCATCACGTTGACCGGTATCGCAGGAATGCTGACTGCTCGGGCCGATCAGGGCAGTATCACCGCGACCGGTCTGGCTGTCCGGGATGCGACGCTGACCAGCGGGCAGAGCACCATCGATGCGACGTTCAGCCAGCCGCCCGCCCTAGTGGTGGCCACCTGCCAGATGGGCTCGGTGACGCTGCGCCTGCCAGGCAACTCCTCCTACGCCGTGACCGCGAGCACCCAGATGGGCAGCACGTCCGTACGTGTGCCACAGTCGGCTGGCTCCGCCCATGTGATCAAGGCAACCAGCCAGATGGGCTCAGTGACGGTAACCGGGTAGCTGGCCGTCCGTGCCGGGAAAGCTCTTACGATCCGGCGGCGCACAGCGAGCATTCCGACGGCCGGGCGGGGCCGCAACTGCCTGGTCCGCCGCCCGCACCGGCAGCGGCTCGCTGGAGACGCTCACTCGCGGCGTGGTCACTCACCGTCTGTCCGGCGCGGGCGGGGGCTTGAGCGCGATCGAGCGCACGGCCTCTGAGTGCTAGCGGCGACATGCGGCGACCGGTACGCCAGAGCGAGGACACCCGCAGACATGATGATCAGCCCGGCTACCTCGGCGGCGATAGCGGCCGGGCTACTGGCGATGTGCTCGTTCAGCCAGACGAGGCCGATGCCGATAGCCACCAGGGGGTCGGTGACGGTCCGGATTGCCAGGACCGGCGCTATGAGGGAACTCTCCTGGAAGGCGTTCTGGTTCAGCAGGAAGCCGATCGGCTCGGCGACGATGAACGCATAGAGCGGCCACTGCTGTGAAGGCGGGTTGAATCCCAGGCCGATAGTTTGCGTTATCTCCTTGAGCAGGAATGCCGTGACTCCGAAGATTGCGCCGCAGGCGAATGCAGTGGCCAGCGGCAAGAACCGGCGCAGGCTGACACGCCATGCGAACAGGCACAGGGCGATGACTCCCGCCATACCGACGCCTAGCGGCAGCAAGATTGTCGGCGCGACCCTGACCGCGGGGGACTGCGGCCTGGCTACGGCCAGGAACAGCGCCAAGCCGCCTGTACAACATAGGAGCCCGGCGCCCATGACCCGGTCGGGCCGCCGGCGAGCCAAGGCAGCAGAGATCAGGACCGCGAACAGCAGGTCCAAGACGAGGATCGGCTGCACCAAAGCCAGCGGCCCGAAGTGCAGAGCGATGGCCTGCATCGCAGAAGCGGCGATGTCAACCGTGATTCCGATGAGCCAGAGCCGGTTGACCGCCAGATCAGCAAAGAGCCTCAGGTCCAGCGGAGGCCGCTTGGCCACCCTGTGCGTGGCGCGCTGCTCGATGACATCCGAAGTGCCAAACGTGATGGCGCCTGCCATGGCAACCAGCACGGCAACCTGCTCATTCACCGTTGACGGGCCTCCAAGCGGAGGGCTTACCCAATCGATGTCCCACTGATCCGGCTGAGCCCACTCCTGGCTACGCCGGCGTGCGGCAAAGACCTGCTGCGGCGGGTCAGTCACGCGGTCGGGACGAGCACGCGGTTGCCGGCGGCTGGGGATGGGCGATTACGCGCGGCGTGGTGCCGACTGCGCCGATCATTGCGGCCTTCATTTTTGCTGCTCCTTGGTGGTTGCCTGGTTGTGCTGGGCGTCGTCCGCCCGGCTGCGGTCGAACGCGGTGTTCGCCAGCGATGTGAGCTCGGCCACGACGGCGGCCGGGCTGGTCGTGTGCGGGAGGTGGCCGCTGTCGATGACCATGAGCCTTGACCCGGGATCAAGTCCCGGCCCGTCTCGGCGGCGCGGAGCGGCAGGACGGGGGTCGTGCTGCCCCCAGACCAGCACGGCGGGGGCGGTGATCTTCCCGGCCTGGCCCCGGAGGTCGGTGCGCTAGGGCACCCGAGCTGGCAGGCCGATCTTGGGTGGACCGACTGAGCCCGTACCGGCTAGATTCGGCCACGTGCTGCTCCGCAAGCTACGCATGCCGCTCCGAAAGCTCGCCGTCAGGGCTTACCGCCGCCGGCTGCGCCGCCGGCTCTCCCGTGGGCCGCTGCCGCGGCACATCGGCCTGATCATGGACGGCAACCGGCGCTGGGCCAAGCAGGCCGGGCTGGCCAGCCCTAGCGATGGTCATCGGCATGGCGCGGAGCACATCCTCGACGTGCTGGCATGGTGCGAGACGGCGGGCATCCGGCATGTCACGCTGTTCCTGTGCTCGGCGGAGAACCTGGCCCGGCGGGACGACTCCGAGGTGGCCGCCCTGATGGACGTCATCGAGCGGATCGTGGTCGGCGGGATCGCGACCCCCGACCCGGCCTGGCAGGTGCACGTCGCCGGGCTGGTGGACATGCTGCCCGCTACCACCGCCGACGCGCTGAAGCGGGCTGCCGAGGCCACCCGTACCTGCGCCGCTGACGCACATGTCACGCTCTGCGTCGGCTACGGGGGACGGCAGGAGATTGCCGAAGCTGTCCGGATGCTGCTCCTGGAGCAGGCGGCGGCAGGCGTCAGCCTGGCAGAACTAGCGGGCACGATCGCGGAGGACGACATCGCCAGGCACCTGGCCGGTGACGGTCAGCCTGAGCCCGACCTGATCATCAGGACCAGTGGCGAGCAGCGCATGTCAAACTTCCTGCTCTGGCAGAGCACGGGCGCCTACCTGCAGTTCTGTGATTGCTACTGGCCGGCCTTCACGGAGGTCGACTTCCTCAGGGCCATGCGGGACTTCGCCAGGCGATCGTCAGCGGCGGACGACTGAGGATAATGCGCGTCGCGGTCTTTCTCGGCAGTTCTGTCGGCAACCGGCCCGAATACGTTGCGGCGGCCGCCGACTTCGGTACCAGCCTGGCCCAGGCGGGCGTTGGCATCGTCTACGGCGGGGCGAGTGTCGGGATGATGGGCGCGATGGCTAACGCGGCGCTGGCGGCCGGCGGCGAAGTCATCGGCGTGATTCCAGGTGGTTTGTTCGCGGCCGAGATCCCGCATCCGGGCCTGACCCGGATGGAGGTGGTCGGCACTATGCACGAGCGCAAGGCACTCATGGCCGACCTCGCTGACGGCTTCGCCGCGCTGCCCGGCGGCCTCGGAACCCTGGACGAGTTGTTCGAGATCCTCACCTGGCAGCAAATCGGGCTGCACGACAAGCCGGTCGCTCTTGTCGACGTGGACGGCTTCTGGGATCCGCTGACTGCGCTGCTGGACGAACTGGCCGGCGC